>Ga0180009_10006866_pt1 | contig 11812 bp, 17 predicted proteins | sample OS_PC_MetaG_FD_123537 | JGI IMG/M metagenome (GOLD analysis project Ga0180009, IMG submission 123537) | Groundwater microbial communities from the Aspo Hard Rock Laboratory (HRL) deep subsurface site, Sweden - OS_PC_MetaG | ecosystem: Environmental > Aquatic > Deep subsurface > Groundwater...
GGCGATTAAATTTTGGTGGATTGCTATCGGGGCAATCACCTCCCCTTTGGTATTTTTTAACGGGTTAATGGTTATTTTTTTAGCCACTTGTCTGGCAATGACATGGGCTTTTCTCTGGTCCATGCCGGCGTGGGCCAGATTAACTTTTAAGGTGAAAATATCGGCCACTTGCAGAGGCGGGTAAAAAAGGGTGGCCATATCAACATCGCCCCCCCGCTTTTTGCCCATAATAGAGATGGAGCGGAGATTTCGGGAAAGAGTAATATGTTTGCCTATCTCCATAAAGGTTTCCCAATGGATCAGGTTGTTTTCATAGAGATCCTTTCCCAGAACAAACTGAAGACTGCCTTTTTTAATTTCCTTATCTATATTGACACCGAAACATTTCAGGGAGGCGATTAATCCTTCCTTAAAATAGTCTTCGGTGGCTTTCCTGATGTTGTTCCAGTCCCCGCCCAACTTGTTATTTAAATAAGAGTGGAAATCGGCTAAAAAGATGGTACAGTTGACTCCGGCGGCTAAAAAGTCGGCCACTTTACCCATAGACATCAATCCGGTGCCGAGATGGACTTTACCGGAGATTTCAAAACCGATGTAGTGACGGAGTTTGGTTTTAGAGCTGATTAGCGTCCGGAGGTCTTTTTCGGTCAGTACCTCTTCGGTGTTGCGGGTGATCAAGCGGAGCTGGTCTTTTATCGAAAGGGTCATTGTTTTTATTTTACACCGATACTCTCCCGGCTTCAATTTAAAGCTTCAACTGCTTTTTTTTCAGCACCAGTCCTGATGCAAGGTCGGGGTGGCGCGGGGTTTCCACGTTACTATTTGGGAAACCACGTGGGGCCACGGTGGCATACACCATGTGGTATACCATATCCCACTGTGGCGGTACACGGCGAGCATCCTTTGGGGAAGGGAAGCCCCGACGTAACGTCGGGGAGAATTCACTCCGGTAAATCACGATCCCGGATCGTTTTGGGTTTCCGATCCGGGATCGGATTGCGTACTCTAATGATTCGAATCATTAGAGTATTTTTTTGGTTTCAAAAAGCCGACTTCCCTAAGAGGTCTTCCTAAATATTCTGCTGTTTTCGCCGGCAAAATTAAGATTTCTTCGTGGTTGTCGCTTATGCCCAATTCTAATGGCGAGCAAAGCATTCCGGTTGATTTGATTCCGCGGATAGCCACTTCTCCGACTAAAAATTCCCCTCCCCCGGGTGTTTTAACCATTCCTCCCGGTAAAACAACAGGAATGATTTGGCCCTCTTTAATATTGCCAGCGCCGCAGATAATGTTTAGCGGTTCTTTTTGACCGATATCCACCCGGACAATTTGAAGTTTGTCGGCGTTGGGATGAGGCCCCAGCTTGACGATCTTGCCGACAATAATTTTCGGATCTAATTTTTCCATCAGAGTTATTTTAACAAAAATGAGCTTCTGTTAAAATAAGCTTAGTAAGGTTTTATACATGAGCCAAGAAAACCTGCCTGCCGGCAGGCAGGCCATGGTCCCTTTGGGATTAGCCCGTGGACGAATTGGTTTTCTGGTACAGTATGTTCCCCAGTGGGGCGTTTGGATTGGTTACGGGTTTATCTGTAGGACTCCATGATCAAAAACGAGAGGAAAAATGCGCCTTTAGGTTCTAGTTGGTGCGCTTTGGCGGAGTGTAACTTGGGACGAGGACCTCGTGGCTATTCCACTTGCGGGATTAAAGCGCGGCTGAGAAAAATACCCAATCTTAAGGCAAGGAAAAGAGAGGCGGAGAGGTTGAAACACTTGTTCCCTAAGGAGTTGGAAGAAGTTTGTTACCGCGAACTTTTCGGACGCTGATCTGGAATTTCTATTAAAATTCAATTAGTATAGACCAATGGCGACAGAAGGAAAAAGGTTTAAAAGGACCCTCTTGATAGCTCTTCATTTGAATTATATTGCCGGCATCCTTTACGCCCTGTTTCGTTTTTTAAGCACTCCCAGGGTTCAGATGATGTTTTTCAGGCGCCTTTGGGCTTATGAGGTTTGGATTATTCTTTCCTTTTATCTGATTTTTTTGTATTTGGTGAATCTGGAGACCGAAAAAATCAGCGGCAAGGCAATCGGCCGGTATGTCAAAAAAATGAGAAAAATACTAAGTGTTAATTTAGTTCTTTTAATTTTTCCCTGGGGGCTTTTTTTAATGCTAATGCCTTCATTTTTAGCCAACATATTGGGTTTAAATTCCATTTATTGGCGTATTTTGGGAGGGATGTCTTTGGTCGGGGCTTTGATTTATTCCTTGCCTTACTTTCAATACCGGAAAAAGTTAGCTTATTATGTTTATCTTTTCGGAATGATTGACAACTTTTTGGCGGCAATAATTGCTTTAGCAGTCTTTTTAAGAAAGAAATCGCCGTTAATCGCGATGGGATCAATTCCTTTGCTTTTCTATTTTTCTTATTTCTTCTTAACTCAAGCCAGACGCTACCGCCAGTTGTTTAAAAAGTCTTTTGTCTGAAATTACCCGGCCCTCTTTTTAAGGTTGATTATCAATCACGGAACAAATAGGTTCTCCCACGGATGAAGCGATGTAAATGGTGTGATCCTGAGCTTGTCGAAGGAGAACTCAAGGCGAAACAAACTGCTCCCGCCGTTGAGGGATCGAGGCCTGTCAGGTCTCGGAAGTTTATACCTGAACCAGGAAAACCATCGGTTTTTGTGTTGCTGTTCGGCATATGGGGCGAATGTCCTTTGGAAGAAGGACTCCCCGGCTTTTTAATTCGGAGAGGATTCGCCCGTGGATGAATTGGTTTTTTGGTTTAAGTATCTTCGTCCCAACAGGGCGTTTGGATTGGTACCACGGGTTTTCCTCCTTCGCCAAGCCTGCCTGCCCTCCTGCCGGCGGGCCTGCCTGTCGGCAGACAGGTAAACCGGCAGGCAGGGCTACGGAAGGACGAAGTACCCGTAGGGCTCCATTTTGGCTTAAAAGATAAAGAAGAGCATGCTTTGAAAAAATAGGTGAAATGCTTGGATTAACCAGGGATAGAGCCGGACAAATTAAGGATGAGGCTTTTTAAGAGGTTGCGCCACCCTCGCAATTCGAGGCGGCTAGGATTATATTGCTGACTGGGCCGATATTGCCAACGTAGCACTCGTATTTGTAAAGCCTTTTGTAAATATAATGGTAAAGAGCAGACTGCGATCCTGGATCATTTTTTGGATTTTCATTTCCAGGATCGAATTTTAACGAAGGAGAATTTGCTCCCGGTCGTCATCCTGAGCGAAGCCCTGTACCGACTGGTACGGGGGAAGTTCCGATGACGAAGGATCCCCGCCCGCAACCCGCCAACAGCTACGTAGTTCTGGGCGGGTAGCGATGGCGGGCGCGGCCCATCGAGAGGAGTAAAGTGCCAACAATTGGGGGACCTGCCTGCCCACCTACCGGCGGGTAAACCGGCAGGCCCTGTACCAGATGGGAAACCACGTGGGGTATCCCACTGTGGCGGTACGGGGCAGGCAGGTTCTTCGCTTCGCCCTGTACCCTACGTGGTACGGGGCTACGTTCAGAATGACGGTGGGGGCACGCCGCGGGGTCAGGATGACAGGAGGGGAGGTGCTTCATTGCCTATCGTAGATAGGAAAAACTACGGGTTTACTTGTGGGGGTTTTGTTCTTTAAATGAAGTCGAGGTAAATTATCCTTCGAGCCCTTCGGTAGACTCAGGATAAACTCGAGTCGAGAAGAGTTCGTTTAGGGACGGTTCTCGACAAGCCTGCCTGCCGGTAGGCAGGCTCGAACGGTAGGGATCAATTTCCTGACCAGTTTTCGGTTCGAACGGTAGAATCTTTTATTCGATTACTTCTACCGGCTCGACAACATCCGCCCCGGAAGTGTTGAAGCCTTCCATCCAGTTCGAGAAAGTTTCCTGGGTTTCGCCCTCCAAGGGGATTAACTTAAAAGAGGACAAAATCCGGCGGTAGATTTCCTGCCAATAAGTTTCGTTTTCCGGGATTAGTTTGATAGTGTAAATGACCGCATCGGGGTCGATAAAAGCGGCGATTTCTTTTCCTTCTCCTAAAGCCACTTTTTTGGCCGAAGCGGAAGCGATGGTGGTATTTAAACTATTGCCCGCGCTTACCTCTTTATCTTTTTTGGCCCACTGGTCGATGTTGTTATGTTGGCTGTCTTTGCAGAAAATAGCTATTTTGCCTTTACTCCCCTCTTTAGTCAGCTCCAGCCAAGCGTAGTTTTCCTTGTCTTCCGGGTGGTTGTTGATTGTTGTTTCCTTGGGGTATTCAAAACTGAATCCGGCAGGATCTTCCCAAACAGTCCAGTTGAACTTTGTTTTCTTTTCCTCTTCGGTGTTTTTATCAGAGGCTCTCCCCTGCCCCATTGTGCCCGGTTCGGTTGGACTCAGAGGCTCCCGGGAGCGGTTTTTATACCAAAAAAATGCGATTCCCGAAAGGCTGACCAAAATTAGCAAAATTATTATTTTTTTTATCTTAGGTTCAGTATATCACCGGTTTTGGGATTGTGGTATAGTTAAAAACAAAGATGAAACGAAGCGGCTATCTTTTAATACTTTTTTTATTTTTAGGAGTTTCAGTTTTTGCCTTTGATTGTTTGGCGGCCCAAAAAAGGGTTAGAAAAGTTCAAAAAAGGCAAACTACTTCCGTTTCTCGCGGAATTTCGGCTAAAGTCCGTTTCCGTCCGGACAGGAAAGCTCTTTTAATGAGTTTTTCCAATTTTGACCGGGTTAGTTCTGTTGAGTACGAATTGGTCTATAATGCCAATGGGATTGAACAGGGAGTAGCCGGAGTAATTTCTAAAGGAGATACCGAGACTAAAGAGCTTCTTTTCGGTACTTGTTCTTCCGGAGTTTGCACCTATCACACGAACATTACTAATGCCCGGTTGAGTATAAAATCAACGCTTGAAGACGGGACAGTAGTGCTTAAGCCCTTCAGGATTAGGGTCTGACTTCTCTGACTCCTCTCATTAGGAGATAACAATATTTGCCGGCTCGATAGAAAATAAGAGTTTTTTTGGCGGCAGAAAAAAAATTGACGGAGAAAAGGTTTTTGGTCTTTTTAGGAGGTTGATTTGGAACGCGCTCTTGGCGGAGGAGGAAGAAAGAATTTCCTGAGTTTCTCCCCGAGATTAGCAAGAGTTTCATCGAAACGGGTTCGCAAGCGTGTCAACCAAGCTGGCTTCGTCTTTGGATCAACGGGTTTTTCTCTTTCTGCCATCTTCAATATTTTAACACGGATTTGTTGGCAGGAGGACTTCCGGGAAAGATATAACTGTGGTGTGTTAAGAGGGGTTTGTTCTAAGAGAAGCGAGACTCACCCCCGGGGTGAAATCTGCAGACACCCCGGGGGTGTTGGCTACAGAAAGAAGTTATTTTAGAAAATAATAGCTGGATTTGGTTTTGCCCTTTTTATCAATTAACCCTTTCTTGATCAAATTTGACAAAAGACCATGGGCTTGCTGGCGAGAGACTTTAAGAATTTCTGCCAATTTGGGGGCGGTGATTTCTTTTTGTCTTTGAATAATTTTGATCACTGCTTCTTCTTTCGGTGTGGGCCGGTTCTCTATCCTGAGGGCCTGATAATTTTCTTTTATCCTGGCCAAGGCCGATTGAAGAGAATACATGATTCCTTCGGTGAAGTACTCTAACCATTCGGTTTTGTCTCCCGAATCGGCAGTATGCAGTTTATCCGAATACAAGTCGCGGTCAATATCATAAAAATCATCCATGACAAAATATTTATTAATCGGATAGTTGTTTTTTAAAAAAATCAAAGCGGTTAGTAAGCGGCAGGTTCTGCCGTTGCCGTCTTCGAAAGGATGGATGTAGACGAATTGATGATGAAAAATACCGGCTTTTAGGACCGCAGGTATTTCCACCTCCTGATTAGCCCATGAAACTAATTTTTCGATTGCTTTTTCAATTTGCCCGGTTTTATGGAAAGGCGGTTCATGTTTGATGGTGAAACTGGGACCGTTGCCGCCTATGGAAGCGTGACCGACAGCCACTTTTTGGTTTCTGAATTTTCCAGCAAAATCTTTGACCCCAGTGAGTAATTCCAGATGGAATTTTTTTATTAATGATAAAGAGATTGGCTGGTCAACGCAGTTCCCCATTCTTTTAAGCAGGCCAAAATAGTTGTGAACTTCTTTTTCATCTCTATTGGTAGGGACACGATCGTCCAAAAGCAGGTTGGTTACTTCATGCAGGGTGAGCGGGTTGCCTTCAATGCTGTTGGAAATATAGGAAGATTGGACCAAATTATCCCTTTCTAAATTTAGTTCCAGTTCTTTTGGAATTTGGAGCGCCTCCAGTTGCCCGTGGAACCAGCCGATTTGAGTCAGATTGGTAATCAGCTGGGAAGTAGTATTATATTTCGGTTGATACATAAGACTATTTTTATTATAATACCAGATCAGATATTTGTAAAGCCTTTTGTAAAGGTAATGGTAAAGAGGTTGCCGAGACAATGGTAAAGCTTTTAGTAAGGTTTATAGTAAAGAACAACACAATCCTGGGTTAAAATACTTATCCATCTTTCCGTTGATACATTGTTAAATGGCGATATTGTCGAACTACTAAATTGGTAAAAGAATTTTCCGGCTTTCCCGAATAGGATTGACTGTTTCCGACCTATTCCTGATCCACCCCCGGGGTGTCTGCCCTGCCTGCCGGCAGGCAGGAGATTTCACCCCGGGGGTGTTTACGAGGATCGTCTTTTCCGGTTGTCCACCGAGGTGTCAAGGGTAAGACACCCCGGGGATGGGCTTATAGTGGTCTTATAACCTCAGCACCGGCCCTGACGTTGTGTCAGGGAGGCTTTACTTGAACCGCTCATTTCAACGATCGTATCAATGACAATGAGCGGTTCGTTTTAAGATTTAGAAATTGGAATTTGTCCCAAGAAAGCGAAAAACCTGATTTTACGTTAAGGGGAAAACCCCCTTTCTCCGTCATTCTGAACCCTGCATCGTATGGTGTGGGGGAAGAATCCCCGTGGAATCAGCAATTTGCTAATCCAAAGGGCCGCGCCCGCCAGACGCTGAAGCCGTCAGGCGATGCGGGCGGGGATCCTTCTTCGTCGTCTCGCTGTTGCGGGATCAGGATGACGGGGAGAGAACAAGATTCCTCAGGATGGCGGGGTAGGTCGCTCCAAGCTCTCTCTACCCTCATTCTGATCCCGACCTTGGGTCGTGGAGAAGAATCCCTTCGTTTCTCGTCATTCTGAGCGGAGCCCCGTACCATTCGGTACAGGGCGGAGCGAAGAATCCCTTTAGGAGTTAAAATAAAATCAATGGGTCAAAAACGGGGCTATGTTTACATTCTTGCCAATAAACACAATACCGTCTTCTATGTTGGGGTAACCAGCGATCTTAAGAAAAGAGTTTGGCAGTATAAAAACAAGGTTGTCGACGGTTTTACTAAAAAATATCAGCTTAATAGGTTTATTTATTTTGAAAACTTTGGTTTAATAGAAGAGGCTGTCAGAAGAGAAAAATATATCAAAGGCAAGGGGAGAAGTTTCAAGAAAAAACTGATTGAAAAGATTAGCCCCGACTACGAGGATCTTTATTAGGGAATCCTTTGCCTTTGACCCGAGGGGATCCTTCGTCGTTGGAACTTCCCCCGTACCGGTCGGTACAGGGCTTCGCTCAGGATGACGGAAGGGGGGAAATACTTATTCCTGTTCCGATCCGGGATCGGAAAAACGGTTTGATTTGAAACAGTCGCCGGAAAACGGTAAAATTAAGCATTTGGCGGAGTTTGAAAGTTCGAGTTTGGAAGATTGGAATTTGTCCCGAAGGGAAGGGGTCCCTTCGGGATTTAGAATTTAGAGTTTAGAATTTTTCAATCCAGGGGTGCCGGAGTGGTCAAACGGAACGGTCTGTAAAACCGTCGGGATTTCCCTGCGTAGGTCCGAATCCTACCCCCTGGACCATGAAGTAGAATTTCGTTGCCGCGAAACACACTTCATGGTCATGCAGTGTGCTTTGCTCTACTGCATGACCCCCTTTGGCTCTGATAGAATAAAAAGAAGGATCAGATGAAAAAACTCCAATATTGTGTTTATGTTTTGCAAAGCCTCAAGGATAAAAAACTTTATATTGGCTCTACGAGTAATTTAAATCAAAGACTAACCCATCATATAAAAGGACACTCTCTTGCTACAAAATCTCGCCGTCCGTTAACTTTAATTTTCTGCGAGTACTTTCTGGCTAAAAAAGATTGTTTAAGAAGAGAAAAATACTTTAAAACTTCGCCTGGAAAAAGAGCTTTAAAAATTATACTGAAAGAGAGTTTTCAGAAGATGGCATGTGTGAATAATTTAAGATAAGGTGGAAATTCTACCCCCTGGATCATGAAGTAGAGTTTCGCCTATAGATTCCTTTGGTTTTATAAACAACATGTTCAGCTTAGTTCAGGAAAAAATTCTAACAGGGCTAATCAATGCCCAAGAGCTAGCTTATTCCCAAGCCCGGCCTAAAGACGAAAGAATTTCAAACGATTTGTTTAACTATCACCTTCAGTTTTTAGTTAAGAAGGGATTTGTTGAGAAAAAAGGAAATCTTTACCGCTTAACCGACAGGGGTAAAAAAGCTACTCAGATTTTTGACGCCAAAGGCAATCTTAAAGATCTTTTTAAAGTGTCAATTTTAGCCTATGTGGTCAGAGATAATAATGGTAAAAAAGAAATCCTGCTTCAGCAAAGAACCAGACACCCGTATTTGGGTGATATAGAGGTAGTTTCCGGGAAAGTTAATTCGGGTGAACCCATAGAGCTTGCTGCTAAAAGAAAGTTGAAAGAAGAAACGGGGTTGATTGCCGGCTTTAAACTGATTGGTGTTTATCGGACCACCAGAAGAGATTCAAAAAAGGAAATTATTGAAGACCCTCTCTTCCATGTTTGTTTTGCCAAAAATCCTCAGGGGCAGCTTTTGCCTCAAACAGATTTTGGTAAGAATTTTTGGGGAACTTTTGGCCAGGCAATTAAGTATCAGAAAGATAATATTGCCGCCAGTCCTTGTTTAGAAAAAATTTACAAAAGAGTTCAGCGAGAAAACTTTGATTTTTTCTACTTCCAGGATCAAACTGTTTTAACCAAGTTTTAACCGAGGGTATACTCGGTTGTTTTATCCATATTGGGCAGTATAATGGGCGTAATATGGAAAAAATTGATCAGAATTTGTTTATAAACTTCCCCCATAGGGCTTCTCCTGAAGAAATAGCCTGAGTAAGGGAAAAACAAAAAAAAAGAATATGAGGAAAGATGCCCTGTCTCTACCGCGGTGATACGGGCAGTACGGGCTGATTGCGGCGATGGTGAGAAAACGTCCAGGTTAGTCAGCAGGATTCTCTTCGAATTGAGGCGTGTTGGTGTTACCGATGAATCGGTTTGGGGAGTAAAAAAATGATCAGTAAAGAAAAAGATCTTAAAGAAAAAATTGACTGGTATATTGAAAGAATAAATGAGATGCAGAAAAATTGGTCTGCCACCAAAGCCGGCAGCCGTTATGGTGATGAGTATCTAGAGATGCAAATTAAAGTTTATACAGCTCAATTAGCCTGTCTGCAAGAACAGCTGGCGGAGTTAAAGCAACGTTCCCCGACCGGCCAGTTTTCATGATACAATTAATTTATAAAGACGGATTCTGTTTTTCGGATTGATGTAGCTTTTTTGTTAAAGAGGAGTTTTTGATGTGGGTAGTAATTGGAAGAATTTTCGATCAACAAAGGAATACCCCAGTCCATCTTCTCTGACATATGATGAGGCCGACGACTTAAAGGCGGTAGTTCAAGGGCCGGGCAAGCCTGCGGCAATAGTGTCCAAAAAAACGGTTGCCGGGAATAGCGCTGTCCGCAGTATGTTATGGGGAGCCGGAAGAGAAGGCTCCGGGTTGCTTGTTAAAACGGCTCCTACATTAATTGGGGGAACAGTTCGGGTCGTCGGTCGCCCAAGGAATGTCCGACAAATAGTCTCTCTTTTAGAAGAAGCTCATGCGGCATTACCTGATCGTCCTACAGAACGGTTCCATCGTCAGATGGGCGCGGCATTGGGTTACCATCCTGAAGCGATTGAAGATTATGTTGAAAGGGTTAGACGAAGACAACCGGTCCCCAGGAATAGGCGATGATCAATTTTTGTTTGGGTATTTTTTTGGATTGGATTTTGCCCCAGCACCATTCGATACACGACAGGCAGTGTACCCTACATGGTGTCGAGGAATAGTATCTAAAGGCGAACACTTAAGTTAAGATAAGGCGGGAATCCTGCCCCCCAAAAAAAAGATGACAAACTATTATTTGATTTTACGATAATCCCATAGTAAAATACTTCCTGTGAATCTGATTGACAAACTATCCCCCGTTCGATTTCGAGAACCAAAAGAATTACAGGAAGGGGGTTGTGTTGTTTTTAGAACTAAAGTAATTGTCCCCCGAGCAGGTAGAATTTCTCCTGACAGAATGAGTAGACTTGTCGGCTTTACTCGTGACGCTACTAGTCTTGTTGGTCACTGTGGGGACGGCAGCGCCTTTAATGATTCCCCTACTTCACGAGGACGTAGGCCATCTCCTGCGGTGACGGCGGGTCTTAACGTAGCTCATGCCATAGAACATATCACCTTAACTCTTGCAAAAGTTGATCACGAAGGAGAAGGGGGCGGCCTGACGGTTGGCAGCTTTGGGGATCCAAGACGATTTGGTTTAGAAATTCGCCTCCACAATGCTGGCGCGGTTACTCCGGGGACGGTTACACGAAGAGCAAGGCTTGCATTAGGAGTGGTCAACGACATGATAAGAAGAGGCTAACCTAACTCTGATCTCTCTAAATCAGGTAGCAAATATTGAATCAATACAATATTTGCAATTCTTTTAGCGCCCTCTCGCCAAGACGACACTCGTCTTTTTGTGTTTTCAAATTTTCCCTGGAATGCGAAAAACAACCGATGAGGGGCTTGACAAAACAGGCCTAATGTTATAACGTTGTTATAACATATTTAAAATTTAAATACTAAGTCTATGTTGCAAAAAATAATCCAGGTAGGAAATTCGGCGGCAATAACAATTCCTAAAGATTTCCTAAAAGGAACCACATTGAAAGTTGGCGATCGGGTTTGGGTTGAAACTGACAATGAAGAAAAAACCCTAACTGTTAAAACGGAAAAGGGTAAGGAGGAAACAAAAATAAGCAAGGAATTTGCCGCCTGGACTGAGGCATTCATCAACAGAAATCAGCCCATGTTGGAAGAATTAGCCCGGAAATGAGGTACTTATCATTAGAAGAAGTTATCTTTCTGCACGAGGCGGTTATTTCCAAAACTGGCGGATCTTTTGGGTTAAGAAGTTTATCGGGACTTATTTCTGCTATTGAGAGGCCAAAGGCGGTTTTTGCCGGAAAAGATTTATATCAAACTATCTTTCTCAAGGCGGCGGCGCTGTTTCACTCTTTAGTGTTGAATCATCCATTTGTTGATGGCAACAAAAGAATCGCCATAATCTCCACCGTTCGGTTTCTAAAAATAAACCAAGTAGTTTTAAAGGTGAACGGCAAAGAGCTAATAGAGATATCTTTGCGAGTAGAAAATAAAAAACTTAACCTCAATCAACTCGCTTCCCGGATACGGCGAAGATCTATTATGCGGAATAGAGGTAAGAAATGATCAATGAGATCCAAAGAATTGAGCTTACCAAAGGAACTCCCGACTTCGCCATTTAAGTGACCCGAAGACGAGTGGAAAAATAAGCGGAGTTACTCCTCCGAGGTGGCAGAGTGGAGCGAAGCGTAACATCTGACTCCTCGGACGGTGTGAC
>Ga0180009_10006867_pt1 | contig 11811 bp, 17 predicted proteins | sample OS_PC_MetaG_FD_123537 | JGI IMG/M metagenome (GOLD analysis project Ga0180009, IMG submission 123537) | Groundwater microbial communities from the Aspo Hard Rock Laboratory (HRL) deep subsurface site, Sweden - OS_PC_MetaG | ecosystem: Environmental > Aquatic > Deep subsurface > Groundwater...
AGGCCCCGCCGCCGCCCGAAAAAATCGCTGGGGGTTTCCAGCAGGCGGGCAAAAAGGAAGGGGGTTGGGGGGAAGGAATTTTTGCCCGCCTGCTTTCCGCCGAAGGCGGAATGGGGTGGGAAACGCTGGGCGGGATTCAATCCGCAAAATCCTCTGGATTTTTCTCAAAATGAGTTCGGATTTCGTCCAACAAACACCACAATATTGAATTTGAAGATTTTGCGAACGAAAAATCAAAATAGTATCCTGCTCTGTGGGCAAAGATTAGAATTTCAGGTAGGAGGATAAAGTTATTGTTGACATTTGTTTTGTTTGGTATAATAAAGATAATAATATGGCTATTCATAAGAAAAAATATCAGCAGGCGATACTATATTTTTGTTACAAATTAGGCAAAGAAATACACGGCAAGAAGAAACTGGCTAAACTTTTGTATTATCTTGATTTTGATTATTACGAAAAATATCAGAAATATTTTACCGGCGAAATATACAAAAAATTACCAATGGGACCATTTCCTGTTTCTTTAGAAAAAATTACAGTTGATATGGTAAAGAAGAAAAACCTTGCCATAGAAAAAGTTGGCGAGTGGGATGGATACAAACCTACCGAGGTGTACAAAGGGTTAAAAAAGCCCGACATGTCGGTTTTTTCAGAGCAAGAGGAAAAAATGATGGGGAGGATTGTAAGAAAGTATGGGCATTTAAACGGTAAAGACCTTGAAAATTTAACTCATTCAGAAGCTCCGTATATAGGAACGGAGGACAAAAAAGAAATACCTTATGAATTGTCTTTTTATCGCGGAACCGATTTTTGCTATGATTGATTTTATTTATCATCCTAAACTGGAAAAAGAGATCGCCGTTTTACTACGGCGATTTAATAATTTGAAGAAAGGTTTAGAATCTTTTCAAAGATTGTGTGAAGTCCAATTTAATCCCACTAATCCGCAAAGAATTATAGCGCCCGCAAAACTGCACAGGATAACACAGAACGATGTGTGGGCTTTGTGGAAAATTGAACTTGTTGTGCCGAATTCAGGTTTGCGACCAAATCAATTTCCAAGAATATGGTTTTGCGTGCAGGGAGCAAAAATAGGTTTTTTATGCGTGGCAATTCATGTGGACAACTATAAAGATAAAAATATGGACAGAGTGGCTTTAGAACGCTTAAGTGATATTTTTTAGTTCTTTACCTCTTTCTCATCAGCGTTGAGATAAAAACAGGAATGTCTTTTTTTGAAGGCGTTTCTATTTTTTGCTCAATAATTTCAAATTCTTTTTCAAAAAGTTTTGCTGCTTCTTCTCCCGTGAAAAAATGATAATGAATTCCATCTTTTTCAAATTCCCCATCTTCCGATTCCTTAGGATTAAATCCCAAGAAGCTGGTAGTTTCTTTTGAGAACACAACTTTCAAAAAATATCCCTTGGGTTTTATTACTCTAGCCACTTCTCTTATATAGTCATCCCAATTCTCTTTCTGAATGTGTTGCATGAGTCCGAAATCAATAACGGCGTCAAATATTGGCTCCTTGAATGGAATATTGAGAACATCCGCTTCCACAAATCTAACTTTCTTCTCAAGACCCCTGTCTTTCGCGTCTTTGTTTGCTTTGATTACGGCATTTTTAGCGTAATCAATCCCAATTACGCGATATCCCATACTGGCCAATTCAAAAGACCATGTTCCTCTTCCGGAGCCCATGTCAAGAATTAAAGAATTTTCTGGAAGGTGGCCAAGCAGGGCAACACCCCTTTTTTCGTAAGGAATATGAGTCCAAATATCGGAACCAGTCGCATAAGCTTGCTCAAAATACTTTTTCTGTTCTTCAGGATTCATTTTTTCAGATGGAGATTTTTTTTCAGACACCTAGTGCAAATTTTTTGGCGCTTACCATTGGGAAAAGTTGCCCATTGTAAATTGGGGTATTTTCTTTTTTTTGGTGTTGGATTGTATTTTCCGCGCAAAAGGTTTCTCTTGCCACCCATTATCGTTCCTTTGTCGCAAATCGGACATTGCTTTGACATATGCAAGCAGTCTATAATAAAAAGACTATAAGTTCAAGAGTTTTATGATGGGTGTTGATTTTATATTTGCCATAGCGGTTTTGATTATGTCCGTTGTTATCCATGAAGTTTCTCATGGATATTCGGCGTATATGCTGGGCGATTCCACGGCGAAGTATGCGGGGCGTCTAACTCTCAATCCATTAAAACATTTAGATTTGTTCGGCTCTGTAATAGTGCCCTTGCTTCTTGTTTTAACCAAGGCGGGTTTTATTTTTGGTTGGGCAAAACCCGTTCCTTATAATCCTTACAATTTGAAGAATCAAAAATGGGGGCCGGCTGTTGTCGGCGCTGCCGGGCCGGCGTCTAATTTTTTTATGGCTTTGGTTTTTGGTTTGGTTTTGCGTTTCGGAATGGGGACATTTCTGCCCGCTTCTTCCGTGGACATAATTGTCTTGATAGTATTTATTAATTTGCTTTTGGGTATTTTTAATTTAATTCCAATCCCCCCCCTTGATGGGTCTAAACTTCTTTTTGCCCTTCTTCCTTACAAATGGCAACACATTCAACATTCTTTGGAGAGATACGGTTTTTTCATGCTCTTATTCTTCATCTTTTTTCTCTGGCGTTTTCTCATCCCCGTTATCCTTGTTTTGTTTAAGCTTATTACTGGTATTGCTTTTTAGACGCGGAGTCGGTAATAATTTGTTTCTCTTTTTTTAAAACCCAATTTTTCATACATCGCGTTTGCTTCTTTTCTTTTTGGTTGTGAACTTAGGTCAACACACTCCGTGTTTTGGTTTTTGGCTTCTTCAATAAGAGCCAGTGTCAGTCTTTTCCCGATTTTCATTCCTCTGTAATTTTTGTCCACCACGACATCATCAATGAAACACTTTTTCTTGGTGGGGATTTCCCAGATATGAATCATTGCTATTCCCACAATTTTACTTTTTCTTTCTTCGCGCGCCACAAGGACTGTTGTTCCCGGCGTCGTAACAATTTTTTTCATTTGGCTTGCGGTGAGCTTGCGCGCGCTGATAGACAGTTGTTTTAGCAAATTATTTATATTGCCGACAGTAAAATTATTGATGTGATAACTTTTTAGGGCGTGGATTTTTATCATATTATTTACAACTTCCTTTTTACAAAAAAAGTTGGCCCCACTTAAAAAGTGGGGCTTTTGTGCGTTCTCGCTTAAGGTGAAATTCACTCCAAAACGATGATTTCTTCTATGTTTGAAGACGGAATGACTGAAATGCGTTCACTTTCTCTTCTGTCACTTTTAATTTTAAAACTTATGCGCAACCTTTCTCTAGGACGGCATTCACCGATTTGAATGTCTGCCATATTGATTCCGTTTTCAGCATCATAAGGATTTAATAAATTTATTATAATCCCATCAAATGTTACAAGTATACTCAATTTGTTAATTGCGAAACAAAGATCGTCAGCTGTTCTAATTATTGCACTTTTGTCTTCCTCAATATCTTTTTGTGTAAATAGTTCAATTTTTTTCATTTCGGAATCTCCTTGTTAAATTATCAAAGATTTTTGTAGGTTGGTTCACTATACGCAAAAACAAAGAATTTGTCAAAATAAAATAAAATCAAAATAAAAAAAGTTGACCCCGCTTATCTGGTGTAGTAAAATAAACTTATGACAAATATTTTATTTTTTATTGCCGGTATTGCCTTGGGGTTTTATATCAAAGGAAAGACGCAAAAAACTTTTGCGCCCATGTCGGAAGATGAAATAAAAAATGCACAAGAAAAATCTAAAAAAGCATTGATCGAACGGACAGAAGAGAGAAAAGAAAAGATTTTGGAGACCCTTCGACAGGCTCAGGACAAGTTTGCGATGGGGTGTAATTTACGAGAAGGTGAAAACAAAAAGGGAATTAATTCTGAAGATGTGGGAGAACTCCTAGATGTTTCTAAGGGAACAGCTTGTAAATATTTGAACGAACTGGAGGCTGAAAAGAAGATTAAACAAGTTGGAACCACTGGTGTGGGTGTGTATTACATTCTGTCAAACTAAGCCATATTTTGCCCCATTCCTACAAAATCAAGGTAGATTTTGATGGAATAGGTGGTTTCCAAAATTTGACTCAGCAATTGGAGCAGGTATAATCAAATTATGTTAGAAAGAAATGATTTAAAATTAATCAAGGATGTTTTTGACCAAAGTTTGGAAGAGAAGCTGGAGGATAAATTGAGTCCAATAAAACAGGATTTGAAATTTATTAAAAGTGAAATAGGAGAACTTAAGCAAAAAATTGACAAAATTAAAACAATGGAGTCGGAAGATGTTGTTGCGGTTAACAACGATGTTCAAGAGTTGAGAAACAAGTTGTTTGAGATTGAAAAGAGAATAGAAAGGTTAGAACCTCAACAAGTGTAGAATAAGTGCGGAATTATTATCGGGTTTGCCCTGCCACGGCAGGGCTTTTTTTTTGTAATTTCGTCTTTGTATGTAAATAGGTACCTATTTAATGCTATAGCACAGGATAGGTACCTAGCACGGATTGCGTTTTGAGAAAGAAAATGCTATAAATCAGGAAATTCAATTCTTTGAAAAACAAATAAGGAGGAGAAATGAGATTTTTAAATCGATATTTTTTTATCGGACTCGGAAGTGGTGTGTTGTTGTTGGCGATTGCGATATTTCAATCAACGCAAGATTTCGGAAAATTAAAAGATTGTTTAGTCGAAATAAAAATAGACCAAGATTGGGTTTTTAAAAGCTTAGATGGTGGACAGCTACACTTAAGTGATATCCAAAATGGGAAGGTCTTTCTTAATGTGTGGGCTACATGGTGTCCACCTTGCGTTAAAGAAATGCCAAGCATCCAAAGATTGCAGGAAAAAATGAAAGGGAAAGATATTATTTTTGTGTGCGTTTCCAAAGAAGATCCCAAGAAAGTTCGTGAGTTTATTAAAGAGAAGGGACTAACTTTGCCCATTTATACAACTTCTGAGCCACCACCCAAAATTTTCGAAACCATAGGAATACCGGCAACATTTTTTATATCAAATGGAAAAATAAGGTTTAAGCAAGTTGGCAGTACTGAATGGGATAATGAAATTTTCGTATCTTTTTTGCAAGAGATGTTGAAAGATTCATAAAAGGAACAATAATGAAACAAAAGACCTTGCCTAAAATGGCGGGGTTTTTTATTTTCGCGGGGTGGCCTGCGGGATTATGTTGGAACTTATTTAGTGATTATAAAATAAGGATATTTTGGGACCTTGTTCATATAGTAACATGTGTTACTATATGAATATGGATAAAAAAATGTATTCAACAATCGAAGTTGCCAAGATATTGCGTCTAAGTCGTATTGAAGTGTTCAGAAAAATCAAAAAGGGGAAAATCAAAGCCGAGAAAGTTGGTCGGAATTATGTTATTGCACACGATGATTTAATGGAAGCACTGGGTCAGATTGTGGGTTTAGTCAAAAAAGAAAGAATTGAAGACGCAGTTAAAAAAGCAATAAAAGAATACGGTCAAACCTTTAAGAAACTTGGCAAAGAATGAGAGCTAAAAATATAACCATAGCTGAGGTGGAGTTTACTGCTTTTGTGTTGGCAAAAAAATTGATGAGTTGGAACGAACCAATTCCAGATTTTGGGACCCGTTTTCCAAATATTCTTGAAAGTTGTCTAGAAACACCTTTTATTAGATTTGGTAGAAAGGATATGTACCGAGGTTTGGTTGGTAAAGCCAGCATTCTTTTTTATCTGATGATTAAAAATCATCCATTTCAAAATGGCAATAAGAGAATTGCGGTTATGTGCTTGCTGGTATTTTTGGCGAACAATGGGAAATGGCTCAGGATGAGTCAAAACAATCTTTACAATTTCGCAGTCGGTGCGGAAGCACTTAATTGATTATTAGTTTTTGTCGATTGCTTTGGGTGACCTAGGAGAATCGAACTCCCGATACCACTTCCACAGAGTGGAGTTTTACCACTAAACTAAGGTCACCATAACCCCCGTCGTGGTGGGGGATTACTCAATTTTATACACTTCCGCGCCTTCTTTCGTCGGTTGGTCTACTTTGATTGCTATTTCATCCCCCTTCTTGGCTTTTTCAACATTTTTGTGGTCTATCTGCATTGACTCCACTTTCTGTTCAAATTCTTCTTCTCCTCGTTTTATTTTTATAGTACTGCCGACAGAAATTGGTTTTTCCAGTTTTATGACAATAACCATCGCCTTGTCGAAATAATGCGTGACTTTTCCTATTAATTGTTCCATAAAAAACATTAATTATAATTATAATATCTTGACCTTTCTGTTAGATTATATCATCTTTCGTATTTTTTTCAATCGTGTTAGATTATATGTGTAGCCCTCGTGGTGAAACGGATATCACAACAGTCTTCGGAACTGTTTTTGGGGGTTCGAATCCCTCCGAGGGCATTACATAAAATCATGACATATAAAATACCAAGAGAAGTTTTAGAAGTTCTTGATAGAATGTCGGAGAAAGATTTCAGCGCGTATTTGGTGGGTGGTTGTGTGCGCGATGTTTTGCGTGGAGTGGAACCCAAGGACTGGGATATAACGACGGATGCCACTCCGGAAGAAATCCAAAAAATTTTTAACAACACTTTTTATGAAAATAATTTTGGCACGGTTGGTGTGGTAACGGATTCCAAAAAACCGTCCCTTAAAATTATTGAAATAACCCCGCATAGAACAGAGGCGAGATATACGGACAAAAGACATCCGGACATTGTTAACTTCACGGATAAACTGGAGGATGATTTAAAAAGGCGGGATTTCACCGTGAATGCGATTGCCATGAGTGTTTCACCTGCGGTGTATTCTTATTCAGAGGAGACCAGAATGGGAGCCAAAGAAAAGGGCGAGGTTGGTAGTGAATTGGTTGAGATCGTTGATTTGTTTAACGGGCAAGAAGATTTGAAGCAAAAAATTTTGCGTTGTGTTGGTAATCCTGAGGATAGGTTTGAGGAGGATGCATTGAGGATGTTAAGGGCAGTGCGCTTTTCTGCCGAGTTAGACTTTAAGATAGAAAAAAATACGGCGTTGGCAATAAAAGAAAAAGCTAATCTTATAAAAATTGTTTCAAAAGAAAGGATAAGGGATGAATTCACAAAAATAATATTATCTAATAAGCCACACAATTATATCAATAAACTACAAGGGCTCGGTTTGTTAAAATGTATTATTCCTGAATTGGAGGAGGGATTGAATGTTACTCAAAACAAAGAACATATATATGCGGTTTGGGAACACAACTTGAGAGCGCTCGGACATGCCGTGGAAAAAAATTTTTCTTTGGAAATTAGAATGGCCTCTTTGTTTCATGATGTCGGTAAACCGAGAGCCAAGAGAGGAGAAGGTCCTGATTCAATTTTTTACAATCACGAAGTTATTGGCGCGAGGATGACGGCGCAAGTTCTTAGCCGTTTGCGTTATCCCAAGAAATTTATTGAAAAAGTCGTGTTATTGGTGCGGTGGCATTTATTTTTTTCGGATACGGAAATTATTACCTTGTCTGCGGTTAGAAGGCTCATCAGAAATGTTGGACCTGAGAATATTTGGGATCTTATGAAAGTTCGTTTTTGTGACCGAATAGGCATGGGTAGACCCAAAGAAGAACCGTATCGTTTGAGGAAATATGAATCTATGGTAGAGGAAGCGTTAAGAGATCCGCTTAGCGTTTCCAGTTTGAAAATTGACGGGGAAAAAATAATGAAAGTTGCCAAAATTGAACCGGGGCCAAAAGTGGGATATATTCTGCACGCATTACTGGAGGAAATATTGGACGACCCTCTTCTTAATACTGAAGAATATTTAAAAAAAAGAACGACAGAATTGGCGAAACTTTCTTCTGAAGAAATCCAAAAAATGGGGGAGTCCGGCAAAAAGAAAAAAGAAGAAGAGGAAGCAAAAAAAGTTGGAGAGATAAGAAAAAAATACGGAGTGCGATAAGAAAGCGGGCTGTAGCATAGTGGCAGTGTGCACGATTCGGGTTCGTGTGGTGGGAGTTCGATTCTCCCCAGCCCGATACTTACAAAGATTTCTAATTTTTGGTAAAATAAAGAGGATTATTAGTTTAAGCAAAAATTTTAATATGACGCAACTTTCAACAAAGTATATTGAGATGGCCCTAGGTCGTGGAGAGAGCGAGGAGAATATAAAAGAAACTCTTAGAATGCAGGGGATAAGTGAGGTGGATATTGCCGGGGCGTTCAAAGAAATTCAAGAGAAGAAAAATGCGCCACAACCTCCAAAGCCGATACAACCGACACAACCTCCAAAACCAATACAACCGATTCAGCCAACAAAAAACAGGATGGAATATAGTAAAAAATCTTCAAAAAAGACAGTGATTTTTGTCGTAATAATTTTGCTTTTGGGTGGTGTTGCCACCGGGGGATACTATTATTTTAATGATATTGTAAGATTTGTTGGTCTTGAAAAAAAGGACGTGTATGTTCCAACAATACCTGTTGTCACGGAACCTGTTGTCACGGAACCTGTTGTAGTTGAAGAAGAAATTTTGAGCGAGGATGAAAAAAGAATAAATGCTGTTAAAGAAGCGCAAATTGACGCAATAAATTTCTATGCGACAGAAGGGATTTATCCTGAAACATCTAGTTTAGAAGAACCTGATTTTTACTGCTACAGAAAAGAGGGAACACACTATATTTTGGGAACTGTTTTGGAGGAAGGAAATATTCTTTTGGATTATGACTTGGATGGCAGTTATGTTTGTGGAGATGTCGTAAAAAACTGCGCAGACCCTGTTTATTGTGTAGGACCAGAATTATGAAAAAAGTTTTTTCAGGGATTAAGCCAAGCGGTGATATTCACATCGGCAATTATTTGGGTGCTATAAAAGGATGGGTGGACTCTCAGGATGACTTCGATAACATTTTTTGTATAGTTGATTTACATGCTATTACTGTTCAACAGGACCCCAAAATTCTCAAAGAAAAAATTAGAGAAACAGCTGGTTTGCTTTTGGCGTGTGGTATTGATTCAGAGAAGTCTGTGTTGTTTGTCCAGTCGCATATTTCCGCGCATTCCGAACTGGCGTGGATTTTAAATTGTTTTACACCAATGGGTTGGATGCAAAGAATGACTCAGTTTAAAGAAAAATCGGAAGGGCAAAAGGACAAAGTAAGTGTTGGGCTTTTTGATTATCCCGCATTAATGTCAGCAGACATATTGCTTTATGATACAGACATCGTGCCCGTGGGAGAGGACCAAACTCAACATGTTGAATTGGCAAGGGATATCGCTAAACGTTTTAATTCAATTTACGGCCAAGTGTTTAATGTTCCCAAAGCCGTTGTCACCAAACCAGGGGCGCGTATTATGGGTCTGCAGAAACCGGAAAATAAAATGAGTAAAGGTGGGAGTGATACTATTGGTTTATTGGATTCTGCGGATGATATCAGAAAAAAAATAGCGAGCGCTGTTACAGATTCTGACAATGAAATCAAATTTGATTCGAACCGGGCTGGGATTTATAACTTACTTACTATATACGAGTTGTTTTCAGGGCTTGACCAAGGAGAGATAGAAAAAAAATTTGCAGAAAAAGGTTATGCTGATTTCAAAAAAGACTTGGCAGAAGTTGTTGTCGTCGATTTAGAGCCAATTAGGGAGAAATACAACGACATAAAAGAAAGTGGCGAGATAGAAAAAATTCTTGAAAAGGGCGCGGATAAAGTTAGACCGATTGCCGAGAAAAAACTAAAAGAAGTTAAAAATATTATTGGTCTTGGCTAGTACCCTGACGTCTTTTGTACTAAAAAATACTCCGATGCGCATCGGAGTATTTTGTTTTTATAAAATTATTTTTGTTTAGTAAAAAGTAGCAAGTTGTCATCAAGTTCTTTCAAATCTATGGCAGGGTTAAGAGCCATTTTTAGTATTGCCAGGAGAACTGCCTCTCCGTTTTCCATTTGGTCGAAATATCCGGCATGTTCTGTTTCGTCTATTGTTTCTTTTTGTGATTTCTCATCATCATATCGCCATGGGGTTATTTCTTTCCCTCTTGGGAAGGGATGGTAAACCTTACTTCCCGTTTTTAAAAACTCATTTGCAAAGGCCTTATTGATTATTGGCATTTCATTGTCCGCGCATCTTTCTCTTGGAACTCCAACCACATACAAAAAATCAAAATCTTTTTTGATTCCGGAAATTTCCTGTGGGCATATTTCTTTATATTCAACACCATGTCGGGTGAGATACCGGGTAATTCCGTCGGGCATTTTTAGTTTTGATAGAGAAACAAAAAACATTTTCACATTAAATTTTCCCAACAAATAGACGAGAGAATGCACTGCTCTGCTACAAAGAAGGTCGCCCATAATTACACCCGTTAGACCGTCAATTTTTCCAAAATCTTTCTTGATACTGAAGAGGTCAATAAAGGCTTGAATTGGATGCTGGCCCGGTCCGTCTCCGGCGTTTATTATTTTCGTTTTATATCGAAACTTGTCAATTATCGCGACGGCTCTGGTTGCCAGTCCTTCCTCCGGGTGTCTTATGACAATGCAGTCATATTTTGTGGCGAATGTTCTTACAAGGTCTTCAAAATAACCGCCTTTTATTTCGGAAGAATAAGGTATTTGCCATTTTCCGCCGTTTTTTTCTCCTTCTATTAATTTGGTGTTCGCTCCCAGCATATCGGAGGCTACCTCAAACATATTTGATGTTCTGACGCTTTTTTTCCAAAAAAGAAGGAGAATTTTTTTCCCTTTCAAAACACTAAACAGGGAAGCGGGTTTTTTTTCTGCGATAACCACCATATCTTTTACTTCCTCAAAGAATTGAGTTTCAAGCCAGGCTCTGCGAAAATCTTGAGTTTGTATGATATGTCCAACTTCTTTCATTTCTTTTTTCCTCCTATTTTTTTATCAGGGTTCCTGATTGATTGGACAAAGCTTTTTTTAAATCAAAGATGTTTGCTATTATCGCTTCTGACCCGCCGTTTTCCAAAAAATTAATTGCCGCTCGGACTTTTGTTTCCATTCCTGTTTTGAAATGTCCTTTTTCAAGAAATAATTTCACATCTTTTATGGAAGGGATTCTCAAAGCGCATTCGCCTTCTTTTAAGAAATTTATTTTGACTGCGTCTATGTTGGTCAACAAGATAAGTCTTTCTGCTTTCAAAGAAATTCCCATAAGACTGCTTGTGTAGTCTTTGTCTACTATTGCCTCAATCGGCACAAGGCCGTCCGGGGATTTATACACAGGAACACCCCCTCCTCCCCCCGCGATTACTATGTAATCTTTTTCCAAAAGTAATTCTATTGCTTCCATTTCTATAATGCCTGTCGGTTCCGGCGAGGGTACCATACGGCGCCAAGTCTCGTCTTTAACCAAATCTTTTTTCATTCTGTATCCTTTTTTCATTAATTTTTCAGCTTCTTTTTTGTCAAAGAAACTTCCGATTGGCTTGGAGGGCCTTCTTAGAGAAGGGTCCATGGGATTTATCAGAACATGAGTTTGTACCACGACTATTTTCTTGCTTATTTTATATCTTTCCAAATATCTATTCAGATTTTGTAAAATCAATGTCCCTATTTCCCCCTGTGTTTGCGCTGTGCAGAGCCACAAAGGGAGGCCGGTTTGTTCCACAAGTCGTCCAACCTGAGGTCCATTTCCGTGTGTTATAACAAGTGGCCCGGCGCGGATGGGTTCTTCTATTCCATTAAGAGTTTTTAGAATATTGCGACCTTCTTCTTTGTGCGAATCACCATCAATGGCATTTCCGCCAATTGCAAGAACTGTTATATTTTTCATCAGTTTTTACC
>Ga0180009_10006868_pt1 | contig 11811 bp, 10 predicted proteins | sample OS_PC_MetaG_FD_123537 | JGI IMG/M metagenome (GOLD analysis project Ga0180009, IMG submission 123537) | Groundwater microbial communities from the Aspo Hard Rock Laboratory (HRL) deep subsurface site, Sweden - OS_PC_MetaG | ecosystem: Environmental > Aquatic > Deep subsurface > Groundwater...
AGTTTACTAACTTGCATTTCTTATCCTCCGTCTTTATTTTTTCTCTCTAAAATCTAAAATAATATCTCTATAGAGGCAGAAAGCAAGATAGCTATCTATCCTAACTAAATGATAATATTATTAAGGAAGAGAGAGTTTAAAAAAATCTATTTTTGGTAAACTATTTTTGAAAATACTTCTCCAAAAATATTGATACTATTTTGATATAAATACCACCTCCTTCTAAAAAATATATTAAAATATAACATCCTAGACCCAAATAAATCAGGTTTGCAATTTCAGAATACAGAATATTCTGAATTCTGACTACTGAATTCTGAATACTAAGGACTTAATTTTCGTAAACCAACTTTCATTGGATAGATAGTAGTTATTAATGAAAATTAGACATAGGAAATAATACCGAGCAATAAAAGATAAACTCATTTGGAGTTAAAAAAATTAATTTACTCTATGTCAAATTTTAACTAATAAGTACTATAATTATATAATATATCATATATTAATTATATATCATATATTATATATCATACTTTACTAAAATTTACTATTTTACCTTAAAAAAGTCAAACTTTTTTTATTATTTTTCTTATTTGTTAATACTAAATAATAAAATATAAATAATTATGATAAAAAATCCAATCAGCAAGGCAAAAGATAAGATCTTATAAATAATCAAAGTATAATCTTTGTTATCTTTTAATTTTTCAAAAGAAGAAGCCAATATAACTTTAACTTCAATATTTTCAGGAGCTTCTCCTTTTATTCCTGGTCCTAAATTTACTAATACTTTAACTTCATGATTGCTAACGGGAATCACTTCTTCTACATAAGCCACCAGAGGAATAATTTGATTTTCTTTTCTTCCTCCCATAAGGGTAGCAATATACCTTCCTACTTCTCTGTTATCTATAATTTTAACAATAACCCGATCTCCTTTTCTTAATTCAGAAACTAAGATACCAGTTAATGGAGATACAGCTAAAGCTACTTCAAGAGCAAGATAAGCTTCTTTTTTTTCTCTTTCTACTTTTTGGACTATTCTTGGTTCTTCTCTTTCCTCTTTCCCGCTCTTTATTTTTGACTCTGGCTCTAAAGTACTTATTAAATTTATATCTGCTTTTAGTTCTAAGTTGTTATCATTAATAACATTAGCAACCTCTTCCTTGAGCCACTCTTTAAATAAGTCATAACTCCCCTCTTTTAATGCTTGGAAAAATTGGGTCTTCTTATTTTTGGAACGAAAAATTTCTTTAATCCGATGTTTTAAGATTCCTGTAAATCGAGGAACAATGCCCTCTTTTAATTGCAAGCCATATACTACTCTCTCAAAATTTTCCCAACTTGCTGATTCGTCAAACTGGCATAATCTTTTATCGTTAGCTATAGCTACTTCTAACTTTTCAAGTATCTCGCGGTTTGAATCTAAGATCATAAATATCATCCCATAATACTTAATGCCCTCTGCTTTAAACCTGGCCTTGACAATAATAGTATTCTTTTTCTTATGGGCATTAATAATTTCAAGGGCTTGATTTATATTTCCAGCTGTAAAATCCATCATCGCTGAAGCTTGTTGAAAAGTACATCCACTTTCTTCTATTAACCTAGACACCTTCTTTTCTATAGAGCTATCGACTTTACGATCATCTAACTTTTCCATTAAAGACTCTAATTTTTTATCAAGTTCGTCCATTGTTATCTTTTCCTTTATAGCACTTATTAATGAATATAGCACTTATTAATGAAAATTTGACCTATAGCAAATTAATTGAGTGCCAACGAGTTTATCTTTTATTGCTTGGTATTATTTCCTATGTCCGGTTTTCGTTAACAACTACTTTATTAGTCTTAGCTGGCTGCTGAAAGCTTTCGGCTGAACGTTGACTATATTTATACTCTTATTCATAGGACTTTAAAACTTGGATTTAATTCTTTAATCCTTTGATAACATTTTAACTCTTCTTCTATCTGGCCAATCTTCCAATAACTCATAGCTAAATTATGCCAAGCTTCTATCCAATCAGGCTTAATATTGACTACATTTTCATAAGCTTCTCTTTCTTGATCTACATTCCCAATTTCTTCAAAGGCGACCCCTAGATTATACCAGGCTTTAGCTAAAGAAGGCTTAAGTTCTACTACTTTTCTAAAGCAGTTAATCTCTTCATTTACTTTGTTTAACCTTCCATAAGTAATCCCTAAATTATACCAGATATGAGCATCTTTAGAATTTATAGATAAAGCTTCTTGAAAGCATAAAACTGCTTGATTATATCTTTCTTTTTCCGTATAAACAATTCCCAAGTTATACCAAACACAAGCATCTTTAGGGTTTATAGATAAAGTTTCTTTGTAGTATTTAACTTCCTCATCTACCCAACCTTTTTTTCCGTAACATAAAGCTAAATTATACCAAGTCTTGTCATTTTTAGGATTTATTCTTATTGCTTCTCTTAGGCATTTAATTTCCTGGTCATAGTCTCCTTTTTTATCGTAAGCTAAACCTAAATTATACCAGGCACTCTCATTTTGGTTATTAATCTTTACTGAGTCGTAGTAACATTTTATTTCTTCATCTAATTGACAGTTTATTCCATAAACTACACCTAAGTTAAACCAAAGACGAGAAGAATTAGGATAGATATTAATTGCTTTTTTAAAACATTCTATAGAACTTTTATAATCTTTTTTGATAAAATAAGTATAACCAAAATTTCCTAAAGCTCGAGCATATATCTCTCGATCAGTTTTACTTTCCCCTACTTTTATCTCATAGTTTAAATACTTTAGTAATTTATCTTCTCCTTCTGTAGCTAAATTACTTATTAACCAGAAGATAGGGAGTTTCTCCTTGTGTTTCTTTAAAAGCTTTAGATATTCTTTTTTTTGATCTTGACTAAATAAGGCATACTTACTACTTAAGGCAATTATTTCTTCAGTAGTATCTACTTTTATTAATACATTGGGAATAACACTTTCCTTTTCATAAGGAAGAGTATGAACAGAAGAAAGAACAATCTCTTTAAGCTCGTCAATAATACTAAAGACTACTATATCTTGTAAATTAGGCAAGAATTTATAAAAAGAATCTTTATAAATAATTTGCTTATCAATAAGTTCGTAAATTGTTCTTTGATCAACACCAAGTATCTTCACTGCCTTTAGTAAATTATTTTCTGAAATTCCATCTTGATAAGCTATTAATTTTAAAATAGATTTTTCACAATCAGTTAATGACCGGTATATAGAATGATAAACTTCCTGTGCTTTTAAAGGAGTTTTTTTAATGATTTCTGTCTTATCTTCTCCAGGAGAAGCACACTTTAGTTTTTGGTAGATTAAGGTAAGGTGAATCAAGGAGATCTTCTCTTTCTTTAAGAGTTCCTCTCTTTCTTCCTGACTTAAAAAATTCTCAAATTTAGCTAAAAACTTTCTTATATCCTTTCTTTCTAACAACCCAGGCAGATATTCTTTAGTAAACTTGTCTTGGATTTTCTCCCATTCTTTTTCTAAGAAAAACATATCATAATACCTTGTCGACATCCAAATCTTTATTTGAGGGAATCTTTGATTAATCTTATATACCAAGTCAATAATTTCGAGATTATTATGAATATTATCAAAGACAAATATACACTTTTCCTTACTCTTCTTTCTAAGGTTTAATCTCTCTATAAATACTTCAAAATCTGGCACTACTTTACTTATTAAGATCCAATAAACTTTATAATCTTTCTCTTCGGCTTTCATGCTTAAATATGAAAGAAGGCTGGTTTTACCAGTGCCAGCTAAACTTATAAAAAGATAATCTTTTATCTCAAATCTTTTCATAAAATCTTCTACTTTTTTAATTTCCACAAAGCATTTAGTAATTTCGTCCCTTGATAAGAGAGGAGATACTTGTAGTTCATCTTTTATATCTCTACTTTTGATAAGACTAAATTCTTTATATCCCCAACCATAATCTTCTATCTTCATAAAATCATACTTTTTCATTCTTAATCTAAGCCTTTTTTCTTATTTTCTTCTTTTTCTATTATCTCTTTAACCATAAAATACTGTTCATGGGCTAATCTTTTTACTTCTAAATTACATCTTCCTTTTCGATCGTCGTATACTCTTCCTAAAAACCTAAGAGCTTCTTGATAATTACCTAATCTACGATTAAGCTCACCTATCAAATATACCACCAAGGAGTGATCCATCTTTAAATCTGGTTCACTTTCATAAGCTGTATAATAACATTGTAAAGCCTTGGCAAGAAAAATTTTCTCTAAAGACCAAACTTTTACTTCCCGCGACAACCAGGCTGCTTTTAAATATAAACTTCCAATCTTTTCATTAGAGCTATCAGTAAGGTTATAACAATAAGCCGCTAATTCATAACCAATCAAGGCTAAATAATGATTTCTCTCCTTGTTAAAATCAGATCCCTTGGCCTTTTGCCTTCTCTCTTCAGTACTCTTTTGTAAAACTTCGATATACTTCTCTTTAAGTGTAGAAAAATCTTCTTTAAAAGCTGCATAATAACATTTTGGGCAAACCCACACTAAATACCAGTTAGGATTCACACTTTCATAAATTCCCCTAAAATCTGTATCCCTTTTTTTTATTCTGATAGTACTTGCCTTTACATTTTTAGTTAAAAATTTATTCTTACAAACCAGGCAATCTACTTGTTTCTCCCAAAATACACCCATGGTAATCCTTTCTTACCACATCTAAAACTCCATTAATAAAAGAAGGGGAATCTTCATCGCTATATTCTTTTGCCAACTCAATAGCTTCATCGATACATACCACATATGGAATATCTAAACAAAAGATTAATTCATAAATACCTATTCTTAAGATATTACGGTTAATGATACTTTGTCTATCAATCCTCCAATTTTTACTATGTTTAGAAATAACTTTATCTATTTCTTGGATGTTTTTTTCTATCCCTTTAACTAACTCTTGAGTATAATCTTTTACCGAACAAGGAATATTCTTCTCTTTGTTCCAAAAATACTCTTGGAAAGTTCCCTTATTTAATGATTGATCACCCACCTCCAGAGCATACAACATCTTTAAAGTTAATTCTCGTGCCCACCTTCTTTTTTTCTTCATTAGTTACTCACTAAATAAGGCCAGCTATCCTCTTTATAAATTTTTATATAAATTAGCCATTTCTATAGCCGTTATGGCAGCATCAAATCCTTTATTCCCACTCTTAGTACCGGCTCTTTCGATAGCTTGTTCAATAGTATCAGCAGTGATAATTCCATATATTACTGGCTTTCCAGAAGAAATAGCCGCTTGAGCAATACCTTTAGCACTTTCATTGCAAATATATTCAAAATGAGGAGTAGATCCTCTTATGATCGTCCCTAAGCAAATAATAGCATTAAAATCTTCGTTTTTGGCAAGTTTAAAAGCCAGGTATGGAATTTCAAAAGAACCAGGAACTCGATAGATAGTAATATTATCATCCAAGGCACTATTTCTTAGCAAGGCATCTAAAGCTCCTTCTTCTAGTCTTTTAGTAATAAATTCGTTAAAACGAGAAATAATAAGAGCAAACTTAAGTCCTTTGGCATCAAAACTTCCTTCACATATTTTTGGCATTTTATACCTCCATTAAATTTTTATTCTTTAAAATTATCTCCTAAATCTTAAAGGATACCTAACTTATATCTCTATATATGCAATCTGATAAATAACTTGACATAATAGTTGTATTTCCACCCCCTAACCCCCGCCAGCGGGGGACAGGCTTGTGAATGTCCGTTTTGTTTCGTTGCCTTTTTCGGACAGGGACAAGCCTAACCCCCGCCAGCGGGGGACAGCCTCGTCCCTATCCCCCGCTGGCGGGGGTTAGGGGGTGGATTTTCCCTACGAGGTATGTCAACTTAATTAATGGATTGCATATAGTAGTTATTAACGAAAACTTGACATAGGAAATAATACCGAGTAATAAAAGATAAACTTATTTGGAGTTAAATTAATTTGCTCTATGTCAAATTTTCATTAATAAGTGCTATAAAAGATGGTCTAATTTTTCTTTCTTGGTCTTTAAATAATCTAGATTAAATTCATTAGGATTAATAATGATAGGAACTCTTTCTACAATCTTTAAACCATAACCCTCTAATCCTACTATCTTTTTAGGATTATTAGTTAAAAGCCGAATAGTAGTTAATCCTAAATCTACTAATATCTGAGCTCCTGTCCCATATTCTCGTAAGTCAACCTTGAATCCTAATTTTTCATTAGCTTCTACGGTATCTAATCCTTGATCTTGCAAAGTATATGCCTTTATCTTGTTGATTAATCCAATTCCTCTTCCCTCCTGACGCATATAGAGTAAAACACCCTTTCCTTCTTTCTCAATCATCTCTAAAGAACGAGCTAATTGCTCCCCGCAATCACAGCGCTTCGATTTAAATACATCTCCGGTAAGGCATTCGGAATGGACCCTGACCAGGATATCTTTACTTCTCTTGACTTCGCCTTTTACTAAAGCCAGATGTTGATATTGATCAATTAGTGACTCATAAGCTATTATTTTAAAACTACCATAACTAGTAACTAAATTAGCCTCCGTTATTTTTTTGACTAACTTTTCTTTCTTCTTGCGATAAGCAATTAAATCTTTAATCGTAATGAACTTTAAATTATGCTTTTTAGAGAATTCGACTATCTCTGGAAGACGAGCCATCGTCCCATCTTCGTGAATAATCTCACATATTACTCCGGCAGGATAAAGTCCAGCTAACTTAGCTAAATCTACTGAAGCTTCGGTGTGGCCAGCTCTAATTAACACTCCTCCTTCTCTGGCTCGCAAAGGAAAGATATGACCTGGTTTTCTTAAATCTTCTGGTTTAGTCTTTGAATTTAAGATAGCTTTAATGGTAAAAGCCCGATCATAAGCAGAAATTCCAGTAGTAATTCCATGCTTAGCATCTACTGAGACCGTAAACGCTGTTTCATGAGCTTCAGTATTATCAGAAACCATAGGATAAATCTTTAATTGATCTAACCGTTGTCCAATAATAGGAAAACAAATTAACCCTCGACCATATTTAGACATAAAGTTTATCAGCGAAGGAGTAACTTTTGCAGCCGCACAAATTAAGTCTCCCTCATTCTCCCTATCTTCATCATCAACCACAACCACCATCTTACCCTTCTTTATATCTTCAATCGCTTCTTCAATGGTGTTAAATCTTATCTTATCCACTTATTTTTTCCTCCTCATAGGAAACAAAACATATTTTACTTTAATATCTTCAATCGCTTCTTTAATGGCGTTAAATTTTATTTATTTATTTGTTTCTCCTAAGAAGCAGAACATATTCTATTCTTACCTTTGGCTTTAGCTTGATATAAAGCTTGATCAGCCTTCTTGACTAACTGGTTTTCTGATCTTCCATCTCTATAATATTCGGCAATACCCATACTTGCTGTTAATCTTAAAATGCCTTCTCCTGAAAGTAGTGGAAACTCATGTTTTTCAATGTTTTTACGAAGCCGCTCTCCTGCTATCTTGGCCATCTTTTTATTTGATTCAGGTAAGATAATCACAAATTCCTCTCCGCCATAACGAGCTAAGATATTTACTTTCCTGAGGCTGAACTTCATAATCTTAGCCACCGTCTTAAGGACTAAATCTCCTTGTTGATGACCATAGCAATTGTTAATATTCCTAAAGTTATCTATATCCATCATAATTAAAGAAAACTTCTTTTGATATCTCTCTGCTCTTAGAAGCTCTTCTTCTATCTTGTTATTAAAGTAGCGATAATTATAAAGCTTGGTCAATTCATCAGTCACCGCTGATAATTCAATCTTCTGATATAAAATAGCATTCTCTAAGGACAAAGAAGCATATTTAGCAATTAGTTTAATTAATCTAATCTCTTCTGGAGTAAAACTATCTAAGTCTTTATGGCTAATACATAATAAACCTTTTAGATTTTGAGAAAATTTTAATTCTATACTTTGATAAGAATTTAACTTAACTCCAACATCTTTAACAATTAAACTTCTTTGTTCTTCTTTAGTTATAATTAAATTTTCCTGACTATAAATTAACTTTTTAATACCAAAATATTTATCAAATTCTCTAATGGTCTCTTTTTCTAAGCACTCAATATACTTATCACCTACCGGTGAATTTATAGTAATCAAAAATTGGGTTTCTTGGTTTTCATCTATAATAAATATGCCAGCTATTGTAAAATCAATAATCTCATTTAAACTTTTTAAGATACCACTAGCACACTCTACTAAACCTAAAGAAGAACTACCTGCTTCCACAACTTCATTAATAATGGTTAAATCATATAAACTTTTATCTAAAAGTTTATTTACTTTAGAGATGATCTTCTTGTTAGCTTTTAATTTATTAGTTAAAAGAGATAATTTCTCAACTTCTTTCTTTGTTTTTTTATACAACCAACTCTTTTCTATAATCGTAGGTATTTGATTACAAAACAAAGTTAAAATTTCTAAGTTTAGTTTATTAAAAGTTTCTCTACTCACCTTATGATTAACATTTAATATTCCTACTACTTCTCTGCCTATCTTCAAAGGCAGACTCAATAAAGAATTGGGGTAGTGTTTTTCTACTCCTTCTTTAGAAAAAATAAGACCTTTTTCAATGTCTTCAACTAATAAAGATATATTTTTTCCAGTTACCCAATCAGAAATTTCTTCATCTAATCCTTTATTTGCTTTTATCTTGAAACCATCATCCTCTTTACCAATCAGTAAAATAGAACCAAGCTTGAGGTGTAGTGTTTTACCTATCTTGTTAATTTCCTCACCAAGACATGCCTCTACCAAACTTAAACTGGCATTAATATCTCCTACCTCACCAACCAAAACAAGATTTAGAAGATATTCTTCTCTATTTAATCTTACTTCTTGTTCAACAACGTTCATTCTTTATTTAAAACCTGGATAATCATTTTTAATAACTCCTCTGGCTCAAAAGGTTTAATTACGTACCTATCAGCGCCTGCTTTTAATCCCCAAAACCTTTGAGATTTTTTATCTTTAGAGGTAAGCATAATAATGGGTATATGCTTATAATCATTATCACTCTTGAGTAATCTACACACTTGGTAGCCATCCATTTCGGGCATCGTCACATCTAAGATCACTAAATCTATCTCTTCTTGATACGCAAATTCTAAACCTTCTATTCCATCACCAGCAGTAACTACATCATAACCTTCTTCTCGAAGGATGCAGCCTAAAATTTCTCGAATTGGTTCCTCATCATCCATCACTAATATCTTTTTTTTTAACTTTATAGATTTCACCTTTTCTCTCCATCTCTCCTTAAGTTTCTCTCAAGAAATCTTTTCCAGATCATCATTTACTGGTAGCAGTACACTAAATATTGATCCTTCATCAACTTCACTCCTTACTAAAATTTTACCTTTATGTTTTTCTATAACATTTTTAGCCACAGAAAGACCTAAGCCAATTCCTTTTGCTTTGGTAGTAAAGAAGGGGTTAAATATCTTTTCTAGATCTTCTTTAGAAATTCCACACCCGTTATCCTTAATATCTACTTTAACCGTCTTTTTATTATCCCTTATTTCTACCTTAGAACTAATAGTAATTTCCCCTTTCTCCGATAAAGATTGAGCGGCATTTAATAAAAAATTCTCTATCCCTTGAATAATTTGATCTTTGTCTCCTCTAACTTCTGGCAAGCCTTCTTCTAATTTCTTTAAAACTTTAACATTTCTTAGAAAAGTAGGAGCTTTGGACTCCAATATTTCCTCTATAATTTCATTAATATTTATTGAGCTAAATTCCAACTCTGTGGGCTTAGAATAAAAAAGAATATTAGAAATAATCTTTTGAGCATAATTTACAGAATAACACATATCATCAGCATGCTTAATTAACTCAGGATTATCTAATAATTTACCTTTTAAGTAATAAGCTATTAATTTAATAGCTCCTAAGGGATTCCTAAGTTCATGGCTGACCATACTAGCAAACTGACCTAAAACAGCCATCTTTTCATTTTGAATTATCCTTTCATGAGCTTCCTGGAGCTCCTTTGTTCTTTCCTTCACCTTTTCTTCTAAGGACTTATTGTATTCTTCAATCTCCTGCCTGGACTTTCTTAAATTTAGGACCATCTGGTTAAAATTTTCTGAAAGTAACCTTATTTCATCATTAGTCTCTAATTTTATTTCCCTACTCAAATCCCCTTTTCCCACTAAACTAACTTCTTCTGTGATCTTAGTAATAGGATTGACTATAAAATTAGTTAAGACAATTACTCCTATTAATCCTAACCCTAAAAAAATAAAGAACATCTGGCTTGTTTCTTTAGCCAGTGCCTTAATCTTTTGATTAATTTCTTGATGGGAATAGATAATCCTTAATCTTAAATTATCCTTTGGAGAAATATCAAGATTAACTTGACTATAATCTTTACCTCTTCTTACCTCGACATTCTCACCATAATAATTTTTTTTAACTGGATTTCCTATCCAGGCAATCTCTTCTTTTTCTTTTTTATACAATTTTAATAAGGAAAGATTATTATCACCGGAAAGAAAAAATATAGTTACCACTTCTTTTTCCTTAAATGTCTCTTTGGCTATTTCATTTAATTTTTCTAAATTTTTATTCAAGATATAAGGCTTGCAGGCAATAGCTAAACTTTTCCCTAAGGTAATATATCTTAATTCTACTTGTTCCTGAATTATATTTTTCCCAAAATACAGAATATAGGAACAAATTAAACCCACCGTTGCTATTAAAAGAGTAGCTACATAAAGACTAACTTTATATCTTATGCTAAACTTAACTTTATCCATATCATGAATCTCCTTTTCCAAAGACTTAGAGAATAACTTATAAAAAACCAGATCTTTCTAAAGTAGAAAGGTTAATTTTCTCTTGATTATCCTGGCTGATAAGTTTTTCTAAATACTTTCCTATCAGATCTGTTTCAATATTAGCTAAGTATCCTACGGAAATTTCACCTAAGTTAGTTACTCTTAGAGTATGGGGAATTAACGAGACTATAAATGTATCTTTACTTAAATCTGCGACCGTTAAACTCATCCCATCTATAGCTACTGAACCTTTCTTAATTATATACTTACTGACAGCTTGGGAAAGCTCAAACTCCATCAAAGTAGAGTTACCCATATTCTTTTTCCTAATTAATCGGGAGGTAGCATCTATGTGCCCGGTAACGAGGTGTCCGCCTAAACGGCTACTTACCTGAAGAGCTCTTTCTAAATTTAGACTCTGGTGAGGATTTAAATAGCTTAAATTAGTAATCTTTAATGTTTCCGGCATCACTTCTACCTTAAAGGAATAATTATCAATCTCAACTACCGTTAGACAAACTCCATTTACTAGAATACTCTCCCCTATCTTAGTATCCTCTAATATTAATTTAGCTTGGATCTTAAGAAAGTTATCTCTTTTTTGGATAACTTTCCCTTTTTCTTCTACAATTCCTGTAAACATAACTATCTTAAAAATAAAAACATAAAGATAAACATCCAATAAAATAAATTAACTTTATAATAACTATCTACCAATGTCAAGACTAATTCAGTCAGTTTACGAATTCCCCAACTTTGTAAAAAGATAGTAGAAACGGATTATTTTTAGAGAAGAAGCAAAAGAGAGAAAAGAGAAAGTAAAAATTTTTCATAGCTCACCCCTCAGGTTTTTCTCTCCATAACCGTACCGTAAATGAATATTCATCTTCTATTAAATCCGGCGCGGTGTCATTATGTTTAAGCATACCGGCAATAATCTTTCTTGGAA
>Ga0180009_10006869_pt1 | contig 11811 bp, 17 predicted proteins | sample OS_PC_MetaG_FD_123537 | JGI IMG/M metagenome (GOLD analysis project Ga0180009, IMG submission 123537) | Groundwater microbial communities from the Aspo Hard Rock Laboratory (HRL) deep subsurface site, Sweden - OS_PC_MetaG | ecosystem: Environmental > Aquatic > Deep subsurface > Groundwater...
ATTCGTGATTGGTCTTTCAAGTCTGCCGCAGTCAACTCCAAGCTCGCCCAGTTGTTGCGTGTATCTGAGCAACTTTTCCCGCAGATATTCTACTTCCTCATCTGCCAACTCGGAGATTCCAAAAATGTCTGGGTTTAGGATCTGTCGCACCGTGACCGCATCGAACTTATCATAGCCTTCTTCATCCCGTACAAAAGCTCCATCGCACCGCGTAAGCAGGATGCGAGCGGCATTTAAGATGTATTCCCTATCACATTTTTCAGCCATCGCCCCTCACCGCCCGCGCCCCCTCTTTCGATGTTTCGGGTTGACCGCGACCTTGAACCCACGCTTCCGCAGCTCGCGGGCCACAGCAAGAACTACCTCGCGTTTCGGGGCACCATGCGGGATAGAGGCGATTCCCTCGTGGATGGATCGAATAACCTCGTTGTCGGCTTTGATTTTCTCATCAAGTTTGGATGCCATGCTCAATCACCCCTCCGCGTTTTTCCAGATGGCCGAGCGCAATCATTTTGTCATGAAGTTTCGCAAATTTGATGTCCCGTGTTTCATGATATTTCTCACGGATAAGTTCAATATCACCACATGACCAACATTCGTGAGGTTTCCAAACTCCGCCTTCAACTTCTTTTACAATCGCTATGATGCGTTTTTCTCCGGCTTCCCTTCGTTGTCTAGCTTCTCGGAAAATCTGGTCACGTAACGCTTGCTGTCGGGCTTGCATTTGTCTAGCGTTCCCCATCATCCCTCACCCCTTCTCGCTCAAGGCGCGGATCGGGGGCAGATTGCATTTGGAGGTTAAGGAGGATTGATTTAATCTTCCGATGCTATCGTCCGACCCCGACCCGCTCTCCCGCTGGCCCGAACCAACGGCGATTCCGCTGGATGGGTGGCCTAAATCGGCCCTTGCGCCGAGACCCACAGTTTTCAGGCCAGCGGGAGCTTGAATGGATTGACACGGGCTTGATAATTCACATTCTACGCAATCGTTGGGGTGAACCTCGCGAGACTTGAAGGTGCAGAATCGGATGAGCGGAAATTGGTACCGGGGGAGGGCCGCTGGCGTTGGAGGCCGAAGGTCGGTCATGCGCCTGCCCCTTTTTTCCCTAAATCCCTTTTAAAGTGAACCACGAACTTGTGCGAGGACAACATCGAAACTTCGACCACATAACCATCTGGAATGAGAATCGATCCTATTATATCACTCATCCGAGAATACGGGTTCCAATTCTTATCGTCGTGCTTCGCCTTCGGCTTCGCTAGCCGCAGATCGTCTTTCATTTCCTCCCCTCGTTCCTTTTTCGCGATTTCTTCTTTTCTGGCTGCTTTGGCCACCTCAGCCACCCCACGATCTCGTTTATCCTCCTCAAAATACGCAACACCATAACCAGCAGCATGGCCCCCACGATGACGAACATCACGAAGATGGCGATCAAGGATAGAATCGCCAAGATCTCTATCACTGGCTCGATCATTTATTTCCCTCCTTCCAATTATAACTTTTACATCGGGGGCAAACCTTAGGATTCGGTTTATTCGGAACCCATTCGTGACCGCATTTGCGGCATTTGAGTTTAACCAGCTTCATTTTCTACCTGACTTTACTTCTACGTATAAGTATTTATAGTTCACGCCTTGCTTGGTTTTTTCCCTTTCCTCAGCTCTCCCGAACCTTGTCTAATATCTCTCGGCTCAGGCGCTTGAGGTCGGAGGCCTCCCGTTCGGCCCTCCGCAGCAGCTTTATCACTTCGGCCATAGTTTACACCTCCGTTTTTTTCCGTAAGAACTCATCGTGGCAGGCTTGGTTGCAGAACTTCCCCTCTGTGGTCCAAAGTCGGGGTCTGCCCTTCCCGCAATTATCACACTTCACCATCTATTCTCTGGCCTCCTTGAAGCGCCTTAGCTGTTCGCCGTAGTATAAACTTTTGGAGTTATCTGGGCCATTACCAGCCCACTAGCTCCCATGCTTTTGCGCTTCCCATGCGGTACAATCGTCTCGACTTTAGCTCTGTGTCGAGAGGTTCTTGGAGATTACAAACCCTGTCTTTAGGGGATAGTACCTTTCCACCAATGCGTGCGCTTTCGAGAGAGGTGGCATCGATGTAGCTCCTTCTACTGAGACTCCATTGTCGTGCAGGGGCAATCTTCACCAAGTCGAGCGTCCCCAGCTTGAACCCGTGCTTGCCAGTCTCCTCTCGGTTAATCTCCCTTAGTTCCCGAATAAACATCGAGTCCTTGGTCTCGGGGGAGTCGGAGTGTATAGTAAATGGCTCCCATATTGCAACTACTGGTCCCCTGTGCTTCTCAAACACTTGCTCTCGCACCAAGTAAGCTATGCCAGTGCAGACACTCGCCCCATCCCCGTACCGGGAGATAACCTTCTTTAATCGGGATATGTTGACCCCGCCGTGGCGTGTTCGATCGTAGTTGATCTCGAGCCTCTGAACCCTCGTTTCCTTGACCCCGCAGTAGTCCAAGAGGGTCGAGCGGAGGTGCTTGTCTCTTTGCCCCTCCTTGAATCCCTGTAGCCCCATCAAATCCTCCGGCTTCACCCAGTCTATTATCCGGTGGAGGGCGAGCGTCTTGAGGTATCCGATGACCCTCTCGGTGGGCGCCGTCCCGTGCCACTAAATAACCCTTTTCATTAGTAGCCCACCCGCTTGAGCCATTCCTCGACAGCAATCTTGACTACTTCCTCGTAACTAATCTCGCGATCTTCGGCGGCTTTTATTATCAGTCGGGAGATGCTTGGCGCGAATTCCACTTCGACAGTTATGGATTTCGGTTCTTTTAGGGCCTCCTCAACGATGGTTCCAGGTGGTTTCTCTGGGAATGATCTGGCGTACACACCAACCTTCCGTAAGGTTTCGCGGTCCAAGTCTTTTGTCTTATCAAAGAAATCTGCTTGGCGCTTCTTCGACTTGGGCCAGACGGTCTCCGCTATTCGACCTATCTCCGTGATTTTTAAGGTATCTCTTGGAATATGCACATGTTCATATTTTGGTTTCGCCTCCTTGAAAATGTCAATAATCCCCTTTGCCTTAAGTTGTCGGGACACATACGCTTGATCTTTGCCCAACGCCTTGCCGACCTCTACTTGGGTCTTCCCGTCCTTCTTGAAGATTCTGTAAAGCTCCGCAACCGCGTCTGCTTCCTCATCAGCTCCTAGGTCGCCACGCTGGATGTTCTCCACGAGCGACTGAATCATCGCATCCCCGTTGCTTGTTTCTTTCACCGTGGCCTCGATGTCTCTCCAACCAAGTTGCTTTGCGGCTAGGTACCTCCTCTGCCCTACTGTAACCTCGTACTTCCCTTTTTGCACGGATCTGACTTCGATGGGATGAATCAGCCCCATAGCTTCCATAGACTCCGCCAGCTCGGTCACATCCGTCAGCCCGGTCGTCTTTCTCACGTTGGTGTCCGCGACCCCAACGATTTTTCTCATTTCTACCTTCATCCTATCCCTCCTTCAGGTATTTTTTCAGGGCCTCTTCGATGATTTCCGCTAGGCTGACCCTCTTGCGAACTGCTTCTATCTTCGCCTTCTCCCAAAGCCCGTTCGGTATCTCGATATTGGTTCGCATACTTACACAGTTATAACAGTAGAACAAGCGTATTTAAGTGTGTTGGTTAGGGGTTTTTTCTACCAGCCTCGACCGCCCCGCAATCTTTAAATAAAGAAACTCCAAGATTGTTTTAGATATGTTAACTCCCGTTTGGATAGTTCAAGCGGGAGAGGTCTTGGGGTTCATCTCTGAGATCCCAGCACTCTTCAAATTTTCACCGTTTTTATTTCAACGTTTCAGCCTATAAACATTTCGGCTTTATGTTGTATAAAATAGAATAAAATACAGCAAATAATCGATTATCGAAAATAAAAAAATAAAGACTTTTGCCCCTGAAAAAAAAGCATTAAAAGTCGGACCGCCAAGTGAGTCTGATGATCCGGATAAGAGTTAAATGCCCCGCCTGCGGGATGCTGGGGAGCCTAAAGAAGCTGAAGGAGCCAACATCGAGCTTCAGGGTTTACGTTCAGGAGATCGGCGGGCGACTTCCGGGATTCGGTTTGGACACGGGAAAGCCGATAGGAAAAATAAAGTACACCGAGATTTTCCCGATGAATCCCAGCTACGAGGCCGCCAAGCGCCTGCTGATTGCGAAGCTCGAGAGGGCCTTGGTGGATCTAAGGGGCCACTGAACTACCCAGTGTGCGAAATCGTCCAGCCCAACTCGCGCAGAAAGCGGGTTCCGTGCGGCTAGGTGAAAACATCGAGCGGCCATTCCACTTGGCTCAACCGCTTTCTCGCCATCTCGCAGTAGTCCGGGTTCAGGTCGATGCCGATGAACCGCCTGCCGAGGCGCTTGGCGACTACGAGCGTGGTCCCCGAGCCGCACATGGGATCTAAAACGATGCCGTCCTTCGGGCAACTCGATTTTATCGGGCGCTCGCACAGCGCTTCGGGATAAACTGCAAAATGGGCCTCTGGGAACGGCTTGGTCGTGATGGGCCAGAAGTCGCCGACATCAATCAAACAATCTCCGGGGTTCTTGCCGAGCGGATTCTCCAACCTTAAAGTCGATTTACCCTTGCCATGTTGGATAGAAACTAACTCGCTATGGTCAGTGGCCTTGGTTTTCGTGGGATACCTAAATTCCGTTTTGGGAGAGTGCGGCTCCCTTATCGCGTCGAGGTCGTAGTAATAACAGTGTCCCCGCCAGAGCGAACGTTTTATCTTGCCGGCACCTTCGCAGGCTTCGCAGACTTCCCCTTTCTCATAAAGTTGGCATGACGGACATTCCACCCATTGCCAATCGACGTTTTCCTTGCCTCGCGTTCCCAATGGTTGTTTATCCACTCTTTGTTTCGTTTTCTCATTTGTCCAGAATAACGTCTTGTTGCTTTTCACGAGGTGGAACACGCGCTCTGTCTGGCAGGTCAGGCGGTCCTTGACGCTGGAGGGCATCGCGTTCGGCTTGAACCACGTTATGTCGTTCCTCACTACCCAGCCGTCGTCTATCAGCGCCAGCGCCACGCGGTAGGGGATCAGGAGCTTACACTTTGCGGAAATTCCAGTTTGGGGTAGGCGATTCGGTGATGATGGGGGTTGCTCGCCATCTGGATTTCTTCTGTAATTTTGTAGGGAGCTCTTACCGCCACCTGGATTGAAACAAGTTCCCTTCGCCGTGTAGTATGTGTCCCCCAAGTTGAGGTACCAGCTCCCGTCGCCCCGCAGGACGCGCCTTATCTCCCGCCCGACCTCGACCATCTTTGCGACGTATTCCTGATAGGTGGGTTCGAGCCCGATCTGCCCCTCGATGCCGTAGTCGCGCAGGCCCCAAGCCATGCCGTTAAAGGCGATATGGGGGGCTGAACATCACGAAGTGGATGCTCTCTGCGGGTAGTTGGCGCATGAGTTCCAGACAATCGCCCTGTTGCACGGTGTTGACCCACTTATCCAGCATAGCCCACCTCCCGAAAGTTATTTATACTTATACCACGCATTTGGGTATTATGGATAAGATGAAAGAAACTGATTTGGCATATATCGCTGGCCTTATTGATGGGGAAGGATACATCGGCATCAAAAAATCCACCTATAAATCGAGGGTCATCAAGGATATGGTAAATCCAGAGTACCATGAAAGAATACAGATAAGGATGGTCGATGAAGGCGCGATTAAGTTCATTGTACATTTGTTTGGCGGATCTTATTATCGAGAAAACCCGCGAAGCGTGAAAGGGAGACCCTTGTTCTGCTATCAAGCGAGCGATTTCAAAGCATCCAACATCGTGAAGACAATCTATCAATTCCTCAAAGTCAAACGAAGAAACGCCGAACTCATTATGAAGTTGAGGCAAAGCAAGGAAGACCCCAGAGCGCATGGCGGGAATCTTGGAGGTAGGAGCAAGGGTAAGGGTTTTCCCATGCCTAAAGATATAGTTGAATATCGGGAGAGCCTCTATCAAGCTATCAAAGCGGCGAATCACTGACTCTCGGCAGTCGCCCGCAATGACTTGGTTGATGGGAAGCTCGGACATGGTCACGCCCACCGCTCGAGTCTCTCAGGCACCGCCGCTAGCCTGCGCTTGGCGATCTCGATGTATTCGGGGTTGTTGTCGAAGCCGATGTGCTTCCTCCGCAATTTCCTCGCCGCGATGCAGGTCGTCCCGCTGCCCACGAACGGGTCGAGCACTATCTGTCCCTCACGAGTCACCAGCTTGATGAGGTGCTCCATTAATGAAATCGGCTTAACAGTCGGATGAAAACACCTGAATTTTTCTTCTTTTAATTTTATTTTCAACTGCATTCCTGATGCAACATCGCTTACACCAAGAGCTGATGCCATCTTTTCGTTCATAGTAATTGCTAATGTGTTGCATCTTTCCACACTTCCTGCAAGGTTTCCACCATTCTCCATTGATTTTTTTACATCCGCTTCGTATTCTTTTGTGAGTAAGCGGGTCAACCAATCCGAGATTTGAGATATCGTTGTTAAGTTTGTTCCCGTCTTTGTGGTGAACGCAAAATCCTTTTGGAATCCTTCCGTTATGATTTTCCCAAACGATGTCGTGTTCCATCCGATACCTTTTTTCTTCAGTATCCCATACTCGCCTGTAACCTTTAGCCGAAATCGTCCCATATCCATTTGGAGCTGAACTAATTCTTCCTCTCGTGTTGTGTGGTTCTCGCATAAGACTAATAAAACTTCTATATTTATAAAACTACTATCAAGCCCTTCGTTGCGCTCGGCTCGGCTGGCCTTGGGCACGAAGTAGAAGCGATCGTACCCGTCCTCGAATCGGTCGGTGCGGACCATGTTGGCGGGGTAGCGGCCCTGCGGAGTTGCTCCTGCATAATCATATTGAGTTTTATCAAGTGGAAACAAATCGCCTTCGCCAGTTTCAGGGTTTTTGTTTAAGCGAGTAATTCCCTTGTAACCGTCCTCCAACGGTATCCTGCACGCGTCGACGTTGATGGCCCCGACCCCGTGCTTCAAGACATTTTTCACGTAGGGGCCCTCGGGCGGCTTCACTGCCCACACGATGGGCTCGTAGCTGGGTTTTAAACCGCCAATTTTAAACCCATTCCATTCCTTGGCTTCGGGTGTGACAGGAGCATATATCGGCTCGAAGCGGACAATGCCTGTTTGACCTTCATACTTGTTTTTAGAGAAACTTCCCGCGCCACTTCCAGCATTGTGCCCCCAAAACTTTTTCTCTCCGATGACTTTGCTAAATAATTTCCAAGCCCCCTTAAACTCTACTTTCGTTGGAATCCTGCCGAGCTTTTTTACCAGTCGCCTTCTACATTCCCTCTTGTCAAACATCATACCGAGATTTTGGCTTTTCGGAAGTCCTGAATTATAACACCATAGCACCGTGTCCTTGACCGTGAACCCCGCGTCCTCGACCCCGCAGGTCATCCGGTGGTAGGTCCTAGTCCCCCCCATCACCAGCATCGACGCCCCCGGCTTCAGGACGCGCAGCGCCTCGCGGGCCCAAGCGGTCGTCCACGACTGGTAATTTAGGAGCTCGGAACTAGACCAACTGTAAATGGGCTTGTTACCTTTGAAGTATCGCTCCATTCCCCCAGCCCCAACATATTCGCCTCTGGGGTTTGGTTTCCCGCCGAACTTGTCCCACTCCTCGCCCATGAACTCCAACCCAATCCCGCCTCAAAGAGGATACGGTGGGTCGGTAATTATGGCGTGGATGGAACTATCGGGCAACCGTTTTGTTAACTCGACAACGTCGCCACATATCACTTTGTTTAAGAATGCCTCCAGCGTTTCACCCCCCTTTGGCTAAGCATCAACTTTGAGGTACTCCTTCGTCAGTTTGAGGGCGAAGCGATCGCACTCCTTCTCATCCGTAATTCCTTTCGTGTGCCCCATCTCATGGAAGAAGTCCATCGTGGCCCATAGGACCCGCGAGGGGTGTCCGCGCCTCTCCAGCTCCTCAAACTCACGGAGCACCTCCATCGAGTACGGGAACATCATGCTTATTGGCGCTTCCTTGGGGGGAATGCCTACTCTGAACCCCTTGCGCCCCGCGACACTGATTGGCTGGCGACCGACCCTTATCTCCAAATCCTCGCCAGGGTACTTCTGGTCTATGAAGTCGACTATGCCTCTAAATATACTCAAAGCCTCCTCGTCCTTCTTCAGTAAGAACAGAACTGGGACCCCTGTAGCCTCCAAGGTTATGTTTCCCCTATTGTATAGGGTCAGGCTCTCCCCCTTAACCTTCAAAAAGAGCTTAGTCGTGGTCGGTGGCACCCCATATTTCTCCAGAGATATGTCTTCTATCTTCCTCATAATCGGCTCCAGCCTCATCATCTCCCTCATCCACCAGTTCTGAACCTCGTCAAACTCCTCCGGGGTTTCAATCCCCTTCAGCTTCTCCTCGAGTGTCCTGAAAGTCTCCTCTGGCTGGCTGCCTCTATGGTGGCCCTCGGCTCTCACGACTGATGATACTGAACCTCCGTATTCTTCATCCCAAGGTGGGCGGTCTAGCGTGCCGCCTATTGGAAAATACAGATTTCCTGCGTGGGACTCGCGGATTAGAAATTCCTTGGTCGTTTCATTTGGAATCCCGAGGCTGGTCGCCCGCTCGTAAACCCCTTTCACGGGTACCGCCCACCTATGTTGCTTTTCCAGCGCCTTGATTATCTCGAACAACTGTTCATCCACCGATCCCTTGGGCCCTGTTTCGGGGTTGACCCCGTACCTAGCCTCCCTCAGACACCGCCTCAGGATCTCCCTCTTGCCCTCTTCATCCGTTCGATCACCACTACCCCTTTTCCCCGAACCTAAATAATTGCTTTGGTTCGGGAGGGGAGCTACGCCCTGAACTTCGCGGCCTCGCGCTTCGCCCAAAGCACGTACTCCGTCCACTCGTCCATCACTTCACCGCCATAAACTTCACGCTTCATCCATCAATTTTTTAACAGTTTTCAGCTCAATTTCTAACCCTTCATCAAGCTCTGCTCTTGCGGCTTCTTCGTGGGCTCCCTTGCTAAAGCTAAAAGCGACGATAATTCCTTTTTTCTTACCAGCCCTTCTCATGGCCGTCTCGAAGTTATCCACCACATTTCTTCCAACATTTTCAGATTGTTTCACTTGGAGTGGCGTACCGTTCGTTCGCCAGCCGTCGATGCCCTTGTCCCCGACCCTCATCCTCGATGGTCTAGCCCACGCCTTCCGGCACACCCAATTTTGGAACTCGAACGGTTCCATGGCATTTACTTCCTCCATGCTCCTTGGGAGCCCAGATATGTGCTCGATCTCCTCCTTTTTCGTGGAGAACACGCCCAGTCTTTGCATACGCCTTTTCATAACATTAACCGCGGTTGGGGACACATCTATACCCACCCACTGCCGACCGAGCCGATGCGCGACAATTAATGCTGTTCCACAGCCGCACATCGGATCCAAAACTGCGTCTGCGGGTTTTGACGAAGCCTTGATGATTCTCTCAAGCAGTGCCTCTGGTTTTTGGGTCGGGTAGCCACACGCCTCCTCGCTATTTCCCTGCACATGCTCTATCGCCCAAACATCGTCTGGAACCCGCCCGCCCCTCCGTAGTACCTTGTCAACATTTTTTTCCCTTGCGCCCTTGTATTTCAAACGTGCAATCGTGCTGGGCGCGTAGGGTTCCCTGATGTCGTCTGGGTAAAATCTGCACTCCTCGGATTTGGAATATAAATAAATCGTGTCGTGTTTCCGACTGAACCTTTTCGATGTCCCACCACCAGACCTGTAATGCCAGACGATTTCATTCTGGAAGTTCTCCGGTCCGAATATCCCGTCCATCAGTATCCTCAGGTGAGCATTGGCGTGCCAGTCGCAATGAAGGTACATCGAACCCGTTTTTTTCAGCACTCGGTGGCACTCCCGGATCTTGGGCTCCATCCACGCTATGTAGTTGTTTATGCCCCCCTTCCAGCGGTCCTCGAAACATCGGAGTTCGTAGCCGTCCCCCCAGATAACCTCGTACTTTTTGTTTGAGAAGAACGGCGGATCTACATATATCAGGTCGATGTAGTCGTCTGGACATTTCCTTGGCAATACTTCTTGGCAGTTACCACAGTATATTGAGTTGAAGCGGAACCCTTCAACCTTATCGAGGGAAATTGGACGCATTTTTTACCACCTGCAAGTTTAGCACCATAAACTACTCCTTGGCAAACTCCTCGAGGAACCTTTGGGTAAAGTCATCCATCATAGCTATGAAATACCCTACTTGGTCACATTTACCCTTGATTCTGTCGTAGGCTTCATCGTCCCCAAGCTCGCCCGCCGATTTTGCCTGTATACCAAGGAAATGTTCGATGTCGCTAAGGTGGTCTATCCCATTCATGAGTTCATCCTCGACCCACTCCACGATTTCCTTTCGGTTGGGTTGTTCTTCCTTCACTCTTTTCTTTCCGGCCATACCTTACACCTCCCGAACTTTATCCATCATAAACTTCTGTCCTCGCCGTCTTTGTACCACTTTCTCATTCTTTCCAATTCAAAATCGTCCACCATAGCAATCATGCATTTTTCAACTTCGGATAATTGCATAAGCGGGTACGATGTTTTGGTTGGCGGATAAATCCATTTCAGCTTATCTGCGATTTTTATAATTTCCTTTAGCCTTTCGAGTTTTTCCCCCATATCTACACCTCCCTTGAGCTCGTTGAACTTGGCTTGCTTCAGGAGGTCGAGATGAATTGGCATCCCGTTCGAGATCCTCTCCAGCTTCTCCAGGATATACGATGGGTAGATGGGTGCCTTGGATTCCTCGACGATCAGGGAGAGCTTGAGCACCTCGTCACGCACGTTGAACTCATGCAAGCTCCGTTCATAAGGCGTTTCTTCGGTCAACTCCTCACCTCGCTCATATCTCCACTTTCTCATCTTCTGGAAACGTTTCCATCGCTCCTCGGAAATTATGTCGCCCATCAGCGCACCCTCCCCTTTTCGCGGAGCCACTCCTGCACGATCATCCGGACGACTTGGCTCCGATTCGTGCCGTGCCCCTCCTCGACCATCTTGTCGATCGCCTTAATGTAAATCTCATCGATGAACACGCGAAGATCTACCTTTGGCATTAATCCACCTACAATACATTTTAGTGGATGTCCCTCTATTTATACTTTAGCCCTCATAAAGCCTAATAAGGGAGAAAGACTAGAACTTTACAGCGATAAACTTACGGGGGTGGGTTTGACGGGTAAAAAGAGAAAGAAGCTGGGCCTGCAATGCCGATGGTTCAAGGGTAGATACTGTTGGCAGAGGGGTAAGCGCATCAAGAAGTCTGAGTGTGTGCCGTGTCTGCTAACTCAGATTAGGTGTTCAATACACCACCAGATCTTCGATTATGTAAAGAAGTACCCGCTGTCATCCACCCAAGCCTCACAAAGGAAGGAAAGGGGGTAAAGTTCGTGGAAAACCTAGTCAGAACGTTAAGGTCCCATGGTAAGCGAATCTACCTTTCGCACGAGCCTTGGCAAGAAGTAGAAGCTAGGAACTTCGCTAGAGGATTGGAAGCCCACGGGTTTGAGGTGATAGTAGCTGCTGATGTTCGGCCCGATATGAAATCGGTGGAGAGAGCTATAGCCGGTTGCAACGCTGTGGTGATTTACATGGAGAATTATCATACGGGGGCGAACTCCTGACGAAGCCGAGAAAGTATAGGTGACTTATGAAGCTCAAGGAACTCAGAGAGTGGGGAAAACGTGTAGGCCAGCGCGTTCGGGTCCTGTACCGACACATGGAAGACTGCGCTTGGCACGAGGGCAAGATCGATGGCGTGGACGGGGG
>Ga0180009_10006870_pt1 | contig 11809 bp, 15 predicted proteins | sample OS_PC_MetaG_FD_123537 | JGI IMG/M metagenome (GOLD analysis project Ga0180009, IMG submission 123537) | Groundwater microbial communities from the Aspo Hard Rock Laboratory (HRL) deep subsurface site, Sweden - OS_PC_MetaG | ecosystem: Environmental > Aquatic > Deep subsurface > Groundwater...
AAATCCTTGTTTGTAACGCTGAAAATTATTTTTTGGCGGAGAAGTATTTTATCGCCTCTTTGGTAAAAATCAAATATTTAAAAGTCAAAGCGTCCAATACATTCAAATTTCTCGCCTCGCCAACCAAAATCCCCGGCAAATTATTAAAAGCCCTCACCAATCCCGCGTCTTTTCCCGGAAGTAAAACAGCTGCCCGGTTTTTCTTTTTCGTCTTCAATTTTTCAAAACCCTTAATCTTGCTTAAACTGGAAACCGCGCCAGCCGCCTCTTTTGTCTTTGGCGCGACAAATTTCAAATCATCCAAAATCAAAATTTCCTTGTCTTTAGCTTTTTGAGAAAGAACTATCAACAAAGCTTTGTTTTTCATTTTTTTGTTTATCTTTTTTTCATAACTCCTTTCTTTTGTCGGCCCATGCGTCACTCCGCCACCAATCCAAATCGGAGACCGACGAGAACCATGCCTCGCCCGACCCGTGCCTTTCTGCCGCCACGGCTTCCGGCCGCCACCGCTGACCTCGGCGCGCGATTTGGCGTGAGCCACCGGCGTTCGCTTGTTGGCCTGCATTGAAACAACTACTTGATGTATCAGGTCGGCATTCCACGGCAAACCAAAAATCGAATCATTCAATTTGATTTTGCCCGCCTCTTCTCCTTTTTGGTTATAAACTTTAAATTCCATAAATTTCAAGCAATGTTCCCCGGCGACCCGGCACGGCCCCGCTGACTAAAATTTCATTTGCTTCTTTATCAACTTTCAGGACTTTAAGATTTTTAACGGTGACCCTATCACTGCCCATTCGGCCAGCCATTCGTACGCCTTTAAAAACTCTCTGCGGGCCGGTGGAGCCAATAGAACCGGGTTCTCTTTCTGAATGTTTCTGGCCGTGGCTTCTTGGTCCGCCTTTAAATCCATGCCTCTTCACCACCCCCTGAAAACCCTTACCCTTTGAAATACCACTGATTCTTATTTTGTCGCCGGCGGAAAAAATCGACACATCAATTTTATCCCCCCCTTTGACTTCTCCTGTTTCATCTGAACGGAATTCTCTTTTCTTTTTACCTGACAAGACCTGAACAGCTTTATATCCATCTTTTTCTTTTGTCCTAACCAAGGTCACCGTATTCGGCTCAGCCAAAACCAAAGTCGCCGGAAAAACTTTTCCTTTCTCGTCAAAAAACTGCGTCATTTTTTGTTTTTTACCTAGTATGAATTTCATGCCGCCTTTACTTCTATATCAACGCCGGCCGGCAAACTTAATCCAGTCAATGAATCAATAACCTTAGGGGTTGGATTTAAAATATCAAGAAGTCTCTTGTGCACTCTCATCTCAAACTGTTCGCGCGCGTCTTTGTGAACAAAAGAAGACCGATTAACCGTGTACTTTTTAATTTCCACGGGAAGCGGCACCGGGCCGACAAAATCAACGCCCGACCTCTCAATTATTTCAACTATCTGCTTTACGCTCGCGTCCAATATTTTATGGTCGCAAGCCTTAAGTCTGACTCTTAATTTTTGCGCCTCTACCACTTCTTTTTCTTTCTTAATTTTTTTTATTTTCTTAACCATCTCAATGTGCCCACCAAAAATTATTTTGTTATTTTTGTCACAACTCCGGCCCCTACGGTTCTGCCTCCTTCGCGAATGGCAAATTTCATTTTTTCTTCCAAGGCGATTGGGGCCATCAATTTAACCTTAAAAGTTATCGTATCGCCAGGCATAACCATTTCCGTGCCTTCGGGCAAAGTTACTTCGCCGGTTACATCGGTTGTGCGAATATAAAACTGCGGTTTATAGCCGGAGAAAAACGGAGTATGGCGGCCGCCCTCTTCTTTTGTCAAAATATAAACTTCTGAATCAAATTCCGTATGAGGAGTAATAGAGCCTGTTTTTGCCAATACCTGGCCCCGTTCAACATCTTCCTTTTTCAATCCTCTCAAAAGAATTCCGGAATTATCGCCGCACAATCCTTCATCAAGAGATTTATTAAACATTTCAATCCCCGTAACCGTGGTTTTTGTGGTATCTCTCAAGCCTACTACTTCAACTTCTTCACCGACTTTTACCTTCCCTCTTTCAATTCTGCCCGTCACAACAGTGCCTCGGCCTTCAATTGAGAAAATATCCTCAATGGGCATCAAAAACGGCTTCTCAACCTCGCGCACCGGTTCGGGAATATATTCATCCAAAGCTTTCGCCAGTTCCAATATGGGCTTAGCAGCTTCATCTTCGGCAGTTTTAGTATCAAGGGCATTCAAGGCCGACCCCCTTATAATAGGGGTTTCATTTCCGGGAAATTTATATTTTGTTAAAAGCTCCCTGATTTCCGCTTCAACCAAATCAACAAGCTCCAGGTCGTCAACTTGGTCAACCTTATTAAGGAAAACCACGATTTTCGGAACGCCAACCTGATAAGCCAAAAGAATATGTTCTCTTGTCTGGGGCATGGCGCCGTCGGCCGCCGACACGACCAAAATCGCGCCGTCCATCTGGGCCGCTCCGGTAATCATGTTTTTGATGTAGTCAGCGTGGCCCGGACAATCAACATGCGCGTAGTGTCTTTTTCCCGTTTCATATTCCGAATGATGAATGGCGATAGTAATACCGCGCTCTCTTTCCTCTGGAGCGTTATCAATCTGGTCAACTTTCTCAAGTTTAACCTTATTGCCCGCCAAATTAAGAACGTGCAAAATAGCGGCTGTTAAAGTGGTTTTGCCGTGGTCAACGTGGCCAATAGTGCCTACGTTAACATGCGGCTTATTTCGTTCAAATTTTTCTGCCATAAAATTTTAATTATTTTAATAACTTATAATCCTAGATAATAAAACAATACCTTAAAAAAAGCAACTCTACAATGGCAGCTCATCCACATCGGCCTCAAAATCCAAAGAATCGTCAAAAACGGAATCTGAAAAAAGAATATCTTCGCCCATGTTATTTTTTACCTTCTTTAATAAGTGTTGCTACATTTTCCGGCACGCGGGCATAATGGTCAAACTCCATATTAAAGGTCGCCCGCCCTTCGGTTAAAGAACGCAAAGCCGTCACATAGCCGAACATATCGGAAAGAGGAACTTTGGCGTCAATGACTTTCAAGTTCATCCTGTCAGAAATACTTTCAATCTGTCCCCGCTTAGAATTCAAGCTGCCTGACACGTCTCCCAAAAATTTTTCCGGGGTCACAACCTCCACTTTCATAATCGGCTCCAGCAAAACCGGCTTAGCGCGTTTGGCCGCCTCCTGCAAAGCCATGGAAGCGGCAATCTTAAACGCCGCCTCCGATGAATCAACCTCATGGAACGAACCGTCATAAAGCTCGGCCGACATGTCCACCAGAGGAAATCCGGCAACAACTCCTTTGTCCAATGCTTCTCTGACTCCTTTTTCAATAGGAGTTATAAATTCCTGAGGAATAATGCCGCCCTTGATTGAATTTATAAATTCAAATTCTTCGCCGCGCTCTCTCGGCCTCACTCTCAGCCAGACATGGCCATATTGTCCGCGGCCGCCCGACTGCCTAATATACTTGCCTTCCGCCTCGGCTTCTTCACTAATAGTTTCCTTGTAAGCCACCTGTGGCTTGCCGACATTGGCCTCCACCTTAAACTCCCTCTTCATTCTCTCAACCAAAACTTCCAAATGAAGCTCACCCATTCCAGAAATAATCGTTTCCAAAGTTTCTTCATCGGTTTTAATTTTAAATGTCGGGTCTTCCTCCGAAAGCCGATGCAAAGCCAAGCTCATTTTCTCCTGGTCTTGTTTTGTTTTTGGTTCAATGCGCATGGACACAACGACTTCCGGCGGCTCAATGCCTTCCAGCAAAATCGGTTTATTTTCAGCGCAAAGAGTATCGCCGGTCCTGGTTTCTTTTAGGCCGACAATAGCGCCAATATCACCGCAAAAAACTTCTTTCACGTCTTCCCTGTCATTGGCATGCATACGCAAAATACGGCCGATTCTCTCTTTTTTACCCGTGCGCACATTTAAAATATAAGATCCTGCCGCCAGCGTCCCCGAATAAACCCTGAAATAAGTAAGCTGGCCGACATAAGAATCGGCCTGAAGCTTGAAGGCCAAAGCGCAAAACGGCTGGCTGTCTTCCGCTGTTCTTATTTCTTCCGCGCCGGAGCGCGGATTAATCCCCACTACCGGAGGCAATTCCGTCGGATTGGGAAGAAAATCCACCACTCCGTCCAGCACAAGCTGCACTCCTTTGTTTTTTAGCGCCGAACCGCAAAAAACCGGCACCAATTTGTAAGCAATACAAGCCCTCCTCATCGCTCCCTTTAATTCATTAATGGAAATTTCTGCGCCTTCCAGATATTTTTCCAAAAGCGCGTCGTCAGTTTCAGAAATTTTTTCCACCATTTCCGCGCGTCGTTTTTCCGCCTCGTTTTTAAAATCCGCGGGGATTTCATCCTCCCTGATTTTCTCTCCCCGCTCTCCGTCAAAATATATCGCCTTCATTTTCATTAAATCAATAACTCCTTTCATGTCAGATTCAAGGCCCATAGGAATATTTATGGCCAAGGCATTGGGGGTCAATCTTTCTTTAATAGATTCAAAACTCTTTTCAAAACTGGCGCCCATCCGGTCAAGTTTATTGATAAAACACATTCTGGGCACCTTATACTTGTCCGCCTGGCGCCAAACTGTTTCAGACTGAGGCTCAACTCCGGCCACGCCGTCAAAAACCACCACCGCGCCGTCCAAAACGCGCAGAGACCTTTCTACCTCCACGGTAAAATCCACATGCCCGGGCGTGTCTATAATGTTTATCCTGTATTCGTTTTCTGTTGTCTTTTGCTCTTCGGGCAAATAGCTCGGCTTCCAAAAACAAGTCGTGGCGGCGCAAGTAATCGTAATTCCCCTCTCCCTCTCCTGGTCCATCCAGTCCATAATAGCCTGGCCTTCGTGAACTTCGCCTATTTTGTGGGAAACGCCGGTATAAAAAAGCACCCGTTCCGTAACGGTTGTTTTGCCGGCGTCAATGTGGGCAATAATGCCAATATCACGCAGCCTTTCTATTGGATAAATTCGTGACATAGTTTATTAAATCACCAGGCGAAGTGAGCAAAGGCCTTGTTGGCTTCGGCCATTTTGTGCATATTTTCTCTTTTCTTTATCGCTTCTCCTTCTTTTTTTGACGCCAAAACCAATTCTTCGGAAAGTTTTTTATACATGGGCTTGCCTTTCTTGGCCTTGGCCGCCCCTATAATCCACCTCATAGCCAAACTCTCGGCTCTGGCCGGAGCCACTTCTCTCGGCACCTGATAATTAGCCCCGCCAACCCTTCTGGAACGAACTTCCAAAAGCGGAGTGGTATTTTTCAAAGCAGTATCAAAAATATCAAGCGCGTCTTTTTTTGTCTGCTTGGCCGTCTCGTCCAAAGCGGAGTAAACTATTTTTCTAGCCAATGCTTTTTTCCCCTCCTTCATTACATAATTAGTAAATCTCTCAATCATTAAAGATTGATATTTAAAATCCGGCTTTAAAATATTTTTCTTTTTTATCTTTCTACGCATATTTATTCTTTATTTTCTTTCGGTCTCTTGGCGCCATAGCCGGAACGCTGCTGTTTTCGGCCTTCAACTCCCGACGCGTCAAGAACCCCCCTGACAATATGGTAGCGGACACCCGGCAAATCCCTCACTTTTCCGCCGCGCAAAACAACCACCGAATGCTCCTGCAAATTATGGCCTTCGCCCGGAATATAAGCGGTCACTTCCATGCCATTGGTCAAACGCACTCTGGCGATTTTTCGCAAGGCGGAATTCGGTTTTTTGGGAGTGGTGGTTGAAACTTTCAGACAAACTCCCCGCTTGAACGGCGAAGGGTAAAAAGTCGGCTTATTTTTTTTAATATTAAAACCCCGCTGCAAAGCAACGGCCTTGGCTTTTTTCACCGCCCTTCTTCTTCCCCTTTTTACCAATTGATTAATCGTACTCATGCCAAAAATTAAAAATTAATGTTAGTGATAATCCTAAACAAAAATAGCATGATTGGCAAGAGCAGGCGCCAGAAGAAAAATATGAAAAATAAAAGCAGAAAAAATCCGTAACGTTCCAAAAAATTCTGAACTTCGCGCCAACTATAAGGCAAAACGGCAAAAAGAATTTTAGAACCATCTAACGGCGGTATGGGAACTAGGTTAAAAATAGCCAAAATCAAATTGATAAAAACCACCAAGGAAGCAATATCAAAAAAAGAATTCGGCAGAAAAAGAAGATAACCGCTGAAACGCAAAAACATTCCAAAAACTAGCGCCACAAAAAAATTAGAGGCCGGGCCGGCTATGCCCACAATGGCCGGACCCCATTTTTGATTTTTCAAATTATATGGATTATACGGCACCGGCTTGGCCCAGCCCAAAATAAATCCGCCCATCAGATAGGTAAACATCGGCACCAAAAAAGAGCCGACAAAATCCAGATGATTCAAGGGATTCAAAGTGAGCCGACCGGCGTATTTGGCGGTCGAGTCGCCCAGCAGATAAGCGGCGTAGCCATGAGAGACCTCGTGGATAACAACCGACATTATCAAAATTGCTATGGCAAAAATAAAATCAACTCCGGTCATTAATTAGTAGTATAAAACAAAAAAGCCGCGGAGTGTACCCCGCGGCGCTTAATTGTTTATTTTACGAAAGAAACAATACCATGTTTCAAAAGCCCTACCCTGCTTACGGCATTACCGGGGAATTCACACTTATTATTGTAATTAAAATTTTTAAACACAAAATAATTTATCTGATCAATGATAACCTTTTGAAGATCAAGTAAAACAACTTCTCGCTTATGCAAATCTTTCAATTGTTCCTCCACATTATTTAGCCAGTCAAGAAACGCTGAATTTAGATCGGCCCGCGAATAAACACGAAAATAAATTGGCCAATTCTTAAAAAAACTAGATAAATCAGCCAAGCCCGAGGAAAAAAGATGTTCAAATTTTGGAGGAACATATTCAATGTTCAACTTAGGCCAAAAAATTGGTTCCAGTTGGAACAAAAATTTAAACACATTCTTAAAAAATAAAAAACCCAAAGTATCTCTTATCGACTTTAAACTATCTTCTACTTTTTGAGCAGAAAAAAGTTCGCAAAGAAAAATTGTCGCCCGTGTGATTCCCAACAAACAACCACAATAAAGATTAATTCTCTGTTCCAAACTTAAATCTATATATAGCCACCTATAATGCGTGGCCATTGCTGTACCAAATTCCGGCCACGGAGGAGAAAACACCCTAAAAAATTCTCTAGCTGAACTTGGCCGATAAATAACCAATCCCTCTATGGCAGCCGAAATCAAGCCCATCTCTTGCTTTGAATATTTTTTTAAAACTTTCATAGCCAAAGCGTCATCAAAAATACAATCATCTTCCAACAAAATTTGCATAAGGCACCCCATTTCTTCCAAACTATGGGGGCGCGTAGGCAATTTTAGTTTCAAAATAAATTCAAAAACATTCTTTAGGCCCTCGTTTTTCTTGATACGAAGGTCTTCTTGTTTTTGTTGTTCCGACGTTTCTATCCCAGGCCTTGTGTTCATATTGCCTCCTCTCTCCTCTCGGAGATGTTGTATCCCCTCTCGAGAACGGTTGTTAAGGTGCCTCCGCTCTCGCGGATTTACTTGAGACTAAAGCAAAACATTAATTTTGTCAACTCAACAATATCACACAACTGGGGCGATAGCACTGAATATGTGATAAATAAAAAAACAAAAAAACCTACCATTTCTGATAGGTCTATGTTTACTTTTGCTTATACCTTATGACTCATCCATAAGAGTCGTAATATAATCGCGAATAAAATTTATCCCCTCAACATATCCCTCAACAATAAAAAGAACAGGCGGCTTAATATCTTCGTCAACCTTAAAAGCCACAACCTCAAACTCAATTCCCGAGTTTTTCAATAAATCTATCGCTTTTTCTGAATCTTCCGAATCATCAACAAGCAAAAAGGTTGTCTTTGTCATTTTTCCCTCCCTCTTTCAAAAATTTATCTTTCCCTTTCTTTTTCTTTTCTATCATGGCTCTATTACAAAGTCAAGCAAACCAAATATCACACAACTGGGGCGATAGCACTGAATATGTGATAAATAAATATTTAATAAGTCTTGTAAAAAATTGGGAAGAAGTTTATATTAATTACTAATGAAACAATGTCCCATCTGCGACAAAGGAACCAAAATGGGCGGGAAGAGAAATCTTTTGCGCGGGAAATACAATCCAACACCGAAACAAAGAAAATATCCCAATTTGCAATGGGCGACTTTTCCCGACGGGTCGCGAAAAAAAATCTGCACCCGCTGTCTGAAAAAAAATTTACACCTGAAATAGAAAAAGCCACGGTATCCGACACCACGGCTTTTTAAAAACATATTTATTTATTATTGTTTCCAGCACTAATATTAAAATAATTAGTGCATATAAAAACAACGGTAATTTCGCCAACCGCCCGCATTATGTTGGGCGTAATCTCAATCGTGGGATGGAAAAAACAATATCCCCCCACCACCAACGCATAAAACCAAGCAAGATAAACAAAATACTGACCCGGCCTAGCAATAATTCCAGAATTCTTTCCCTTCAACCTTGTATTGGCTATAGCATAAGCCATAATAATACCTGCGCATAACTCAACCATCCAAGTTGAAAAATTTCCATATTTAAAAAGCTCCAAGGTCAAATAAAAAAACAAAAAAATAAAAACCACTATTGCCGCGAGAAATAATTCTCGCACTCTTTTTTCCGGCATCCAAGCCACCTCCTTCTTTAAATTTTCAATCTATGTTTTTTGTAGTATACTACAAACGCAACAAAAAAACAAGTCCGTCAAACGGGCCATAGTGTAGCGGCAACATACACCCTTGGGGTGGGTGTGACGGAGGGTTCGACTCCCTCTGGCCCGATTAAAATGCTATATTAACAATATGGACGAAGAACAATTTAAACAATTAAAACAACCCGGTTTCGGTTATTTCAATTTCAAAAAAATCAGCCCAGTGGTCCGCTTTTTGACCATGTGCGACATTATGATTATCAGCGGATTTGGATTAATTACGCCGATTTTCGCGGTTTTTATAACAGAAAACATAAAAAATGCCAATTTGGAAACCGTGGGGATCGCTTCCACTATATTTTTGCTGTCAAAAGGATTATTGCAAATTCCCATCGGCACCATAATAGACAAAATAAGAGGCGAGATAGATGACTACTGGTTTCTATTGCTTGGCTCTATCGGTTACGCGGCCATTCCTCTGCTTTACATGATTATCAACACGCCCGGACAATTATATTTTGTTCAATTCGTATTCGGTTTGGCCGGCGCTTTCGCCTATCCAAGTTTTATGGCCATCTTCACCCGCCATGTGGACAAAGAGCATGAGGGCATAGAGTGGAGCATTTATTCCACCATGGTTGAAATCGGCATGGCGTTAACCGCCACCATCGGAGCTTTCGTCGCCTACCAATTCGGTTTTAAGTATCTTTTTGTCGTCGCCAGTATAACAATATTGATTGGAAACTTATTTATCTTGGGAATCTACCGCAAAATCCGCCGCTAGCCAGCCTCAAGCTGGCTAGCCGAGGCCGATGACTTCCTTAACTTCTTTGATTTTCTTTTCGGCCATCGGCCGAATTTTTTCCGCGCCATCCTGCAAAATTTTATCAATCTCGCTTTCAGGCAATTTATTATATTTCTCTTGAATAGGTTCTAATTTTTCAATAACAAGCTCGGCCAAATCTTTTTTAAATTCAGCGTAACCCTTGCCTTCATATTTTGTTTCTATGTCTCCCCGGCCCATCTCTGAAAAAGATTCGTAAATAACTAGCAGGTTATAAATTCCGGCTCTTTCTTTGTCAAAATTAACTTCATTAAAAGAATCTGTTTTGGCTTTCATAATTTTCTCGCGGATGGCATCCGGACTATCCAGCAACAAAATAGAATCACCCGCCAACTCGCTGCTTTTACTCATTTTCTTTTCCGGGTTCTGCAAGCCCATAATGCGAGCTGTTTCTTTTTTTATTTTAACTTCAGGGATTTTAAAAATATTACTATCAAAAATCACGTTAAATCTTTTGGCGATATCGCGCGCCAATTCCACGTGCTGGCTTTGGTCCTCGCCAACCGGCACAATATCCGTCTCGTAAAGCAAAATATCCGCCGCCATCAAAATAGGATAATCAAAAAGTCCGACGCTAGCTCGTTCCCTGCCGGTCGACAGGCAGGCCTGCCCTTCCGATTTTTCTTTAAACTGCGTCATCTTTTCCAGCCAGCCCATCGGCGTAAAACAATTCAAAATCCAGGACAATTCAGTATGCGCCGCCAGATGCGACTGGACGAATAAACTGGATTTTTTGGGGTCTATCCCGCAAGCCAAAAGCAATCCCGCAATTTCTCTTATTTTTTTCTTTAAAATTTTCGGATCTTGTTTTACGGTAATGGCATGCAGGTCTACAATGCAAAAAATATTATCATATTCATCTTGCGACTCCGCCCAATTTTTTATGGCGCCCAAATAATTTCCAATATGAACATCGCCGCTCGGCTGAATGCCGGAAAAAACTCTCTTGCCCTGAGTTCTGTCAAAAGGTTTCATTTTCATATTACGGTCCGACGCAATAAACCGGGTCGGCGCATTTTTTTATAACATCGCCGCAATAATAATCGCCGTCCAAGTCATTCTCCAAAACTTCGCTGTCTTCTTGCAAAACAACGCCCAATATATAATGAATGCCTTCTTTGCGGTAACAGTAAAAAGCGCCGGAGTCTCCTGCGACAAAGTATGTGGCGGGATAAACGCCGTTAATATTAAATTGTTCGGCTAAAAATAACTGCCCCTGTCTTATGGCGTCAATTTTCAACAAATTCGGGTCCTCCGCCCTGACTGACACTTCGGCAGAAAGTATTTGCCCCTCCAAGGATTCCGGCGTAGCAGTGGCAGATGACGTGGCAATAGTAGACGTAATAACGGTAAGAATTTCCAACGAATCTTGCGCCGTGGAGTTAACCTCCGGAGCCGCAGCCCCATCGCCGAAAGATTCCACCTGCGGCTTAAAAACAAAATTGTAAATCCTGTCAAAATACAAATAACCGGCGACTCCAACGGCAATCAAAACAATTATTAAAACAACCAGCCACAGCATCTTGAAACTTCTCTTTGGCGCATACTGCAATCTGCTTTCGCTTGGCTTTGGTTGAGCGTAAATCGGAGCTCTTTGAATATTAACATTAACGCGCGGTTCCAAAAAATTTTTTTCACCGGTTTCACTAGCTTGAAAATTATTTCCGCCGCCTTTTTTAATTTCTTCGAAAGCCTTATTTATGTCCGCCTCGCTTATCCCTTGCATTCTTAAAGACCGGCGGATAAATTCTTCTTTCTCCCCCCTTTTAAGCGCGCTGGCAATATAATTTGTTGAAAGTGTCGCCATAAAAAATTTTGTTAACTTTTAATTACTTATACTTTAATTTTAACAAAATCTGCTAAATCTGCAATCGGGCCGCCGGGAATTCCCGCCTGCCACCCACCCACAGCTACGCAGTTGCTGGCGGGTAGCATTGCGGGCAGGGAACGCAGGGAACCCGGATCTACCATAATTTTGTTTCGGGATACCCAGAATCGAACTGGGACTTCACGCACCCGAAGCGTGCGTACTGCCACTATACTATATCCCGTTATACCACGGCCCGTTAATATTTTGTTATCAATATAAATTATAACGAATTTATAAAATAGTTATAGAGCCAAAATTTGCCGGTTTGTGGGATATCGGATATCCCACAAACCGTACTCGTTTACCCTTGGAACA
>Ga0180009_10006871_pt1 | contig 11804 bp, 7 predicted proteins | sample OS_PC_MetaG_FD_123537 | JGI IMG/M metagenome (GOLD analysis project Ga0180009, IMG submission 123537) | Groundwater microbial communities from the Aspo Hard Rock Laboratory (HRL) deep subsurface site, Sweden - OS_PC_MetaG | ecosystem: Environmental > Aquatic > Deep subsurface > Groundwater...
TTTAATGGAAAAACAATTGGTTGCAAGGCTCAGAATAAATTTTGAGGATACGGCTTATGAAGAAAACGGGGTGGAATATTGGCTTGCGCGCGATATGCAAATATTATTGGATTACACTCAATGGCGAAATTTCGAGCAGGTTATTGAAAAGGCAAAAATTGCGGTCAGATTGTTGCAGATCATTTTGCTGACGTCAGCAAAACGATCTCTATGCCGAAAAGTGCAACTAAAGAAATCGATGATATTATGCTTACCCGATATGCCTGCTACCTTATTGCGCAGAACGGCGACCCGCGCAAAGAGCAGATCGCTTTCGCACAGAGCTATTTCGCACTTCAGACTCGTAAGCAGGAAATGCTGGAACAGCGTATCAATCTTGTTGAAAGGTTGCATGCTCGACAAAAACTTGTCGAAACAGAAACAGAACTTTCAAAAACGGGTTGTTCCTGATACGATGGCAACTAGTTTAATGTGTTAAGATTATTCTCGTTCCCACGCAGAGCGTAGAAACGAGCAAAAATAAAATCGATATTTTACTTTTAAACCGCTAAATTGCACAGAAAAAATAGGATTTTTTTACTTCACTCGAAAACGGAAAAAATTCAAAATAGCTTTAATATCAATAGATTGTTAGTTCATTCGTGCCGACAATGAATATGATGAAAAAATGGATTACCTCCGCGGTGCAAGCTCTTGAGAGAATTGCTTTGGTTGAACATTCGCATGCAAGGAAGGGGCTGTTTGACGCAATAACCGAAATATGATCTTAACAAAGGAAATAGCTTACAAAAGCTTACAAGATTTTTTTAACGAAAAGCCCATGGTGCTTTTTGGCACCGGAACGTCATGCGCCTTAGACAAACGCTTTGGAATGCTGGCTCTACAGGATCGACTTTCTTCCGAAATGCCCAAACAATGTATTTCGACTACCGAAAAAGAAAATTGGGATACTGTAACGAATGAGATTACCAAAGGCAAGGATTTGGAATCAGCCCTGAATACGGTTCAAGATGAGAAACTGATTAAACTTATCATCAAAATAACATCTGATTTCATTTCTGCTGTAGACAAAGAATATTCATTGAAAATTTTAACCGGTGATGCAGAATGGCCTGCTTTGAACTTGTTTAAAAAAATGATCGATGGACTTCAAGGTGCTCTGCATGTAGCTACCCCGAACTATGACCTTCTGGCAGAATATGCTTTTGAGAAAGCGCATATTCCGTACATAACAGGTTTTAGCGGGGGAGTATGTCGTTACCTTGATTGGGAACAATGCGAGCGGAGAGTTACTTGTTGGCAAAATATTCCAATCAAAAGAACCATGAAAAAAGTAGAAAAGACTATGAAGCACATTCAACTATATAAAGTACATGGATCTCTTAATACTTTTAAAGTTGGAAATGATATTGTTGAAAATAATGCGTGGATAGTCGATCCGCCGGATATTGTGGAACGCGTTATTATTACACCCGGTATTTTAAAACACAAACAACTTCATCAAAATCGTGACGATCTCTTGGGGATGTATGACAAGGCCGTAAAAAAGCATTGCCGATTTCTTTTTATAGGTTTTGGGTTCAACGATTCTCAGCTTAATAACGATTCTTTGATGCGAAAGTTAAAGGAACAAAAATGCCCTGGTTTAATTATTACCAAGGAAAGCAATGAAAGGATTGTGAATTTGATCCACGAGTGTGATAACCTTTGGTTAGTTTGCAAACATCCGGATGCACTAAACAAGGGAACGCAAGTTTTTAATAGAAAATTTGATGACTGGCTTCTTTTGGCCGATAAGAAACTCTGGGATACAGGCGAATTTACAAAAGATATTTTGGGAGGATAACAATGACAATATTTACTTTTGATGATTCACTTCTTTTAGGTCAGGTACGTGAAGTTGATACGAGAAATGTTTCCATTTTCGTGAGAACAGATGAAGATTTAAGAAAAGCACATGTCAGTCAATTAGTAGCGGTGAAGCTATGTGCTCCCGAATCCTGGCTCATTGGTATTATTGTGAAAGTGAGAAAATCCATAGTGATACAAAAAGAATCGGTCGAATTACCGGAAGGGGAAGATTCTGGAACTAATAAAACTGAAGATGGTATGGCCGAAACCGTTGTCAATACTGTTCGCCTGACGCTTGTGGGAACCGTTCGGTGGGATGCAGTCAAAAGCAGAACAACTTTTTCCCGTTCTTTGACACAGGTGCCGGAAATAGATTCTGAATGTTATATTCTGCGATATGCTCAGTTGGAGATTTTTATGGGAATCCTATCGGAAGAGGGCGATAAGGCACATTCTCTGGAGCTGGGAAAATATACGATTGATGAATCGGCCACGGCCTATCTGGATGGAAATAAGCTCTTTCAGCGTCATGCAGCACTGCTCGGAAGTACCGGTTCAGGCAAATCATGGGCGGTTGCTTCAATTTTGGAAAGAGCTGCCAAGTTGCCATCCGCAAATTTAATTGTATTCGACCTTCATGGAGAATACCGAAAACTGACTTACGCTCGACATCTTCGGATTCCCGGTCCAGATGAACTTGGCAATGATTCTAAAGAACTGCTCTACTTACCATACTGGTTATTGAATGCAGAGGAAATGCAGGCCATGTTTATTGATCGGAGCGAATTCAGCGCTCACAACCAAGTAATGGTCTTTCAGGATGCAGTAATCAAGCAAAAAAAAGAAACCCTTCAAAAATATGGGAAAACAGAGGTTCTGAATGCATTTACACTTGATAGCCCAATTCCCTATTCATTGGATTTAGTTCTAAATGAACTAAAAAGCATGAACGAAGAAATGGTTCAGGGTGCGCGTGGCCTTAAGCAGGGTGACTTTTTCGGCCAATTTAACCGATTGTTGACACGCATTCGCAGCAAACTCAATGATAAGCGATATGGCTTTCTATTTCAGGCGCCCAATTCTGAACATGAATATGATTCTATGTCCCGTTCTGCTGCTAAATTGATGGACTATCATATCCCTGGTGTACAAATCAAAGCGATCGATTTCTCCGAGGTGCCTGCCGATATTCTCCCTGTTATTGTCGGCCTTGTTGCAAGAATTATCTACCAAATACAATTCTGGACCGATCATGACAATCGACGTCCACTGGCATTTATTTGTGATGAAGCCCACCTTTATTTACCAAAAAAAGAAGGGAAAAATCCTGTTGAACAACGGGCAGTAGAGGCATTCGAGAAGATAGCAAAGGAAGGACGCAAATATGGTGTAGCGTTAATGATTGTCAGCCAGAGACCTTCTGATGTCAGTGAAACCATATTGAGTCAATGTAATAACGTCATTGCTTTACGTCTTACAAACGCAGACGATCAAAATACTGTTCGCAAACTCATGCCGGAAAGTCTGGAAAGTCTGCTTGAAGTACTACCGATTATGGACATAGGAGAAGCGTTAGTGGTTGGAGATGCCGTTCTGCTGCCCAGCCGGATTATAGTTAATGAACCGAATGAGAAACCGGACAGCGCCACCATTGATATTTGGACTAAATGGATGGAAAAAGTACAAGCGCCGGACTTTGCGAAATCCGTTGAAAATATGCGTAGGCAGGGAAGAAACTGATGAAAAGAAATAAATCCGGAATAAATTTTGATTTAGGACTACCTCTTGAATCGGAGTGGGAATTACAGAATCTTTATGTTTCTGTCCATAAAGAATTACAATCTAAGATTGAACACTGGTTAAAACGTGGTAACAACCCTTTGTTTATTGGTGGCCAGATCGGGTCCGGAAAATCAACAATAATACGGAATGTTTTTCATACAACTTCGATAAAACCGGATATCGAATTCCACTTCGATAGAGATGCAATCAACCTTTCTCTTGGTGATTTCTGGAGAATTATTCTGGCCGAATTGATTGCAAAAGCACTTGATGTTAAAGCAGATTTATCCGTATTAGATTTACCCCATGAGTTGGCAGAACTGGAAAATCACCAATGGAAAGAATTACTGGATATTTTAAAACCACCCAGAGTCGAATTGGTTTTCTACACAAAAAGAAAGAAAATTCAGGATAAAATTGTGGAGTTGCCTGACTTTGTTGATAATGCTTGTTCTCAACTACTCGAACACATTGAAAAAAAATTAGCAAAAAAAACCACTTTATTCGCATCGGGCATTGATAAGTATGCCCCGGATAGCGCAGCCTTTTTCGATCTCATGGGGCCATTAAGGTTTTTAATGTCCAAAAAGACTCTTTTCGAATTAAATGTGGTTCATCTGTTTCGCCCACTGTTTTTTTCTGAGACTGATCAGTCGCTTCTTGTATATGCCGTGTCAAAAAACAAAATTCGTGAAATGCTTAAGAAGCGAATGGGTATTTACTCCAAGGGAGCAGCCGCATTAATTGATACAGCGACAAAATGGTCTGGCGGAAATCCACGTCAGGCGCTTCGGATGCTTATTATTTTGAGAAACTCACGTGGTAAAACAAAAGATGAAATCACTATAAAAGCTGTTAGAAATTTATTTTTTGAGTATTTTGCCTATTCTCCAAAGCCCGAAGATGATTTGCTGAACGTAATAAAACAGCAAGGTTATATTGAGCCAACCCTCTTGATACTTCCCGGAGATAAAGAAACGGCTCAACGGGCAGTTTATGGCAATTGGGTGTTGCTGCAAAAACGAGAAAGGCATCAAAGTAAATTGCAGGCAATAATAAACCCCATCGTTGTATACTCAGTAAGTTTAAGGGTAAAGCCGGATCATCCTGAAGTTCAATTGCTGAGACGTTATGCTAAGCAGAAGCAAATAAGTCCTACAGGATTGGATTTTAATCATGATGTGATTACATCCAAGTTATGGGAAAGTGTTCTGCAAAAGCAGTTTGATCGGCCAGTTGCATCAAATTTAACCGAAATATTAGATGTTCTCGAATCTTCATTATTTTCAAAAGACCGTGCTGACAGGACAATTATTGTCTACCGTAATCCGGATATTCTTAAGATTGCCAGAACATACCTATTTGCCAAAGCGAATACATATGAATATCAGTCATTCAGGCATGTTGTTATTGAAGACAGCAACGATGAGCCACCAGCCGTCAAATTGTTAGAGTTGACGAAAGAGAATATAGACATACTGTCAATTGATTTTCTCGGTGATAAATGGAGCGAAAAGAGTCTGATAGAAATTGATAAAATCAGGGATAAACTATTGGACCATCAAATGATCTGGTGGATCCCAGAGAGAAATCTTTCAAGGAACTTATACTATTGGACTCAACTCCGCCAGCTTTTTCAGGTTTTTGTGTTAGAAGATGAATTGCTCTCAAGTTTAAGCAAGGAGGAAATTCAGTCTGATATCGATTTTTTTAAGGATTTGGCAGAAGGTGATCAGAGTTCAGAAGCAAATGTGGTAAACAATCTGAAAACGGTCTTGGCATACCTGAAGCAACAGAAGGAGAGATAATTGAATGGATAAAGATATCATTCGCGCTTACCTATGGTGTGAAGTGATTCGGATCGGGTTTTGTCCTTCCAGCAAAAGGGAACAAAAAGGATGGATTCTTCAATACGGAAGAAGTCTGAAGGAATTTTGGGAGATTGATGAACATCCGTTTAGACCGGCTTTTGAAAACAGTCAGATTAGCGCTAAGTTCAGTTATAAACAGATATGCTTGGACTTTGATATTTATATGGCAGATGCAGCCAGACACAATGTACAGTTTCTATTCTCGCCCGCCAACAGAAAATACGAATTAATGTGGATTCATGATGTGGATTCAAAGTATTTTTCCTTTCCTGCGCAGTCACTTTTAAACAAGTATTATAAACCTAAAAAATCACTCAAAAATATTGCTGAGGATGACTTGGTATCTGTAATTGAAGGGATGATCTGTCATCCTTGTGCACATCAGCATATTGAGTCGCCCATCGAAAATCATGAGATCAGGATTGGTGGGGGCATAAGCAATCCTTTTCTTTTTCTGTTTCACCTACGATATCAACTTTGTCCATTTAAGGACAAAAGAGAGCTCGAGAAAAAAAGGCTTATAAATCTATTCTGGGACTCAATTAAAAGAAAAGAAGATAAAATTACGCCAAATGAATTGCTGGCTCAGCCTTAATTTTGATACATTTCAGAATTGACAAGGGGGAGCGCGCAGGTACTGTGATACGACGTATGAATGAGGCGATGGCAGACGTGGGTTTGGCAAAGCCCGCTATAACTTATGATGAACTGTTTTTCTTCATTTCTTTTAAGCGCCAGGTTTTAATAGAGAAAGACAGGGAATCAGTGAATAAAAAATCAAAGGTCACTGAAAGAGTCACTGAAAAGGTCACTGAAAGAGTCACTGAAAATCAGGCAATCATAATAAAGGAAATGAAGAGTAACAAATACACAACCATCAGTAAACTTTCAAAAATTGCAGGTATTTCAGAGAGAAAAATAAAAGAAAATATCAGGATACTTAAAAATAAGGGAATAATCAGAAGAATAGGACCTGACAGAGGCGGACACTGGGAGATAGTCAATGTCAAAACAGAAACTTGAACTCACCTGGATCGGAAAGGACAAACAGCCGGTACTTGAGCCCCGCATCCTTATTGAAGATCCGGAAAAGTCATACGGCGATAAGACCGCTGAAAATATGCTCATTTACGGAGACAACCTGCTGGCGTTAAAAGCGCTTGAACAGGATTTTGCAGGAAAGATAAAGTGTGCCTGTATTGATCCGCCATACAATACGGGCAATGCTTTTCAGCATTACGATGACGGGCTTGAGCACTCTCTATGGCTTTCCCTGATAAAACCACGCATTGAACTGCTTCATAAACTTTTAAAAAATGACGGCACGCTTTGGATTTGCATTGATGATGATGAATGCCATTACCTGAAAGTGCTGTGTGATGAAATATTCGGCAGAAAGAATTTTGTTGCTAACGTTGTTTGGCAAAAAAAATTTTCCCCGCAAAACGATGCAAAATGGATGAGCGATATGCATGATCATATCTTGGTCTATGCAAAAGAAAAAAATTGTTGGCATCCCAATCGAATTCCCATTGATTCCAAAACAAGTAAAAACAGGAAAAATATAGATAATGATCGCCGCGGTGAATGGATATCAGTGGATTACACTTGTAATAAGAACAAATATGAACGTCCAAATCTTTATTATCCAATCATAAACTCCAACACTGGAGAAAAAATATGGCCAAAAGAGACCGCAGTTTGGCGATTTTCAGAGGAACGGCATCTTCAAAATGAAAATGCAATGCTGGTTTATTGGGGAAAGAATGGAAAGAATCGAGTGCCACGTTTTAAAAATTTCAAGGCTATTCAGATTGAGGGGCAAATTCCTACTACTGTGTGGCTCCATCAGGATGTAGGCAACAATCAAGATGCGAGAAAGGAATCTATATCTTTTAATAACGTTGACCCTTTTGCGACCCCTAAACCCGAACGCTTAATTCAGCGAATTCTCACTTTAGCTACAGACGCAGGTGACTGGGTTCTTGATTCCTTCCTTGGTTCAGGCACAACCGATGCTGTCGCACATAAAATGGGGCGCCGCTGGATCGGCATTGAACTGGGCGAGCATTGTCACACTCACTGCCTGCCACGCCTGAAAAAGGTTGTTGACGGCACGGACCAGGGCGGGATTTCCAAAGCCGTCAACTGGAAAGGCGGCGGCGGATTTAAATATTATTACCTAGCTCCCAGCCTGTTAAAAGAAGACAAATACGGCAACTGGATCATTGACGATCGGTATAATGCCGACATGCTGGCAGCGGCAATGGCAAAGCATGAAGGATTCAGGTATTCTCCTGATCCGGAAATATACTGGAAACAGGGCAAGTCAACTGAGAAGGACTATATTTTCACCACCACCCAATTTGTAACAGTCGAATCCCTCGATAAAATCCATGATGAGTTGAAGCCTGATGAGAGCCTGCTTATCTGCTGCAAATCATTTTCCAAAGCCTGTGAAACAAGGCATACAAACATAACTGTCAGAAAAATCCCCAATATGCTTCTGGGCCGTTGCGAGTTCGGGTGTGAGGATTATAGTCTGAATATCATCAACATGCCCGTTGATGAGGATGCCCCTGATTTTGTGCCTGCCGGGCCAAAAGAAGCAAAGAAAAAACCTGAAAAGCCCAACTCAAAAAAACAAAGAGGTCTGTTTGGCAAGGAGGATGATAAATGAATCGGATAGCAACCTCTATCAAGAATCGTCTGAGCCTTCGTCCTCCACAGGAAAAGAGTTTAAATATACTGGCAGAGCTGGCAGATAAGCTAACGCTCAAAAAGAGTGTTGATTTAACCGCTGAACTTGAAAAGGTAAAAAGCTCCTACCCTACCTGCGCTGATTTTGAACGGAATTTTCCTTCTCTCTGTTTTGCTCTTGCTACCGGTGTCGGAAAAACGCGCCTCATGGGCGCTTTTATTGCATACCTGTATCTGGCAAAAGGGATAAAAAATTTCTTTGTGCTTGCCCCAAATCTTACTATTTACAACAAGCTCAAAACAGAGTTCGAGGAAACGTCTCACCCGAAATATGTTTTTCAGGGCATCGGAGAGTTTGTTCACCAGCGTCCCAGCATTATTACAGGCGATAACTACGAGAATTTTCGTCAAAGGGGACTGTTTGAATCTGAGATACATATAAATATTTTTAACATTTCAAAAATAAATGCCGAAACCAGAGGCGGAACTTCCCCACGCATAAAACGCCTTGCCGAATGTCTCGGCGATTCTTATTTCAATTATTTAATAAACCTGGAAGACCTTGTTGTGCTGATGGATGAATCACACCATTATCGTGCTGACAGGGGGATGCAGGTTATAAATGAGTTAAACCCCATATTAGGCTTGGAACTGACGGCAACACCCCAGGTAGAAAAAGGCGCAAAACTGGTTAAATTTAAAAATGTCGTATATGAATATTCACTGGCAAAGGCAATGAGGGATGGTTTTGTAAAAGAGCCTGCTGTTGCCACCCGAAAAGATTTTGACCCTGATCAATATAAAAAAGCGCCGGAAGATTTGGACAGAATCAAACTTGAAGACGGCATCCGCCTTCATGAAGATACAAAGGTTGCCCTTGATATTTATGCAAGGGATAACAAAGTCCAAACCGTTAAGCCGTTTGTGCTGGTTGTTGCAAAAGAGACCAATCATGCCGGAAAGCTAAAAGAGCTGATTGTCTCAAAGTCGTTCTTTGAGGGATATTATGCCGATAAGGTCATGGAAATTCATTCAAACCAGCAGGGCGGTGAAAAAGATGAGAACATTGCTCAGTTGCTTTCCCTTGAAAGCCCCGATAACAAAATTGAAATCGTTATACATGTCAATATGCTCAAAGAAGGCTGGGATGTCACCAATCTTTATACGATTATCCCACTCCGCTCAGCGGCTTCACAGACATTGCGGGAGCAGACCATAGGCAGGGGACTCCGGCTGCCCTATGGAAAAAGAACTGGCAGCGATAAGGTGGACAAGCTTACCATTGTTGCCCATGACAGGTTTCAGGAGATCCTTGATGAGGCAAACAAGCCCGATTCAATTATCCGGAAGGAGAATATAATTGAAATTGATCCGGCGGAGTTAAACCTGCAAAAGGAGGTAGTCACTTCTGTTTCATCTATTGAGCAGAAAATGCGGGAAGAACAGAAACGGATTGAAACAATTACAATACCGGAAGAAAAAGAGAAAGCTCAAATCAGTTTAGAGGTGCAAAAGGCCATCCTCTCAACCCTTCCGGAGTTAAATACATCGGTTACAAACATAAATGAATTAACCAGATCGGAAATAAAAGATATTGCCGTAGAAAAAATTAAGCAAAAAATATTTGCTTCACCCCAAAAACTTATATTTGCTGATCAAATGGTAAAAGATGTTGAGGCTGCCTATGAGTCCGTAGTGAATGATTTTGTAAAAAATATTATTGAGATTCCACGAAGTACTATCCAGCAAAGCGGAGACGTCCGGTCTGGCTTTAATGACTTTGATCTGGATGTGAAAAATTTAAACTTTCAGCCGGTGTCGGAAGAAATTCTTGTTAAAAAGCTTCGTGAACAGGAAAACAGCGTAGATATTGTTATCGGCAAGGGAAGGATCGTTCCGGATAGCCTTGATAACATAATTGTTAATGAGATTATAAACTACTCTGAAATTGATTATGATGTTCAGGCTGATTTGATTTTTAAATTAGCTGGACAGGTTATTGAGAAATTCAAAACATATCTTAATGAAGAACAGATCATGAATGTTGTCCAGTATCATAAAAATGAGATTGGACAGTATATTTATGCTCAAATGATGCAACATTTTTATTGTGAAGCGCCAACTTTCGAAAAACCTATTGTGAAGCCCTTTACCAAAATAGAAGACCATAATTTCTCAAAATACACAAAAGACAGCATTCATCATTATACAGAAACCATAACACCGACCAACACAATTCCGAGCAAAGTATTTTCCGGTTTTAAAAAAGCCTGCCACATCCTGTATAAATTTGATTCAAAAACAGAAAAAGACTTTGCCTGTATCTTAGAGCAGGATAAGGCAGTTCTGAAATGGCTGCGCCCGGCCGCCAATCAGTTTCATATTTACTGGAAACACAATTCCAGACAATATCATCCTGACTTTGTAGCGGAAACAGCCGACACCATCTATATGATTGAAACCAAAAAGGAAGGCGACATTGACACGGTTGATGTGCAGGAAAAATCTCAGGCAGCCCTTACTTATTGCACACATGCAACCGAATTTACCTCACAAAACGGCGGCAAGCCATGGAAGTATATTCTGATTCCCCATGATGTTGTTAAACTGAATATGGGATTTGGTACACTGACAAAGCATTATGAATATAGAACTGATTAAGCAGTAACGATGATCGGTCGAAATTTCAAGGCAAGGTGTCTGATGACTAAGAGGCTGCAAAGATTGCAGTTTGGGCGGCTACCGGTTTGTGGCCATCACCGACGATAAGAAACCGGGATTTTGCCCAAGCTGCGGAGTGGCACAGAGCTGAAGATCGGCATAGATTTCGCAGTTACCATAGACAGGCAACTTGAGAGAGCTTTTGAATCCGATCTGAAGCAGATACTCGATGATTTAAATCTGACCGAGCGTGTGAAGATCGAACAAAAGAACGAAACGGGACAAGGAATAATAACGGGTGAGAAACATATGTCGCAGGGCTTTTTGATAAAATCAGCTTTTTTCATGTATGATCTGTGCTGGAAGATGATCATGCCTGTTTTGCGTATAAACAAAAGGCTTGCAGAAGGTTTTGAGCAGCGTACCTTAAAAACGAATATGCATTCAAATGCCGATATCTGGATTCAGGCCGCATCTGCAGGAGAAGCTTATCTGGCTGAAGCAATTATTAATAAATTTAAATCTGATAGGCCTGTCAAAGTTTTGCTGACATCCGGAACCAGACAGGGTGTTGATATTCTTCAACGCTCAATAAATGCAGTTCAAAGTGAAAACAACATTATTGGCCATGCATCCTTCTTTCCCTTCGATCAGCCTGCCGTAATGGAAAAGGCGGTAAAAAACATTAATCCAAAGATTATGATTCTTCTGGAATCGGAGATGTGGCCGGGACATCTTCTTGCCCTGAAAAAAGAGGGGTGCCGAACGATCATAATTAACGGAAGGATGACGGATAAAAGCCTGGGAAAATACCTCCTCTGGAAATCGTTCTGGAATTCTATCAAACCGGACATGATATACGCGATATCGAATGAAGATGCTGACCGCTTCGGAAAACTTTTTGGAAGTGAAATGGTCAAAGTAATGCCGAACATAAAA
>Ga0180009_10006872_pt1 | contig 11804 bp, 7 predicted proteins | sample OS_PC_MetaG_FD_123537 | JGI IMG/M metagenome (GOLD analysis project Ga0180009, IMG submission 123537) | Groundwater microbial communities from the Aspo Hard Rock Laboratory (HRL) deep subsurface site, Sweden - OS_PC_MetaG | ecosystem: Environmental > Aquatic > Deep subsurface > Groundwater...
ATCCAAAATCAATAAATCCAAAATCACAGAACCAGCAAATGCGATCATCTTGATTTTTTTATTACTATCCATATAAACATAACTATAATCCCAAGACCCGCAACAAACAAGAGTAAAAAAAGAACCGGATTAAATCCGATTCATCTATTTTTCTACAACTCTTGAGTTAACACTTTTTTACAGGCTATGCAACTCGTCGAAGCGGGCCTTGCCTCCAAACGTTTATCATCTATTTCTTTATGGCAGTATTTACAAATTCCATACTCGCCTTTTTCAATGCTACCTAATGCTTTTTCCACATCTTTCAGCTCAGATTGTAATCTAGCCTCTATTGAAATAATGTCTGCGTATTCAGATATCTCTGCCGCATTATCATCATCAGAATTACTTCCCGACTCTGGATATGTGGCATCCATTTTATTTTTATCCTTTGATCCCAAGTCATCTAGTTCTTGGGAAATCCTCTCTTTCTCGGCCAGTAGCTTCTCTTTAAAATATTCAGACTTGGTATTATCCATATAGTTATTATGGGTTAGTTAATTGTTGAAAAGTATAACTTACAACCCCAAACAAGGCAATAGATCAGTGATTTTATTGGCTTTACTAAAACAAATAATTACGATATGCTTTTTACCTGAATATGACCGATATAAATCAACTTACTCAAATCACATCTGACCTGATTCGCATCAAATCAATGCAAGCGTACCCAGACCAAATTAAAAAATGCATGGATTATGCTGCTAACTTTTTAGCTGGCGCAGATATAAATATACAACACATCGACTCCAACGGCATACCCAACTTAATTGTAACCAAAGAAGGAATAAAAAACCCGGACGTCTTCTTGTGTGGTCACATGGATGTTGTTGATGCTCCAGAAGATTTATTTGAACCAAAAATCAAAGATAATTGGTTATATGGACGTGGTGCGCTGGACATGAAATCCGGTAATGCAATCAATTTACTAATAATGAAAGAACTAGCATCCACACATAATATAGGCCTAATGTTTACAGGAGATGAAGAGGTTGGTGGTTTTAATGGAACAAAAATTCTTTTAGACAAGGGTTACACCTGCAAAGTAGCTCTTTTACCGGACGGAGGTCTAAGCCCTGCGCATATAATGTATAAAGCTAAAGGAGTTTTATTCATAGAAATAAACGCCAACGGTAAGCCATCTCATGGTTCACGACCATGGCAAGGTGACAATGCCATCAATCTCTTAATGAAAGGCATCGATACTGTTCAACAATTATTTTTACCTATTGCCGAACACCCAGATGATCACTGGACCGCAACTTGTAACATTGGGAAAATCCAAGGAGGTGATTCCACTAATACTGTTGCCGCAAATGCGCAAGCTATTTGTGATATTCGTTTTACAGAAAAAGACAACCCACAAGAAATCTTACAACGCATCCAATCATCCTTACCGGATGGATTAAAAGCAAAAGAAATCATTGGAGCGCCGTGTACTTACGTAGCTCCTGATAATTATTTTGTTCAAGCATACGAAAAAGCCATACGTGACCAAAATCTTGAACCAAAATTCACCCTTGACCACGGATCTTCTGACGCCAGATTTTTTACAGAACGAAATATTCCTGTAATCGTAAACCAGCCTTTAGGTGAAGGACATCATACTGACAATGAAAGAGTAGATATACCATCACTATTAAACTATTACAACATTGTAAAAAACTTTTTAGACCAAGTAGCAAAAATCTAAAAAACATTGGCAATTATTGACACTAGAGCCGTAACATGATATTTTCGTGTCACGGCTTTTTAAGCTAGTGCACCTTCCCACAAACAAGCAATCGGTATGCACCGTTTGCAACTCCCCTTCAAGTCAACACCCTCGGTGATAACCTGAAGAGAAGTTATTCTCCCTTTAACAAGGAGGATTTTCATGCAAAATATTTTTAAACGCAAATTCCGTAAAACACGAACCGGAAAGAATTGGGTTTGCATTCAACACGTTTGTGATGGCAAAAAACACTTCACGCGTGTTCTTGTGGGTAGCTGGAACACAGATCATCTACCGCATTGCACATCCACGCGCGTATACGACGACAAATCTTGCGACCACTCCTGTGGTTGTAAAAAAATTAATTCTCGTAAAACATCGACCCTTAGTTTAATCAGATTTGTACAAAAAGCACTTAGCTATCTTCAGCAAAGCGCTGCTTGAACTCTACGAGCCTAGGCTCGTTTTATTATTGATTACACATTAAATACGATGCAATAATTGCCGCAGTTTCGGCACGCAAAATCGTTTTTCCTAAAGAGTTCTGTGCAAAATTAGCTCTAATAATCGCTTGAACCTCTTTATCATCCCACCCTCCTTCTGGGCCTATCCAAATACCCACGTTTTTATTAGTCTTTATATTTAAATTTTCTGATTTGGCAACTTGAGTATTAAAAAAAATATTAGCATTTAAACTTTTTGCATCTTTTATAGCTTTATCAAACTTAGTAATGTCGCGTATTACCGGCACAACACCCCTACCTGACTGCTCTGCTGCTTCTTTAGCAATCAATTTCAATCTTTCTATCTTTAACTTTTGTTTGATCGTTCTGTCAGTTATGATTGGAATTATCTCCATAACTCCAACTTCTGTGGCTTTTTGAACGACTAATTCAAAATTTTCTCTTTTTAGAACCGCACAAAATAAACTAACATTGATTATAGACTCAATATTTACAACCAAACGTGATTTGACTATTAAAACAATTTTCTTTGCATCCAAATAATTTATTTCACACAAAGCCTCATTATTTTTTCCATCACACAAAGCCACAACTTCACCGGAATTGAACTTTAAAACTTTAAAAAATTGTTTTACCAAAGCCCGATCAATAATAACTATTTTATTATCAGATAAATCAAAATCACCAATAAATCTGTGTATTTTTTTCATAATAATCAAACACAAACATTAACTACAATCCCAAATTATCACTAATATAATCCTCTGATAGGATCAGATCACTAATACGATAACCACCAATTGAATCTATATCTAATCCAAAAACATAACTCGTATAAAACGCATCTGACAAATCATCAATCATTATATTCCAATCAGATCCGTATAATTGTTCAGCTAACTCTTGCGTCATAACCCATCGTAAAACTCCACGCTTATCAACCAAATAAACCTTTGGATCTGTAATAAACTTTACCATCCTTACCCCCGGTTTATATCTAACATTAGTACCCAAGGGGATGCCAGCCATTTGATCTGCGGTTATCACAATAACGCCACCAAAATTTTCATACCATGTAAAAAATATTTTGGAATTAGGAAATGCGTGTCTTTTACCGTCAACGCCAATATAATAAACAGCACTATCCTCTTGCGTATCCAAATTTCCATCATCGGCCAATTTTACCAAAGAATGAATAACTATTCCCTGACTTTCTAAATAAGCTAAACGTTTATCTCTATCAGGATCGACAGTATAAGTTTGATAAGTCGTTCCAACAGGACCCAATGATCCGCCGCCGCCTCCGCCACCTCCACCTCCTCCGCCGGAAGATATAATGGTTAACGAAATTGTATCAGAATTAGTATCCTCAGCGTCAAGATCATCAGCATAAGTCGCTGTACCAACACCCGCAGCATTAATTGTTATTTTGCCATCACCAGGAACTATTGTACCGACATTAGTGGCCAAATAACTTACTGTATTTCTAAATACTCCAGTATCAACACCTGTTTCTGATAAATTCATTGTCTCTATATCGCTGCCAGCAGCTGCGTTTGCAGACATGCTTACATTCAATGTCTCAATTGCTCCTGCGTCATAGTTATGATCATCATCTTGCACAGTTACATAAAAATACCCAGGGACTGATAATGATGGTAACTCTGTACCGCTGGAATTCGTAATTTTTGTTGATTCAGAATCGTGTTTAATCACACCGCTTGCACCTAAAGTCACCAAATCATTATTGTCATAACTTCCACTTGCTGTGAAAATATTATCACCCACAGCATATGTACCGGCCGTATTTATAAAAGCTATGGTTGCTGTTGCATTACCTGATAAAGTAGCCATAAAACCGCTTTTATCAATTTGCAGACTATTCATCTCCAAATCAGCTGGAATAACTTGGTCAACAACACCATTAAAAATAGTTTGGTTGCTGCCCAAGGCATTAAATACTCCCACGTTATTCCATCCTTTTTTTATTTCCAAAATTCCATTCGAATTCAAAGTTCCATTATTTATAAAGTCACCATTAAACACAATTCTACTTGTTGCAACAACTTGATTTATCGTACCATTATTGGTTGTTGTTGCATTATAAGTAATAGTAGAACCCGAACTACCTGGATCAAACTGACCGTTATTAACAAAAGTGCTATAAAACGCCATTGAGCCGGATAAAGTCCCAATATTTCCGGTTGATGTTACAGAACCTGTAAAAGATAATGTCGCACTTGTCGATGTAACCGTTGCCCCGGATTCAACAACCGTATTACCTATCACATCAAATGTTGATGTCGCTAAATTAAACACCCCCGAACCTGTTGAAGTCACATCCCCATAAACAGTTAAGTTGGAATAATTAGTAACAGTTGCGCCAGTCTTACCGACAATCAAATTATAAAATAAACCATTAATAATGCTTGAATCAGTTGTACCATAAACTTGAACCGTTCCCATTCCATAATTATATACCGTACCCACAGGCTCTCTTATCCAATTACCAGAAATCGTCATATTATTACTACCAGTATTACAAGTTCCAGACTGAAGATAAAAATCCTTAAGAACATCGATAAGACCTCCAAAGTCAACAATATCACTACTTGATGTTTTATTTATCGTTAACTTTTGATAATGGGTATTCGGAATAGTTTGTCTTAATGATCCTAAAAATTGCACTTCACTGTTTAATTGTGCGCTAAAATTATTACTCGTCCATTGACCAAGGACCTTAAACAGCCCATCGCTCCAAATCGAGCCATTATCAATTAAAGTCGCTGTTGAAGTTACACTCAAGGTCGCACCATTTAAATGCTTAATAAAATTATTATTTGTGGTTGTAGCAGAAAACTCCAACACCCCAGCAGAACCAGATATTATTGTTCCATTATTTGTTGATGATGTTATGTATATAGAACCTGTATCAGTACCAATTGCTCCGGATGAAGTGACATTATTCATGATCAAATAACCACTCGTTGACGTTACCGTTGAACCAGAATAAATAACTAAAGTACCTGGCACCTGTATAGAACTGGTAGCCGAATCCAATGTAGTTGAATTATCGACATACAAAAGATTATTTACTGTCAAAGTACTGATCGGCAAAACCGTATTATTATTCGAAATGCTAACATTATAAAAAGTTCCTCCATATATAGTTTGACTACCTGTTCCATCAAAATAAACCATTCCCGAAGATCCTGCATTAAATGAACCCGCTGTCTGTATCCAATCTCCACCCACATGTAAATCATATCCATCCAGAGTAAACATACCCAATGTTAAAATCACGTCTCCGGTTGTGGTTGCGGTACCCGTCATATACAACGTTCCTCCGCCTTTTGAAACTTCAACATCATTTAAAACAACCCCTGGTAAATGCTGTTGACCACTTCCTTCAAAAGTAAATTTACTTGTACCAGGATTTACTACGCCTCCGCTGGTCCAATCATCATAAACATGAACGTCAGCAGAACCAGCATTAAATGTTCCCGTGTTTTCAATAACCGCGCCATCATAAAAAGTTACCATTCCACTACCAAAATCTATCACAGCTCCTGCACCAACGTTTGATGTAGTCGCATCAAACCACATATCACCGCTCTCCGTTCCCACACTGCCGCCATTTTGTAATGAACCAATAAAGTCAAGATTACCTGATGTTGAAGTTACAACAGATCCAGCTATAACAAATAAAGTTCCATCAAACCTTAAGTCATAAGACCCTGCATTAATAATGGAGCCGGCATTAATCGTTCCTCCTCCTGTCCAGCCATTGGCCGAAAGATTTGTAGTTGTGCTACCAGGAATATTAATACTATCTCCCAAGGTTGGCACATGCCCACAATCCCAATTTGCAGCCGTGTTCCAGTCATTTGTGGGTTCTGTTGTAGCAAATAGGCAAGTAGCCGCTTTTGCAGTACCCGCAAAAAAGAAAAGCCCCATCACTATAAAAACAAAAGAAGAAAATGAAAATTTATTCATATTAAATTTAACTAAATATAGCAATAAAACAATTATAAGTCTTTAAAAAATGTGGACAAAAAAAAATAAGGGCCAAGATCAGGCCTACAAAATTGAAAAGTTTGTGCCTTCTTGGCCCTAGACCGAGACGCTGGTCAGTATCGTCGTGTAGCAAACTGGCAATGCCAGTATTAGTAAGGTGCGCGCCACTGCGACAATTTAGACACTTGCGTATTAGCTTGGTCTTTTAGACTGCTGGTTCATCCCAACCCTGGCAAGAACCCCAAGATCTAATGAAAGATCATATATAGGGGGGTGCCCGTTTTAGAGCTTCTCAGCTCCGCTTTTTAGTTTTGTTTTTTGATTTCAGTTGAATCGAGCCGTAGCCACGATTCGGGTCGAGAAAATCCATGCGATAGACAGCCATATGAACAGGACATGGCGGTCCATCTATATTTAAGCAGTTATCAAGGTTCGTTGAGGTGATCGGACTATAAAAGTCCCCGTCGCAGACCTTCCATGAGTCAGTCCACGCTGCCAAATTACGGCAGATGAGAGAAAACTAACTAGCTCCAGCATTCTCATGATCAGTGAGCACTGGAACCTTTTACCCAAGGTGCATGTGTATAATCATTATATACAATTTTTAGGTAAGCATCAACCCTTATATATAAATACCAATATACTTAGCAAAAAACCACAATTTTATTACTGTTGATAAAATGTTAATAAACTATTGAAAACAAATCGTTAATTTATTTTCATAAATATTTAAATACATTTGCTCTGACCAGAGCTCACAATTGTCAAACCATGAACAAATATTGCTCAAACTACTTTTTGTAAAATTAGCCACATTTTCTCCAGGGCAAGTACTAACACTATCGATTAATAAAGGTCTTGTTATAGTAGAACTCGTAGTAAAAAGAGACATTGATGATGTCGATGATAGGTATATTGCAGTAGCCACATCGCCATCTGGTAAATAATATGGCTTATTGGATAAATCAACCAAATTATTTACTGAAAATAAATTTCCTTGGCTATCTTTAGTAAAAAAATCAATATTTCCAAACTCATCCCAAGCTACAGCGTCATAATTTAAAGGGGCAATGATTCCTCTTGAATTAAAATATTTTGTTATAAAAATAGAACGTTCATCATTAATTAATGACCAATCACCTGAAATATTCTTTAAATTCTCCAATTCAGTATCATTAATCTTCCAATCCGTATACCAAATATCATCAACCAACTCTCCAGAGACTCTGTTTGGTAGTGCTGCATTTTCACCAAAAAGTACCTTGGGACTTAATATAAGCTGAGGCGACTTACTCTTCCATTGCCAAGGCCAGCCAAAAAAACTTACCAAAGTTCCAAAATTACTATCTGAAATATCATCATTTGCTGATATATGCCAAATATTTCTTTCGTTGATTGCTTCTGACACTGAAGCCAATTTAATTACATAGGGCTCAAACGTTACCTGACCCTTTTTCCAGCTATAACCAACAATAATAGGAAAAAAATTTGACTCCTGTCTAACGACACGCCAATTTAATGGAGCGTCGTAAGGAAAACTATCTCCATTGGTAACAACATAAGCGACAGCCATGTTTTTAGGTACTGGAATCTTTACTAAAAATAAAAACCAAAAGCTAGTGGCTATTACAATTCCCAAAATAGCCACTAGCGCTAACAACACAATCTTTATATATCGAATTTTACGCGAAGCAGTTCCATAACTCATCAAAGGCGAACCAGTAAAATTCGAATCTTGAATAGACGACTCACTCACAGATTAATAGCAAATGGATCATCGGATGCTGGTTTTGGAGGACCATCAAAAGGTTTCTTATCTTGTCTATCCGGACTGGGGCCTCTTCTTGGCCCACCATGTCCACCCGGTCTACCTCCACCAAAACCTCCAGGTCTACCACTACCTCCACCATTTCTTGGTGGACGACTACTACCTCTTTGATCATCAGATTCCTTATAACCTTCCATTGCTCTTTTTACAGAAAGGTTAATACGACCCATACTATCTATTTCATAAACTTTTACTTTAACTTCATCACCAACCTTAACAACATCAGTTACTTTTTCCACTCTATGTAGTGCTAGCTCACTTACATGAACCATGCCTTCTTTGCCAGGAAGCACTTCTACAAAAGCTCCAAAATCCATGATTCTTGTAACTTTACCAGTAAACACCTCGCCGACTTCAACCTCTCTAGTAATATTATTAATCATTTCTTTAGCCTTGGTCATGCCATCAGCCGAAACCGAAGTGATGTAAACCATTCCATCATCTTCTATATCGATCTCAACACCAGTTTGTTCAATAATCTCATTAATAACCTTGCCTCCAGGACCAATAACTTCTCTAATTTTTTCTGGATCAATCTGCATCGTCTCAATTCTTGGTGCCCATTTAGACAATTCCGCACGAGGTTCTGAAATAGCTGATTCAACTACATCAAGAATTTGCAATCTAGCAGCATAAGCTTTTTCAAAAGCTTCTTTAACAACCTCTAAAGGCAAACCGTGAGTTTTTGTATCCATTTGTACAGCCGTAACACCCTGACGAGTACCAGCAACTTTAAAATCCATTCCACCAATACCATCCTCCAAATCCTGAAGATCAGTTATTACCTTCCAACGATTATTTTCTTCGTCAGAAGCAACACCAATCGCAATACCAGCTACTGGTGCGATGATTGGTACACCAGCATCCATCAATGCCAAGGTCGATGCAGTTGCAGATCCCATGGAAGATGATCCGTTTGAACCCAAAACCTCAGATACGATTCTAATCGTATAAGGAAATTTTTCTTTTTCTGGAATTACCGGAGCAATAGCACGCTCAGCCAAACCACCATGACCAATTTCGCGTCTTCCAGGACCTCTATTGCCCTTGGTTTCACCAACCGCATAAGAAGGAAAATTATAATGATGAAAAAATCTTCTTGTTGTCTGATATTCCATTGTATCAATTGTTTGCGCCAATCCCGGAGCACCTAAAGTCGCGATTGATAATACCTGAGTCGCCCCTCTCATAAACAAGCCCGATCCATGAGTACGTGGTAATAAACTAACCTGTGAATGTAATTTTCTAATCTCACTTATACCCCTGCCATCGGCTCGCTTATCATTATCCAAAATCATTCTTGTTACTTCATTATCAACAAACTCTTCCATAACTTCAAAAGCAATCTTTCTTCTATCCTTACCAATTTCCTGCTCTACCAAATGAGCATCTAATTCAATTTTTAATTGCTCGACTGCTTTTTTTCTATCATCTTTTGACAATAACGGTTGTGCAAATAAAACAGCCTCGCCTCTCTGTTTCAAGAAAGTCATAGCTATCGCATGCAAAGAAGCTCTTTCTTCTGCTTCTAGTTTTTCCTCTTCTGTTTTAGGGGAAAATGGATCCAATTTTTCTTTACCATGCTCTGCAGTAATTTTATTAATCAATTCTATAACCGGGCCAAAATTTTGATGAGCAAACTCAATCATTTTATAAGCTTGATCATCACTAATCTGATTCGCTCCCGCCTCAAGCATTATAGTTTTTTGATTAGCACCAGCAACAGTAAATTCTGTTTGATCTTCTGCTATTTGTTCGTAGGTTGGATTTAAAATCATTTCACCATCCTTTAAACCAACACGTGCCGCTGCGATAGGACCAGCCCAAGGTATATTTGAAATCATTAAAGCACACGAAGAACCAATCAAGCCCAAAATATCACCATCATTTTCTTGATCATGACTCAAAACTGTAGTTACAACCGCAACCTCATTACGCATGCGTTTATCAAAAAGTGGACGTAATGCACGATCAATTAAACGACCAGACAACACCGCTTCATCAGATGGTCTGCCTTCACGTTTTATAAATCTTGAACCTTTAATTCGACCAGCCGCATAAAACTTTTCTTCATAGTCAACTTGAAGAGGAAAAAAATCCAAACCTTCGCGTTTACCACCCATGGTCGCAGTACAAAGTACCAACGTGTCACCATATCTAACCGTACAAGATCCGCTAGCCTGTTTGGCCAAAAGATCCAATCCAATAGTAAGGGTTCTGCCACCCCACTCTATGGAATATTCTTTTTCATTTTGCATAGACAAACTTTTAAGAATTACAAATCAAATAATTTATAGGATCTTGAAATACAAGACTCGTAATTCCGTATTTATTCATTTGCCCCGAAACTCAATCCGCCATTTGCGGATCCATGTCTCGAGACAAATAAGTTATTAATTATTATATGCATATAATCACATATTTTTAACACAAAGTCAAAACTATTATTTACAAAAAATCAGCCAACCAAGGGCTGATTTAACAATTTTACTAATAGTATTATTGTTTATATGACTGTATCGCGTTCACCACTTTTGAGGAATCAGTTAAATCTTCAATAAATACAACATGATCCGGATTGATATACATCATATCCTTAGGCCCGTGCAGTTCTTTACCCAATTTTATTAATTGCAAATCCGACTGATCTTTGTTTAACGATGTGGTTGCCGCCGAATCATCCATCTTTAAATAAAATATATTTTCCAGAATAATTTCATCACTTGTATTCTTGGTTATATTTCCAAAGTATACTTGGCCATTAGTTAAAAACACAGCCTGATAACCCGAATAATTGGTTAAATTATCGTTTTGTATGGGTCTATTGATCAAAATAGCCCAAAAAATGAGTCCCAAAATTGCAATTGAAGCCACAATAGCAGCAACAATCAAAGTAATTTTTATTTTAAGGTTTGGCATATCCGCTTAATTATATCACAGACAGACAATAATAAGATATTTAGGCCTGTAGATAGTATTTTTACTTATCAGTAATATATACTGCTGATAATCAAATTTATACATTTTTAATTAGTATTTTATTAAGCGTCGTAAAATAATTATTAATCATCTCTTTTATCAGCAATGCAACGAAACAATAGCTACAAGCAATAACAAACACACATTATTTTTGTTTCACGTGAAACAAAAATAATACCAACGTCTAGTAACGTTGGTATTAATAAGAAGTGAGGGCCGGCCCCCGTTCTTGACGATGTTGAGGCATCGTCAAGGCAAAGGCCCAGCCACGTGAAAGGACCACGCAGATGAAACGCACCGGAGAACCTTCCCTCGTGACATACAACATTTAATAAAAATTACATCTCACCAATTTCGGTTACTAGTAATGAACTGTAGAATTAATTATCATAAATATGTCCAAATGTCAAGATGTAACGTATAAATGTTTCACGTGAAACAAAAATACCCGTTAAGGGTATTGCTGTTTAGAATTTGTTATTATCGAAGTTCTTTAATCAAATCGTTTAAGTCTTGAGTATTCCAGTCTTTGTAGATATTTGCTAAATCCTGATCAGCTTCTCCATTGGCAACTTGTTGAATTTCAATGAGTGTCTCTTGAAAAAGCTTATTCTGAGTTGGATCCTTTAAAGCTTTAATCTCTAATTTAAGTAATCCAATTAATTTGTCGTCAAATTTTATCTTATCTCTATGTTCTTTAAGCTCTTGTTCACTTCTTTGAGCTGAATTTTCAGCTACCGAAGGACTTTCAAAGTTCATAATA
>Ga0180009_10006873_pt1 | contig 11801 bp, 14 predicted proteins | sample OS_PC_MetaG_FD_123537 | JGI IMG/M metagenome (GOLD analysis project Ga0180009, IMG submission 123537) | Groundwater microbial communities from the Aspo Hard Rock Laboratory (HRL) deep subsurface site, Sweden - OS_PC_MetaG | ecosystem: Environmental > Aquatic > Deep subsurface > Groundwater...
ACAGGGTGAATAATAAAATGGGGTTTGGAGAGAGAAGAGTTGAAGTAAAGCGTAGGGCCAGGGATCTTAACCAAGAGATCAACAGGATGAAAAAACAATCAAGTCAATCCTGTTATCCTGTCTGAAATAGCTGAACTACTACCCTTAAGGACATTTGACCAGATAGATCAAGATTTTCATGAACCGATAATCACAGCCATACCACTGGAACAATATGGGCACGACATATTCCAACATCTCAGAATTAACCCCTGCCTTTAAAAGGCTTATGGGAGTCAGGGAGAAGGTGCTTTCAAAAGCAATACTTGAACCTTATCTGGATAGCCATCTGGACAAGAGGGGCGTTTTTATGGAAAGTGCCTCACGATTCGGTACTCCCCAGTATCTCTTTGACGAACCGTCCCTGAGCGTCAGAATAGCCGCTTTCAAAGAGGCCTTTGGAAGGTATTTTGAGCGGTATCGGCTGTTTTACGCCATGAAAAGCAACCCCTTCGAGGGGATATGCAGGCAGGCCGTGGGCAACGGCATGGGACTTGACGTTTCCAGCGGATTTGAGCTTGTCAGGGCCCTGAAAACCGGTTGCAGTGAGATTATTTTCAGCGGCCCGGGAAAGACCCGGGAAGAGCTCAGACTCGCCATTAAAAATGGAAGCAGGGTGACTCCTCTCATGGATAGTTTTGGAGAATTTCAACGGATCTCAGAACTCCTAAAGGAAAAAAGGAACGATAAAGGTCCGTTGAAACTGGGGGTTCGGGTTCGCAGCCACCATCAGGGCATCTGGAACAGATTCGGAATCCCCCTCAAGGATCTGTCCGCGATGATAAAAAAAGCTGTGTCCTTGAAAAGGACTCAATTTCAGGGGATTCAGTTTCATACCAGCTGGAATCTGGACCCCGTGCCGCAGATCACCATGATCAACGAGATCGGCAGTTATTTGGCCAGCCATGTGCCGAAGCCTTTTCACAGGTTCCTCAAATTCCTTGATATCGGAGGGGGTTTCTGGCCCGAGCAGGGAGAATGGCTGAATCCACAGCACACCATCAAAGGAAAGCTAATTGAAATACTCGATCCCGGCCATCGATTCCGTTCGAGACATTACCATAAAAAAGCCACTACCCTTGATCATTTCGCAAAGGAGATCGCCTTGGCCATATCCAATCAGCCTTCCCCTTTGTGTCATCTGGAGATCTGGGCAGAACCTGGAAGGTGGATCTCCTCCCCGGCAATGCATATCCTTCTTGAGGTGGTTGACAAAAAAGATCCCCGGACGGTTATAACTGACGGAGGCATTAACCTGCTGGGATGGGAACGACCTCTGACTGAGTTCATCCCTGTGATCAACCTGACGAGACCGTCTAGAAAAGAACACCCTCTGAGGATATTCGGCTCCCTCTGCACCCCCCATGATGTCTGGGGAACGTCAATTTTCGGAAATGGAATCGAAGTTGGCGATATTCTCCTCATTCCCGATCAGGGGGCCTATACGTATTCCCTGAGGCAGTCGTTCATCAAACCAAGGGCAAAGGTTGTCAGATTTGACGGTAACTCTTTGGAAATAGCTGAAAAGGAAGAGAGCTGCTCCCTTCAATGAAAACAGAAGTAACTGCCCAGGTGGATAGACTGAAGGTGGAAGACTTTTAGGACATTTGAGCTGGCTGACGAGGTAGCTGTATTGTGGAAACAGAGAAAGTCTTGAGTAGTTTGATTCGATCGTTGAGGATTTAGAATGAAGCTGTCTTAACCTTCAGCCTTCAGTCTTCAACCTAAACACATGAGTAATTACAAAAATATTCACATTTGGAGAGAGTGAATGAAAGACAAAATGATCATCTGTATTCAATGTGAAAGCCCTTTTGTTTTGACGGCCGCCGAGCAGGGAAGACTCCATGGTCGGGGTTTCGATACACCCAAACGATGTCCCGACTGCCGGCAAAAGAAGTCAAAACCATCTCCGGCAATGGATAATAGGTTGAAAAACAAGATGTTAAAGAAGAGAAAAGACCGGGAAAAAAGATATGGCGACGATGACATATGAGTTGGCGGTAATTGTTTTAGCGCCTCACCCAGGATATTCAGAAAAAGATATCTATCCTTACTTTCTTCAAAGATGGACTCCTAAAACTTGGATGGGAGTGATATTTTTTCAAACTTCTTTCTCAGATCCCGTTTCAATATTTTACCTGATGCATTCTTGGGCAACTCATCTACAAATTCAATATACCTTGGTTTTTTAAATCGAGCTAACTCGTTTTCACATAGACTGATAATCTCATTTTTAGAAATCTTCGGTCCCTTTTTTTGGACAATAATGGCCATAATCTCTTCTTGCAGCCTTTCGTCAGGGACACCAATAACTGCAACCTCAAACACAGATGGATGATTTGATATTACCTCTTCAATTTCTCTTGGGTAGACATTTTCTCCCCCCCGACAAATCATATCTTTGATCCTGTCTAAATAATAGATGTATCCATAATCATCCTTCATGCAAATATCCCCTGTGTGAAGCCAACCGTCTATAATGGTGTTGGCTGTCTCTTCAGGCATTTTCCAGTACCCCTTCATCACGTTATCTCCTCGCGCAATTTCCTCACCAGGAGTATTAGGAGGAAGTTCATTTCCCTTTGAGTCTACAATTTTTATTTCAGTTAATTTCGCTTCTATGCCTGCCGAACCTAATCTTTGTACTATATGTTCAGGGCCATCAACCACATGATCTTCCGGACGTAACATACTCAGTAAGGGGCTCGCCGCTGTCTGGCCACCACTTTGAAGAAATTTACATCCGAATATTTCCATAGATTTTTCCAATTGAGATCGCATTATCGAAGAGGCTCCATAGAGCAGTGGGGGAAGTTTGGCTTGTGCCCCATTCATGAAAAACCCTGCAACAAACTTCAGAATAGCCAGCGTGAAGAATTATTTCCCTTTCCCTGGTAGTTGGGACAGCTAAGGGGATCCACGTCGCAAATCTCAAGAACTGTCTATAGATTTAATATTTTATCAATGATTGTACTTTTCCGGGTGCCCGGAGTGAATACTGCATCAACGCCGGATTTTTCCAGCTCGGCAACGTCATCAGGAGGGATCACCCCACCTATCACGAGTTTAACATCGGCAATATTCTTTTCCTTCATTAAATTCATCAAATTACGAGCAAAATAGAGATGCTCTCCTCCAAGAAAGCTGCATCCGATGATGTCGACGTTTTCCTGGATGGCGGCACTCAAAATGGATTCTGCCGTATTATGAAGACCCAGATAGGTTACCTCCATGCCAGCATCGGCAAGCCATTTCGCTACAATCTTGATTCCGTTATCATGCCCGTCGAGCCCGACTTTTCCTAGCAACACCCTTGTGGGTTTTTTGTTCATATTTTCAGCCCTCCATTTACATCCTGATCTCAAAGTCATAGGCTTTTCTAAAGGTGTCCACAATCTCTCCCAATGTCGCTTTGGCCTCCAGTGCCTCCATTACCATGGGGATGCAATTTGCTTCTGAATCACTCCGCATTAGCTCACACAACTTATCCAAACTATCTTGGACTGTTTTTTGGTTTCGATTTTCTCTGTATTGTTTGAGATAACCCTTTCTCTTCTCCTCTACATCCGGTGAATGTTTGAAAATATCCATATGGATCTTGGCCTCTTCCATTTCCTCATCAAATATATTGACACCGACCCTGAGAAGATCCCCCTTCTCTAAGTCCTCTGCCATCTTGTTCCTCGATTCGTTGATCTGCTCATCTATCCATTGATTGGTAAAACATTCAAGAAATCCCCCTTTTAAATTGATTGTTTCCATCAAGGCGACTATTTCCTCTTCGAGTTTACTGGTCAGCCATTCAATGACATGAGATCCTCCCAATGGGTCCACAGTAGCGCAAACACCGGTTTCAAACCCGATAATCTGTTGCGTCCTCACAGAGAGTTTGTGGGATTCCTCAGTGGGCAGAGCGTAGGCTTCATCGTAGGAAGTGGTGTGGATAGACTGGCTGCCTCCCAGCACTGCTGCCAAGGTCTGTATCGTTGCTCTGACTATATTGTTTAGAGGCTCTTGGGCCGTCAATACAAGGCCACTTGTTTGGATTGCCGTCCTGAAAAGACAACTCTTCTCATCTTTCGCATGATACTTCTCTTTGATCAATTTTGCCCAGATCCTGCGCATGGCCCTAAGCTTTGCGATCTCTTCCAGAAAGTCAATATGGCAACTGGTGAAAAAGGCCATTCTCCCTGCAAACTCGTCAATATCCAGGCCTCTTTTTAGCATACGCCGAATATATTCCTCAGCCAGTGTGAAGGCTATGGCCGCCTCTTGAATCGCAGTGATACAAAACTCCCTGCAATTATAAGCATTGATATTAATACTATTCCAGTGGGTCAGATTCTTGCAACTGTATTCTATAACGTCACAGGCCGTTCTCATGGCCATTTCAAGGGGATAGAACTCTGTGACGGCTTGGAGGTTAGGGCCTACCAATTGAGTAATGGCGCAATTCATGATGGTTCCGCGAAGTTTATCCCATGGAATTCCCCTCTTTTTGGCGATCATAAGATACATGGGAAAGATCACCGCAGAGCTGGGGGGATTGATAATTAATGTGCTACTCACCTTATCAAGGGGAATGCTGTCGAAGAGTTTATCCATATCCTCTAAGGTGGAAATAGAAGTTCCCTGCAATCCTACTTGGCCTTCGGTTAATGGATGGTCCGCGTCAAAACCTAACTTGGTTGCGTTGTCAGGATCGAAGTTTATACCGGTCATGCCTTCCTTGAGAAGGAATTGAAACCGTTTATTGGTCTCTTCCGGTAATCCAAATCCGGCCTGCTGCCGCCTTGTCCAGAACCTTTTCCTGTACATTTCCCTGTGAATTCCACGGGTATAGGGAAACTCTCCCGGGCTTTCTGTTTCCGGCTGGATATCAGAAGCCTTGTAAAATTCTTTGAGCTCTATGCCGGAAAGAGTCCTGAAATGGGGGAGGCGTTCCCCTTTGAGATATGTCTCGTATCTATTCTCTTTCTTCTTCATATAGACTTCCTCCTGTTAATCATAACCTCATCTTCAATCAATGAGGGGTTTTTTAATCGTTTTATGAAAAAAATCATGGACCTGTGAAATCTCGCCAATATCTCGAAAAAGGCTTCTCTTCAGATATTATATACATAACGACATAAGTCTTATGCAGTCTGTCATTCCGGGCTTGACCCGGAATCCAGGTTTCTTCTGGATTCCGGCTTTCGCAGGAATGACGAGGTATGCTCTGATTAATGTCGCTATGTATAGATTGTGATTGTCAAATCATCTGAGTCCGGTGTCAGTTAGTAGGTTCTTTCAGTGACAATCTTCCATCCTGTTTCTTCTTTGTCCAAGACGAGTAATTTCCTGGTTTTTTCCGAAAAGTTTGAGGATCTATAATCCTGTAAAAAACGGACCTCTACTTGACTGTCCTTTTTTGTTTCAGAGATTCTGATATGGGACAGTTCTATACGTATCCAGAGTTTATTTTTCCCCTTAGCTTTCTTGTCCTGTTTCCAGCCATTTTTGTCTAGTCCCTTTGAGTTGAAATCATCTGAGTAGAATGAGATGTAACTATCCATGTCACTCTTCTTTCCAGTGGTATTCTCCCATGCAGCCTTCCAGTCACCAATGAACGCATAGATTTTATCATCTATATCCGCCTCTTGTTTTTGCTCCTCCCTCTCCTGTATGGGCAGTACATCTTTAACCTGACTGTCAGGGGAGCTGATTATTTCCTCATCTGTTTTTGTCTCTTTTTGAGGGATGGCCCTTCCTTGAATAGGTTGTTGATCTTTAGGTTCATCCTTGTCGGTTCTGCTTCCACCGTATTTCAGGGCATAACCACCCACCACCCACCCCCTCTGCCACCATAAAGAGGTTATCTCTGTATAAAAAAGAGTCTCCCTCTTTTCCGTTTTCAGTGCCCTTGTGCATCTTGAATGCAATCTCAAGGTTCTCCATCCCTGTTTGTCCTTTTGCGTTCTAATATCTCCAGTTCATGAGGAGAGAAAGAAAAAGAGCGTCCAATCTGAAATCTGTCTTTGGGATCTCCCAGGAGGACACCACGATCTTCTGGCCATAGATAGCTACACTTATCTTGCTGATTTGTCAATGAATATGTCTAACGCCCTTTTAGCGATTGTCAGCTTAAAATACTTGAGGTATGAAGGGTATGAGATGGTTTTGATCGTACCTCTTTTTTCTCTTTCTTTTCCTTCTTTCCTATATCGGATTTTGCCGCAACCGAGACCATGGCATCCTTCTCCGCTTCGGAGATGATGCCTGCGTCCAGAAAGCTCTCGGCGGTACGGGCCACGCAACTGACATACGCGCCGTGATTCTTCCAGCTACCTTCTGCCGGGCAGTAATCGCTGATGCCACACCCCGTACCGTCCACTTTGGCGCCCGCAGGCGTATTGAGGCATTCATCGCTGCAATCCGTTACTCCGTCTCCATCCTTATCCTCATCGGAGACACCGCAGCCACAAATACCCGGTTCGGTCTTGTTGGTGTCATTGGGACATCCGTCTTTGCAATCCGGTGTACCGTCATTATCGGAGTCCGTATCAGCTACACCGCATCCGCACTGACCGGGGGCCGTCTTTCCGGGATCTGCCGGACAGCCATCATTGCAGTCCGCTGTCCCATCCCCGTCCGTATCTGCATCGGAGACCCCGCACCCGCAAATGCCCGGTGCAGTTTTATTGGGATTGTTGGGGCACAGATCATTACAGTCCGCTGTGCCATCACCGTCCGAGTCCGTATCCGCTACACCACAGCCACAGACCCCCGGATCTATTTTGTCAGAGTCGTTGGGACAACCATCATTACAATCGGCGGTCCCGTCTCCGTCCGAGTCGGTGTCCGACGTTCCGCACCCACAAATCCCGGGTTCGGTCTTGTCAGGATCACCGGGGCACCCATCCTCATCCCCGCACACTTCGTCGCCGTCCGCATCGTTGTCCGGGTCTTTGGGGCAGGCGTCACACGCATCCCCCAACCCGTCACGTCAGTGTCGGTCTGGTCCGGATTGGGCAACCCAGGGCAGTTATCCTGGACGTCGGGGACGCCGTCATTGTCCCCGTCGCTGAGGAAATTGAAGACGTCTCCCAGGCTGTCAGCGCTCAGGGTAAAGTAACCCCGGTCTCCCTGAAGGAAATCCAGTGAAAGGGTCAGCGTGCCCGTCACCGGGACCCCCGGGAGGCTGTCGCCGTCCAGCACCTCCCCCGGGATTTCATCATTGCTACGGAGCGATTCCTCGCTGTCATGGTTCCCGAACTCGAGATCGACACGGGCCCGGCCCAGCGCCGAATCGCCCGGTACGGTCGTTGAGAGATCCAGCATGAGCGTATAGTTCACCGTGATGGTCACCCGGCTGTCGGCGCCTTCGACGATGAACCCTTCATGATAATGGGCATTGGCATCCGCCGTTGCCCGGCTGTTCTCCCCGGTGGGCTGGACTGTCGATTCCGAAGATATCTGGTTGTCCGATAGGTCGATATCCGCCCCGGCCGAGGCATAGGTCACGGACGCTGAGGCGGCGTCAGCCGGCCCGTTCTCCGAAGGCGGCTCGATGTCGTTATAGGCGTGGGCGTACGCCTTTACCCCGTCGGTGTTCTCACGAGGGAGGCGTTTTCGTTCTCAAGGGTAATCGTCAGGCTGTCCCAGTCGAAGGTGGCGACGGCCCCGGCGCTCGAGGCCGCACCAGCGCCGGCCGGCGAGATGACGGCCAAGAGCAAGCAAAGCATGAGGAGGGGCGCAAGCCTGGCCTTTATATATACCTCCATGGGTTGGTCTCCTTTCTCTTTATCAGTGCCTTAGTTGTAAAATTTCTGCCATTTATGACAACACATTTTTTCATCACGAAAACACGAAATTCGGAAAGCGCGAAATGGTTCTTGCCTTTTTCGTGTTTTCGTCCTTTCCTGCTTTCGTGATTGGCATTTTCTGTTTGGTTCCGGCTTTTCCGTCTCTCAACACACCATGTGACGGGGCCGATCAAAAATCGACCTGGACTGAATCATATAATTTGCCGTTGGATAATTTGACCGAAGCCCGGCAGGAATAGCTGCCCGGGTTCAGGGGGACATCCGAATGGAGCCGGAAGGTCAGGTCAGCCTCCGCTTTTGCAGCCAAAGAGACTGCCCTGGCGGGCGCCATGGCGAAGTTGCCGCCGAGGTCCGTGACGGAGACGATATAATCCGCATCGAGCACTCCGACATTTTTGACCTTTACATTGAGGTCGCAGGCCCTGGCCCCTTCCTGGTAGGGTTCGACCTGGGCTTCTGTAATGGTAGCCGGCGAATCAGCGGTGATCTCTTTAAGCATGGCCCTGTCCATGGTGAGGACCACCATGGACTCGGTTTTGGAGGGGATCTCTTTCTCGCCGGGCGCGAACAGGACCCGGCTGGTAAAGACCCTGCTCACCAAATGCTCGCCTTCATAAGCGGGAAAATCGCCGGCAAGCTCGGCCTTGAACTTGAAATTCCCTTTGTAAAACTTATCTCCATCTGTCGTGTAAATCGGGTCGGCCGGGGATAGGCTGAAGGTGTGACTATCATCATTTAAAATAACAGTCAAATCGATGGTAAACCCCTTTCCGTGGGGGTACGCAACCGTCACGGGGCTTTTGGTGATTTTCAGATTTACCGGGTCCTCGTATGACAATGGATCACCATTTTGGTCCACTGTCTTAACCGTAAGGACATTCAATACCGTCGTCAACCCGGAGGACACCAGAACACTGACTACCAATTTCGACTTGCAGTCCATTCCCTCGTCCTCTTGCGTGCAATCCTTTATTTCGGCGGTGCCGACCACCCGGCACGCGGCAGGGGTGGCCCACAGGCCGATGGCCAGGGCCGCGATCAGGCACAGACTGAAGATTCGACACATTTTTCTTATCATCATGGCTTTTCCTCCCTCCTCTGTTTAAATGATTGATATTTATAAAACTATCTCCTAACTGGATAGACACTGCTAATTTAAATTGATGGTTATCTAAAAAGTCCAACAACCCTTTCATTTCGAGTCCCGCCCTGGGATAAACTGCGCGAGAAATTTTTTAAGTGTAATGGGTCGAAATAAATGAGATTTCTCCTTCCAGTCGAAATGACACATGGAAAAAGACGAAATGACATGTGCAACAGATCAAATGACACATGAAACAAACGAAATCACATATTGATTTACTCGTAAAAAGTGTCAAAACCGTCATGCCGGACTTGATCCGGCATCCAGAAGTAGTCGAATTTACTGGATTCCGGCCGTTCGATGAGCTCACGGTCCTGAGCTTGTCGAAGGACTTCCGCCGGAATGACGTTTTCAAGAGATTCTCGACTTTTTACGAAACCATCACATATTGAAAAAGACGAAATGACACATTCAACATAAGAAATGACATGTGCAATAAGCGAAATGATGTATGCTAGAAATCAGACTTTTCTACGTTTAGCAAAATTGTAGGACATAAAATATTAAGAGTGCAAGGATCTATCTCGTTAAAATTGTTAAAATCGACTTTTCAAACTGTTCAAAATATTAATAACACACTGATATTATTGTTTAATCTGAATTGAGGGAAAGGCGCCACAGGAGGGACCGAGGATATATCCCCTGTTAAAATGTCCCGGGTTCAGCAATGGCTTTTTTGTGGTTTGAGTGGAAGGTGGGAATCTGGGCGGAAATGATGTCTTGACGTCTCCTTGATTTGTGGCTATAATTCAGCAACAATTGTGGGCATAATCGGAGGGCATCATGGAAACCGTGGGCGTAAAGGAGCTTCGGGACAATCTGAGCCGCATCCTGAAAAAGGTCGAAAAGGGTTATGTGGTACGGGTAATGCGTCATGGGAAAGGTATTGTGGATTTGAGACCCGTGGGGAAAAATGCCGAACAGGAGGTATTGAGCAGGCTCCGTGAGAAAGGGATCTCGGCGGGAGGGAACGGTTCGGTTGGCGACGTGAAAAGTGTAAAGAACCTCATGCCGGGCAAGCCGGTCTCTGATTTCGTGGCAGAGGATCGACGGTGATCGCCTATTTCGACAGCAGCAGCATCGTGAAATGGTTTTTCGATGAACCTTTCATGGAACCGACGAGGGAACTGAAACGAGACTCGGAGGCCGTCTTCACGTCCCCCATTTCCTACCCAGCGGTCATGTCGGCCTTCTACCGGGCCTGGAGAGAAGGTCGCTGCTCGCAGTTCGACATGGAACTGGTCAGAAGCGAGTTCATAAGGGTTTGGGCAAATTTTCAATGGGTTAAGGTGAACGAAACGCTCGTCGCACGGGCAGGGCAACTCATTTTCAGGCACGGATTGAGGGGATTTGACGCAATGCATCTATCTTCGGCCCTTGTTTTGAAAGAAGAAGGCGAGGGGATCGAGATCTTTTTCTCATGTTTCGATAAAAACCTGAACCGGGCCGCGCTGAACGAAGGGCTCAGCGTTCATCCAGGACTGAATATCTGAAGGTTAAAACCGGAGCTAAACAACAATCTCACTCTTCTTTTTATATCGTCAGCTCAAAACCCGCAGCTTTATCAGGGCCGCTTCCAGACGATCCCTCAAATCTGACGGAGTGTCGCAGGCGGCCAGGACGAATTCGGCGGTCCTGACGACCTGCCGCCAGCGGGGCTTCTGGGGGAGGGTCCGGATGTCTAGGTATCTGTCCATGGTCTGGGTCCGCTCCCAGCCGTCCAGGTTGGTGTACACCTTCCACAATCCGGACCTTTCTGCCAGTTCGATTTTCGTGGTCCCGGTGGCCGCGGCCCAGTAGTCCAGGGCATCATGGTGTCCCTGCTTTTTCCCACGACACCGTTCCAAAGGAGCAGCTTGCCGTTGACCCAGAGCCTGTAGGCCGTTCCCTGATCCTCCAGTCTAACGGCCTTCTGCCCCTGTCCCGGTTTCACCTTGACAATTAAGCGAAAGGTCCCGTAACCGTTCCCCTTTATTTTTTTATCCTTCAGGTCATAGCCGTTCCAGTATCCCGGAATATTGAAAAAGCCGGTCATGCCGGGCGGTGTTACTCCCCTGAAGTCGTCCGGTTCAAGCAGCCTTTCCCAGTAGAATTCCCACTCCCCGTTGAGATCAACGATGCCGTCCCGCTGGAAATCCCACCCTGAAAGGTCAAGGATCCCCTTTTCCGCACGGGGAGATCTCCGGCGTTCTTCACAGCCTGTAAACAGCAGACAGGCGAACGCCAGCAGTAAAATCAAGAGCACCCGAATTCTGTAAAGCATCGTTCTAACAATGTTCGGAAACATGACCATCACGCAGATGCCGCCATCTTCCGTCCAAGCTTATTTCTCTCACTAAGTATGCCTTCATTGGCTTCACGCAGTGCATGGATGATGGCATGGCCCGGTGATTGAACCTCTGAAAGGTGTTTGAAAAAGGATTCAGGGATAATCCGGCAGGCACGCTCTTGAGCTATTTCACTAACGTACTCACCACCCACCCCCTCTGCCACCATAAAGAGGTTATCTCTGTATAAAAAAGAGTCGCCCTCTTTCCCCTGTTCAGCGCCCTTGTGCATCTTGAATGCAATCTCAAGGTCCTCCATCCCTGTTTGTCCTTTTGCGTTCAAAATCCCGGTTAATCCAACAGTTATACTGATGAGAATTGAAAAGGTTCTACCGTTTCCAGGGGAAACCGAAAACATTGGACAGGCCCGCCCTGGCGCTACATGGTCGGGTATCAGATATTGGCTATTGATTTTTAAGAGAACTCAATAATAAATACTGTATTTTCAATACCAGGTCTGGGCCAGGGATTAACATGATATAC
>Ga0180009_10006874_pt1 | contig 11799 bp, 8 predicted proteins | sample OS_PC_MetaG_FD_123537 | JGI IMG/M metagenome (GOLD analysis project Ga0180009, IMG submission 123537) | Groundwater microbial communities from the Aspo Hard Rock Laboratory (HRL) deep subsurface site, Sweden - OS_PC_MetaG | ecosystem: Environmental > Aquatic > Deep subsurface > Groundwater...
ACATTATGATACTGGCAATGCCATATAACATGTGATAACTTTTGAAATCTGCTCATTGGTTTCTCCTTTGTTGATGTTGTGGGGACAACTCCATCATTGGAGTTACCATGAGCAGTCATTTAGGCAAAGCCAATTGACTCTAACCACGCCCAAAGGACGTGGATTTCTGTTTTGATTAAAATGCTGGATGGCTGACCAGTTGATACCGCCGGCAATCCAGACGCGCTTCATACTCTCCGTGGCGCTTGCAATATCGATTCGCGACAAAACGCTCCACTGGTAATGCTCTATCCGACCGGCTGAAAGATCTTGAGAATAGTATCTCTTTGGCACATGGACTCTTAACGGGATAAGATCAGCAATCCGCGGGGTTGCCCATCCCATCAGAAAAATTAATAGAACAACGATGGCATTCGTGATATATTTTATTGGTTTCAATGCCCCATTCAGATTCCGCATGAATAGAAAGGTCGAAATTAACGCCAGCAGTACTGTTAACAGAACCAACCCTTGGGGTTCGAGAACGGGTATAAGCGGAACGATGATGAAACATCCCAGTCCTGCCTCCGATCAAGTCGGCAAAATAATAGACGTTTTCCGTTCTACCTCTGTATTCAAAGAGATAACTGATAATCAGCCCGACAAACGTAAACGGAAGTGCCAGTCCAAGAAAGACGCAGCCAACGTTAAGCATTTCCCGGCCCCATCCCAACGGGGCGTCAGGCAGATGGATGGGTACATAATTCGTTAATAGAAATCCGATACCAAAAGCCAAAGCGGCGCCCACAGACGCCCACGGAAGAAAGCGGGTGTCTCTGATCATGAGCAATGCATGCCAGCGGGTCAGCAAGATACCGCTCATGCCAAGGCCGAACATTGCGGTACTAATTACCAGGTAAGCATAGTTCGCCCACAGACTGTATTCGAAAATCTTCGTTGTTGTGAGTTCAAAAATCAGGCTCGCGCATGCAATGACAAACAGTGCAAGCAACTCATTCCAGCGGCTTCGCAAAAACACGTTAAATTCTTCCAGGTAATTTATTAAGCCCAAAGATATAGAATCTCCGGTCTCTCTCACTGAAGCGCATCATAAATCATCTTCAGTTTTATTCCTGCATTTTTTAATGAATAATTATCCTCTGCCCGGGCTCTGCTTTTTGCGCCTTTTTGTTGTGACATCCTGGCATCGGCCAGTGCCTTTTTAATTTCATGAATAAAATCATGAATGGAACCGGGATTTGCAAAATAACCGGCGTCACCCAGGATCGCTCTATTAATGGGAAAATCATAGCAAACGATCGGCAGCCCCGCAGTCATATAATGGATCAATTTTCCGCTCGCTTCTCCAGAATCATTGAACTTTGGTTCCAAAGCAATATCGGCCGTGGACAACCATGCGGGGAGACTTTCGTATTGAATTTCCCCGGGCAAATAGCTATTCTCCTTTAGCCCATGCATCTGCACATAGGACTCCACATCTTTTTTTGGATATCCCGCCAGAATGAAAAATAAATCCTCATATTCGCCGGATAAAATTCTCATTGCCTCAAGCACATGATGAATTCCCTTTCCGGGTAAAAGAGAGCCGGCATACAAGATGACCCGTTTATCCTTTGGGATCCGATATTTTTTTTTCCATGAATCCGGGTTCTGGCGAGAAAAAAATATTGATGGAACCACATCACGCACAACAACGATCTTGCTTCTGGAAATCCCAAACCTATTTTCCAAAAGACTTTGGCTGTTTTCAGAAGAACATATAAAATGATCCGGCAGCCAGCAAATGAGCTGTTCAATCCAGCTAAAAATATTCAAAACAAAAGGAAAGGATTGAAATGTTTTGTAGGCTTCGAGTTCTCCAGCAAGACTGCCCTGCATATCCATTACGAGAGGAATCTTCCTCCAAAAGAGTATTCGTTTTATCATCCATCCCAGCAATGCGCCTTCATGCAAATGGCCGTGTAAAATAACGGGTCGTTCTTTCCAGGTTGTCTTCAGCGCCAAAAAAAAGAGGAAGAAATCCGCAATGAATTTAAATGAAGAATATCCGACATCGGTTTTCGTGTAGCCGGGAATTTTGAAAATCCGGCGAATATCTATTCCGCTCACTGATTGCCCGTGATGATAGGTGCATAAGATAATTCTCACTTTAAAGGATTTCAGCGCTTCAATCTCATTTCTGATGCGAATATGGCAGCCCCGATTTGAAAAAAAGGGAGTCGGTGCAATGTGCAACGCCGACATGTCAGGAAAAATTTTCATTCCACTGGTTGAATAGACGAAAATGCTCGTTTACCCTCTGAATTTCGGAATCACATCGATCTCTGTCCCAGTTAAGCAGCTCCGCCATTATTTCAGCCGCGCGGGTTATCGCCTGCCCACCCGGATGACCGATCGTCCCCATCCCGGTACGACGGAAAATGACATCTTCCAGGGTGAGAGCCATTTCATGCCGGACCGCGTTCCAAACTTCCACTTCAAGGGTCTTCCGATCCGGGCAAAGTTTTCTCCCGAGGGTGTCATTTTGGGAAATAAGTCGCAACAGAAAATCGATGCCGGTTCCATAGTTGAAAATCAGGTTTTCAATAATTTCCGGTGCAATGGCTGCGCCGTACATCTCCTTTTTTTCACGGATAAATCGGTTAAAATCGAGTATGTTGCCTTCCAAAAGCGGTTCGATGTGAGTTCGGCATCCTTTTTTCGGCACAGCCAGCTTTTTTTCAATGAGATCGGATGCCTTTTCAGAAACCTTTCGCGCTGTGGTAAATTTCGCTCCTAATACCGTTACGATACCCTCTATTCCGTCTGATGAGGCATGATCGATAATCTGATATTCACCGGTTCCCTGATAGGTATCTGACTGGATTACCTTTGATGTGATCGGATAAAGTCCGGCGAATGCGTAACGAACATCCGATTGAGTTAAATGCGCCCCGGGAAAGACTTCGTTGACCTCTTCCAAAAATTTTAAAATTTCCCCCTTGGTTACCGCTACGTGATCTAAATGCGTATCAAACGGAAAATTCATTGTTCCTATTAAAGAATGATCTCGCCAGGGGATAATAAAAAAATGCCTCCCGCCCCTGTTGATAAACCCTTCGATCTTTTTGGGTGTAACCAAGGCAATTGCGTACGTTTTATTGATCGGTCGGGTCACAATATGAATTCCTTTTGAAAAACCGGTTATTTCCTTTTTAAGACGCAAATTATTCAATTTTCGATTCAACATCGGGATAAATGGGCCGGCTGCATTGACGATGACCTTTGCGCTTATTTCAAACGTATTTCCCGTGAATTGATCTCGAACCGTAAGACCCGAGATCCTATTTTTTCCCTCGATGAATGTTTCTGCACGTAAGTAATTGGAAATATTGGCGCTATTATGATACGCGGTTTTTAGAAAAGCCAGCGTCATCCGCTCAGAGCTCATCATATGGGATTCGAAAAAGACCTGCCCGCCGCTTAACCCTTGAAGCGAGCGAATTTCAGGAAACTTCTTAATAATTTCATGGCGGCTGTAAAAACTTGCGGCAGGCACTTTCTTCTTTTCATCTCGAATGATATGATTGAATCCAGCGCAGATCATTTTATAAATACCCAGTGCAACCTTTAAAGCCGGTTTGCCTTTTATTAGACTTTTATCTGAAGTCGGGACGATAAATGGGATATAATAGGTTAAATGCGGTGCCACGTTTTGGAATATTGCACGTTCTTTAGCCGATTCCCGTACCTTTAGAAATTGCAACTTAGGAAGATATCGAATCCCGCCATGAATTAATTTGGATGAAGCAGAAGATGTGTACCCCCCAAAATCTGCCTTCTCGATCAAGGCGACCTTAAATCCTCTGAGAGCGGCATCATGAGCAATACAGGCGCCCGTTATTCCACCGCCAATAATTAGGACATCAAATGTCTTAATTTTTAATTCTTTATGGTTTCGTATCATCTGTGGTTATTCATTGACCTTATGTAAAGGGATTAGATCATCGGAATAATGCGTAAAAGGAATCTTAGTGTTGAAATGATTGACAATTAGTGGAAATGTAAAAACTAATCCCAAAAGGGTCATGATATTGCCATCCACGCGATCTCTTTTATTGAATTTTTCATTCGTTAAAGGACTTATCAATGCATTCAATCATTTAGAATTTTCACCCCCCTTGTCTTTGAACAAACCTGATCGTTTTGAGACGATTTCAATTTAAATAAATATCCGGCCAGCAATCATTTCCGCTATGAAAGGTAACGCGAACGGCATCTTCCCCAGATCGTCCAATTTCCCAAAGAAATATCTCATAATCAGCTGTGTCATGCTCATGACCTTCGCTGCTGGCCCCGAAAACGAGGTATCGGCCGTTCGGTGAGACTTTAGGGAAATACTCGTGGCTGTAGTCACCTGGCAGATCTATCCAGATATCCCGATTGGAATCATCCAATACGACCTTGTAGATAGCGTCCTGTTTTCGTCCTCCCCCATCTACGTAATAGAGATAGGATGAATCGGGCGACCAAAAGAGTTGGCATCCTCCTCCAACCTTACGAAACTTCCCGGTTTGTTCATAGATTACAGTTGCCCGTTCCCTTCCTCGCAAGGTGACGGCCATTGCCTTGCGGTCCGAACTGAAGGATGGGGTCTGGAGTTCGACTTCTGCCGGTATCGAACCCTGACCTGAAGTAAATAGTATGGTTTCCCGGCCGGTTTTAAGGTCCTGTGCGACGAATTGTCCGCCTTCTCGTTGGTAATAGACAGTATAGCCATCTTTTGACCATGTTGGGGTGTTGCCGCTCCGGGTAATTAAGCGCTCTTTATTTGTCCTCAGATCCAGAAGATAGACAGACCAGGGGTAAGGATTACGCTGAGAGACCCAAGTTTGATGGGAACGTGAAAACACGACTTTACTCCCATCGGGAGAGATTCTCGGAAAATAATCAACATGCGGATGCTTTGTCAATTGAGTGATTTTCAAATCCGGCAAGCTCAGCATCAAAATGTCATGATTCCCAAATCGATTAGAGCTCCATACGATGAATCCATGCAAAGACTTTGTAACTAATTCCAATCGGCGCCTTTCATGTTTAATCGGTTTAACTTGCTGACCTTTATGGGGTGGCGTCAACGCACCTATTTTTTTGGCGCTTCTAAATTGAAAGCCGATAAATATCAATCCCATGAATACCAGCAACACGGCGGTTGCCGTTAATATGCCCTTCTTAATGGTGCCGATTGCAGCCGATGGTGCTCCTGCCCGGTGTCTGAGCTTGAAAATAAAGATGAGCAAGCCTGTAATCCCCAGGCTATAGTCAATCAATTGGCTCCAGATATGGATGCAGAGCATGGTAACCATCGATTGCGCTTTGTCAAAACCGGCTAATACCAAAGCAAATGCACCGCCGGCTTCATAGGTGCCGAAACTCATGAATGAAGGGACAGGCAGACTGGCGGAACCTTCGGCACTAAGCAGCGATGAAAGGATCCCAATTATCGGCAGATCTGAAAACATGTTGAAACTGGGACGAACAACCGCCTCAAACAAGTAATAAATACCGACATATTTGCTTATTCGAACCGCCAGTGATGAAAGCAGGATTTTGGGAAATACACCGGCAGAACGAACGAAATCCAGCGAAATAATAAACTCATCCATAAACTTTAAGATTCGAAGAACAATTCTATTCTCCCCTACTCGACTGGAAAATTTCCTGAAAACTTTGACACTGAATTTAATGCCCCAGAAGAGAAAGAAAGCAAGAAAAGCCGTCAGGATAACTAAAACAATCGATGCTGTTATCAACCATCCCTGGACGGTGTTATGTATTAACTGAATTATCAGGACAATGACAATAATGAACAAAAGAGCGATGAAGTCAAACACAAAGCTGATGGAAAGGGATGACAGACAGTTTCTGCCGGAGACGTTATATCCCCGATTCATCATAGCAATGTAACTCAGTTCGCCGATTCGAGCGGGCAGCAAATCCACAAACATATTTCTGCATAGTGTGACCAGATAGGTGTGGAAAATAGTCGGTACATCTTTTTCATTGCCAGCGGCAATGATTAGCCGATAACGTATGGCTCTGAAAAGCGTTTGGATTAATGCAAAGAAGAGGTACAAACTCACCAGATTCAATGAGGTATTTCGCAGGACAGTGAGAATCTGAGGTCTGTCAGCCGGGTCAAGGCCCGTTGAAACCATGCGAAGCATGAGAGTAACCATCAGCATGGAAAAACCGATGGAAATGGCTATTTTTCTAATAAATTCCAGTCTTAATTTCATTTGAATCTAGCTTCCCCCCCCAAAGCAAAGGACTTGCAGGCCCAGAGGATACCGCCGAAAAGCGCATAACAGACAGTAATCGCAAGATAGAGTAACGCCATGGAACGTGTCTGAAGGGATGATAACCCCGTCATACCGAAGAAAAAAACATAACCGGCATCTCTGATGCCAACACCGTAAATTGAAATGGGAATTGCTTCCATCATTGTAATAATGGGCACAAACGCACAGAAATAAACGAACGGAATGCGGATGTTAAGGGAGAATGCCATGACATAGACGCAAATAACGGCAGAAAATTGAAATCCGAAGGATAGAGCCATGATTTTTAAAACAACACCGGGTTGTCTGCTGTATTGAAGAAATGAATCCAAAAACTTGTCTGCGAATCGGACTACCGCTGTCAACCGATTAAGTCGGGTGATGCGCAGAATCCATTTTACCGGTGTTTGGCTATATAATCCCCACAGAATTATCATCAGTATCCCCAAAATAATAAAAGGAATCATTGTAATCACCAGGTGTTGCGTTTGTTCAATGATTATTATGGATGATACCACCGCCAGGATGGCGAGGGCCAGAAAGCCGGAAAGGCGATCGGCGAAAACCGATGTGACGGAACCGACAGGATTTTTACTCGCCATCGAAACATCGTACATCCGGTAGGAATCTCCGCCGATATTGGATGGCAAAAAGATATTGAAAAACGTTCCGACCATATAGCTGCCAAACAATGATTTCAGTGAAAGTTTTATCGAATCAGCTTTAAGCAGAAGTTGCCATTTTAACGTGCTGATGAATGTATTAATAGATAGAATAGCAAATACGAGCGGCAGGAAGCGAACATCGATATTGGCCAATTGGATTCTCATTTCAGCCATGGGAATATGCTGGTAAAGAAACCAGAGCAACCCGAAGGAAAGGCATATTTTGGCGATAAGAAAAAGACGACCTTTGCGGATCATATCGATTTTTTTACACTTGCCGGTACACCGAAAGCCAGGCTGTTGGATGGAATAGGTCGGGTCACCACCGATCCGGCACCGATCACACAGTGATCGCCGATACATGCCGCATCAATCACGGTAACTCTAGCGCCCAGCCAGCAATTGCTTCCGACAACAAGCTCGCCTTCGGTTTCCATACCGGTCTGATCAACAAATTTAGTTGTCGTATCCGTATAATCGTATTCACCGCCACTGAGCAAATAGGAATAAGCACCAACCACGCTGTTTGCTTCCATCGTCAATTGATTGGATGAAAAAAGGGTGCAGTTTGCGGAAATACTTACCCCTTTCTTGATATGAATGTTTCCGTTTTTACAATATATAATGGTGTTTCTTCCGATGAACACATTATCGCCGATGGTAATGCCCTCATTATCTTCACCTTTGGCGTCAATGACGCAATTATCATCAATGATGACATTTTTTCCTATGCGAATTTTTTTGGAATGACGAAGGGTACAATTTTTCCCGATGAAAAGTTTTCCGTCTACTTTTCCGAATAGACAAGGATAAAGTTTGCTGCGTAGCAATATACCGGCAGCACCTGGCATTGAGCCGATCAACATTGACAGTAGTTCCCCTTTGAAAATGAATCCCATGGAAACTTTGCCGTAAAAAAGCTCCCTGTATTTCCGGAAACCTGTCTTCCCTGATGCCTGCAAGACCGTCGTGATTTTACTGCTCTTGCCCTTTGAGTTCATGAGTGTCATTCTTTCATTAATCGGCGAATTAGCTCACCTGGCTGGCTGTATAGCGATGCGATCAGACAGTAAGATAGCCTTCCTGGCGATACCATTCCGCTGTGCGCTTTAATCCTTCATCAAGCCCAACTTTGGGTTGATACTCCAAATCCCGTTTGGCTTTATCGATCTTAAATGCCCGGTTCTGGCGGTACCAATCCACTCTGCGAGGAAAAATCGGTGGCGTGATCTTGAATGGTTTACAGATTTTTTCACAAATATGGCCAGCAAGTACAATAGGCAAAAGGGGAATATGGGGGATGTTGACGTGTACATCGAGCGCTTTGGCCGTTCTTTTCACCAGTTCCTCGATTTCCAGATATTCTTCATCAGCAATCAAATACACATTACCATCACCCTTGCCCACCTCCATGGACAGGATGAAGGCGTCGATTAGATTATCGATATACAAGGGGTGGTACAAGGTCTTGCCGCTGCCGAACATGGGGAAAAATCCTTTAGCAACACGTTTAAAAATCATGAAAAATCGTTCGGGGTCACCTGGGCCGTATATTGCTGCGGGACGGAGGACAACTGTTTTTAAACCTCTTTTATTATATTCCAATACATGAGGCTCTGCCTCGTATTTGGTTTGTTGATAATAATCGGCAGCGTTGATGGGTGCATCTTCTCCACCCGGAGGATTTTCGATGTTACCATGAACACCGCAGGTGCTGCAGTAAATAAATTTTTCAACGCCTTCCTGAAATGCGGTTTCTAGAACATTCATGGTCCCCTGAACATTAACCTCCCAGTAATAACGTTTTGAAACATTCAATTCCCGAAAAGCCGCCGCTAAATGGTGCACAATATCCACACCCCTAATGCAGCGTTTAACGACTTCAGGATCGGTAACAGATCCGATAACCACCTCAGCCCCACATTTTTTGATTTCAGCCGTTTTTACTCCTTCCTGGTAATCCAGAGCGATAACGTGGTGATTAGCGTCAATAAGTCTTTTTACGAGTGCTTTACCGGTAAATCCCGTGCCACCTGTCACTAGTATTTTCATTTCACTCTCTCTTATAAACTAGTGTCTATCTATAATTGATAAAATCTATTCTTAATTCAAGAAACGCAAAAACCGTAACCGCAAGAATAACTTTCTTATTTTGAGGACTTAAATTGCAAACCTGATTCAGGAATCGAGAAAATCAATGACTTTAGATAGTAATAAGTTAATAATCAGTAATAAATCTTTCTAAGAAAAAAACGATTATGCCAAATAGCTACATTGATTAGTGCCCATAAAATATGATTATGGTTATGTGTCATATCACAATGCTCGCAGATCAACTGATTTACGTAATCAATTTGCATGGTTTCCCTAATGAGTCCAGATTCATTCAGAAGGTCGGTCATATAGGTTTTCAACTCATCTCTGAGCAAATGTTTAACGGGAAGACTGTATCCCTGTTTGCCGCGATTAACGATATTATCAGGCAGAATACCGTTTAATGCTGATCTGAACACATACTTGGTTCGCAGTCCATTTAATTTCCAGTGCCCAGGCAGCGAAGCCAGAAATTCAACCAATCGATGATCAAGAAGGGGTACCCTGATCTCCAAAGAACTGGCCATGCTCATCTTATCCACTTTCATCAGGACACTGTCGCTCATCATAAAGCGCATGTCTAGGTAAATTTCTTTATTGATTCGATCCAAGGCGTCACAGCACTTCAGGTGTTCGCGGATTAGACGAAAAGGATCGATCTCGATACTCCCGATAAGACTCGGGTGAAAGAGAAGATAACTCTGAGTTCCGTTTAAGAAATATTGCCATCGCAAATGCGCTCCTTCTTTCGGTAGATTTGAACCTTCAATAAATCTTTTCAACATGTTGACGGCACCTTTTTTCTGAGGCTGATCGGGTAATCTGGTGACAATTTTTTCAATCACATTATGTCTGATTTGATCCGGTAGCATACGATATATGCGGTCCAGCTTGCTAGCCTTGAAACGATCATAACCAGCAAAACTTTCATCTGCGCCCTCGCCGCTGAGGCAAACCGTCACATATTCTTTGGCTTGGCGACATAGAAGAAAAAGAGGTACCGTTGAAAGATCGGTCATCGGTTCATCAAGATGCCAGAGCGTTTTCTCGACATAATCTGCATTGAGATCATCAAGCATCAGGATATGATGTTCGGTGTCAAAATATTCGGAAACTTGCCGGGCATAATCTATCTCGCTGAAAGTTTTATCCTTATAACCAATCGTAAATGTTCTCAATGTACCGCTGATATGCCGCCGCATAAATGCCACTATTGTGCTGGAATCCAAACCGCCCGATAGAAAAACACCTAGCGGAACATCGCTTACCAGATGACTTTTGATAGCCTCATCGAGCAATTCTCTCTGTTGTTCGACCGCATCTTTATAGGAAAGATGACTGGGCATGAAACTCAGATTCCAGTATTGTTTAATTTTGATTTGATCTTTCTTAAACAAAAGATAGTGACCTGCAGGTAGTTTATTAATATTACGAAACATGGTATCCGGTGAGGGGACAAATTCAAACCCCAGATAATCATACAAAGCCTGATAGTTAACTTCCCGATCGATGGTTTCGTCTTCTAAAATCGCCTTGATTTCGGATGCAAACACTAACTTTCCGTTCTTATGGTAATAATATAGGGGTTTTATACCGAGTCGATCCCGCACGAGGAGTAGGGATTTTTGATTGCCGTCATATATGCAAAAAGCGAACATTCCCCGGAGCTTATGAATGGCATCAATACCGTATTCCTCATATGCGTGAATAATGACTTCGGAGTCGGTTCGGCTTATGAAATGATGCCCCTTTTTTTGAAGTTCATCGCGAAGCTCCTGGAAATTATAGATCTCCCCATTAAATATCAGACAGACAGAACCGGTCTCATTGAACATGGGCTGTCTGCCGCTTTCACTTAAGTCAATGATGCTCAGCCGTCGGTGTCCAATGGATAGATCCTCACAACAGAAGACACCACGCTGATCCGGTCCACGATGGGCCATTTGATTATTCATTCTGATAATCAACGCCTCATCCTTCCAATTGAATCCACAGATCCCACACATTTCAAGCTTTTCCTAAAACAGCCATTTTTCCGTGTCTCCAGGATTTAAGACCACACCTTGATGGACCCCTCGTCCTTTAAGTTGCAGGTAACGATACTTTTGAATTTTTTTGCCCTTCCTGTCATCAGAAGTCAATTGTAGAATTTATGAACGGCTGTGTCAATGCCTTGGTAAGGTTGTACAGCATCGTCATATGGCATTCAGCATTCCTGAAACTCTGCGACGTCACTTTCTTTATGACCACAAGCTGCTTTCCAAACTCAGCCGCTGCGCCTGGGAATAGGTGAAGTCGTATATACATAAATCCACAAAAGTCCATAAAGGGCAGAAAAATTTCGGTCAAAACGCCAATAATTCATCAAAATGATGAAGCCTTTTGATTAATGATTCAACTGCAAATAGTAAAATTTTGGAGGTGGTTCGAGGTTACGAATAAAAAATTCGGGAAAGAGATTCCCTGTAAGTCTGACCGGTAGGCATTTTTTTCCTCTTGGACAGGGGCTTCCATCTGAAGCCGTGATCTAACTCATAATAATTATTAATATTTTTTTGTTAAATATCCTCTGGCACTAAATTTGCTGATATTTCTTGATAAAGTTCCCCGGGGCAAGCCCTCTCGCTTACGCTCGCCTTTCGCTTCGCTCAAGCGGGGTATTGTTACGGAACTTAGATCTATAAGCGCCGCAAGCGGCGGGGTATTAGACCCGGGCTACG
>Ga0180009_10006875_pt1 | contig 11798 bp, 8 predicted proteins | sample OS_PC_MetaG_FD_123537 | JGI IMG/M metagenome (GOLD analysis project Ga0180009, IMG submission 123537) | Groundwater microbial communities from the Aspo Hard Rock Laboratory (HRL) deep subsurface site, Sweden - OS_PC_MetaG | ecosystem: Environmental > Aquatic > Deep subsurface > Groundwater...
ACCTGCATGCCGACGAAATCGCGTGCCATGGGTCCGAAGCCCGGATCGGCCTTGGCAAGGTCATCACGGTTTTTATAGAACGCAACCAGCATCTTGTAAACGATCTCTTCAGGCATATCCGCGCGTACGTTGTAGCCGAACAGGATCGGCACGCCCAGGATCGTCTTTACGCCGACGTCCTTGCTGAAGGCCTTGTCGGCTTCAACCTCCACGGGGGCAAGGTCCGCCGCTATCAGCTTTTTGACCTCATCCGGACTGGGATTGATCACCTTGATATCCGTGCGCAGCTCGGTCTCGCGCCAGTAGGATGCCAGGGAACGGCCGGCGGTGGTGTAGGCCACAGCGCCGACGATGGTGCCGGCCTGCAGCGCGTCCGCCTGGGTCCCGGTATCAATCTGGACATGCTTGAATTGATAGCCCAGCGCCTTGTAGATCCGCATGAAATTGAGCCAGTTCATATAGCCGGCGGGGGTGAAGAATACCGGCTTTCCGCTGAAATCGCCCCAGCTCTTGAACTGGTCGGCCTTGGAGGCATGCGTGGCCATAAATGACTCCATCGGGTAGGCGTACCAAGTGTGAACCAACAAGGACTTGGCGGGCTTGTAGTTCTTGAAGCCGCCAGTGCCGTCATAGACTTCGGTCATCCCGACGTCGGCCGTATAGCCGATCTCGCCTTCGCCGTCCATGGTCGCCTTCATGGCGCCGGTCGTCGACGGATACGGATTGACGGTGACGGTGTATTCTCCGCCGAGCGCGTCTTCCAACACCTTGATCATCTGGGCCGCGACCTTGTAGCCGTAAGAACCCGTGCTGGATGTGGCCCAGCGGATCGACTTGCGCTCTGCGGCGTAAGCCGGGTGGATTGCCGTAAAAGCGAAAACGGCGATGAGTGCCACAACGAATACCGCAAACGTAAAACTTGGTTTTGACTTTGACATCACTTACCTCCTTTAATTGCATTTGAATGAATCCGTGCGCGTCATAAGACTCCGGCACGGCGCCGAATGGAAACCTTGATCTCGTATGGGTAAGACGAGAGCTATGAAAAACGCCCGTCTTCACCCAATTTTTCTTTCAGACGCATCCTGCTGGAAGGGACGCCTTACGCAAAGTTAAACGAAATGGAACGCTTTTCAAAGCGCTTGTATTTCTCGTCTGGGGCGGTTTTGCGGCACACGGGTTCTACCGGTAACGACAAAAGAACAGCCGGGAGGTGGTTTTGAACCGGAATAACGCCGAACAGTATTGCCATGCTTTTTGCCTCAACCGCGACGTACGATGTCCGTAATAAGTGAAAAAAACCTGTTTTTGAAAATGGGAATAAAAAAAACGATAAGAACTTGTTTTTGCGAAAAATCATGTAATAGAGATTTACGGAGATGTCAATACAAAATAATGATATGATTCACCACCGGCGGCAGTCGCTTGTAAAGATAACCCTCTTGATACATGAACAGCATCTGCACGATCAGCGCGATCGGCAAAAGATACGTCGCGAGTTCGCTCGGGCCGCCGAAGCCGGTGTAGAAATACCAGATCAACCAGATGGACATAGCGAGCGAAAAGACGAAGGTCAGGTTCATGAGAGTGAGGTAGTGTTTGATCTGGTCTTTCAGCATGGTTATCTTGACCTCGTTGAGCGGCTTGCTGCTAGCGAAGCGCGAGTGGGCATAGCAAAACAGATGGATTATCCGTACGCTCAGCTAAATCAATAGACACCATATAACAAGGCTCTTGCAGCGGACAGCTAACCGCTACGGCTGAAGAGCGCCGTTGGACCACGTAAGAGGAATCGGTGAATAGCAATTCCATTAAAGTCTTTTCAGAATTCACTGACCACACTCGGGCCGTCAGGCTTCCTATGCTCAAAATTCCATCATTTCAGAAGGTTTGGAGAAAAATATCATCTTGACAATACGACCGCTATCCGTTATCTGAACTTAATATACGTTGGAGGTTGCCGAGGTATGGTTACTGATTGATATCTGGCCCTACTACATATTGGGATGCTCCTGCTATAGCACACAACTTTAATTATCCTTTATTCCGAACTCAAAAAGCGAATTCTTAATCCTATATAACCGAAAATATTATAGAAGCGGCCATCTCTTTCAAAATCGGTATAAGTCCATCGTTTGTGAAGAGGAGCCGTATTTATTTGAGCTTGTTCGCTACATCCATTTAAACTCTCCGCTTAAACTCTCCGCGGGCTTCGGCAGTGAAGAGCATAGACGAATTGGACCGGTATGCGTTGAGTGGCCATGCCTTTTTAATGGGAGGAGACGGAATACGTGCGGAGGCAATTTGGAAGGGAGAGGAAAAGGGTTGCACTACGAGAATCCGGACGAGGCAAATCTGATTTTGAATCTGTGGCAAAATAAACAGCCTATTAAAGCGGCAAAGGAGGTGGTGTTTTTGGGTGTAGATAGTTCGGGATGCTAAGATGCTTAATCAGGAATAAAGCCAAAAGGAGGTAAAAATGAAGAAGCTTAAGTTGGGATTAATTTTAGGATTGGCTGTTGTTTTAATATCGGCATTTGCTTTGCCTGGCGGTGCGGCAGCTGCCGAAAAAAAAATGTGGCGATGGGGGACCTCTGATCCATCTGCCTATGGTTATAGAGTAGGCGCTTTCATGTCAGATTTCCTGCGAAGGGGTCTGCCGGATTACGACGTTACCGTTTACCCATACGCTACAACCACCGCTAACATCAAGAGCTTTTTAGTGGGTGAGCTGGAAAGCGCGTATTCGGCCGAGCCGGGATTGAGAAAATTGTACGCCTTTCAAAAACCATTTCAGGGCTTTGAACCCAACGTAAAGCAAATGCCGGTGCAGTCTTTCTGGAGCTACACAATGGAAACACACATATTGACTTTACCGGAGAACAAAGACAAATATCGCAGCTGGTCGGATTTGGACGGCAAAAAAATCTACATGACGAAGTCGGGATATATGAACAATATCAACATCCACAGAGCGATGGGGGACGTCTGTGGCCTGAAGATCACGCACGTCGAAGTTGATGCGTCAAAGGCCGCGGATGCTCTCAAAGCAGGAACCATAGACGCCACCGCAGCTTACACAACGGCTTTGGTATCGCTGGCTAGCTGGCTCAAGGTGCTTGATGTGGCCACGCCCCTGCAGGGAGTGAACCCATCCCCGGAACAAATCAAGAAGCTTACAGCGGCCGGTTTTACCCCCGCGAAGATCGATATTAAGAAGGCGTATACCAGAGACCTGGGAGTGACTGAACTCTATGGCGTGCCTTTTTACTTCGGTTACCACCACGGGCTCGATTTCCCGGCAGAGGACGTTTATAGAGCACTCAAAGTATTTGAAGCCGCAGCGTCTGATCTGGTCAAGCTGGACCCTGGGTTCGGACCAATGGCCGCAGACTTCGCCGGGTTCCAAGTCAAGGGAATCCAGAGCATTCCCGAAATGCCGGTACATCCGGGATTGGCGAAATATCTGAAGGAAAAGGGATTATGGGACTCGTCCTGGATAATCGCTACCGAGGGAACGATCAAGGCAGCGATAAAGGCGATGAAAGCTAAAGCGAAATAATCTTTTTGGTGCGAAATAAAGGGTAGTTAAGGGTTTATCATAGTGGGCTCACCCCGGTAAAAGGACAATAAGGGGTGAGTTCACTCTTTTCTAGTAACACCGTTAGGGGGCAAACAGATGGAAAAAAATCCAGTGCAAGATGAAAAGTATTCACTCGTTCAAATGCGTAAATTTTTAGTCCCCTCCTATCTTATAGCCACTTCCGTATATTTAATATTTTCGCTACATTATTTCATAACCGGCTTAGGGGGAACCATGCTCCTTGCCATAACTATCGTCCCAATGGCCTACGTACTGTGGGTATTGAATTTCTTTACAGTCGGAGAGCTGCCGTATCCCCGGCTAGGACTTAAACCCAATCTTGTCATCGCCGGCGTGTACATCGCCATGTGCGTCTTTTCCCTCATATACATGAGAGTGGAGTTTGACGCCCTTATTTATGACAGGGCGGGTTTCTTCAACACCCCTGACAAAATCGTAGGAACGATGATGCTGGGTCTCGTGCTCGAATATAGCAGACGGGAACATCGTGTACTCTTTTATCTCATCCTGTTTCTCATGCTTTATTCCGTTTACGGTCGGTTTTTCCCAGGTTTACTCGGTCATCCCGGGGTCTCCTGGACAAGAGTAATCACATCTTCTTCCATTGAGATCTCATTGGGCCTGTTTGGAACGTACGCCCAAATCGGGGTCGGCGTTATCGCGGCATTTTTCATGTTTTTGGGCATTGCCCAGGGATTTGGTGTTCAGGAAGCTATTGTCAAAACTTTTGTCGGGACGCTTGGTAAGCATAGAACCCTCATTCCACAAACGGCGGTGGTGACTTCGATGGCAATTGCTACCTGTAGTGGATCGGGAGCGGCGAATGCAGCCATAACCGGGCAGTACACGATACCGCTGATGAAAAAAGCAGGGTTTCCCGCTCTTTACGCCGGTGCTGTGGAAGCTTCAGCTTCACTGGGCGGCTTGCTCATGCCACCCGTCATGGCAATCGCCGGTTTCCTTATGGCTGACTTCCTCGGCGTGACTTATTTCGAGGTTATCGCTCGGGCATATGCGCCGGCACTCATTTTCTTTGGTATCATATCCCTGTCGGTCTACCTCTTTACAGTGCGCTTCCTACGGGGAAGTGGCCCAACTTTAGCACCGGATTCCATTATCGAAAGATTCTCCAAAATAGAAGTAGTCAACACAGCGATTTTTTTTGCCTTCATCGGCGTTTTGATCTTTTTGATGGGTGTCCTTTGGTACGAAGCATCCAGAGCCGCGCTTAATATTGCAGTCGGTCTCCTTATCACCGCCTCCGTATTCCGCATATACCTCCATCCTGGAACGTTCTCGGATAAGATAAAGGAATGGGGCCGGTGTTTTCGCCGAGCCATAGAGTCATTTGCCGGGGTCACCGCTCCGCTTATTCTCTTGCTCGCCATGCTCGGGGTGATGGTAAATCTGTTCGTGGTTAGTGGCTGGATGATTAAGCTAATGGGACTACTGGCGACGGTCGGAGAATTCCATGTCGTAGCCCTTATCGGAGTGGGGTTCACCATTGGGGTCTTCTTAGGGCTGGGAATACCTCCGTCGGCCTGTTACATACTCTCAGCCGTGATCGTCATCCCGCCGATGACACGAATCGGGATCAACCCTTGGGTCGCTCATTTCTTCTTATTTTTCGTAGCGGTAATATCCGAATATTCGCCACCCACCTCACTCGTCGCTGCGGTTGCTTCCCGTATTTCAGGCGCCTCCTTCATGAAGACGATGATGGTAACGCTGCAAATATCTATTCCATTTTTCTTCCTCACATTCGCGATTTTCAATTGGGATATTTTGTTGTTGGAGCCTGGTTTAGCACAACTGGCTGCTCTAGTTGCGCTAATGATCGGATGCATGACGGCAGCTGCCGCCATCCACGGTAAGCTTTTTGAGCACAAAAGGCATGACCTTCCTTCAAGGTTTTTAGTCCTCCTGGTGGCGCTATTTATCTTGTTCTATCCGAGAGGCATCCTTTCGGCATTGGCATTGATACCCGCCGTGGCTATGATAGTCCTCGTGATCCGCCGGAGCCAAAAAATATACGAATCTTCTTAGGATTGCTATTTTCGCTCCACGGGCCTCCACACGCCTGACGGGGGTCTGGAAAACATGAAGGTTAATATTGTTTGTGAGTCTAGTGAGTCTGAATTCATCTCGCTACGCGAGGCCCATAAAGCCACCCGTTTCATGGGTGGCTTTTCACCCTCTACCCATCTTCTTTTACGGGATACCAGATCTCGATCAGTCGCGAGCCAGGGTCCGTAGTCAGAGTATGCTCTACACCAGCGGGAACCACCGTGCCCTCACCGGGAACCAGTCGGTGATGCTGATCACCCACCCTGACATCAAACTCACCCTGATCTACGTAAATGATGCTGTCCCACTCGTGCTGATGGGGAGGAGAAATCGTAGGACGGTCAAAGGAAATGAACATAAACAGGACTTCACCCAACCGAAGCGACCGTCGCTCGGTACCCGGGCGCAGGAAGTCTTGGGGTAACTCATTAACAGCGAAGAAAGGACTCTCAGGATACATACCTCTCTCCTTTCGGCTCAATAGCTGGGATCGTCGGTGGTAAGGACAGCAACTGGAAACTTATAACTGAAAGACGATCAATCGCTGACGAATAGTAAATGCACTCTCAACACTGTCTTCATAGGGAAAGGAATACTTTGCGCCGGACTATTGCAAAAATTCAACAGGTTGTCAAGAAAGACAAAAATGAAACATCAGCGATGAGCGTCTTTTTTCGGACCGCAAGAAGCATAAAAACCACTTAAAGGGCCACTCCGTGCGATTGACAAGGTACGTTGTTTTCACCCTGTTTTGTGTTGCGTTGACGTTCCTGCGCCCGTATGATAAACATAAACGCCTCCCTGGTTTGATATTAAAAGTCACACTGCCGGGCCGCGAATTAATGCCGCAAGGGAGAACACCCACCCTTTTAGGGGGAACTCCACAAGACGCATTACGTTTTTGAAAATATTTATAACCGACCCGAAAGATAAGGAGACGCCTATGCCGTTTGCCGATGTAAACAATACCCGACTCAACTACTGTTTAGAAGGGCCGGGGCAGAGTCCTGTCGTCATGTTTTCAAATTCACTGGCTTCAAGTTTAAGCATGTGGGATACCCAGATAACTGCGCTGGTCGAGGCCGGTTACAGGGCGCTTCGTTATGACAGCCGCGGTCACGGCCGTTCCGCGGTTCCGGCGGGTCCCTATTCGATGGAGATGCTCACAGCCGATGCGGTGGGACTGATGGATTGTTTGGGCCTTGAGAAAGTCCACTTTTGCGGCCTTTCAAAGGGCGGAATGGTTGGACAGATGCTCGGAACTTATCACAAAGATCGTCTGCTCTCGTTGACACTTTGTGATACGGCGGCCCATCTGCCCCCCCGGGGAATTTGGGATGAACGCATTGAAACGGCCCGCAAGAACGGAATGCAACCCCTTGCCTCTGCCTTCATCGACCGCTGGTTCACGAAGGCCGGTCAGAAACGCCTGCCCGTTGAGATTGAAAAAGCGTGCCGGGTGATTTCGGAAACACCCGTCGAAGGGTTTTGCGCTTGTTGTGTAGCAATCCAGAATATGGACCAGCGCGAATCGATTCGCGCCGTTACAACCCGGACACTGATTATGGTGGGCGAACACGATCCTGGGACGCCAGTTTCGGCGGCGGAATTCATTCATGATCGGATCTCCTCTTCCGAGTTGAAAGTTATTTCCGATGCCGCCCATTTTATTAATGTGGAGCAATCCGATGTTTTTAATCAGACCCTTTTAGCCTTTATTTAATCTTGCCCAACAAAGGAATACTTTCATGGCGCGTATGAACGGTGGCCAAATCATTGTAGACTATCTCATTCAGCAGAAAGTTCCCTATCTGTTTGGCCTTTGCGGACACGGGAACATCAGCCTTATCGACGCTTTTTATGAACGGTCCGATGAGATCAAGGCGCTGTCGGTTCATCACGAGTCGGTTTCAGGCTTCATGGCGGACGTTTACTACCGGGTTTCCGGGCAGCCGGTTGCCACGTTTACCTCCTGCGGGCCAGGATCCGCCAACATGCCGATTTGTCTGGCAAACTCTTTTTTCGACTCGGTACCCTTTTTGGCGGTGACCGGCAATATTCCCACCAGCCAGTTTAATCGAGGCGCTTTCCAGGAAACCTACCGCTATTATCAGGCGGATTTTCCTTCGACGGTGAGGGCGTACTGCAAGCGCGTATTTCAGCCCACCCGGGCCGAAATGGTTCCGGTAGCGGTGCGGCAGGCCTGGAAAACCATGGTGACCGGCCGGCCAGGTCCGGTCGTGCTTGATGTGCCGTTCGACATATTCAAGGAAGAGACCGAAGTGGAGATGCCGCAGGCGGCCGACTGGGACACCAATATTACCTGCCGTTGCGGAGCAGATCCCGAGGGCGTGCGCCGCGCGTTGGACATACTGCTCGATGCAAGACGGCCGGTCATCCTTGTCGGCCAAGGGGTAAAGTACGGCGGGGCGACCGCCGAATTGCTGACCCTTGCCGAGCGGTTACAGATTCCTGTCGCATGTTCCTCCAGCGGGATGGGAGCCATCGATTCGAATCACCGGCTGGCACTGGGCCTGATCGCCCGAAACGGTACGTATCAGGCGAACCATGCCGCGCGCCAGGCGGACGTACTTCTGGCCTTGGGGGTGCGTTTCGACGACCGGACTTCGAGCAGTTGGCTTCCGGGATACTCTTTTAATATTCCGCCGACAAGGCTTATCCATGTAGACATCGATCCGGATGAAATCGCCCGAAACTATCCGGTTGCCTTAGGATTAATGGCAGATGTAAAGACTTTTCTGAAACAACTTTTGGCCGAGCTGGATCAACGGAAATTACCCCATAAAGTTTTGTCGGTACGCGAAGAGTGGCTACAGGCAATTGACAACTATCGCAGGCAATGGGAGGAATTTATTGCCCCAGGTTTTCAAGAAGACACAACACCCATCCATCCTCAGCGGGCGGCCCATGAAATAGGCAAGGTCCTCCCGAAAGACAGTATTCTGGTGAGCGATATCGGTGTCCATCATAACTGGCTGATCCAGTTCTGTCGCCCCGAACAACCCGATTCTCTGATCGGATCGATGGGTTTCGGCCCGATGGGGTTCGGCGTGGCCGGCGTATTAGGGGCGAAACTCGCGGCACCTGATCGTCCCTGTGTCTCGGTTTGCGGCGATGGGGCTTTTTTCATGCACGCGAGTGTGCTGGGTACCGCGGTTGAATACAATATTCCGGTTGTTTGGGTGGTGTGGAACAATTATTCATACGCTTCCATCCGGGGCTTACAGCGGGGATACCTCGACGGGCGGGAACTCGTTACCGATTTCCGTTATTCGGCAACAAATGAACCCTATAGCCCTGATTATGCCGCCATGGCCCGTTCAACGGGTGTCGACGCTGTGCGTGTGGATAAAGCGCTTGATTTAAGCGAAGCCATCGAGCAGGCAATCAAAGCGGAAAGACCCTATTTGATCGATGCCAACATCGGCGCGGACATAAACCCCTCGGGAGCGGGAGTATGGGAGCTTCCGGGCCTGGGACACAAACAGCCAGCCATCGGCGGGCGCCATTTAACATAATTAGGTCTTTCATCCGTTTGGCCTGACTGACCTTCAGACCTCCATATTCTTGACGCCAACGGTAATAGGTCTGTTCAGATATACCTAAAAGTCTATGATAAAAAAAGCATTAACACAGGAGTATATTGTTAAAATTCTTGGGGAAACAAGAGCAATTTTTTAGAAAAGTGGTCACAAATGGTCACAAAAAGAAAATCGGCATATTCAAGATGAATATAACCGATTGATTTTATTGGTCGGGGCGAGAGGATTTGAACCTCCGACCCCTTGAACCCCATTCAAGTGCGCTACCAGACTGCGCTACGCCCCGACTAGTTTGAGCTTCCTAACATGTTCAATATGACCTGTCAAGCTAAACAGGGGATGGGGAAAAATCGGGTTTTTATCATATGAAATCTAATAAGAAAAAACTGCTGATACCCGCCCGGCTCAAACCGGGCGATAAAATCGGAGTGGTTGCCCCGGCCAGCCCCTTCGACCGTAAAGCGTTTCATCAGGGGCTAAAGGTGCTGGAAAAAATGGGGTTTGTCCCCCATGTGCCCGAAGGCGTCTTTAAAAAGAAGCGGTATCTGGCCGGAACCGATGCTGAGCGGGCCGAACAGATCAATTCTCTTTTCAGGGACAAAGCCGTGCGGGGAATTATCTGTGCCAGGGGTGGCTACGGGTCCTTGCGGTTGCTGACGCTGCTGGATTACAAGACCATACGGAAAAATCCAAAAGTGTTCGTGGGCTTCAGCGACGCCACTGCCTTGCTGACGGTATTTTATAACCGTTGCGGACTGGTTGGTTTTCATGGGCCTATGGTCACGACCCTGGCCACTGCAACACAGAAGGCCCGCAATGCCTTATATGGGGTGGTTGCATCGGCCGAAAAGATCCGCTTGACTTCACAACATGCCGTGGTTATCCAGGCTGGGAGAGCGTCCGGGCCGGTCCTGGGGGGAAATCTGACGACCCTATCGCATCTGCTGGGAACGCCGTTTGCCCCTGTTCTTAAAGGCCATATCCTGATACTTGAAGAAATTAACGAGGCGCCCTACCGCCTGGACCGCATGCTGATGCAGATGAAACTGGCCGGATGTTTCAATGGCATTGCCGGCCTTGTTATGGGTTCCTTTAAAAATTGCGGCAAAAAAAAGGATGTTTATGAAATAGTCGCCGAGATTTTCCGAGACGCAAAATTTCCCATCCTGGCCGGATTCAGCTTCGGTCATGTGCGCGAGAATCCGACAATCCCGGTCGGCCTGAAGGCAACACTGGACGCAGACGAAAACCTGCTGCAGTTTCACGACGCTTCCACAATAGCTTATTAGTTTTCAGCATGGATGCCGATCCCCGTACTTCTCATAAAATATCTGATGCCGATATGACAGCTGCAATGAAGCCGGTAGACGTTCTCATGAATCAGGCGGTGGCGGATCGGGTTTTTCCGGGCGGGGTGCTGCATGTCTCCAAAAAACTGAGCGTTCGAATGTTTAAATCCTATGGTCTGGCCGATATGTCCATCGGCCAGAAGATGACCCGGTCGACGGTTTTTGATCTGGCGTCCCTTACCAAGCCTTTGGCCACTACGCCGGCGGTCATGAACCTGATACAGGCAGGCAAGCTGGAACTGGACGACACCCTTGGCAGGATACTGCCGCCATTTGGGAAGACCGATAAAGCGTTGATAACGATCCGGCAGCTGCTGGCCCATGATTCAGGGCTTCCGGATTACCGCCCTTATTTTGAAACACTGCGAACTGTTTCCCCTGAAAAACGACAGGAAAAGCTGCGGCGGTTTTTACTCCAAGAACCGCTGCTCCATCCCCCCGGGCAGCAGACGCTATACAGCGATCTGGGATTTATGATCCTCCAATGGGTAGTTGAAAGCGTGGCACGACAGCGACTGGACCGGTTTGTCACCGAAAAGATTTTCACCCCGCTTGGATTGAAAAATATTTACTTTATCGATCTGGCGGCGGATCGCGGCAAAACCGAGTATGCCGCTACGGAAAGCTGTCCCTGGCGCGGCATGCTGTTAAAAGGTGCTGTCCACGACGACAACGCCTTTGTGATGGGGGGGATTGCCGGGCACGCCGGTTTGTTTGGAACCGCCCGGGATGTTTACGGGCTGCTGGCGACCTTTCAGTCCGTCTATCAGGGGCGCCAAAAAACGCCTATATTCCGGCCGGCGATGGTCCGGACGTTTTTGAACCGGCCCCCGGGCGCTGAACGAGCGCTGGGGTTTGATGCGCCGGCGGCGACCGGTGCGAGCTGCGGCCGGTTTTTTTCAAAAAAAAGCGTCGGCCATCTGGGATTTACCGGCACGTCGTTCTGGATGGATCTGGAGCGCTCCGTCATTATAATCCTTCTGACCAACCGGGTGCACCCCTCCCGTGACAATATCAGGATACGGGAATTCCGGCCGGTGCTTCATGATACTGTGATGAAATGTATCGGTTGATATTTTTCTTGTATTGAAAATATAATTTTGATAGTTATTTCTACTTAATAAGCTCTGTTTTGGACTTATAGGATCTTTTCCCGGCATTCCGGGGGGTAAACAGCCGGAATATTTCGGGCGATGAAATATCAACTAAAATGAA
>Ga0180009_10006877_pt1 | contig 11796 bp, 9 predicted proteins | sample OS_PC_MetaG_FD_123537 | JGI IMG/M metagenome (GOLD analysis project Ga0180009, IMG submission 123537) | Groundwater microbial communities from the Aspo Hard Rock Laboratory (HRL) deep subsurface site, Sweden - OS_PC_MetaG | ecosystem: Environmental > Aquatic > Deep subsurface > Groundwater...
AGATTAAAATTAAAGCAACTACAGTTCCTAAGTTTAAAGCAGGAAAATCTCTCAAAGAAGCTGTTAAATAGAAATCTTGTTAGTATAATAAAAGAGCGAAATAAAATTCGCTCTTTTATTATTCCCCCGCCGAGCGGGGTAAATCTGAGCGGGTAGAGGGAGTCGAACCCTCATCGTTTGGTTGGAAACCAAAAATAATAGCCATTATACGATACCCGCCTTCGCTCGCCATAGCGAGCTACGGCGGGGCAATGCCCGCTAGATCGCGACGGCGAGATTCTGGTCGGGGTGACAGGATTTGAACCTGCGATCTCTCGCTCCCAAAGCGAGTGCCTTAGCCGCTAGGCTACACCCCGATATAAGATATAATATCCTAAAACAAATAATCAGTCAATTTAATAATTGGCTTGTCTTTCTTATTATGATATAATCTAAATAATGTATATAAAAAAAATTTGCGAATCGCTAAATTTTGTAAAACAATGTAGAAAATATAATTTAGGATTATGGCAATGTCCAAGTTTTCTATTTCTTTTAACTGGACTTATTATTATTATAGCAATGATAAGCACATATTTAGTAGCTATGAAATATACCCAACCAGAAATAGTTGCTTTAATTGTAATTGCCATAACAACAATATTATTTATAATCAATCATTTCATAATTCAAAGTGTTGAGAAATTAACAGAAGCAAATAGAATGAAATCAGAATTTATTAGCATTGTTTCGCATCAATTAAGAACTCCACTAACTGGAATTAAATGGACTCTTAATCTTATAACGCGCAAAGAAGAAAAAGTTAAAAATTGTCACACTCAAGAATTAAAAGAAATAAGTGAAAATAATGAACGAATGATAAAATTAGTAAATGACCTACTTGATGTCTCTAAAGTTGAACAAAAAAATATAAGTCTTGCCCTTGAAAAAACTGACATTAAAGAATTACTTCAAAAAATAATAGAAGAATATATTCCAATGGCAAAAGCAAAAAATATTAAAATAAATCTAGAAACAAAAATGAATTCTTTGCCCATATTAATAGATAAGCAGGGGATAGAAATAGTTATTCGCAATTTAATGGACAATGCCGTTAAATATATTAAGAAGAAAGGAGAAGTTAAAATTAGTTTAATTAAAAAAAACAAACTATTAAGATTTGAAATAGAAGATAATGGTGTAGGCATACCTAAAAATGATCATAAAAATATTTTTCAAAAATTTTTCAGAAGCAGAAACATTATGAAACATGAAACAATTGGGACTGGTCTTGGATTATTTATAGCAAAATCAATTATTAAAAAATCAAAAGGTAAAATATGGTTTCATAGCCAAGAAAACAAAGGAACAACTTTTTGGTTTGAAATACCAATTAAAAATAAAATAAAATAATAAAATAATAAAATAATAAAAAAACATATGAAAAAAATTCTTTTTATTGAAGATGAACCTACAATACAAAAAGCAATAAGTAGATTTTTAGAGCAAGAAGGATATGAAGTTAAAAATGCTCTAGATGGAGAGTTGGGGTTAGAAATAGCAAAAAAAATGATACCTGACTTAATTTTGCTTGATTTAATTCTACCTAAAAAAAATGGCTTTGAAGTATTAAAAGAATTAAAAAAAGATGACTCAACTAAAAACATACCTGTTATTGCGCTAACTAACTTAGAAGAAAGTGATAATATAGAAAAGGTACTTTCTCTGGGCGCAACTGCTTATCTTATTAAAGCGAACTATAAGCTAGAAGAAATAGTTGAAAAAATAAAACAGGTTTTAAATCAATAAATAATAACCGACTCTATGCAAGTCGAAGATTCACAGTTAAAGGCATTTATTCTTGATGCAGGATTAATTAAAAAAGAAGCCCTGCTTAAAGCTGAAGAAACAGCTAAAAAAGCTAAAAAAGATTTAGCCGATTTTTTAGTTAAAGAAAAACTATTAGCTAAAGAACAATTAATTAAGCTTCAAGCTTACATTCTTGGTATTCCTTTTGTTAATTTAGAGAAAGAAAATATTCCTAAAGATATTCTTCAAATAATTCCTGAACCTATTGCTAAGCAACACAATATTATTCCTTTTAGAAAGAATGGGAAAGAACTTGAAGTTGCTATGCTTGATCCTAAAGATCTCCAAACAATTGAATTCATAAGAAAGAAATCAGATTTAAAAATACTTCCCCGACTAACTAATCCAGAAAGCATTAAAAACGTTTTAAGTCAATATCAAAAAAGCTTAGAAGCAGAATTTGGAGATTTAATTAAAAAAGAAACAGAAATAGTCATTTCGCCTGATAAAAAAGATAAAGAAACAGAAGAAGACTTAGAAAAAGTGGCTGAACAAATGCCTATTATTAAAATAGTTGATACACTTCTAAAACATGCTATTTTACAACAGGCATCTGACATACATATTGAACCACTTGAAAAAGAAGTTGTGATCCGTTATAGAATTGATGGCATTTTACATGACACAATGACTCTACCAAAAAAACTTCATTCTGGAATAATCGCACGTATTAAAGTTTTATCTAATTTAAAACTTGACGAACATAGATTACCACAAGATGGACGATTTAATATTGAAAGTAAGGATTATAAAATATCATTTCGTATTTCAATGTTACCTGTTTACGATGGAGAAAAAGCTGTTTTACGTCTTCTCCCTGAAGATACAAAAGGATTAACTTTAGAAAATCTAGGATTTAGAGATAAAGCACTAGAAAAAGTCCATAGGAACATAAAAAAACCGAATGGCATGATTTTAGCCACAGGACCAACTGGATGTGGAAAAACAACAACTCTTTATACAATCATGGATATCCTTAATGAGCCAGGAGTCAATATTTCAACTGTTGAAGATCCCGTTGAATATAGAATGGAAAGAATTAACCAAACCCAAGTAAAACCAAGAATTGGATTAACATTTGCAAATGGATTAAGAGCTCTTGTCCGTCAAGACCCTGATATTATAATGGTTGGAGAAATTAGAGATAATGAAACAGCAGGACTTGCTATTAATGCTGCTCTAACTGGGCATTTAGTATTTTCAACTCTTCATACAAATAGCGCTGCTGGATCTTTCTCCCGTTTAATTGATATGAAGGTAGAACCATTTTTAATTTCATCAACAGCTAACCTTATTATCGCCCAAAGATTAGTACGTAAACTTTATCCAGAAACAAAGGAAAAATATAAATTAAGTCCTGATGAAATAAAAAGTTTAGGTAAAGAAATTAATCTAGAAAAAATTCTTCAAATATTAAAAGATGAAAAAGTTATAACTCCAAAAGATGATTGGAATAGCATAGAATTTTATAAACCAGGAAAATCAGATGATTGTCCTGATGGATACAAAGGACGAATTGGTATTCATGAAGTTTTAGAAGTTAATGAAGCAATTCAAAATATTATTATCAAAGAAGCACCTACAAGCGAAATTGAAACACAAGCGAAAAAAGATGGGATGTTAACAATGCTAGAAGATGGGTTTATTAAAGCTGTTCAAGGTATAACAAGTATTGAAGAAATATTAAGAGTCACTAAAGAGTAAATATTATGCCTTCATATATATACATAGCTAAAAACAAAAAAGGAGAAAATCAAACAGATCATGCGATAGCTATTAATAAACATGAATTAGCATCTATTTTAAGAAACCAAGGGTTGGTTTTAATTTCAGCAGAAGTAGCTGGAAGAAAAAAAGAAATTAGCTATTATTTGAATATCATCAAAAGAATCAAAGAATTGGGAACAATATCTTTAGTTGAAAAAATGATGTTTAGTCGACATCTTTCAGTAATGATAAATGCAGGATTATCTCTTAATAAAGCACTTCAAATCCTTGCCCAACAAACAAAAAGCCCTAAATTTAAAAAAATTATTAGTCAAGTTGAAATAAGTGTTAGTCAAGGGAAGACATTCAGTGAATCATTAAAAAAATATCCAAAAGTGTTCAGTGAATTGTATGTAAATATGATTGAAGTCGGTGAAGCTGGAGGTAATTTAAGCGAAGTGTTAAATATACTCGCTGAACAAATGAAAAAAAATCATGAATTAATTAGTAGAGTCAGAGGTGCAATGATGTATCCAGCAGTCATTGTTATCGCTATGTTTGGCATTGGAATATTGATGATGATAATGGTTGTACCAAAATTAACTGAAGTATTTGAAGAATTAAAAGTAGAACTTCCTTTAAGCACACGTGCTATTATGTTCATAAGCAGTTTTCTTAAAGATAATATATTTCTCGGAATAATTATTGCAATTTCTCTTTTCTTCGCAATAAAACTAATAACAAGAAATAAGGAAGTAAGAAGAGCTCTTCATGGGATATATCTTCATCTCCCTATTTTCGGCTCTTTAATAAGGAAAATAAATTCAGCACGACTATCAAGAACATTAAGTTCTTTAATCGAAAGTGGCGTACCAATAACAAAATCTTTGGAAGTAGTAGCTGGCACGTTATCAAATATCCATTTTAAAGAAACACTTCTTGATGCTACTAAAGAGATTCAAAAAGGTAAAAAATTAAGTGACTCATTAAATAAATACGAAAATCTTTACACTCCAATGGTCATACAAATGATTGGAGTAGGTGAAGAAACAGGAAGTTTATCAGAAATCCTAAAAAATTTAGCTGATTTTTATGAAGAAGAAATTGATAATGTAACTAAAAATATGTCATCTGTACTTGAACCGATATTAATGGTATTTATCGGTGTGGCAGTAGGATTTTTTGCTATCTCCATGATTCAACCAATGTATTCAATGATGTCTGGAGTTTAAATATGAAATACAAACAAGGATTCACTTTAATTGAAATTATAATAGTCATAGCTGTTATATTTTTTTTAGTTAGCACAAGCATTGTTAGTTATCGCTATTTTGAAAAATCAACTGAATTAGAAAAAACTACTCAGAATATAATAACAACTTTAAAATTAGCCCAAGCGAAAACAACTTCTTCTGAAGAAGCATCTCAATATGGAGTTCATTTTGAAAATGATAAATATATTTTATTTAAAGGAGATGAATACCAGCCAGAATCAGAAGATAATAAAATATATAACATATCTAATCGCTTAGAAATAGAGGGAAATGATATTATTTTTCAACGCATCAGCGGTAAAACAGAACAAAATGGTAATGTTAGTATAAGAACAATTTCCAATCCATCTAGTTTTAAGATTATAGATATTAAATCATCTGGCATAATTGAACTATCTAATATAATTGAATGTTGCCAGACTAATCGTTTAACCGATACAAGACATATTCATTTGAATCTAGGATGGAGCATCCAAGATTCTACCATTTTAACATTATCCTCTACTAATATTAATATGATTGATTATTTTAATATAGACCAAACAGAATTTGATTGGTCTGGAACAATAGTAGTAAATGAAGAAAATCAAGAATTGCAGATTCACACTCATTTATTAAATGAAACAAATACTATCTTATGTATTCATAGACCTAAAGATAAAAATAATAAACTTTTAGATATTTTAATAGATTCTAATGATATAATTTCGTACGATGTTAGTGGCGAAATAAGCATTGGCTCTTATGGAGGAGCACTCGAAATACAATGAAAAAAAATCTTAAAAAACAAAAAGGTATTAGTGTTATTGAAATTATTGTTTGTCTTGCTATTATCATGATTGCATTTTGGTCTTTTGCTGGAATTGCTCAATATAGCTTAAAAATACAGGAACAAAGCAATGCTAAAATAGAAGCGATTAATTTAGCTTCAGAAGCAATTGAAGCAATTCGTAGCGTTAGAAATGAAAGTTGGGATAATATTTCATCATTATCACTAGAAACAAAATACTATCCAATCATTTCAGAAAATAAATGGATATTAACATTAACCGATCCTGGAATAATCAGTGGAACGTATGATCGTTCAATAATAATAGAACAAGTTTATAGGGATATAAATGATAATATTAGCGAAACAGGAACAGAAGATAATCAAACTAAAAAAGTTACCGCTTTAGTAGAATGGAATGATAGAGGAAAAACAAAACAAATAGATTTAATTACATATCTAACAAATTGGAATAATTAAATGATCTCTCGATGTCATTCCCGCGAAAGCGGGAATCTAATAAAAACTAATATAATCTGGATTCCCAATCAAGTTGGGAATGACACCAAATAATTAAATGAATAAAAATAAAGGTTTTACTTTAATTGAATTAATTATTTACGTAACTGCTTTTGCTATTATAACAACTATTCTTACTTTATTCGTTTTTAATTTTATTAATGTATATACAAAGATAAGAATCACTAAAGAAGTTTCAGAAGGTAGTCAAATAGCTATGGAAACAATGCTTTTAGAAATTAAACATGCAAAAGATATTTATGCACCAACTAGCTCTTTTGATTCACATCCAGGACAACTCTCTTTAGAAACAGAAAAAGATACTCCAACAGGAGAAGAAATATTATATATTGATTTTTATCTTGATGACAATAATCGTCTCTGTATGAAAAAAGAAGGACAAGAATCAGAACCTCTAACTCCTGAAAACATTGAAATAAACAACCTAATCTTTAATTATTTAACAATTAATGGAGTTGAATCTATTAGAATTGAATTACTAGCTAATTACAAAAACAGAACGGAAAGAATAACACATCAAGCTACAACAACTATAATTTCTACAGCTAATTTAAGAAATGATTAAAATAATAAAAACAAATAAAGAACGAGGAGCCGCCTTATTATTATACATTATCCTCATTTTCTCAATTATCTTAATTATTGGGGCAGGTTTAACATCTTTAACATTAAATAGTCTGAATATTACAAATAATAAAATAGAATCAATTAAAAGTTATTATACAGCTGAGGCAGGAATTGAAGATAGTTTATTACGTCTTAACAATGAAATGCAATTTTCTACACTAAACACTTTAATCATAGATAATAATTCAGCTACTACGGAAATATCAGATTTAATAGGTGGTTCAAGAACTATCACTTCTGAAGGCAATGCAGATGATAAAGTAAGGAAATTATCAGTTAATTATTCTATAACAACATCTGAAATATCTTTTTTTTATGGAGCTCAAGCTGGAGATGGAGGCATAACTATGGGAAATAATAGCGTTATAGAAGGAAATGTTTTTTCAAATGGGAATGTCAGCGGAGGAGGAACAATTACTAATACAGTTACTGTGGCAAATAATGGAAATGGAATTTCAGGTGTAGAAGTTGGTGATAATGCTTATGTTCATTCTTGTAGTGATGCTGATATTGAAGGCACTCTCTATCATGTTTCTGACGGAGTTATTGATAATTGCGATTATGGAAGTATTGTTGATTTGGGTCCTGAAGAAATTAAACCCGAAGCAATGCCTATCTCTCCAGAACAAATAATTAATTGGAAAAATGAAGCGTCAAGCGGTGGAACATTTTCTGGAGATTATACTGTTTCAGGAGGAGAATCAGTTTCTCTAGGCCCTATAAAAATTACAGGTAATTTAATTGTTAATATTAGTGCCATACTTAATGTAACTGGTTTAATTTATGTAGAAGGAGATATTTTAATAAACAATAATGTAGTTCTTAAATTAGACAGCGGTTTTGGATCTCAAAGTGGAATAATTATTAATGATGGTAAAATTTCTGTACAAAATGGAGCTGCTGTCCAAGGATCAGGAGAAGATAATAGCTTTTTAATGCTTCTTTCAACTAATAATTCCATAGATCCAGGCAGTCCTGCTATTAATGTAAGAAATAATGCAGCAGCAGCAATCTTCTATGCATCTAACGGTATGATTAATCTAAATAATAATATTAATATTAGAGAAGCAACTGGATATAAATTAGCTTTAAGTAATAATGCAGTAGTTAGTTATGATAGTGGATTAGCTAATGCAAACTTCAGTAGTGGACCAGGTGGAAGCTGGCAGGTTGAAAATTGGAAAGAAATAGAATAGAATTTAGAAATGGATATTTTAAGTGAACTTAATGAAAAACAAAAAGAAGCGGTCGCCATTATCGGGGGACCTGTTTTAGTTATTGCGGGACCAGGTTCTGGGAAAACACGCTGTTTAACACATAGAATCGCTTATTTAATTGAACAAAACATTCCAGCTGACAGTATTTTAGCTGTTACTTTTACCAATAAGGCAGCTGAAGAAATGAGAGAAAGAATAAAACATTTTATTGAAGCAAAGACATATAATCAAACGCCGAATATAGGGACATTTCATGCTATTTGCCTACAAATATTAAAAAGAGAAATAGATGAACTAGGGTATAAAAAAAACTTTGTTATTTATGATAGAGCTGATCAACTTTCTTTAATTAAACGCTTAATACAAGAACTTAATCTAAGTACAGAACAATTCAAACCAAATATGATTCTCTCTATAATCTCGCGCGCCAAAGATGAACTGATTACTGCTAATGATTATGAAGATCAAGCCCAAGATTATTTTCCAGAAACAACAGCTAAAATCTATCAAGGATATCAAAAAAAACTTAAAGAATCAAATGCTCTTGATTTTGACGATTTGATTATGCTGACAGTGACACTATTCCAAAAAAATCCAGATACTTTAAAAAAATATCAAGATAGATGGCAATATCTTCTTGTTGATGAAGCCCATGACACGAATACAAGCCAATATGTTTTAATAAATCTACTCGCTCAAAAACATAATAATTTATGGCTGATAGCAGATCCGGACCAATGTTTACCTGCTCGAACTAAAATTAGTACACCAAAAGGAACAAAACGCATTGACCAACTTGCGATAGGTGACCAAGTCATTGCGGCAAGCGGAAGAAATGGTATTTGTAAGGCACCAATCACTAAAATCTACGAAAAAAAATACGATGGACATTTAATTAAAATACATACAAAAAAAAGAAATACTCTATTGCTTACTCCAAATCATATGCTTTTCCTGCGCCTCTCATTAAATCCAAATATTCATTATACTTATTTAATGTTTAGAAAAGACAAAGGATATAGAATAGGTACTGCAAAAGGAAGTCGTAAACAATTAAAATATATTGAACAAATAGGATTATTAGTTAGAACAAATCAAGAAAAAGCAGATAAAGTATGGATTTTAAAAGTTTGTTATTCTAAAGAAGAAGCTTATTATTGGGAATTTTATTATTCCTTCTATTATAGAATTCCAACTGTTGTATTTTTTAACAATGGAAGAAAAATGATTTTTTCGCAGACTTCAATTGATAAAATTTATAAAAACATTGATACAAAAGAAAGAGCTGCTAAATTAATGGACGACCTTAACTTCAACCAAGACTTTCCTCACTTTTCTCCTCAAGGTGTTAGTAAGCAAAACGAAGCAAAAAGAATAAAAATGAGAATTACTATGTTTAGTGATAGCAGAAAAACAATTACCAGTCCTTGGGGATTAAGCAGAATAAGTATAAACACTAGCGACTTAAAACTTAAAAAGAGTATACAAAAATTAGGATTTTCCGTTAGAAAAGGGAAAGCGAAAGATTGGGTTGTAGAAATTGCTCGTCTTGATTATGCAGAAATAGAAAAAATAGCTAAAAAAATTATGACAATAGATGATCGATTAGATATTCTTAAAACTGCTCTTCTTACTGAAAATAAAAGGTTTATATTCCAACCAGCTAGCCAAGCTCATCCAACTATGATTATTCCCTTAGAAAAAGATGGGAAAATTATAGAAGATGAAATAATAAAAGTAGAAAAAATAAAGTACAAGGGAAAAGTTTACGATTTAGACATAAAGAATGTTCATAATTACATTGCTGATAACTTTGTTGTTCATAATTCAATTTATAGTTGGCGTGGAGCTGATTTTAGAAATATTCTTAATTTTGAAAAAGACTATCCAGAGGCAAAAGTAATTCTTTTAGAGGAGAATTATCGTTCAACCAAAAATATTTTAGAAGCAGGTCATTGTATTATAAATAAAAATACTGAACGTAAAGAAAAAAATCTTTGGACAAATAATCCAACAGGCTCATTGATTAATATTATTCAAACAGATAATGAGAAAGCAGAAGGTGATTTTTTAATTGAAGAAATAACAAATTTAATTAGACAAGATGGCCTTAAATTAAGCGATTTCACAGTTCTCTATAGAACCAACGCACAATCACGTGCTGTTGAAGAGGCTTTCTTAAAAGAAAATCTACCATATAAAATAATTGGAACTGTAAAATTTTATGAAAGAAAAGAAATAAAGGATATTTTGTCTTATCTTAAATTTATTTCTAACCCAAGTGATTCAGTAAGTTTACAGAGAATCATAAATACACCACCACGCCGATTAGCTAAATTCACTAAAGATATAAATGGATTAAATTCATTAGAAAAATGCCCGGAACCATTAAATAATTTTTACAAATTAATAGATAGTTTAAGAAAAACAAGCAAAAAGAAAAATCTTACTGAATTAATTAATGAGATTATTAAAAAAACAGATTATGAAAAATATATAAAGATTAGATATCCACAAACAAGTGAAGAAGGGGAAACACGATGGGAAAATATTCAAGAACTTTTTTCAGTAACATCAAAATACGATTCATTTAAAAATGGAGTTGGATTAGAAAAATTCCTTGAAGAAATTACATTATTAACTAGTCATGATGAGGTAGAAACAAATAAAAATCTAGTTAATCTTATGACTATCCATTGTGCTAAAGGACTTGAATTTCCGGTTGTATTTATTGTTGGATTTGAAGACGGAATCTTCCCACACTCAAGAAGTCAACTTGACCCTGAACAAATGGAAGAAGAAAGACGTCTCTGTTATGTTGGAATAACAAGAGCTAAAGAAAAAGCGTATTTTGTTTTTAGCCAACAACGACGTTTTTGGGGACAAATTATGGTTAATCCTCCTTCACGCTTCTTAAGCGATATTCCTGAACATTTAATTGACTTCCGAGAATATTAAAAAGATGGACAAAACTCAAATTAAAGAACAACTTCGTAAATACAATATTAAACCTAATAAATTAATGGGTCAGAATTTTTTAATTAACGAAAACGTTTTAAAAGAAATTATAAAAGCAGCTAATTTAAATAAAAATGATATTGTTCTTGAAGTCGGCCCTGGTCTAGGAATTCTTACAAAAGAACTTGCTAAAAAAGCTAAAAAGGTTATGACCATAGAGAAAGATGAAAAAATAGTTGAAGCTTTAAGAGAAGAATTAGAAGAATACAAAAATATTGAAATAATATGTGGAGATATTTTAGATATTTTAGGGACAGTCCCCAGTACTCTGGGGACTGTCCCTAATTACAAAGTTGTTGCTAATATCCCATATTATCTTACCTCACATCTTATTCGTACATTATTAGAATTAGAAAACCAACCAGAAGAAATAACTATAATGATTCAGAAAGAAGTAGCTCAAAGAATATGTTTAAAACCGCCCAAAACAAACTTATTGGCTATTTCTGTTCAATTCTATGGAAATCCAGAAATTATATCCATTATTCCAAAAGAAGATTTCTGGCCAGAACCAAAAATAGATTCAGCTATAATTAAAATTACAAATATTAAAAAACCAGAAAATGTTAATATTAAAAAATTCTTTAAATTAGTTAAAGTAGGATTCTCTTCACCAAGAAAACAATTAGCCAATAATTTATCACAAGGCCTTAATTTTAATAAAGAAGAAATTAAAAAAGCCCTGGCTGAATGTAATTTGAACATTCAAGCCAGAGCTTCGAATCTTGAGATTAAGGATTGGATCCATTTATTAAACATCACCAACCCCAGCGACCATGACCATACCAACCAGTCC
>Ga0180009_10006878_pt1 | contig 11795 bp, 9 predicted proteins | sample OS_PC_MetaG_FD_123537 | JGI IMG/M metagenome (GOLD analysis project Ga0180009, IMG submission 123537) | Groundwater microbial communities from the Aspo Hard Rock Laboratory (HRL) deep subsurface site, Sweden - OS_PC_MetaG | ecosystem: Environmental > Aquatic > Deep subsurface > Groundwater...
ATGCTCCTGGACGAACCCTCCCTCGGCCTCAGCCCCTTGCTGGTCAAGGAGATTTTCAAGATCATCCTGCAGATCAACCGGGAGGAAAAGACGTCGATTCTCCTGGTCGAACAGAACGCCAACATGGCCCTCAAGGTCTCCGAACATGCCTACGTCATGGAGAACGGCCGGATCGTCATGGACGGTCCCTCCGCGCATCTCCGGAACAACGAGGACATCAAGGAGTTCTATCTCGGGCTCAGCGACGTAGGCAAACGCAAAAGCTACAAGGACGTCAAGCACTACCGTCGGAGAAAGCGCTGGCTGAGTTGACCGTTCATCCGGAACTTGACGGGAGCGACGGTTTGAAAGCACAATAGGGATCGGGCGGGACATCACCCGCCCGATCCCTTGTTTCAGGAGGACTTCATGCTCAAAACTGAAATCACCGAAATGTTCGGCGTCAAGCATCCGATCATCTGCGGCGCCATGATGTGGCTGGCCAAGCCCCAACTCTGCGCGGCCATTTCCAACGCCGGCGGCCTGGGGAACCTGACTGCCGGGAACTTCCTGACCGAACAGGAGTTCAGCGAGGCCCTGGCCGAAACCAGAAAGCTGACCGACAAGCCCTTTTTAGTCAACATCAGCATTCATCCCTCGATCCGGATCACGCCCGACCATTACCGGATGTACGTCGACATCTGCGCCCGGGAACAGGTGGCGGGTATCGAGATTTCCGGTTCGCCGCTCGACCGCAGCCTGGGCATGGACAGCATCGAAAGCCTGAAAAAGGCCGGGGTCAAGCTCTTCCAGAAAGTCGGCGCCGTGCGCCATGCGGTCCATGCCGAAAAGGTGGGCTACGACGGCATATACGCCGCCGGATGGGAAGAGGCCGGCCATCCCCTCGATGATGACGTGACGACCATGGTCCTGACCCCGAAGGTCGCTGACGCGGTCAAGATACCCGTGGTCTCATGCGGAGGCATCGCCGACGGCCGGACCATGGCCGCGGCCCTGAATCTGGGTGCTCAGGGTGTCATGATGGGCACGCGCTTCATCGCCACTCGTGAGTGCGAGGTCCACCAAAACTGCAAGGAGGAACTGGTCCGCCGCCAGGAGTTCGAGACGACCCTGCTGGGCAAGTCGATCGGCGTTCAAGCCCGGGGGCTCAAAAATGAACACGCCGGCAGGATACTGGCCGTCGAGGCCGAAGGCGGCGGCCTGGATGACCTGCTGCCCCTGCTGTCCGGGCTGAGGATGAAGGAGGCCTGGGAGACGGGCCAGGTGGACTACTCGGTCATTCCCGGCGGGCAGAGCGTAGGGCTGATCAATGACATCCCCACCTGCCGGGAACTGCTCGATACCATGGCGTCTGAATGCGAGGCCGCGCTGAAACGGGCGGCCGGTCTGATCGTCTGACCCGGGGGCTCGCGATAAGCAGGCCGGGGCGCCAAGGATGCAAAGAGGAGGCACGACCATGAGCCAGCCAGTCTATCAGACACTGCTCTTTGAGCAGACGGAGGGGATCGGTCTGATCACGCTCAACCGGCGCGGGAAAATGAATGGACTCAACTCCCATCTCATGATGGAACTGGACGGCCTGCTCGACGCCCTTGCCGAGGACGAAACGCTCAAGGCCGTTATCATCACCGGAACCCGGAGGTATTTCTGCATCGGGGCGGACGTCGGCGAGATCGGCGGCATCCGGACGATCGCCGAGGCTCACCGGCTGGCCGTCAAGGCCCAGAGCCTGTTCCTCAAGCTGGAATCGCTGCCCAGGCCGACCATTGCCGCCGTGAGCGGGCCGGCCCTGGGCGGGGGCTGCGAAATGGCCCTGGCCTGCGATGTCCGCATTGCCGCCGAAAACGCGGTTTTCGGCACCCCGGAAATCAAGCTGGGCATCCTGCCCGGCGCCGGGGGCACCCAGCGTCTGCCCCGCCTGATCGGCCCGGGCCGGGCCAAGGACATGCTTTATTCCGGTGAGCCCATAGACGCCCGGGAGGCCTTCCGCATCGGTCTGGTCAACATGGTCGTGCCCCTGGATGACCTGATCGGGGAAGCCAGACAAAAGGCGGCCCAGTACGCCGCCCGGCCCGCTTTCGCCCTGCGGGTCATCAAGGACCTGGTCAACGCCGGGACGGACATGGACCTCCATTCCGCGCTTAAGCACGAATCGCGATGTTTCGAACTCCTCTTTTCCACCGAGGACCGGACCGAAGGCCTGACCGCCTTCCTGGAGAAGCGGGAACCGAAATTCAAGGGGTGTTGACGGCGATCGATGGCCAGAGCCGGGTCGCTCATGCTCCGGCCAGGTCCGAAACGCCGATCGCCCTGACAGGAGAGGCGGCCCTGCCTCTCCTGCATCTCACCCGATGACCCGTAGAGGGTAACTCTTCACGGGTTGGCGGCATCATAGGACCTCCCTCGCGGCCCTTGCCCTCAGGACTCCGGCTGCCGCCTTTTCCATATATATTGAAGGACGCGGCGGCAGAGTCGTCGTTCGCCCAAAGGACGAGCGGGCGGCTAAAATATGAACTGCCCCGAGCTTTTCATGGTAAGGGTTATCGCAAAAGGTATTTTTTTGCTTTTCATTCTATCAAAAATGACATACTTAAAAGGGATATCTTCGGCAGTCAAATGCGTAATCCTTGATGGAATGCCCGAAGCCGGCGGCGGCCCCGGGGCAGCCGGTATCCATCGCCGGAAGAAAATCCAGGGCGCGGACCCCGGAGTAAAGTGTTTGGCGAGCCGCCCCTGGCGTCCGAGAGGCCCTGAGCGGGTCTTCGGGATAATGACGAGACAGATGCCCGGTCCGGGAAAAGCAAGGCGTGGCGAAGACCGGACGGGATGATGGCTGGATTGAACGAACAAACCCCACGAGCAGAATAAAGGAGGCGGGCATGAAAAAAATCACCCTGAAATTAAACGGCGTTTCGAGACAGTTCGTGGTCGGCCCGGAACGGGTTTTGCTGGACCTCCTGCGTGAGGACCTCCACCTCACGGGCGCGAAACAGTCCTGCGATCGAAAAGGACAGTGCGGAGCCTGTACGGTCATTGTCAATGGAGAAGCGGTTCTTTCCTGCCTGATCAAAGCCGCCAACCTGGACGGGGCCGACGTCATCAGCGTGGAAGGTCTGGGCACGCCGGCGAATCCCCACCTGATCCAGGAGGCGTTCGTCCTGGCCGGGGCGATTCAGTGCGGTTACTGCACGCCCGGCATGATCATGGCCGCCAAGGCCCTGCTGGACATGAACCCGGACCCGGACGCCGGGCAGATCAAGAAGGCCCTTTCCCGAAACCTGTGCCGCTGCACGGGGTACGTCAAGATCATCGAGGCGGTCAAGCTGGCCGGACGCTTTCTGCGGGGCGAGATCACCCCGGAACAGGTCCGACCCGACCCGGCCGGTAAAAAGCTGGGCGTGAGCCACCCCGGACCGTCTGCCATGCTCAAGGCTTGCGGGGTGGCCGAGTATTCCGCGGACATCAGGTTCGAGGACGCCCTGGAACTGGCCGTGGTCCGGAGCACCGAGCACCACGCCATAATTAAATCCATCGACACCTCGGCCGCCGAGAAGATGCCCGGCATGTTCGGCGCCATGACGGCCAAGGACATCAAAGGCACCAACCGGCTGCAGTTTATATTCGACGACCAACCGGTTCTGTGTGAGGATCGGGTCCGAACCCTGGGCGATCCGATTGTCGTGGTCGCGGCCGAGACCCGGGCCCAGGCCGAGGCCGCGGCGGCGGCCGTCAAGATCGAGTACGACCCCTTGCCGGTGATGATGACCCCGGAAGAGGCACTGGCCGACGGGGCTGTTCAGATTCATGAAAAGTTCCCCAATCTCTGCTATCAGCAACCCCAGATCAAGGGAGACGCGGAAAAGGCCCTGGGGGAATCGGCGGCCGTGGTCGAGGCCGAGTTCAATACCCAGATGAATCATCAGTCTCCCCTGGAGCCGGAAAACTGCGTGGCCTATATGGACGGGGAGGGGGAGGAGGCCCTGCTCGTGGTCATCGGCCGGAGCATCATGATCCACACGCATATGGCCATGTTGCAGAAAGCCCTGGGCTGGGAGAACATGCGTTACGAGGAGGCCTACTCCGGCGGGCAGTTCGGGATCAAAGCGGCCGTGACCTCGGAAGGCATAACCGCGGCGGCGGCCCTTCATTTCAGGCGGGCCGTCCGGTACATCCCGAGTCTGCATGAGTCCATGCTCCTGACCACCAAACGCCATCCCTTCAAGATGAAAGTGAAGCTGGCCGCGGACAAGGATGGAAAGCTGACCGCCTATGTCAACGACATCGAGGTGAACAACGGCGTATATCAGATCATCGGCATCGTCGTCATCCTTCGATCCCTCCAGATGCTCTCGGGGCCCTACAACATCCCCAACGTCAACAGCCTGGCCAGGCTGGTCTATACCAACAACGCCGCGGGCGGCGCCGCCCGGGGCGCCGGTCCGCCCCAGGTTGCCTTTGCCCTCGAGTCGGCCATGGACATGCTGGCCGATAAACTCGGTATCGATCCCCTCGAGTTCCGCCGGATGAACTCCCTCAAACCGGGCCAGAGCGTATCCACGGGCGCGATGGTCGAACAGTGGCCGTTCGCGGAACTCTGCGAGCTGATTAAGCCCCGTTACGATCAGGCCAAAAAAGAGGCGGCCGCTTTTTCAGACGGTCCGATCCGCCGCGGCGTGGGGCTGGCCTGTCACTCCTTCGGTATCGGAGGGACGGGCGATACGGGCATGGTGGCCGTGGAAATGGACCCGGACAACGGCATAACCATTTATGCCGCCGCGGCCGATCCCGGTGAAGGCAATGAATCCATGCTGACCCAGATCGCGGCTCACATGATGGAACTGCCCCTGAACAAGGTCCGCCTGGTGACCCGGAATACCGACCAGACCACCGAAACCGGCCCGGCGGCCGGCAGCCGGATCACATACATGGTCGGCGGCGCTCTGGTCAATGCCCTCGAACAGATGAAGGCGGCCATGGCGGAAGCCGGAGGTACGGATTATGAGGGCCTGAAAAAGGCGGACAAGCCGCTCCGGTACATGGGTAAAAAACAGACGATCAAAGGCGGGCTCGATCCCCAGACCGGTCAGGGACCGACCTTCGAGACACAGGTCCATAACATCCAGATGGCTGAAGTGGAGGTCAATACGGAAACCGGCGAGGTGCGGGTCATCAAGATGACCGCGGCCGTGGACGCGGGTCCCGTCATCCATCCTCACAATCTGGAAGGCCAGTTGGAAGGCGGCATGGACCAGGGAGTCGGCTATGCCCTCAGAGAAGAGTACGTCCATGGCAAGACCAAGGACTGGGCCACCTTCAAATATCCGACCATGAAGACCTCCTTCGAGATGGAAGTCATGACGCCTCGGGAAACCCCCAGGAAAACGGGAACGCTGGGTTCGACGGGCATCGGCGAGATGACCATGATCTCCACGGCCCCGGCCGTGACCAATGCCATCAAGGACGCATGCGGCGCCAGAATCTTCGACCTGCCGGCCACCCCGGAAAAGGTCAAGACCGTTCTGGTGAACACCCGGTAGGTTCATGGACGAGATCGAAGAATCCAAGCCCCTCTCGGGCCTTCCAACGCGGAAGGCCCGAGTGATCGGGGGGCGTGAGATCGATTTTGACGGTGAGGGATTTTTCAGGAACGCCGATGACTGGTCCGCGGAAATCGCCGAGATGCTGGCCCGGGAATCCGGGCTGGCGGACCTGGTCGAGACTCACTGGCGTGTCATTCGTTTCATGCGGGACTATTATGCCAATTATGGCCGAGCCCCCATGAACCGGCATCTCAAAGAGGGCATCGGCATGTCTCTGATGGAAATCGAGGGGCTTTTCCCTGGCGGAATCAGGGCCGGGGCGAGACGTCTGGCCGGTCTCCCCAACCCCAAGGCCTGCATGTAGGGCCTGACGTCATGCCTGGTGACCTGATCTACCTGGACAACGCGGCGACCACGTATCCCAAGCCTCGGCCGGTGCTCGATCGAATGATCGATATCTATGGCCGCCAAGGCGTTTCACCGGGCCGGGGGAGTTATGACCTGGCCGTGGAGGCCGAGGAACTGGCCGGGGCGGCCAGGAGCAAGCTGGCCCGTTTCTTCAAGTGCCCGGACCCGGATCGCGTCATTTTCGCCGGCAACGCGACCGATGCCCTGAACCTGGTGATTCAAGGGCTGATCCGGCCGGGAGATCATGTCGTCTCCACCCGGCTCGAACACAACTCGGTCCTGAGGCCCCTCTACCATCTTCGCCAACAAGGCCGCATCGATTACGACCTGGCCTCATTCGACGGGCAAGGCTTCATCGATCCGGCCGAGATCGGCCGCTTGATTCGGGCCGATACCCGAATGGTCATCGTCAATCATGCCTCCAACGTCCTGGGGACGGTCCAGCCGGTGGCTGAAATCGGGCGGGTCTGCGCCGATCGTGGTGTGCCCCTGATCATCGACGCGGCCCAGAGCGCCGGTGTGATTCCCATTGACATGTCCGCTTGGCAGGTCGGCGCGGTTGCCTTTACCGGGCACAAGTCTCTGTTCGGTCCGTCGGGGATCGGCGGGCTGGCGGTTAGTCCGGAACTCGAGATTCAAATCACGCGCTTCGGAGGCACGGGAATCGACTCGCACAGTCTGACCCATACCCCGACCTTTCCCCACCGCCTCGAAGCCGGGACCCTCAACCTGTTGGGCGTGATCGGACTGTCTCTGGGGCTCGATTTTCTGGAGGCGGAAGGGATCGAGGTCATACATCGCCGGGAAATGGAACTGCTGGCCAGACTGCGGGACGGTCTGGCCGGGTTGCCCGGTATCCGCCTCTATGGCGTCGAAGACCTCTCCCGGCACGTCGGGCTGATGATGGTCAACGTGGAAGGGATCGATCCGGAGGACGTCGGCGCGATCCTGGACGCCGACTTCGATATCGCCGTTCGGGTGGGACTTCACTGCGCGCCGCTGGTTCATGAATCCTTAGGGACCGCTCCGCGAGGCGGCGTGCGATTCAGCCTCGGACCCTTCAACAGAGTCGAGGAGATCGACCGAACCATCGCGGCAATGCGTCTGATCGCGGAGTCCGGCAAGCGGTCCGGGAAACCCCGATAACCCTTCTGAATTGTAAGTTCAAAAAGTCAACCGGTCAAAAGCGGCCGGTTCCGACCGTCTGGGGACAGTCGTGTCCTCGGTTATATCGGGCTGGAGTACTCCCGGCCGGACTGATCGAAGAAGCTGATGGTCTTGAAGAGGGACCACTCATCCGGGTCCATGTGGCAGTAGAAGGCCATGACCTCGCCGGGCGGCACGGTCAGGCCGCCGGGGGGATAGAGGTTGTCGACCTTCCGCGTCGCGTCGTCGTTCTTCAGGATGAAATATCCGGGGATGACCATGGGGGCGTCGCCCGTGTTGCGCAGGTGGACCTCCAGATTCTGGTCCGGCAGGGCGCAACACTTGAAAGCGATGACGTCCTCGATCGACGAATTCATAAGCAGGCTGATTTCGAGCATTTCTGAACCTGATCCGGCCTGAACATACGGGGCGGGTGCATTCCCCCGCGGTTTGCCGATGGGTTGGCCCGCCAACCCAATAAATGGATTTCTTCCTTGCATGTCGAAGATTCCCCGCAGCAAGGCCGCGGGGAGCTTCAATGGAAGAAGCGACGGGAGGGGCGTTCCCTCCCGTCGCCGGGTTTATTGGATTAAGCGCCGTAACGGCCAATGATGGAAATGGCAGCCACGTTCTGGAAGGGGAAGCCGCCCAGGTTATGGGTCAGTCCGAACTTGGGGTCCTTGAGCTGGCGGTCGCCTGCCCGGCCCAGGAGTTGGAGATACATTTCGTATATCATCCGCAGGCCGGAGGCCCCGATGGGATGGCCGAAGCACTTCAGGCCGCCGTCGATCTGGCAGGGGACCTTGCCGTCCGCGTCGTAGAAGCCGTCCAGGGCGTCCTTCCAGGCCTGGCCCCGCTCGGAAATATGCAGGTCCTCGTACGTGACCAGCTCGGTGATGGAGAAGCAGTCATGGACCTCCATCATGCTGATCTCATCCTTGGGGTTCTTGATGCCGGCCTCAGCGTAGGCCTTGGTGCTGGCCTTGTCCGTGGTCACGAAGTGATCGCCCCGCCACTCGTTGAACGAAAGCTCCTCGCCGCTGGACAGAGCCAACTGCAGGGCCTTGACGCTGATGAGGTCCTTTTTGCCCAGGTCCTTGGCGATCTCCGGGGTGGTGACGATGGCGCAGGCCGACCCGTCGGAAACGCCGCAGCAGTCGAACAGACCCAGGGGCCAGGCGATCATGGGCGCGGCCAGGACCTGTTCCAGGCTGACCGGCTTGCGAAGATGGGCCTTGGGGTTGTTCACGCCGTTGGCGTGGCTTTTGACCGAGACGTGTCCGATGGCTCTCTTCAGGTCGTCGGCCGCCACGTTGTACCGGGCCATGTAGGCCGAGGCAAGCTGGGCGAAGGAGCCGGGAGCGGTGGCGTTGGGCCAGTAAAGCCAGGACAGGCTGCCGCTGGAAGAGCCGCCGGAGGGCAGACCGCCGTAGCCCGTGTCCTTCAGTTTTTCCACGCCCTGGGCCAGGCAGATGTCATAGGCCCCGGAGGCCACGGCGTAGCAAGCCCCCCGAAAGGCCTCGGTGCCGGTGGCGCAGTAGTTCTCGACCCGGGTGACCGGGATATAGGGCAGACGCAGGGAGGTGGACAGAGGCAGGGCCGACCCGCCCACGTTGACCTGATCCACGCTGGTGCCAAGCCAGGCGGCCTGGATGTCCTTCTTCTCGATGCCCGCGTCCGCGATACATTCGGTGAAGGCCTCGACCAGCAGCTCCTCGGCCCCCGATTCCCAGCGTTCGCCGAACCGGGTGCAGCCCATGCCGATGATCGCGACTTTATCTCTGATTCCTGTGGCCATATCCTTTTCCTCCTATTGTATGAAACCTGAGGGGTTTAACGACGCTTGTCAAGCCGAGGCCTCGGCTTGCGGGATGGCCTTCCAGAAGTAGCCGGTAAACCCGCGCGCCTTGTCCGTATACCGACGGCGGAAGGACATGGACACGGGTTTGCCCACGGACACATCGTCCAACTCGCAGTCGGTGAAGTCGGCCAGGAATCGCCCCCCGCCGTCGAACTCGATCATGCCGTAAATAGCCGGCGGGTCGATCGAGAAGGCCAGCATGTCGCCGGTATAGGTCATGACCTTGGCCGGTTCGTCGGCGAACTCGTAATCGTCCAGGGATTTGACGTGATTGCAGTTCGGGTTGACGCAGATATCCATCTTGGGGAACTGGGGCGTCCCGCAGTCGCGGCATTTGCCGCCCACCAGGCCCAGGATCATTTTCCGCTTGCGCCAGAGCACGGTCAAAGCGGTCTGGGTCGGGGCCTCGGACCGGATGCCCATCTCTTTTTCCGCCATGTCACGGAAGCTGAGGAACTTGGGATAGTTGTCCAGGGTTTTTTTCTTGGCCAGGTGCCCTGCCACGCCCAAACGGGCCGGAAGCTTCTTGATGTTTTCCGTGACTTCGAAATACAGGGCGTCCGAGCCCTGTCCGAAACCGGCCACCACAATACGCTGGCCGGGTTCAGCCTTCTCCAGGGTCGAGGCCAGCATCATCAGCGGATGGGCCGTTCCCATCTCGCCGCAGACCTCGTGCATGTTGTCCACCAGCTTGTCTGCGTCGGCGCCCAGCTTCTTGGCGATCTTGCGATGTTCGGCCTTGAAGTAGCAGGGGAAGATGAGCTTGTCCACCTGGTCCATGCCGATGCCCAGTTTCTGGAACAAGCCGCCCACGGCCTGGGGGATGATCTTCGAGTAGCCTTCGTCCCGGACCCAACGCTCTTCCCAGGTGTAGTCGAACTTGTTCTGGGTGCCGCGGTAGTGGTCCACAAAGTCGATAGCCACGGAATAGCCGCCCTTGAATTCCGCGATCACATCCTGATCGCCCACCGTCATGGCCGCCGAGCCATCTCCGTACCACATCTCGTAGGACGAGGCCGGCTTGGCGGTGCGCGTGTCCGCCGCGGCCACCAGAATGGTCTTCTTGTCCCCGCCCGTGACGACGTCCAGGGCCGTGAGCAGGGCGTCGGTGCCCGCCTTCTGGGACGAGGTGAAGTCCGAAGTCTGAATGTCCTCGCGCAGGTTCAGGGTCGTGGCCAGAATGCCGGCATTCTGGCGGTCGGAAAAGGGCATGGTGGTCGAAGCCAGATAGACGGCGTCGATCTGGTTCCGGTCCAGGCCCGTCAGGCACTCCCGGGATGCGGCCACGGCCATGGTCAGGCTGTCCTCATCCCAGTTGCAACACGATCTCTCACCCTGGGCCACGGCGATGATGGACGGGTTGTACCAGCCCATGTTCATGAAAATAGCCCCGCGATTCAACCGCAAACGCGGTATATAGGCGCCAAAGGATGTAATGCCGATCATCTTTCGCTCCTCCTAACTGGTTTCTTTTGATGTGCTTTGGTGAAAACTTCCGTAAACCTCATTGCCATCTTGACGCCGCAAAGACCGGAGGCGGTCTCGCCGGCGTTGTTCGGTTGATTGACTCGCGAATTCCGATGGCCGGAACATACCATATTACCACCGGGTTGTCCGCAAAATTTCATTCATTTCCAAGGGAAAAATCACCGGCCCGCTCCCCGGGAGACAACTCCTACAGCCAGTTCACCCGGGCCGGATTCCGGGCCACCAGACGGTCGAAAACCCGGTCCGGATAGCCGACGACAAAGCTGGTCGGAGCATCGTAATGGGGTTTGATGCCCAGGGCCGCTTTCAACTCCAGGGATTCCTTGACGGCAAAGTCCAGGAAACCGGTAAAGCAGGTCCCCAGTCCCGAGGCTTCGGCCATGAGCACCATCTGCATGGCCGCCAGTCCGGCCTCGACGCCCGGATGGGTCGAGGCCCCCGGATTGATGTGGGTTACGACAATGGCCGGGGCGTCGTAAAAAAGCATGTCCCGGCCCTCGGACTTGAACATCCGGTATATCTGATGCCAACGCAGGGCGTATATCTGGGTCAGTTCCAGAGCGGGGGAAACGGGCTGGTTTTCAGCCCGCCGCTTTTCCACGGCCCGGAAGACCCGCTCGCCCTGCCGGTACAGGGTCTCGAGGGTCAGGTCCCTGATCTCGGCGACGCGATCCGGCGTCCGGACCACGGAAAAGCGCAGAAACTGCCGGTTGCCGCCCGTGGGGGCGTACCGTCCGGCTTCGATGATCCGATCCAGTTTCTCCTGTTCCACCGCGTTGTTCCGGTAGAAACGGATGCTGCGTCTCGATCGGAAAAAAGCCAGGAGCCCGTCCGGGTCCGGCTTATGGTCGGGGGACGGGGCCGGGACGAACTCGTCCGCCTTCAGTCGCGGCAGAACCGGAGCGTCGGCCGGACACACGCTTTTGCAGTGCCCGCACAACATGCAGAACTCGGGCTGGTTGATGCGGGCCGCTTCATCCCCTGCCTCGATGAGGCCGAGAACGCAGACCTCGATGCAGGCGCCGCACAGGGTGCAGAGGTCTGAATCGATATGGATGGTTTCCTGGGGCATGAAAATTCCTTTTATACGGTAGATGGAAATATGAAAATTCTACGGGCGCCCGAAGGACCGGGCCCCGAAACAAATCGTGGGGCGGGCTGACGCCCGCCCCACGAAACGCGGTTCGCGAAGGTCTTTCGGTCCGGGCCGTTTAGGCGTCGGGCCGGCTGACGATGGCGATACTCGAGACGTTGCTCGAAGGCAGGCCGCCCAGGTTGTGGGTCAATCCGAACTTCGGATTCTTGACCGCCCGTTCCTCGGGCGCCCGTCCCAGGAGCTGTTCGTACATGGC
>Ga0180009_10006879_pt1 | contig 11794 bp, 8 predicted proteins | sample OS_PC_MetaG_FD_123537 | JGI IMG/M metagenome (GOLD analysis project Ga0180009, IMG submission 123537) | Groundwater microbial communities from the Aspo Hard Rock Laboratory (HRL) deep subsurface site, Sweden - OS_PC_MetaG | ecosystem: Environmental > Aquatic > Deep subsurface > Groundwater...
AAAATCAAACGGCTTTTTTCGCCTCCGGAAAGAACCGAGACTTTTTTATCGACATCATCACCGATAAATAAAAAAGCCGCCAGGATTGTCCGGATCTGTTCACCGGTCAGTTTTCCGGCTGATACCGAATAAGCCTCATCAAAGACTGTATTGGCAAGGTTTAAAACATCCAGGCGCCGTTGTGAAAAATAACCGACCTCGATATTCGGCCCCAGGATGCGCCGGCCGGAATCAACATCCAAAACTCCGGCCAGGATTTTTAAAAGCGTGGATTTGCCGGCACCGTTGGGCCCGATCAAAACCGCCCGGGTATCCCGGATCAGCTCAAAATCAAAATCTTTATAGACTAATGTTTCGCCATAAGCTTTGGCTATATTTTCTAAAGCTACTGTTTTATAACCACCGGCCGAGGTTTTAGGAAAATTAAATTTACGGATACTTTCCCTGCGGTCAGGCGGTACGATTATCTCATCCATCCTCTCCAACATCCGCTTTTTAGCCCGGACCTGGGAAGCTTTGTTAGGCTGGGCGTGAAAACGGCTGACAAAAACTCCTAATTGCTTGCGTTTTTTATCCTGCTCCTTAAACTGTTTTGACAGGCGCTCACGCTCAAGCAGGCGCAGCTTTTCATAGTCATCGTAGTTACCTTTGACTTTAGAAATCACCCCGTTTTCCAGGACCAAAGTGTAATTAGTCACCTCGGTTAAAAAATCCCGGTCATGAGAGATCATCACAAATGTCCCTTTAAATCTCAACAAGTAATCTTTAAACCAGATAGCCGCCTCGAGATCTAAAAAGTTAGTCGGCTCATCAAGCAGTAAAATATCATAAGGATAAAGCAGAAGCTTAGCCAGTAAAACCCTCATCTTAAAACCGCCGCTTAAGTTTTCGACCGGGCGCTCAAATTCCTCCTCCCGGAATCCCAAGCCGCTTAAGATTTTTTTGGCCCGGTGTTCCAGATCAAAACAGCCTAAAAATTCCAAATCATGAAGGACTTCTCCGTACTGGGCAGTCGCGGTCTTGTTCTCTTTTTCCAGCCGGTCTTTCGTATTTTTTAATCGTTTGATCTCCTCGTCTCCGGCCAGGAGTTCTCCTAAAACCGTGACCTGAGAATCAAAACTTTCCTCCTGAGCCAGATAGCCGATGCGGATATTTTTATTGATCTGAATACTGCCTGAAGAACTCTCGATCTTACCGAGGATCAGATTGAAAAGTGTAGACTTACCGCAGCCGTTGGGCCCGACCAGGCCGATCCTTTCGGCGCGGTTGATCGACAGGGAAAAATCTTTGAATAAAGTCCTGGTTCCGTAACTTTTAGTAAGGTTGCTAAGACTAATCATCAACGGCTGTTTTTTTAACGGTACTATGGCCAGATAATTTCATAGTTATATCGTCAATAATAGCATAAATACAAGGAAGAACAATCAAAGTCAAAGCGGTTGCACAGATTATGCCCCAAACAATAGTCAAAGCCATTGGTTTTAAAAAAGGATCGCCGCCCCAGATACCGTAAGCCGTAGGTGCCAACCCCAAAGCCGTAGTGATCGTGGTCAATAACACCGGCCGCAGGCGCAGCTGGCCGGCCTCGATCAAAGAATGCCGGCGGTCAACCCCTTTGGAACGTAAGTTATTGACAAACTCTACCAAGACTATTGAATCATTGACCACGATGCCGGTTAAACCGACTGCTCCCATAAACATAAAAAATCCGATCGGCAGATTGTGAAAGTAAAAAGCCCAGATGACCCCGACAAAGCCAAAAGGGATCGCCATCATCACGATCAAGGGTTGGACTAAAGAATTAAAGTTAGCGGCTAAGATCAAAAAGATTAAAAACAAAGCTAAAATAAAAGCATTGGCAAAATCTTTCATCGATCTGGTATTTTCTTTCTGTTCTCCGGAATACTGGATGCTGTATCCGGAATGGTCTCTGTCGACATTTTTGAATTTCTCCCTTAAAAGCTGGTTTACGGTAAAAGAAGTAACGTTTTTATTATCCACATCAGCTTTGATCGAAACAACCCGCTTTCCGTCAAGATGCTTGATCCGGGCTACTGACACCCCGTCTTCTAAACGAGAGACTTTAGACAAAGGAACAAGGTTACCGTATTTATTAGGGATAAGTATTTTTCCAAAAGCTTCTTTCTCTGAACGGTAGCCTTCGGGAAAACGCACTAAAACATCGATCTCTTCTTCGGCTTTGACCGGCTTGATCGAAGTGGCTATACCGCCTCTAAAAACACTGCGGATAGTCGAAGCTATTTCTCCTACGCTTAGATAAGCCATGGCCGCTTTCTCTTCATCGACTATCACCCGGATCTCGCCTCTACCCACCTCGTAATCTGAACTGACATCAGAGACCCCCTTGATGCTGTGTAAAAAATCGGTTATCTGGCCGGCGATCTGGTCAAGGATTTTAAAATTCTCGCCGCGGACCCTGACTGCTACTGCGGCACCTACCGGCGGGCCGGCCTGAGGCTTTTCAAAATAAACCCGTTCAAAGCCAGGAGTGTTTTCTACTTTAACCCTCAGGTCTTCGATGATCTGGCCTAACTTTCGCTTACGGTCATTATAGGGCGTTACATGAACAGTCACCTGGACTACATGGCTTCCTGATTTTCCGTAAGGGTCAAAATGCCAGGTCTCGCCGACTGAACCGACTTGAGTAGTATAGGACTCCAGCTCACTGGCCGAAAGACCGGCTACAGCTTCCTCTATCGGTTTGATCAACTCATCGGTAGTATAAAGATTAGTTCCTACCGCAGCTTCGGCTCGGATAGTAAATTCTTCGATGCCTTCCTCAGAGGAAAACATGATCTTAGGCATGCGCATGGCCACGGCCCCGGTAATAATCAAAGCTAAAATCAAACCGCCAAACACCCAGTAACGACGGCCTAAAGCTTTATCCATGATCCGGGTATAAAAACCGACCAATTTTTTAAACCAGGGCATTTCTTTGCGGGATTTAAACTTACTATCCCGCCGGATAAAATCAGCAAAATGCGAAGGTAAAATAACTAAAGCCTCGAATAAAGAAACCACTAAAGCTATGACCACCACTAAGGGTATACCCCAGATGAATTTACCTAGCATCCCTTTCATAAAAAGCAGCGGGCTGAAAGCGGCAATAGTTGTAATCACGGTTGCCGTAACCGGCTTAACTACTTCCTGAGTTCCGGCGATTGCTGCCTGGCGCGGGCTTAAACCATTCTCAAGGTAACGTGAACAGTTTTCGGAAACAATGATCCCGTCGTCGACCAGCATCCCTAAAACTACTATCAGGCCAAACATGGTGATCAGGTTTACACTTATACCGGTAAAATTCATTATGGCCAGGGTAGCAGAAAAAGCAATTGGAAGGCCAAGGGCAGTCAGCAACGCTATCCGCGGCTGCAAAAACAACATCAACACTATACAGACTAAAATAATACCGATGATACCGTTGTTTTGAAGTACGCCCAAACGGCGCTTGATATAAAAAGAAATATCGTTTATGTAGGATACTTTAAGTGAGCTATTCTTGATCTGGGCCTGATACTTTTCAGCCACCTGTTTAACCTGCCTGACGATCTCGATAGCATCACCGGTGGAACGTTTGATCACCGTGAGGTTTATCGAACGGGTCCCAAAACTCTTGTTGATCACGCTTTCATCTTCAAAAGAAAATCTTACCCGGGCCACATCTTTTATTTTTAGCCAATTACCGGTTTCATTGGCCCGGATGATCACATCCTCGATCTCCTCCTTAGTAAAAAACTCACCCGTCGTCCGGATACTGTATTCTTTGGCCCCCTGGAGTTTACCTCCGGGAATGCTGCGGTTTTTGTTAGCCAGAGCCTGGCTTATTTCTTCCAAGCTTAGATGCAGCTGTCCTAATTTATCCGGATCGACTTCGACCCAGACTTCGCGGTTACGGTAACCGACCTTAGAGACTTTAGATACTCCCGGCACATCTTCAAAAAGGTCTTCTAAATTATCAGCCTGTTCCTGTAGATACTCTTCAGGCAAATCACCGCTTAAAGCCACCTGGATGATCGGGATCTCTCCGGAAGTGACTTCAGTGACTATCGGGTCATCTTTTACGCCTTCGGGTAGGCCTTTTACCCGGTCGACCGCTTTCTGGATATCGGTCACCACCTTACGTTTATTTTTTACATCCTGGCTTATTTCGATAAGGATACTTGAAGAGTTATCCGAAGAGGTCGATTCCATCTCTTCAATACCGTCTACGCTTTTTAACTCCTTTTCAATAGGCACAGTAACCAGTTTTTCTACCTCTTCAGGGGCTGCTCCGGGATAGATGGTGCTTATGATCACCGTATCATAGGAGACTTCGGGAAAAGCTTCTCTCCTGATCTTAAACACAAAAACCGTCAGAAATCCGGCGATCAGGATGAACACCGAAATCATATTGATCAACAGTGAATGTTTTACTGAAAATTCTGCTATCTTCATAAAGGTTCCTGCCAATATTTATCCAGCAAACTGTTTTCGGCTAAATCCAGCTTGATCAAGCTCACCCGGTAGTTAAACAAGTTATCAGCCAGGGATAATCTAGCTCGGAGAAGGTCCTCCTCGTAATTAATAAGGGTGTCGGAATTAGAGCGTCCATAAGCTAAACGCTTGATTTGAAAATCCAATTTCTTGCGATGAATATTTACGGTTTCCCCAAGCAACTTAGCTTGATTCTCTAAAATATTTATTCTGCTGATCAAGTTATTGATCTCGCGCAAAATCCGGCATTCAACCTGTTTTATCTTAAGCAGGTAACGCTCGGTTTCTAATCTTACTCTTTCCTGCTCTGAACGTGCCTGGCGGTTTTCCAGCGGCAGCTTAAAGGTCAGCTTTAAAAATAATTCATCGTTAGCGTCCTGGCCTAAATTACCCCAGGCCCTGGCCCGATGAGCATCGATATTGTTGCGGACTAAAGAAGCTTCTAAATCGATCTGCGGCCAAAGAGCGTTCTTTTTTACAATAATATCAATATCATTTTTTTCAAGGTCGTTTTTTATCCGCTTATAGTCACGCCGGGATTCGATGGCCCGGCGCAAAGCCTCACAAAGACTGGCTTGGCCGTCCGGAAAAAACAGGCTTTCGGAAAGGCTGACTTCCTGCATAAAATCGGGACGGTTAATCAAAAAAAATAAATCGTTTTTGGCGGTTAATCTTTCCAACTTAGCGATCTCGACTTCGCTTTTACGGGTATAGACTAAAGCTTCGACGGCTAAAAGTTCACTTTCTTCGACTAAACCTAAAGGATACTTATTCTGATAGATCTGATAGAGCTTGCCGGCTTCTTTAAGCATTTCTTCGGCAATGGCCAGCCGTTCATCCTTTAAAACCAAATTCCAGTAAGTTTCCTGAACATTGTATATCGCTGTTTCGATATCGTCCAGAGAGGTAAAATCACTGTTTTCAATATCAAGTTTGGTCAAGGCTATTTGAGAGCGATCAGCTAAACCGAAAAAATTTCTTCCCAGTTCCTGAGTCAGAGAAAGCCCGATCGATGACTCATAATACGGGTTAAGGGTAGAAAGCGAACCTTCGGCATCAGTCCTGGTATCGCTAAGATCCAAAGCGACAGTTGTCCCGCTAGGCAGTTTCTTTTCCAGGCCGGCCGAAATAATATATTCTTCAGTTCTAGAGGCTGCCAGGGGGCTGGCTGATTCAAGCTTGTCTTTCTCATAGCTGACCTGGGCATTAAGAAAAGTATCGAACAAAGACTCAACTTTTTTATAGCCGGTCCGGCTGATGTAAGCATTAAATTTAGCGATCTGGATATCCAGGGAATTATTCAAAGCTAGTTCAGTCACCTTCTCTAAAGAAAGTTCTAAAACTTTAGGGGTAGGCTCAACCGGTCCTGATTCAGAAGCCGCTTCTTCTGCAACTGTAAGAGTTTCATTTATCTCTTCGAGGGGTTGGCTCTCCTCGGCTTGAGGAATCTCCGGCTGAGCCGTTGGTTCCTGACAGAGACCTTCAGGCAAAAATAACCAAATCAGAATCAGCCCGATATATTTATATTTAATTCTGCCGTTCATAAAGCATCTTCTTTATTTTACGAATAAGAGTTAAATAAGTTTCCCTTTCTTGGCTGTTGAGATTAGAAAATATCCGGGTGATGATTTTTCTACGGGCTGACCTTACCTTATCTACAGTTTCCTTGCCTTGTTCGGTAAGGCTGACATAGATCACCCTGCGGTCATCGGGATCATAGCTACGCTTGACCATTTTTAAACGGACCAAGCGGTCGATCAAACCACTAACTGCCGGCAGGCTTATCCGCAGCTGCCCGGCTATATCCTTCATCTTAAACAGTTTATCGCTGTCAAGCAGATCCAGGCTGATATACTGGGGAAGAGTGATTTTTCCCTCGGTCAGCGGGTCAGGTTCAATGCCGGCCAGAGACTGAGAAAAACGGATTATGTAAGGCAAGGTCTTAGACAGTTCTTCGGCAAACCGGCTTATCTCTAATCTCTGGTTCATCTTAATATCCTTAAATATTAACTCTCTTAACTATTAGCTACGTAAAGTATAACCTGATTTTCTTAAATTGTCAAGAGGGGTAGGATAAGTTTAAACAATCCCTTATTTTATTGAGCTATTTTAACTGATTGATGAAACAGACAGGTTATTCAGAGAAGGCTTCGGCGGTAAATATCTGGATTTCACAGTCGCCTCTGCTCCAGGAATCTTTAGCTATTCCGGCTTTTTCAGCACAAAGGCTGTCCATAAACTCTTCTCTGTTCCAGCCGGTTTCTATGGCTACTTGAGGCAGGTACAGGCCGCTGCGGGAGCCTTTTTTGACTAAGACTCCGTGGGTGCCAATAACGATTTCATCGGGGTCAGTTATTTTTTTAAACCGGGAAAGTACTGATATCTCGATCTTAATATTAGGAAGCTCTTCAGTTCTTAGCCGAGGAAACCTGGGGTCTTGCGTAGCAGCAGCAATGGCCATATCCCTTACGCTAAGATACAGCGGCTGGCTGGCAATAATGTTTCCGATGCAACCGCGCAGCTGTTCATCTTTACGCAAAGTAACAAAAACACCTCGGACTTCTTTTAAGGCCGGATCTTCGGTCTCTACCTGCAGAATTTTACCTTGTTTTAAATAACCATCAATAGTCTTGCGGGCCAGGCCAAGCAATTCTTTTCTCTGCTTGAGATTAAAAAGACTTTCCATTTTAACACTCTCCTTTGTTTGGATTCTTTTACGGTCCGGCTTTGTAAAGGCAGCACTAAGATAACCGACAACATTTGTTTTAGCGGCGCCGTTATCAGCCGAAGTTGCCTGTTTTAAGATAACTGCTTGGTCGGCGCCCAGTTTTTTTACACAAATCTCTACGGCGGTTACTGCTGCCAAGCCGCAGGCCCGGTTTTGCCCAGAACAAATCGAAAATAACTCTTCCGGCTCCAACTTAATTATCGCGCGAGCAGTACTGGCATCGATGGTCCTTGCCTCGGCTTGCGAAAGATAATGGCTTAAGTCGGTGCTGGCAATAAGCAGAAAATCATCTTTATCCTTTAAAATCTCATAGAGGGCTTCGCCTAATATTCGGGCATTTTGCAGATTCTGGCGGCCGATGGCTAAAAGCAAAACTTGGGGATCGCCTAAAGCAACCTGAATAAAGGGGAGCTGCAATTCGATCGAGTTTTCGGCTTTAAACGGCCTTGAGTCGGCAAAAATCTTATCCTGGCCGGTTATTTTTTCTAAAAGTTCCTTATCAGTATAAAGAACTCCCAAAGGGGTTTGGAAACCCTCTTTATCAAAAACCGCTGTGCCATCATAATCCTGACGGTGGCTAAAGCCGACTACCACCACCAGGCCTACCGGCTTAAGGCTGGCGGCCTTAAAACCCCAGGCAGCTACTCCTCCGGAATAAGCTATCCCGGCATGAGGGGAAACCAAAGCCAGCACCCGGCCTTGAAGCAAAGGTATCTCTGCCTGGTCTAAATAATTTTGGATTGTTTGTCTAAGTAATCCGGGAGAATCCGGATACCAGGAACCGGCTAATTCGGCATTCTGAATATCCCCAGCCATAAGTGTTAAGGAAAGCAGTGAGAAACAAAAATAAAACCAGATCGCCTTACTCATCAAGCTCCGGCTAATCAAAATATATACTTTCGCCGGGTTTTAAATCAGTGCGGGTAATATTTTTCACAAACAGGTTGATCTTATCCTTCTCCAAAGCCTTAGGTAGTTGCTGACCTTCTTTTTCGATCTTTACCAAAGTAAATTTTTTACCCTTAAAAGTCCGGCCGATCGAACCTTCTCTGATCATTCCGGACTGCACCCAGCCGTTGATCACCAGGCCCACACCACCTACATCATAACAGCGCGAAACAAAAACTTCTGAACCCATCAACGCTCACTTTCTCCCCGCTTGATCCCAAGCTTTAAGATTTTTTGAATCAGTTTATTATAAGGCATGCCGCCCTTATCAGCTGACTGGGCCAACTCATCTTCCGGATCTAAAGAAGGATTGGCGTTCACTTCCAGGATATGGATCTTTGAATCTTTGCCTACTCGGATATCAAAACGGGCATAACCTTCTAAATCCAAAGCCCGAAAAGCGCGCTTACAAATATCGCTGATCTTCTTGTTTAACCCTTCAGGCAGGCGTCCGGCAAAAACATTTTTAATCTCCCATTTCTTCCGGTACTCATCGTCCCACTTGGCTTTATAGGTAGCGATCGCAGATACATCCTCTCCGAGATTGCCGAATTTTATTTCTCGGAACGGCAAAACCTTTATCCTTCGATCGCCAAGTACACTGACATAAAGTTCGCGGCCATCAACATACTCTTCAGCAATAACATCACTCTTCATGCTTTCGTGGATAAACTTGACTCTCTCGATTAAAGACGTCTCATCCTCAACTATCGAAGCCTGAGATATCCCCCGGGAAGCTTCTTCATTCAGAGGCTTGACGATCAAAGGAAGCCTGAGTTTTTTGGGCAGCCAAATCCGGCGATTTCGATAAAAAGTATAAAAATGCGGGACTTTTATCCGGTGAAAGGTAAGAATTTTTTTGCATAAGGCTTTATTGCCGCAAATCGCCAGATTAGTCAAAGAAGCTCCGGTATAAGGAATATCCAGCATCTCCAAAGTGGCAACCACGTTCTTGTCCAGGTGAGACTTCTGGTTAAACACTTCAGCCAAGTTAAAAATAACCTCGGGCTTGCTTTCAGCGGCCTCTTCAAAAAGCAGGCTGACATTATTATACAAACCCAGCAAAATCGGTTTATGCCCGTTTTCTAAAAGCGCCTGGTGGGTACGGCGTTCAGTGCTCCAGTTAGGGTCTTGAAACTCTTCTTTAAAATCGTAACCGCGCGGTTTAAAGTAAGGGCTGTCAAAAAGAAGTAAGACTTTTAATTTCCTGTCCATTATTTCTTTTTCCGGAATTTTCCGGTATAAAGATAATTCATAATCAGCGTGGTCGCATAAACCGAGATCTTTATCAAAGCCGACTCCTGGGAATCAGAAACTGCCAGCTTTAACTGGCGGCAACGGCTGGCAATATTATCCAATAGCCCGTCAATAAGGTACCTTTTCTCACCGGTCCAAATTGAGACATTGCTTAGGATATCCTTACGGTATTTTTTGATAATTTCAGCGGCTGAAGTCAGGTTTTTTTCGCCCTCAACTATTGGAGAAAAAATCCTGTTTAAGTTACTGTCGTGAAAATCAGGAAAATCTTCGGCGTAGAAATACTTTTTCTTTTTATAGAAATTTTTTAAACTGACATTCATCCGGCGGGCTTCCCAATACTTTTTACCCTTTTTGACCAGAGGTTCTTTATCTTTTATTTTATTCATCAGCTGGTCTACATAATCAAGCTTATCAATAGCCTTCCAGCCCTTATACTGAACCCGCCAATCTAAGTCCGGGGTAAGCCAGACCGCAAAAGTCTCGGCAAAATCTTCATCAGGATGATACTGGGCATAATAATCCTCAAGGTGCCGGACAAAACTCTTACTGTAAGGCCGGAAACGGTAAGTCTCGCGATATTCCTTATGAAACGGCCCAAAGATCTTATGCCACTTTTTACTTTTGTACAATTTATAGGCATAATTTATGGCGTGGCCGGTCTCATGCCGAAGTAACTTCAGGCACCAATCTTTAGTACCGCCCTCAACATCAAGCATCATCTTTTTTTCCAGTTTCATCAATGCAGAATGAGCCAGAAAAAAAGGAATACCCACTACCGGTTCTCCATCGGGAATAAGCCATTCATCGGCTAGATAGCAAGGCGGTTTTAACTTGATCCCTTTAGAATCAAGTTCAGCGTAAAGCTCTTGGATACAATCATCAAGCCAGGTACCTGGAAGAGAAAGCGGCAAATCCCGGATCTTGATCTCCAGCAGTTCTTCTTCGGAAAGTTTAGCTAGGTCTTCAACCTTTCTCGACATCTATTTTTTGGTTTTAACCAGTTTTACACAGTCAAAATAGTAAGTGCCAATACCGGGCAGGCGGGGTTCAAATTGAAAACTCATAACCGGAAAATCAATAACCTGGTTTCTTTCGGCGGTTTCCGGCTGCCAATCAGCCCTGACAAAAAACTGCTCAAACGGACAGATTATTTCTTTCCAACCGCTGGAATCATCCTCAAGCAAAAAGCGGAAAATCTCTCCACCCTTATCTTTTATATCGAAAGCTACTACTGCTCCGGAATTATTCCCGTACATCGAAACACTTATTGATTTGTAACTCCTCCATTTCACATCTTGTGGCACAACTTCCCAAAGAGCTGCTCCGACGACATCCAAACCATAACCGCGGGCAATCCACATATAACCGGAAGGCTTTAGATCATAAAGCACTTTTAACGACTGCTCGCCGCAGGCTTTCAGGCTTTTATCGGCCCCCACTGTAACCAGGGAATCTTCACTAGAACCGTAATCCACGGTTTCGGCAGAAATCACCCCTTCAAAGCTATCGAGAACAACTTCTTTAGGCCCGAAAGAACAACCCGCTGCTAAAAACAAAACTAAACCTAAAATTAAAAAATAGCGCATAGAACCTCCTTTTAATGAGATCAGTCAAAAACTTATTTTATTTGAATAAGTTTTTGGCTAGATCGAATTAACCCAGCACTAATTTTACTTAAAATTAGTGCTGGGTAAGTTCAGCTACGCAAATTTTCTGTACCTAAGACTTTGAAAATTCGCTGCTTCACTTAATTATAACACATTTTCTAACCGCCGCCTATGGTTTTAGGATTATTCCGCCACCCAGAAGCCGGTCTTTTTGATAAAAAGCCGCTACCTGCCCAGGAGTTATTGAATCCAGCTTTTCAAAAAGCCTAACCTTTAACCTTTGCCCGTCAGCCTCTAAAACACAAGGCACCTCCCGGGAATTATAACGCACTTTTACTCTTAGCTTTCTCTGTTTAGGCTTGATAAACCAGTTAGGCTGAGCTACTAAAAAACTATCCCGCTCAAGGTCCTGGCGGCTGGCCACGATCACGGCTTTGGAGCGGCCGTCGATACCAGCTACATAAAGTGGGTGTTTATAAGCGATCCCCAAACCACTGCGTTGGCCGTAAGTATAATAATATATACCTTTATGCTTACCTAAAACTTTCCCCTGGAGGTCACAGATATCACCGCAATATTGGGCTGGTTTAAGAATGTTTTCTTCGATAAACTCAGGATAAGTCTTATCTTTGACAAAACAGACATCCTGGCTTTCTTTTCTTTCTTTGAATAGAAGCTTTTTAGTTTTAGCTATTCTTTTTACCTGAGGCTTAGTATAGCCTCCCAGCGGAAAAACCAGCGATTTTAAAATCTCCGG
>Ga0180009_10006880_pt1 | contig 11793 bp, 11 predicted proteins | sample OS_PC_MetaG_FD_123537 | JGI IMG/M metagenome (GOLD analysis project Ga0180009, IMG submission 123537) | Groundwater microbial communities from the Aspo Hard Rock Laboratory (HRL) deep subsurface site, Sweden - OS_PC_MetaG | ecosystem: Environmental > Aquatic > Deep subsurface > Groundwater...
AACCCTTTACGGAAAAGATGGCCTGCGCGCTCTGCCGGAAAGCCGAAAATTCAATGAAGGAGTGGGCTTTTTCAAAGCCCAAATGCCGTTTAGCGGCCCCTTCATGAATTTTCAGCCTTCCCGTCATTCACCGGCTCGCCTCCCCCGCTTTTCCGCTTCCCACCGCGCTCTTCCGAAAATGTTTTTGTTTTGGTTATTAAGTTTCCCCCGCTATTAGTGAAGCAAGGATTTTGTATGAAACAACAAAACCGCAGCAACCGGTTTTTTCCTTGCCGGAACTAAAAACATTTTTTTACCTTTATGCCTTATTAACCAAACAACCGGCTGTATGCAGCAATTAGCCAAGTCATTCCCTTTTCATAGCAGAATCTACCAGCCTCTTAATGGGCTTAGCGAATCACAATAAATTATTTCGTCATGAAAAAGCAATTATTAATTTTCAGTCTTAACATACTTGCGTGTGTTTCAATTTTTGGGCAGGATTTTATTATCCCAACAAAGCAATGGAATGTGAGATTATCTGCCGGAATGGGATTCTCAACGGAAATATATATAATTGCCGGTGATTCTGTTGTTGAATCAAAGCTGTACAATAAGATTTGGGTATCGTACGACTCATTAGTCACATTGAATTACCAGGGGCTATTGAGGGAAGAAGCAAAAACTGTTTACTACATTCCTCCAGGTGGGAGTGAAGGGATATTGTATGATTTCAATCTGGAAGTTGGAGCAACGGCACTTGTTAACAACCTGTTCTGTAGTGATATTTTGTTAAATGTTATCGCCATTGACACTGTTGAATACTTTGGCATATCCCGAAAAAGGTGGCATTTGGGTGAAGGCGGAGATGTTTACGAATACTGGCTCGAAGGCATTGGAAGCCTGAACGGACCACTGCACACTAAATACTGGGAATGTATTGTGTGTCCGGTTTGGGAGCTCTTATGCCTCCATGAAGATGACGCTTTGAGATATATTATGCCTTATGCATCAGAATGTTATCAAAATACTGTAGGAATAACCGAAAAAGATCAGCCGAATTACTTTAGTGTGTCGCCAAATCCTTTAACCGCAGGACAGGTCTTAACACTGAAAACAAATGCAGCAGCCAGCTGCCTCAGCATTCTTAACAGTTCGGGACAATTAGTCAGAAGGGTTGAAAAGATCAATGAGTTGCTTATTAAAATAGAAACCGATGACTTCACACCAGGCATGTATTTTATTCAACTCACCACAACTGAAAATAAAACCCAATCGAAAAGCCTGCTGATTCAATGAAATGATAAGCTAAACCAAAACTAAATGATCGTGTTACCATGAATAAAACAGTATTATTATTTTCTATCCTAATCATCCTAATCATAGGTTGTAAGAAAGAAATTTCAAATGGAAAGAATTCATTAACAACACTACTTCCTGAGTCGGCAGGAGTAAATTGTCCTTCGGGGGGATTTAAGATATCAACCGGTATCGACTTCAATGAGAATGGTATTTTAGATCCGGAAGAAATTGATGCTGAAGAATATGTTTGCAATGGAAATAACGGAGAAAACGGACTTAACTCATTGATTAAGGTAATAACTGAGCCCTCAAGTGAATATTGTGGATTTGGAGGACTGAAGATTGAGTCTGGCCAGGATATAAACAATAATAACGTACTTGAGGAAAACGAAATCCAGGCTATCAACTATGTTTGTAACGGGGAGAATGGACAAAGTACTGGTGAGATTACTGCAATCAGGATCCCGTTCAATTTAGCTTATAAATGGAGATACGCTGAGAATAATTGGACTTCAGAGTTTCAAGATGGTTTATTGAGTGGCTTTGACAAAGGTGATTATAGTGGTTTTGATAGTATTATTTTTGTTTCCTGGTTTCGTCGTGGAGGAGAATCAACCGATCCCCTTTGGTTAAGATTATATGATTACACAGATGATTCTGGTATTTCTAATTCTGAGCTTATTTCGGTAATCCCAGACTCGATGTTGATAGATCCTGAAAGCAGAGTTTTTAAAAGTGAAAATTTCTTTAATTCTATTTTATCAGGTCCCAGAACAATAGGCATACAATACAAAAAAGCGTCTACAGAAATACGAGCCATTTCAATACATTATGCGGAGCTAATTTTGTTTAAGCGAGATTAAGTATTGTAGCCTATTAACCAGCTAAGTTTATAACAAGGAAGGCAGAAATAAAAAAGTGATAAATTGAGAAAATTGCAGTGTTTATTGATGAGGCACGGATCGCACTTCGGCACTCCCTTCGGCATGGTAAGGCAGGCCTGTATGGCAGTAAACAAGCTCAGGACATCGCAGCCCAGGCAGCTAAGCGGTAGCACTGAAAAATGCGCATTAACAGATAACCTAAAAACATAAAATTATGAAATTTAAGCTTTTGATTGTGGCATTAGTATTTACTTTTAATCTATACAGTAATGAAATTGACACCTTAAAACTCAATTCGAAAATTAAAGAGGTAACTGTATTTATTGATGGAGCACAGATAACAAGAGAAGCAAAAATTGCTGTTTTAAAAGGCAAACACATTTTTGTATTAGAGAACCTGCCGGCAGAGATTAATCCGCAAAGTATCCAAATTGACAACAATCAACAGGGCGAAATTTTGTCAGTAAAGCATGAACTGGTCTATCCTACCGAAAAGAGTAAAACAGTACTTGCATACGAGGACAAAATCAGACTTCAGAAAATCAGCGTACTGGAGATACAAAATGAAATCAAGGTGTATGAACTGGAGGAAAAAATATTGTTGGACAACAGTAAACTGAATAAAAAGGATGAAGGCTCATCAGTTGCAGTGATCAAAGAAGCTGCTGCCTTTTACCGGACAAAACTGAATGAGATCAGACAAAATCAACTAAATCTTAAGGTTGAGTTGGATTTAAAAAAGGAAAAAATACAGGATTTATATTTAGAATTGAACAAATACGTATCACACGAGAAAAAAATAACCAGTAAAATTGTATTCGCAGTCAACAGTGAAGCACAGTTAAATACTAACTTCAGGATTAGTTATTTTGTTTCATCTGCTGGTTGGACTCCATTATACGATTTCAGGGTGAATGACATTCATGAGCCTTTAAATCTGATTTATAATGCAAATATCTACCAATCGACCGGAGAAGATTGGAATGGTATAAATTTAACATTATCAACTAACAGACCCACCTTAAGCAATATAATTCCGCAACTGGAAACCTGGTTCATTGAAAGGAAAAATAGTTATCAAAAGAACAATGTAATTAGCGAACAGTCTGCATTGCGGGGAAATATTTCGGATGTAAATACAGGAGATCCCATTCCCTTCGCAAACTTAATCGTTTACAATAATGGAGAAGTTGTTGCAGCTACTACAACAGATTTTGATGGAAGATATTCCATCAAGCCAATCAACCCCGGATATTATGATGTGATCGTTTCATTTGTTGGTTATGAAAGCACAGAAATGAAAGGTGTGCAGGTAAACGCAGGCAAAATAACTTTTCAGGATTTCAAAATGCAAGCTGCTGCTTTATCGCTTGATGAAGTGCAAATAGCTGAATATAAGGTTCCATTAATCAATAAAGTCGAGCCCAGAAGAGTTGGTTCAGTTACGGCAGAAGAAATAGCAAAAATACCCGAACGCAAAGCAAATTCAAGAGCTTCAACAGTCGCTGGCAGATGGGGATCAAGGGCCGAAGAAATTGTGTTTGTTGAAGGTTATGAGCCAAATCAAACTATTTCTGGTTTGGAGTATAAAATTGATGTTCCTTACACAATTCCATCCGACGGTAAAGATTACAATGTCAAAATCAAAGAAGTAATGATTCCTGTAAATTTTGTTTTCAGAAGTGTTCCCAAACTGGACAATGATGTTTTCCTGATTGCAGAAATAAGTGATTGGTCGAAATTGAATCTGTTATCGGGAAAATCAAGTATTTATTACAATGGGGTTTTTACCGGCCAATCCGAAATTGATGTGAAGAACATCAAGGATACTTTAGCAATTTCTTTGAACAGAGAGAAGAACATTCTGGTTGAGCGGACATTGCTAAAGAAGAAAAATGAAAAGCAGTTTATCGGGAATAACATACGAGAAACGATCAATTGGAGTATCACAGTCAAGAACAATAAAACTGTCAGGACCAAAGTTTTTATTGAAGATCAATTTCCTGTTTCTGAAAACAAATCAATCGAGATTGAAAGGCTTGAAGATTCGAATGGCAGGGTAAATGAAAAAACCGGAAAAAGAATTTGGGAACTCAATTTGGAACCAAACGAGAAAAAAGAATTGACCTTAAAATATTCGGTTAAATACCCTAGTCATATGAGATTGGATGTTGACTAAAAGCAATTTACCCGGAGATTTATTCCCGGGAAATAATCTTAATCAAAAGCAGTTATTTGCTTATATCGCATAAACATTCAAATGCTATGAAAACACAATTTCTAATTGCGCTGTTGTTTATTATTTCGGTTTCCGTTAGTGGTCAAAATGATACGGCGAAACAGCATGACAAGATTGAAGAAGTAGAAATTATAACTATCGTGGAGTCAATGCCCGAATTCATTGGCGGATTTGAGGCTTTAATGAAATACATTGCCACGCATGCAATATATACAGAACGAGCAAGAAAGGAAAAAGTGCAAGGGAAGGTATATGTGAATTTTACCGTGGATAAAAGTGGGGCAATACATGATCCAAAAGTTTTGAAAGGCATTCATCCTGATTTGGATAGCGTAAGTTTGTCGCTTGTAAGCAATATGCCCAATTGGAATCCGGCAAAACAAAGGGGAAAGCCGGTTTCATGTCAGTATAACTTACCTATCAGTTTTAATTTTGATCAGGATTATGACAATCCGGAACCCTCAAAATATTGGAAAAAAAAGGGAAGGAAAAAATTTATGAAGCGCTGCCTTAGTGAGTTTGGGAAAAGTGAAACTGATTGCAATTGCTGGTATAATTATATAATTTGGAACTATAATCATTTAACAATGAAAGAAATAGATCTGCTTGAAATGTTCAATAGCCAGCAGCCTTGCGAGAGCAAAAGCAGTATTGAAATAAACAGGTAGTCTGGAGTAAACTGTTCTCAGCACCTTATTACATCGTCTTTTTATGCCTGACCGATCTTGCCGGCCAACGGGCTTTTTGATAGGCATAATAGCAATTAGGATATTCCTCCTCCCTTGAATTAATAATCGGATCGAAACCATCCCTTAGCAGTTCGTGATTGCTGATAATCAGCTGCTGAATCCGATGCCTTGAAGCAGCACGGTTGTTATATGCTCCACGAACCTTATTGATGGCATCCCTGTAATTATTTGCTGCTTGAATCAGCCTGTTGGTGATATGAATATCCGGCAAATAGCCAGTCAGTTCATCAGGATAGCGCTTAAGTATTTGCAACAATTGTTCAGTAAAGAACAAAAGTTGAGCTGCAGAAACAGAACGGTAACGCCTTACGAACATCTTAATGGTTTGAATATCGGACTGATTGGCGACACAATATGCCAAATGCAGAAAACGATCAAACGCATCCAAAAGCTGCGCCCTGGCTTCCAGCCGTATAAGATTTACAGCCTTTACCGGGATCAAAAGCGGCTGCAACAGTCTACCAATCTCTTCCGTTTGGTTGCCAAATGTGATCAAATCGGCATCGAGCAAGGGAATATCAGCAAAACAATGTTTGTTTTGTCTGAGCACATGCCAAACCATCTTGAATTTCTCCGAATTTTGTAAAAAGTATTTCATAAGTCGCGTATTAAGTTAAAAAAACAACATCCTCTATATATATAGACCTGTAAGCGTTTCAAGATTCCGGAAACAAAAGCTATGCTATTGATGCAAAGCAAGTAAGCAAAGTACTTAAGCCTGTGCAATTCGGGTAAATCCAGGGATTAAAAAAGTTTTAGCAAAAAGCGATTTATTGCGTGAAACATTAAAACTAGATTTTGGAAAGAGCAGATGACAAAAAGTAAAAAGAAATTCAGGTTTTGGAATTACCGGATGAACAAAAGCAAAGGCAAACTTCTGATTTGAAGCGCTAAAATCCTTGAAAGCACGAAGGAATGCTGGTTTTTGAATGAATGGATAAGTGAAAGTGAGGTGAAATTTTCATTTTGGAAGGAGCAAATAAGTTAAACAAGACAAAAATTCTGATTTTGGAATAAGCAGATGAACAAAAGTAAAGGCAAATTCTCGTTTTGGAATGACCGGATGAGACAAAGTAAGTATAAGATTTTGTCATACATTAAGCAGTGCTGTGAATATCATGCAGCTGATAGCCGGGGATTCAGTAAATCATCTGTGTATGTTGGGTTTTTTGGGTGAATGAGAAATTTGATGCTGTTGGGCGTTTTGGCGCTGGACTTTTTCTTTACCTTTAGGGCGAATTAACCAATTAACGAGATGACATACATTATTACTAAGTCTGTTTTTCCTGAAGATAAAGAACACATAAAAAAGAACTTAATTCATAAGTCAGAAAGATATAAACATCTTTTTCGTTTATTTGATGCAGATGGAAACTTATATTTTGAAGGCTTAAGTACTAAACTGTATTCTTTTGATCCACTTGATGATGAAATGGCAAATTCGGGTTGCACTGAAATAAAATATTACAATAATGGTATTTGGGAGATATTATAAATGAATTACTATTACCGAAATTCTATTCAAAATTTTCTCAAAGCATCTAATAATGAGATAATTGGTGCAATGGCCATATCGAATGAGTTTGATGCTACACACCTGCAAAACAAATCTTGGGAGTTACAAATTCCCATTTTGAAAAGCGCTTTAGACAACTTTAAGGGTGAAATATTTTTTGAGTTTTCCATCCCCCGAATGGGGAAAAGGGTTGATACTCTCGTGATTATTGAAAATATTGTTTTTGTTATAGAATTTAAAGTTGGTGAAAAACACTTTCTGAATCATAATGTTGAGCAAGTTTGGGATTATGCGCTGGACTTAAAGAATTTCCACAAAACAAGTCATCATGTTGTTGTTGTTCCCGTATTAATTGCAACGGAAGCAAAAAAAAGTTTCACAGAAATACAACTTACTTCTCATAATGATAATTTGACGTTACCCGTAAAAATCGGAAGTGATGGATTATTTGAAGTAATTCAAAACGCGCTTGAATTCTTTTCAAATGAAAGCAGAATAGACATACCCGAATATTTAAGTGGTGGCTATATGCCAACACCAACAATTATTGAAGCTGCGGTTTCATTATATACAACACATAGTGTTAAAAATATTACACGTAGTGATGCTGATGCGAAAAACCTGACGATTACCACGAGTAAAATATCTGATATAATACAGCAAGCTCAAATAAACCATACTAAAATCATATGTTTTGTTACAGGAGTTCCAGGTGCAGGAAAAACGCTCGTTGGACTTAATGTAGCAACTTCACACCTCGACAATGAAAATGGTAATGCAAGTGTTTATTTATCTGGGAACAAACCACTTGTAGATATTCTTCAGGAGGCATTGACAAGAGATAAAGTTCAAAGAGAAAAAGAAAAGGGAATTAAAATATCTAAAAAAACAGCTAAACAAGCTGTGAAAGCTTTCATACAAATTATACATCACTATCGTGATGAATATTTAAAAAACGCAGAAGCTCCATATGACCATGTAGCAATTTTCGACGAAGCACAACGGGCCTGGAACAAAGAACAAACGGTTAAATTCATGAAACAGAAAAAGGGAATTCCCGATTTTGATTTTTCTGAGCCTGAGTTTTTGATATCTTGTTTGAACAGACATAAAGATTGGGCAGTAATTGTTTGCTTAGTTGGTGGCGGTCAAGAAATTAATACCGGAGAAGCAGGTATTTCGGAGTGGATAAACGCAGTAGATAGGACTTTTCCTGATTGGAAAGTTTATATTTCTCCCAACCTTACTGGTTCTGAATATATGGCCATTGATGCCATCGAAAAACTGAAAAGACAAGAGCGAGTTAATTTTGATGAGAATTTACATTTGGCTGTCTCAATGCGTTCATTCAGAGCAGAAAAACTATCCTCTTTTGTTAAAAACCTTTTAGACCTTAGAATTGATAAGGCAAAAGTTGATTATTTACAGTTTTCTACAAAGTATCCAATTGTACTAACAAGAGATTTAGCAAAAGCAAAAAAATGGCTTAAAGAGAAAGCGAGGGGTAGTGAACGATATGGTATTGTGGTTTCCAGTCAGGCCTTGCGATTAAAACCATTTGCAATTGATGTGAAGTCTCCAATGAATTATGTCAATTGGTTTTTAGATGACAAAGATGATGTTCGTTCTTCATTTTACTTGGAAGATGTAGTTACTGAATTCCAAATTCAAGGATTAGAATTAGATTGGAGTTGTGTGGTATGGGATGGAGATTTACGTTATTCTATGAATGAATGGCAGACGTATTCTTTCAGAGGAAAAAAATGGCAAAACATCAACAAACCCGAACGTAAAAAATACCTTTTAAATGCTTATCGCGTGCTACTTACACGAGCAAGACAAGGTATGGTTATCGTAATTCCGGAAGGAGATGATAACGACCAAACCCGCAAAAAAGAATATTATGATCCAACCTATTATTATTTGGCACAATACGGAATACCAATCATTTGATTTTAGTATTGATCAACCCAAGTTAATTATAGATTTCCTTTCACTAGTGTCCACTAAAAATTAAAGGATAGTTGTTGATTACAAATTTCTTTCATATTTTCTTCTGTATTAACATGATTAAAAAGTTCTTTAATAGCAGTTTTATCCAAAAGCGAGGCACTCAAGATTCGAAGCACATCAAAGGTGGTTCTACCAAGCTTGAGGTCATGTTCTACGATGGCAACAAGACAATATGCAGTTATAGCCGTATAGATTTGTATTCTTACCGCATTCTCAGTTACACCCCAAAATGACTTGATATGCAGATGCTGTTTTATCCATTTGAAGAAAAGCTCAACTTGCCATCGACTCTTATAAAGCTGAGCAATCTTAGCAGCCGATACTTCAAAGTTATTGGAAAGGTAAGTAAAGGTTCGATGATGCTCATCACTATAAAAAACAATGCGTCGAAGTTGTCCAGGGTATTTAATTTTGGTCTGAGGGCCGTTCAGTCTTATGACCTGATCGCAAAGAATATTATCAGGCCCATCAAGGAGTTCTTCACCATTAACGATTTCATATTGAAGATTACCTCTTTCACGAATTACAAAGTTAGAACCGATAATGTCAATATGATAGAGTCTGGAAAGGTAAAAATAGCCCCTGTCAAAAATATAGTAAGCGTTTGGTTCATAAGGAATTTCGTCCATAGCATTCATGTCATGTACTTTGGCCTCAGTAATATGAATAAACGTGGGAATCTGGGTTACAACATCAAAAAGCGTGTGCATCTTAATCCCGGCCTTGGTTTTCCTAAACTTTGCCCACCAGAAAAGATTCAGGCAAAGATCGATCGTAGTCGAGTCAAAAGCATAATACCGCCCTTCGGTTTCGAACTCTTTTATGAGCCTTTTCTTCTGTGCAATGTCAATCATTTTGTAGGCGAACTTTTCAAAAATTTGGTAATTCCGATTCTCATTCGCTTTCGAAAGATTACTTCTGGTAATGTTGGATTTTCCAAAACCAAGATGGTAAGATTTTCTGCTATGAGCCCCCAGAACAGAGACGAGTTCGCGAAGGCTATCGCATCCGGCAAGCTGTCCAAACATCATAACCAACAACTGGTTCCAGCAGCTAAAAGATTTTACGTATTTATCCCCCTGATATTCCAAAACAATTCGTTGAAAAAACTTCTGTGGCAGAAATTCAATAAGCTGTGCAAATACATATTTTCCGGTGTGCATACATTCAAATTCTCATTAGAATTTAAAAGTATCAATTCAAATCGTGGACACAAAATTTTTGATTTAAACTGCATCTGCTTAGTTAATTATAATCATGTTTTTTAACTTTTAGTGGACACTACTGATTTCCTTTAGTAAATCAAAACGACCACTTCAAATCCATAAAGCCTGCCCCACCCCATCGCCGTCGCGGATTTACTTGCACTGCGATGCATTGCGATGCCCTGAGCCTGCCTGTTGACTGCAGGAAGGCAGACCCCGGCGCTGGTGCGGATCTAAAACCCGTATCCTGAAAAAACAAAAACCCCACGACATAAGCTTTTTTTTCTTGTCCTATGCCCGGGCAAAAGACCAAACCCTCGCTATTGGTAAAGCTGGGATTTTGCATGAACAATAAACCGCAGCAACCGGATTTTTCTTGCCGGAACTAAAAACATTTTTTTACCTTTATGGCTTATTGATGTTGGCATTTATTAAAACGAAGATTCGAAAAGTAACTTCAATGAAAAAATCTGCAAATGAAGAAGTTCAAAAATTTTTGGACGAAATAAAGTTGATCGATGCTGGAAAGTCTGATACCCTCATTGAAATACGTGAAATCATCTTTAATCATTTCCCAAAAACTAACGAAAGGATAATGTATGGTGGCATTGTATTCTTTCTCAATGATGAGATGTTTAGTGGGTTATTCTTAAACAAGAAATACATCACCCTTGAATTTTCTAAAGGATTCCTAATGAAAGATCCTAACAGAACCCTTGAAGGTAAAGGTAAATACCGAAGACACCTTAAAATATTTACAAAAGAGGATATCCTAAGCAAAGGAGTTTCCTTTCTTGTGAAACAAGCAGTATAAATTGACTTAAAAACCTGAAAAATATGGATTCACTTTCACCGAACATTTTTGTTAACGACATAGACGAGACGATTAATTTTTATAAAACCATAGGATTTAAAGTTGCTATGGCCGTTCCTGAGGAAGGCGACTTTGTATGGGTGATGATGACTTGCGGGAAAGTAAGTTTTATGTTTCAAACATTCGAGAGCCTGGGTTCAGAATTACCGGAAATATCAAGACAAAATGGAGGTTCATTACTGCTATACATCCAAATAAAAGAAATCAGACAATTTCACGATAAAATAAAAGACAAAGTGAAAATCATTAAAGGACTTGAGAAAACATTTTATGGTGCAACGGAATTTTCGATTTTGGACAATAATGGATATCTATTGACTTTCGCAGAGAATGAAGAATAAATAACGAAATGCCAACAGCGTAAATAACTTATGGCGGGTAAAGTGGTGAGTGCAAGCTTTGTGCTACAAATAAAGATCGCTGCATGCGGACAAGAAAGCGTTTTGAAAACCGTCACAAGTCAAATACGCAAAACCTTACCACCCCCATCCACCAAAAACTCCCAAATTGTACCGCAAAAACGCACAAACCAAATGAAGCTAAACCCATTGAACCCACGTAAGGCACTGAATAAGGCTTTCCTGAAAGTGAAGCCCAACCGGACGGATATCGAGGCGTTCAAGGCCAACCTGATCCGGCTGCTCGACCCCGGCGCTGGTGCGGAATTGTAATCCGTATCCCGAAAAACAAAAACCAACGACATAAGCTGGTTTTCTTCGTCCTTTGGCTGGGCAATGAACCAAAGCCCTCGCTATTGGTATAGCTGGGATTTTGTAAAAAACAATAAACCGTAGCAACCGGTTTTTTTTCTTATCAGAACTAAAAACATTTTTTTACTTTTATGGCTTATTAACCAAGCCGTTGGGCTTATGCAGCAATTATCAAATTCAAAAGCTGAATGTGTCTATCAGTTTAGTACATGACAAAAAATATAACCAATTGAATATCAACTAAATATGTTAATAACTTTTTGATAACTAATTCGTAAAATACGATTTAAAATACTGGCATTCAGTATCTTGAAAGAAATAT
>Ga0180009_10006881_pt1 | contig 11792 bp, 9 predicted proteins | sample OS_PC_MetaG_FD_123537 | JGI IMG/M metagenome (GOLD analysis project Ga0180009, IMG submission 123537) | Groundwater microbial communities from the Aspo Hard Rock Laboratory (HRL) deep subsurface site, Sweden - OS_PC_MetaG | ecosystem: Environmental > Aquatic > Deep subsurface > Groundwater...
CGCGAGCCGCACTGCTCCAAGGGGCCTCGGATGATGGTGCAGCGGACCCTACCGGAGACCCACCAGCGCTCCCAACGCACGCGTCCAAGCGCTCATCGCCCACCAGGGACGATCCACGGCTGGCCGCGCTGGAGGACCGGTACCGCAAAGCGATTCGGGCGTTGGTGCGGCAACTCGTCGAGTCGCGCAAGAACGGGGCGCGGAACGTTCCGCTGGAAGAGGAGCGAATTCGACAGTTGCTTCGGGCGCTGGACGGAGCACGGGCAACGCGGACGGAACTGCAGACAAGGCTGGAAGACCTCGAGACGCGGTTGGCATCCCGAGCATCAACGCGCCATGCCGCAGCATCGGACGCGCGTGATCGTGAACGGTGGACCGCTCTACAGGCCGAGCTGATGGAAGCGCGGCGGCAACTGGCACACGCAGAAGACGTCGCCCAACGTTGTCACACGTTGGAGGAACAGTTCTGCTGGGAAGTGCTCGAGGACGTGGATCTCGACAAGGATGACGTCGACTTGTCACGTGACTCTTTGACCTCCGAGCAGAAATCCGATCACGGATCGCGGTGAGGTTTTCCGCCAACCGGACCTTGCCCGCTCGACGGGGCAACGGTACAAGAATGGCCGCGCGTTGGGCCCACGCCATGCCGATGAAAGACGAGAAACATGACTGAGAATTACGAGGGAGTGGTGCCGGTCGGGGTGGATCTTGGCACCTCAACCAGCAAGTTCTGCGACGGCTCGCTTGTGCTTTATTTCTCATCGGTAGCGGGGGACCCCCTGACCGATCAGCTCGAGAAGAGCTGGCGTCGCATGAATCGCTCGAACGACCATCGGTGGCTGCACAACTTGGCGATTTGGGACGAGGCACGGGGAGCGTGGCGCTACGTGGGCGCCATGACGCGCAGCTCCCAGCGCCAGCAGTGGTTCGCGGAGAGCGGCGTGCTGCAGAACTTCGACGACGCGTTCCTGTCGCTTCAGGCGGGCGTCTTCCTGCTCGGCGTCGAACGAGGCGAGCCCTTGGAGCGCGTGGCCCTGGGCTTCGGCGTGCCCATCAAGGCCGGCGAAGAAGCGACCGAGCGCTTCCTTGACCACGTTCGGAGCCGCATGGTGGACGAAGATGGCAAACGGATAATGAAAATCCGCGCCAAAAACGTCGCCACCGACGAAGTCAGAGACGTGGCGGTGGAGGTGGTCTTCTCGCTGGTGCAGTTCCAGGCCTACGGCGCGTACATGGTGCTGTTGTTCTCGAAGTTCGACATGAAGCTGTACAACACCTACGTGGTGGACATCGGCCACGGCACTTGGATCAGCTTGCCTATCGTGGAGAACGAGGCCGACATCGTCCTGGCCGACTCCGTGCCCGCGGGCATCCACGCCATGACCCGCAACATCAGCCAAGCACTCTTCGAGAAGAGCGGACAGAAGGTCAAAGTCCAAGAGCAGCGCATCATGGAGAAGATCGCTGCCGGACAGCGGGAGATCGAGGTGCCCGGCGCCGGCGTGTTCAACTTCGAGGCCATGCTCGACGCAGAACGAGAAATGCTGGCCGAAGACATCATGAAGAAGATCCGCGTCGACGTCGGCGCGCTCGGCGCCAAAGGCGTCAGCCTCGACTACCTCGCCATCGTCGGCGGCGGCGCCCACCTCGTGTTCGACAAGCTCGCACCGCGCGTGGCCAGCTTCTTCGGCTGGGACGAGACCATGGCCAAAGAGCGCATCGTCGGCAACGAGGCCCTGCCCGTCGAACCGCGATTCGCCAATACCGCCGGGCTCATGCTGCTCGCCCGCGATCAGATCGCCATCGATCTCGACCAGGACGTCGATACCAACCTCGCCATCACCTCCGTGGTCTCCGACCGGGAATAGATGGACCCGCTCCTCCACACGCTCCTGGCGCGCGGCGTGTTGGATGCCGGTGCCGCGGAGTGGACCCAAAGCTACGCGGCCAGCCGTAGCCGTAGCATCGATACCGCCTTGCTCGAGCTCGACCTCGTCGACGAAGAAGACCTGCTGCGGGGGTTGGAATCGTGCTTTCACCTGCCGGCCGCGCGACCCGACGACCTGAGAGATCTCGAGCGCCGCGCCAAAGCGGACCTGCCCGCCGTGCTGACCTCGACCTCCGCTTGCCCGGTTCGTGCCGACGACGACCTGCTGGTCGTCTTGGTCACTGCCCCCCTCGCCGATGACGTACTCCAGCACATCAACGAGCGGCGCGTCGTGCAGCGTGTCGCTCCCGCCCACCATGTGCTCTGGGCCCGTTCCGTCGTGTACGGAGAGGCCGTGGACGAGCACGCCCAATCCCTCGAGGCACGACTCGCTCGCCGCAGAAACGCCCCAGATGTGGGGACTGTGCTCGAGACCCTCTCCTCCGCCCCTTCGCTCGGCGTGGCATCCACCGAAGCGCTCGAGTTCGCCGCCCACTTCCTCGACTTCGCATGCCTGCTGATGACCGTCGGCGATGAAGTACGCGTTCTGGCCTCGCGCAGCCTCGAGCTCGCCCCCCGCACCTCGGTCCCTGCTCCCGACGCCGGTTGCTCCTTCGCTGCCGCCGTCCGATTCGGCGGCTACTACGTGGGCAGTCTCATTGGTTCTGACGCCGACATCGCGTTCTTCGACCGTCTCGGACGACCGCCGCCACGATGGGCGTTCGTTGCGCCGGTCCCGCTGGTGGAAGGCCGCACCGTTGTCTTCCTCGGGGACAACGGCCCGCGCGGCATCGCCACGCGCTGGATCGCCAAGCTTACACTCGTCGTCTCCCGCCTCGGACAACAAGCCGGGCGTCTCGGAATCCGAGGGACGAGCCGCAAGAGCGCCGTACCCTCCACGTCGAACGCGCCAACCACGCCAGACGAACCGGCCCCCGCCGCGCAAGGGTCTGACGCACACGCCACAGCCGAGCCCGCCGCAGCAGAGGCACAGGCCACAGATCTGACGGCCGGCGAGCTGCGCGCCATCGCGCGTCTGCGGCACGCGGCGGACGCGGATGGCGTATCGGTCGAGCGCTTCGTCGACAGTCTGTTGAAGGAGCGCGGTGCGCCTACGGAACCTGACGCCACCGCACTACTCGGCGAGGTGCGCGGTCTGTTCGAACAGCTCGCTAGCAGTCTGCCATCTCAGCTTGCGCAAGGAATTGAAACGGCGATGCGCGATCTTTCCCCGCGCGAGCTGCCCGTCGGCACACCACCCAAGACCTCGACCCCAACGCCCGCACAGCAGAGCCGCCCCGAGGCTCCGTCACCCGAGCTCGTCCCCGTAACGCCAGCAAGCCGCGAAGTGGCGAGCTACCGGTCCCGACGAAAGAAGTCGGCACGGCTCAAGCTCTAGACGCCACCGAAGATGGACGCTTCTGTGCTCGTGCTGCTCGACCTCGGCGACGTACTGACCAAGGGCCTCATCGTCCAGGGCAGTCGTATACGACGATTCCGACTGCCCAGCGTGGTGGCCCACCGCCTGCTGAACCCGCACGCGGCAGGCGCGCTGCTGCTCGATGATGGGCGGCAATTCCCACGGCTCGCGGACTTCGACCCGAGCCGGTTTCCGCGCGCACGATCCTATCCTGGCGCCACGGAGTTTCTTGGCGCCGTCCGCGAGGACGAACACCCGATCAATTCAGCACGTTTCGTGGGCTCCCTCGCTGCCGTGCACGGTTCTGATCGAAGCTTGCTGGGTCGACATCCGACCGACGACAACGTCGACGCGCTGGTCCACAAGGCGCTGATGCTGGTACCAGAGACGGTGGACGACACCGAGGTCGTGTTCGTCATCGATCTCGGTGCCAAGGCGGAAACCATTCTTCGTTACTGCGAAAAGACCCCGCGCCGCGCTCGGCTTTCGACCTGGAGCTTCGTACGATCATCGCTTCACCGTCGCGACGTGACCTACCGAACACGGGTCCTGGACGCGGCGGATTGCGCGCTGGCGGTTCTGCCCACCGAGCTCGATCTCGCGAAGGTCGGTGCCGTCCTCCTGATCGATGTCGGATACTTGCGTACGAAGATGGCGCTCGTGTCGACCGAAGGATGCGAGCAGCAGGAGGAGCTGACCCACTTGGGCATCGCAGACTGCGTGCAGAGAATTCTGCGCGATGGTCAGGAGCTCGGTCTGATCGAGGATGAAGTCGCCGTCCTTCGGGCGTTCGAGCAAGGACGCAGCAAAATCGAGTTGGCTGGGCGCGCGTTCGACGTTCACGCGGCCTTCGACAGCGCCAAGGCTTCGCTCGAACGCGAGCTGGAGCGGGCGGCCCACCGGGTGCTCATGGACCGATTCGCGCGCCGAGCGGAGCCCTGTCGAGGCCTGGCGATCGTTGGCGGTGGAGCTTCGGTCGTGGGCGAGGGACTCGCGCAACGGTTGCGCCAGAGTTTTCAATTCGACAGCGTCTGGGTGGGGAGGGACGCCAGCTTCCTGTTGGTCGAAGGGGCGCGACGCCGGCTTCTTGAATCGGGATAGCGAGCAAGAGGGGATCAGGCGCCGTTCGCTTCGTCCATCCGCACCAAGTAGATGTCCTCCGCCACGTCCCGATCGAGGGCCAGCTCGGTCCCCTCGAATCGGATGCAAAACGCGGGAAAGCTCTGGTGCACCTCGACGACTGTTCCAGGCATGAGTCCAAACGCGTTGAGTCGGTGAAGGCGCGCGTGGTTCTTGGGTCGAATGTAGCTCACCCGTCCGCGCTCACCTGCGTTCATGTTGCAGAGATTGACGACCACCGTGGACGCGATGGTGCGGCGCGAACCGCAGCATCGACCGGGCGGGATCGGATTGCCATGAGGACACGTGGCGGGGTGACCGAGCAACGTGCAGATTCCCTCTTCCAGCTCGGGAAGCAGGCTGTGCTCGACTTCGCAGGCGACCTCCTCCTGCTTCTCCGCACTCAGGTCCAGAACCGTCGCGAAGAGGCTCTCGGCGAGTCGGTGCCTCCGCACCACGCTGCTCGCTTCCTTTCTCCCTTCGTAGGTCAGCGTCACCCGGTCCCGCTCTCGCACGATCAGTCCGCGCTTGTGCACGAACTCGAGCTCGTCCTCGGTGACCTCCACGTGGCAGCGGCGACGGATGGCGTCGAGAGAGGACTCGCCCTTCTCATCGGACTTCCACATCGCCTCCAGCAGCTCTTCGAACGCGCGCTTCATGGTCACTCCTAGGAGATACCGATACTCCGCAACGCCAAGTTGACGATCGCGCCAAGCACGATGGCGAAGGCGAGAGACGCGGCCAGCGTGCTGACACCGACTTTCAAGCCACGCTCTTTGATCAAGACGATGGTGGTGTTGATGCACGGCATCGACAACGTCATGATCAGCAGCGTGATCGCGAGTTGAACGTCCGTGAACTGTGCGTGCATCCGACTGAGCTCGGCGGCCCCGGCTTCGCGGCGAATCGCGGTCTTGATGAACACCTGAATGCTGTGGTCCGGCAGACCCATCAAGTGGACGACGGGCTTGCCGAGCTCGTCGATCATCGTCAGCCCGCCGGCGCGGTCGAACAGGAACACCGCGAAAGCGGCGAGCAAGAAGACGGGCACCGCTTCGCGCAGGAAGAGGAAGGATCGTCGGATGGTCTTCTCGAGCAGCACACGAACTCTTGGAATCCGCATCCTGGGTATCTCGAGGATGAGGTCGGGCCGATCCCCGGCAAGGACCTTGCGTCCGACCATCCCGGCGACCACGACACGAAGCGCCATCACACCGACCACGATGCCGCTGGCGAGCCAAGACATTCGGCCCAGCACCACGAGCATGACGGCGAGCAGGGGGGCGCACGGAAGACCGATGAGCAGCACGCTCATGATGATTCGCTCTTTGCGGGAAGGGAGCATCCGCGTCGTGATGAGGGCCATCGTCGTGCACGAAAGCCCCAGCACCAACGGAATCAGCCCTTGGCCGTTGAGCCCAAGCCAACGAAACATCCGGTCGAACAGCACCGCGAGCCGTGGCAGGTAGCCAGAGTCCTCGAGCACCGCTTGCAGCAGATAGAAGCAGAACAGCACCGGAAGCACGACGCCGACCGCCAGCGCCAGACCGGTGGGCAGCAGTCCAAAGTTCGGATCCATGATCGCGTCGCGGACGAACGCCGAGGGAATCGGCTGGACGATGCGACCGAACCAAGGAATCAGCAGCTTCTCGAACAGCTGCACGGATAGCAGGTCGACGACATACGTAGCGCCGAAGGCGCCGACCCACAGATAGGACGCCACCAGCACGACCAGCGCGATCAACGATCCGGATACGGGGCGCTGCGAGAGCTCGCCGAAGCGCATAAGCAGACTCGAGGAGTGCGGGCTGCTCGTGACCGCCCGCTCGGTCAATTGCCCCGCAGCGGAATTGAACGCGTCCGCGATGAGCGCAGCGAGCGGGGTGGAGAATCGCTCCTTGAGCTGCTGCACCACCTCGACCGCCTCTTTGCGTACGTTTTCACCGAGTTGTTCGGCCACCCACGATTGCGCCGCCTTGTCCCCGGAAATCAGCAAGATACCCAAGGCGCGAGGTTGAATGGACGGATTGCCCAACATCGAATCGAGCCGCTCGAGCGCCTCCTCAATCGCATCCGGAAACTGCACGACACTCTTCGGCACCTGTGCGTCGAGCACCAGCTCCGCCAAACGCCGAACGCCCCGGCCTTCCACCGCGACCGTGCGCCCCACCGGAACACCCAAGCCCCGCGCGAGCTCCCGGTCGTCCAGCTCCAAGCCCATGCTCTCCGCTTCGTCGAGCATGTTCAGATCGACGACCATCGGAAGGCGAAACTCCGCCACCTGCAGCGCGAACGCCAGCGCCCGGCGCAGATTCTTGGCGTCCGCCACGAGCAAAACGGCGCTCATCTGCCCCGATAAGAGCAGATCCCGCGCCACCATCTCGTCCTCGCTGCCTCCCCCGAGCATCGACGAGCCCGGCGTGTCGAACAAGTGCGTAACGGTCGGCAGCGCTGCCGCGCCCGAGCTCGACGGGTAGATGGATGCCGGCTTGGTGCCCAATCGCAGGGTCGACGGCCACCAGGGTATCCAGTGGGTCTCCACCGTGCCCGGCACGGCCGGACACCGCTCAGCCGAACCCGCTGCGCACGAACCGACCTGCGGCCCTCGACGAGCGTCGTGCCGCCCGCACGCGGCGCAATGCCTCTGGATTCCCGGCGTCGCCGCTCCCACACCCACGGACAACACGCCCCGGCTGACCTTCATTGTGCTGCCGGGGATGTTGACGGAATGATTTCCGTTGCCGCACAGCTGATCGAACAAGCACGTCTTGCCGACGCTGACATTGCCGACCACAGCCACCCGTCGAACCGTGAGTGACCGATGCTGGGGTGTTTCGACAGTCATTTTCGTCAAGCTTCAGCAGTCGATCCGAACATACTCAACGATCGGGGTGTCCGCATCCACGTTCTGGCACGCGATGCTGCGGGGAGATATTGTTCGATTTCGTTCACTACGTGGTTTCGTTGATAGCGGTGAGTTACCAAACCCGCTCACATCTAGGGAGTTGGGTCACGAAGGATCCGTACCTTTCCCTTCAAACGTTCACTCACCCACACCCGGTTGTTCGCGTCGACGAGGATGGCGCCCGCGTTCTGCGTGGACTCCACGATCGCGAGCCCCTCTTGTGGGCCGAGGATGAAGGCGATGTCGTCGAGCGCATCGGACAGAAAGGCGCTGTCAGCCCAGAGCGTGACGCTGCGCGACGCGGTCGCCGGATAGCCGGTACGCGGATCGATGATGTGGTGATATCGCTTGCCGTCTGCGACGTAGTAGCGCTCGTAGTCTCCTGCCGTCGACAGACCACAGTCGCGCAACTCGAGGGTAGCGAACGACGTGTTCGCGGGTCCCCTCGGGTCTTGGATTGCCACGGACCAGGGCTCTCCTCCGGGTTTCGATCCCGCCGCATACAGATCTCCGCCCGCCTGCACCATGAAGTCACGGAGTCCCTCGCGTCGGAGGACATCCGAAGCGCGATCGACCGCGTAGCCCTTGGCGATCCCCCCCAGTCCGATACGCCGCCCCTTGGGAACACGCACTTCCTGGGTCGAACGATCGATCTCGATAGCGCGATAGTCCACGAGCCGCCTGCGTCGCTTCACCTCCTTGGGATCCGGTCGCTCCTTGGGTTGGATGCCCGCGCCGCGAAAGCGCCACATCTCCCCCATGCTCGCAAACGTGATGTCGAACGCGCCGGACGAAATCTCCCCTGCCCAGAGGCTCTTCTCGATCACGCGGAACGTGTCGGCTCCGACCTTGACCCGCTGGCCGGCCCGCACATTGAGCTGGCTCACGTCGCTGTCTTCCCGCCAGGAGCTCATGGCCTGGTCGATTCGACGCAGCTCGTCGACCGCGTGCGTAATCGCACCACGAACACCTTGCTCATCGAGGCGTTCTGTCGTGTAGGCAGAGAACTTGACGACCGTACCCATGACCCGCGAGTCGACATCGACGCGGAGCGGAGCTTTGGGAGACGAAGGGGGAGTGGATGCGAGAGCGGCAGCGGTGTTCGCGCTGGCGATCTGGTCGACGCCTGCTCGAGGGGACCAAAACGCGATGGATCCGGCGGTGATCGCGGAGGCTCCCAGGATGATGGCGACACCCATGACATTTCTGGAGGCCATCGGAACTAGGAGGAACCCAAGGCCATCTTCACCCCGACGAAGATCAGCAGAACGGCGAGCATTCTGCGCAAGACTTGGGCTTGGGTCTTGCGCGCCAGGTCGGCGCCAAGCGAGGCGCCGAGGATGGCCCCGATCCCAACGGGAATCGCGAAGTTGATGTCCACGTGCCCCAACGACGCGAACACGATCGTGCCAACGAGGGATGACACACACAGAATCAAATGCGACGTGCCGATGGCGATGTGGGTGGGGATCTTCAGCAGCAAGATGAGGAAGGGGACGTGGACGATGCCTCCGCCGACGCCCAACAAGTTGGACAGGAATCCAATCAACACGGTGCCGAAGACGCCCAGCTCCATGTTGGTCGAGTAGGAGACGGTGTTGCCAAAGACGTCTTTCACCGTCTTGTGGCGGCTGTATTCACGCTTGGGTAGCACGGTCAGGGGGCGTCGCCCGAACATCAGGTTCATCGCCGACAGGAGCAGCGCGCCGGCGAACAGCGTCGAGAACATGGAGCTGGAGTACTGTTCGACGATGAAGGGGCCGATGATCGCGCCGGGCAGGACGGCGAGCGAGAGCTTGGCGGCCAGGTCGAAGTCCATCCGACCCTGGTGGTAGTAGACGATCGACCCACCGAGCGTGTTGATGAAGATGATGGCGATCGAGGTGCCGATGGCAGCTTGCGGGGAGAAGTTGAACAGGAGAATGAGGAAGGGCACATGCACGAACCCCATGCCGACACCCATCATGGTGCCCATCGTTCCGGCGGCAAGGCCGAAGAGGAACAGCAGGGGCGTGTACATCGTCATGAAGCTTCTCGAAGTCTCTTGCTACCGCGTCGCGTGCGCTGGATCGTTGAAGCCGGGAGCCCGAACGTCGTCGTCCGCGCGTCTTCGGGGGTAGTCGCCGGCCATGATGTCGAGGTAGCGCCCGTGTTCGGCCCACTGGATGAGGTGCATGACGCGCCACGTGACGAAGGGGTGCCTGCGGTCCATCGAGATCCAAGCGGCGATGACACCATCCAGGGCGTTGCTCGACTGTTGCTGAGACAACTCGCGCGCTTGCCGAATGAAGGGGGCGAGGCGCATGCGCGTTCGAGCCTTGGTGCCGGGACGGTAGCCGCCCGCAAACTTGAGCAACAATCGGATGCTGGTGGGCAGGTCGCGACACGCGAGCGCGCCCGCCCGGTCCGCGGTCAGCTCCGAGCATCGCTGCCACTTGAGCAGCGCCGCGCGCAGAGGCCAGCCCACCGTGGCGACGAAACCCAAGGCCGTCGCGCCGCCCATGAGCAAGATCTGGGCGAGCTCGTGAAAGAGCTGGTGGCTCGGATGCAAGTGCCCCAATTCGTGCCCGAGCACCGCGACGAGCTCTTCATCTCCCAGCTGATCGAGCAGCCCCGAGTTGACCGAGATCATCGGATCGCCAAACCCCGTCGCCATCGCGTTCATGTGCGGCGACTCGCCCAGGAACAACGTCGGCCGAAACGGGATATCGAGCCGGTGACGGGCCTTGTCCATCAACGCGAGCAGCTCGGGGAACTGGTCGTCACCGCACCTCACCGCGTTCGCCATCAACATGATACGCGCCGCGCGATTTCCAACGCGCGTCAGCACCAAACGCACCAGCTCCTTGAACCCCGGAATCGCCTTGAGCGCAGCCAACGACTTGCGATCCAGACTGTGCTCGTACGCAGTCGAGCTCAACGCCGTCAGCGGCTCGTCGCGACCAATGAACAGGGCGCAGCTGCACGCTCCGCAATGGTGCCGTTGCGGATACACGACCGCCTCGGGCACCTTCACGCGATTCTTCTTGCCGCAGTGCCGGCACGTGAGCATCCGCGTCGGCGTGGAGCTCGAGCTCGGCCACACCGCTTCACAGAACCCTTCGGGGTCGTCTGCAAACAAGTCTCGGTCCTCAGTCTTTGACCCAGGCATCGACAACGTCTTGCTCCGTTTCCTCGGCTTCCGGCTGCGCACGCCTCCGGCGTACAAGCAGACCGTTGCAGCGTCGTCCCACCCGCGTCGTGCAAATCTTGTTGATGGAACCGCCCACCGCAACACCGACGATCGGCACGATTCGGATCAGACTCTTGGAGGCCGCCCGCAACGCCAACTTGCTCAACAATGACGCGAGTAGCTTGGTGACCTGCCTGGGGCTGTAGTGCCAAATGGCCTCAACCTCGGCCGCAGCCACGTCGACGAGAAAGTTCTCCCCGTCGGTGAGCGCCTCGTAGCTCCCCGCAGACGCCAGCAAGAAAGCCAGACGGCGTTCGTGCGGATCCCGGATGTCGAAGCCGTGCAAGTACGACAGCGACAAGACCATCTCGGTCTCGTACTTGAGCATCATTCCCAAGTCGATGAACGTGCCCCCGATCGCGACCACAAGCATGCCCAGTCCAGGTGCGGTCGCCGGCATCGCCGTGAGCGCGCCGGTGGCGCCGGAACGCAACGAGTAGCGCTCAATGATGTGCTGAGCGACGATGCCTGCGCGGCCCACGCTCTCTTGGCCCGGGGGCAGCCCCTCTTGTTGTTTCAGGCTTTCGACGCGCGCGATCAGATCTTCGGGATCTTCGATGAGTCGCTCCACCGCGTGAAGCAGGCGTTCACCATCCACCGACTCGTGCTCACTCATTCCGCACCGTCATCGCTGCTCTTGAGCTTGCCGTACACGCGCCCCATCGCCGCCCGGAACCGCTCCAGATTCGCGATCTGCGCTTCGAGATCCATCTTCTCCCGCATGTGATCGGCCATCGCCGCCTGCGCGCGCCGAAGCTCCCTGGCCTGCCCCTCCAGGCGTTGGGCTTGTTTCTCCAATTCCTCCTCGAGCTCCTCAATCCGATTGCGCAACAGCTCGTCGCGCGCCTCCGCCTTGTGAGCCACCTCCGCGGCAACCCGGGTGAGCCGCTCCTTCTCTTGCTCCAACGCGTTGAGCTTGTCCGTCGCCTCCTTCATTTCCCGTCGCAGGCTCTGGATCTCACGCGCCGCTTCTTGGCCGTCCTCATGCACCCCCACGGTCTCGGCCACCAGCGTCTCGTTCTCGTCTCGGCACGCCGAAAGCAACCGCTTCGTTCGCTCCAACTCGCGTGCCTGCGACGCGAGCTGCCCGTCCGCATCGCTCACCTTCTCCTGCGAAGAGTCGAGCTCGGCACGTAGCGTCGCGCTCATCTCTTTGCAGTTCTTGAGCTGCCGTCGCAGATCCTCGACG
>Ga0180009_10006882_pt1 | contig 11792 bp, 11 predicted proteins | sample OS_PC_MetaG_FD_123537 | JGI IMG/M metagenome (GOLD analysis project Ga0180009, IMG submission 123537) | Groundwater microbial communities from the Aspo Hard Rock Laboratory (HRL) deep subsurface site, Sweden - OS_PC_MetaG | ecosystem: Environmental > Aquatic > Deep subsurface > Groundwater...
CCTTCACCATGTAGACCACGTATTCCGACATGTTCTTGGCGTGGTCGCCCATGCGCTCGATCGCCTTGGTGACGAACAGGATGTCGATGAAGACCGAAATGGTGCGCGGGTCTTCCATCATGAAGGTGATCAGGTGACGCAGGTTGAGGCGGAATTCCTCGTCCACCGCCTGATCCTGCCGCGCGATTTCGACCGCCTTGGTGGCGTCCAGCCGGGCAAAGCCGTCAAGCGCCTTCCTCAGCATGTCGAGCACCAGGTCGGACATGTATTTCACTTCGGAGAAGCGCGGCAGGCTGATGCGCTCGGCCTGGTGGATCAGCTTGGCCATGCGCGCGATCTTGGCGGCCTCGTCGCCGATGCGCTCGAGGTCGGTGATGGTCTTCACCACCATCATCACCATGCGCAGATCGGATGCGGTCGGCTGCCGGCGCGCGATGATGTGGGTGCAGTCCTCGTCGATCGCCACTTCCAGCGCATTGACGTTGTGATCGTTGGCGTCCACGCGGTCGGCCAGATCCATGTTGCCCGAGATCAGGGCTTCGATCGCATTGGTGATCTGCTCCTCGACCAGTCCACCCATTTTCAGCACGCTGGCACGCACGGCTTCCAGTTCGGCGTCAAACTGTTTATAGGTATGTTCTGTTGGCATGGCGGTGATCTCTCAAGAAATATCGTCTGATTATATGCGCCGTCTGTGACGAATTGATGTACGGCAGGATTCAGCGCGACTTGAAGGGCAGCGCGTAGCGGGTTCCGTCGACATCGAGAAACAGCGTCCAGTCGTGCCGCCCGCTGATGCAGACTGGCAGGGTCACGTTCGAGGCAAACGCCCCGTCTCCGCTGGGCCGCAGGTCATACCGGTTGAAACCCATGTCCATCCCCGCCATCTGGAATTCGGCGCTGATGCGGCGGGCGTTGGGTGCTGAAACCTGCAGGCCGAACGCTTCCAGCGGCGTCGGCTGCGACAGAAAACGCACGTCCACGGTTGCGCCGCGGTGGCTGAACGCGCAGCCGGCCAGCGGATCGGCGCAACTTACCGCCACGGCGTCGGCCGGGCGTTTCAGCCACCAGCCGGCCAGCGCGATCGCGATCAGCGCCGCCGCCAGCAGCAGCGGCACGGCCACCCGTTTCATGTCCACGCTCCGCGCAGCAGCGCCACGCCGTGCGCGCCGTGCGATTGCGCCAGCGCCACGTCGTCGCGTCCCAGCCCGCCCAGGCCGTAGACCGGAATCGGACTGGCAGCGGCAAGCGCGGAAAACGTCTCCCAGCCCAAGGTGGCCGCGCCCGGATGCGTGAGCGTGGGCAGCACCGGCGACAGCAGCGCGAAATCGGCGCCGATTTCAGCGGCATGGGCGAGCTCGGCGCTGTCGTGGCAAGACACCCCGATCAGAAAATCGTCCCCCTCGGCGTAGTCCGGCCGCGCGGCCAGCTGGCCTGCGGCGGACGAATCGAGATGCACGCCGGCGGCGCCCGCGGCCTGCGCCAGCTCCGGGTTGCCGTTGACCAGCACGCGCGCGCCGTGCAGGTGGGCGCGGCGCACTGTCTCGCGCGCCAGCGTCAGCCGCACGTCCTCGGGCAGCGTCTTGTCGCGCAGCTGGATCAGCCGCAGGCCTTGGGCCAGCGCGACATCCAATCGCGCCAGAAAGCTGTCGACGCCGAGCGACTCGGCGTGCGAAATGCCCAGCACCGGCGGCAGCGCCAGCGCCTTCAGGATCGGGAAGTTCGCCGGCAGCAGCGGCGTCACCTCGACCGCGTCGGGCAGCTGCCAGGAAAAAAGCTGCCCTTCATGCGGATGCGGTACGCCCTCCCACTGGAAGACGCGGAAAAAATTCAGCCGCACGGTCGCGTGCGGGTAGACGAAAACCCGGGTGATCCAGCGGCAGGTGCGGGTGACGACGATGCCGAGCTCCTCGTGCAGCTCCCGCGCCAGCGCCGCCTCCAGCGATTCCCCCGCCTCCACCTTGCCGCCGGGGAATTCCCAGTGGCCCGCATACACCTTGCCCGGCGGCCGCTGCGCCAGCAGCACGCGGCCGTCAGGCTGGGTCAGCACCGCGGCGACAACGTTTAATACGTCCTGGGCATCCCGTTCGCCCCCTCTCCCCGGTGGAGAGGGTTGGGGTGAGGACGCGCTGCCCGGCTGTTCCCTCGGACTCATTTCTTCCCCGCCCAGTCCCGCGCGAACTGCCACGCCACGCGCCCGTTGCGCGCACCGCGCCCGAGCGACCACTGCAGCGCGGCGCGTTCGAAGCCCTCGTCCGCCGGTGCGCCGAGGCTTGCGGCCCAGTGGCGCGCAATGGCCAGATAGGTGTCCTGGTCCATCGCGTGGAACGACACCCACAGCCCGAAGCGGTCGGACAGCGAAATTTTTTCCTCGGTCGCCTCGCCCGGATGCACTTCGCCACCGAGGTGCTTCGTCTCCAGGTTCTCCGCCATGTATTCCGGCATCAGGTGACGCCGGTTCGACGTGGCGTAGATCAGCACGTTGTCGGACGGCCCGGCGAGCGAGCCGTCGAGCGCGGCCTTGAGGCTGGCGTAGCCCGGTTCGTGCTCGGCGAAAGAGAGGTCGTCGATGAAAACGATGAAGCGGTAATCGGCGTCGGCCAGCAGATCGAACAGGTCGGGCAGATGGGGCAGCCCTGCCTTGTCGACCTCGATCAGGCGCAGCCCTTTCGGCGCGTACTTGGCATGCACCGCCTTCACCAGCGAAGACTTGCCGCCGCCGCGCGCACCGGTCAGCAGCACGTTGTTGGCGGGCTTGCCGGCGACGAACTGGCGCGTGTTGGCGTCGACCCGCTGCTTCTGCTCGTCGATCGCCAACAGGTCCCTGATGGCCACCCGCTGCGGATGCAGGATGGGTTTGAGCGTTCCTGCCTGCGCCGACCAGCGCGCGGCGCGCACGGTCTTCCAGTCGAGGCCGTGCGCAGCGGCAGGCGTGTCGAGGCGGTCGAGCAGGCGCTCGATGCGGGGCAGCAGGCGGGCGAAATCGGTCATGCCGTGATTCTAGCGGACGGCGCGCGCCATCCAACCCGCCCGCGCTTAGGGAAAATTTAGGTTCCCGCTAGCAAACACTTAGCAACGCGCCGGCCGCAGCCCGCCTATGCTTCCGTCTTCGGGTGCAGGGTGCGCCCGCCCACGACGAGGAGACGAACCATGAATGTCCATCTGACGCTGGCCGCGTGGCTGCTTGCCAGTTCGGCCGGCCTGGCGGTTGCCGGCCCGGCGGACGACATCCGCCACGGCCGCTATCTGATCCAGACTTCCGGCTGCAACGACTGCCACACCCCCGGCTACATGCAGAAGGACGGCCACGTGCCCGAAAGCGAATGGCTGACCGGCGACGCGCTCGGCTGGCAGGGGCCGTGGGGCACCACCTATCCCGCCAACCTCCGCCTGCTGGCGCACAGCCTGACCGAGGCGCAGTGGCTCGCGAGAGCCCGCCAGCCGATGCGTCCGCCGATGCCCTCGCCCAGCCTGCGCGCGATGACCGACGCCGACCTGAAGGCGATCTACCGCTATGTGAGGAGCCTGCCGCTGAAGGGCCCGGCCGCGCCGGCCTACGTGCCGCCTGGCGGCAAGGTGGCGACCCCCTACCTCGACCTGACACCGAAGAACCTGCCGCCGGTGGCGACGAAGTAGGCGGCTTCAGGCCGATTGCAGGGCCAGCGGGCGATCGATGTTGAGGCGGAAGCGCCCGCGCCCGGTTTTTTCCAGCGCGATCTGCGGGCAGCGTTCGGCCAGCCGTCGTTGTAACAGGATGAGCCGCGTTTCCAGGTTGTCGGCGAAGTCCGGCAGCGGCAGGCGCGGATCGCGGCGCAGCTCGCGGTTGCAGAAATCGCGCCGGCCGCTCGCCTGGTGTTCGTTCAGCAACGTCCACAGGATGCTGCCGGCCACGCCCTTGATCAGGTAGCCGTTGTCGACGAACACGCTGTGGTCGTGGGCAAAGTAGCGTACCGCGAGCGGGGTGCCGCGGGGCAGCGTATGCGGCAACGGGAGTGCCGCGCCCTCGTCGTCGGGCAGTGCCGCGATCCGGCTGACCAGCGCGCCGAGGTGGCGGCCGTAGACCTGCAGCGCATCCTCGTCGGCATGGCTGAAAAAGGCGTCGTGCTCGCTTTCGGCATAGAGCACGCCGAGCAGGCGCTCGCCGTCGACGACCGGCACCGCGATCTGGCTGTGCGCATCGGTCAGCACCGGCAGCGCGATGCGCGGCGTCGCCGGGTCGGCCACGCGCAGCGCGGCGTGATAGGTGTAGTCGCCGGTGCGGTGGTTGATCCGGACCGGGATGCGCTCGCTCGCGGCGACGCCGATCAGGCCTTCGCCCAGCGCGACCTCGGCGCCGACGCCCGAGGCCGGGTAGCCCAGGCTCGCCAGCGTGTAGAGCACGTTGCCGGTTTCGTCGAGCATCGCCAGCTGCGCATGGCGGATGCCGAAACCGTGCGTGAGCGCCGCCAGCGCACGGTCGGCCAGCACCGCGAGGTCGTCGCACGTCCCCAGTTGGTCGAGCGCGCGTCGCAGCCCCAAGAGGGCATCCGGCCGCGGCGGCGCCGGCGGCAGGAGCGGATCGACATTCTCGATGTCGAGGACCTGGTAGACGTCGGCACCGCGCAGCACGAACACCTTGTCCATGCCGGTCTGCGCCGCGATGCCGGCCAGCTGCGCCTTCATGTATTCGAACAGCGGTCCCGCGGTTTCGGTGCGCAGGTAGCGCACCTTGAGTCGGAAATGCCGGAAGCTGCCGGGCTCGATCACCTGCACCTGCGCGTAGGGATGCGCCAGCACGTTCTCGCGCGTCTTGCTGAAAAACTGGAACGACAGTGCCACGTGCCCGGCGTCGACGTAATGCACCTGCGAGGCGTAGGCCACGTTCGGCACGCCGTCAGGCGAACAGGTCGCGACCACCGCCGGCACCGCGCCGTCAAGGCAGGGGCGCAACGAATCGAGCGGGATCTTCATGCGCGCGCCAGCACGCGGCCGGCCTGCGGCCCCGGCGTCTGGTCGAACACGACCTCGGGCACGAAGCGCAGACCGGTCAGGTCGTCGGTCGGCAGCAGCGCCGCGAGCGCCGTGGACAGGTCGTCGCCGTAGCCGAGCGCGGCCAGCTCGGCGCCGAATCCGGCCACGCAGCGCGTGCTCGCCACCTTTTGCGCAGCGGTCACCGCAACCCGTTCGGCGCGTGCCGCCTTCAGCTGCAGTGTGGCGTGCGTCGCCGGCCGGCTCGCCACCAGCGCGATCGCGCTGCCGGCGTCGAGTGCGTCGAGCACGGCGCGGCTGCGCGCAACGGAAAGCAATACCGTCAGCGTGCGCCGGTCGCGCGCCACCACGATGCCCTGCGCGCGGCTCACGCACGGCCAGCCGTCGCGCCCGACCGCGCCGACGTTCATCGACAGCGGGCCTTGCAGGAAGGCGATCTGTTCGGGCGAGAGCAGCACGCTCATGGCATCAGGTACGGTACTCCGCGTTGATCTTCACGTAGTCGTAGGAAAAATCGCAGGTCCATACCGTGGCGTCGACGCTGCCGCGATTCAGCACGACGCGCACGGTGATCTCCGTTTCCTTCATTACCGCCGCACCCTGCGCCTCGGTGTAGCTCGCGGCGCGGCCGCCGTTTTCGGCGACGAGCACGTCGCCGAGCCAGACCTTCAAGGTATTCACATCGAGGTCACTCACGCCCGCGTAACCGATGGCAGCGAGGATGCGGCCGAGGTTGGGGTCGCTGGCGAAAAACGCGGTCTTGACCAGCGGCGAGCGCGCAATCGCGTAGGCGATCTGCTTGCATTCGGCGCGGTCGCGGCCGCCTTCGACTGCAATCGTCATGAACTTGGTCGCACCTTCGCCGTCGCGCGCCATCGCCTGCGCGAGTTCGATCGCGACGTCGCTCAAGGCGGCTTTCAGCGCAGCGTAGTCGGCGCTGGCGGCATCGGCGATTTCGGCGTTGCCGGCCTGGGCGGTGGCGATCAGGATGAAGCTGTCGTTGGTCGAGGTATCGCCGTCGACGGTGACGCAGTTGAACGACACATCGGCGACGTCCTTCACCATGCGTTGCATCAGCGCCGGCGCGATCGCCGCGTCGGTCGCCACATAGCCGAGCATGGTCGCCATGTTGGGGTGAATCATGCCGGAGCCCTTGGCGATGCCGGTCACCGTCACCGTCTTGCCGCCGACCTGGGCCTGGCGGCTGGCGCCCTTGGCGACGATGTCGGTGGTCATGATCGCGTGCGCGGCTTCGCTCCAGTGGTTCGCTGCGAGATCGGTTTGGGCTGCGGGCAGCGCGGGCAGAATCTTGTCGATCGGCAGCGGCTCGAGAATCACGCCGGTGGAAAACGGCAGCACCTGCTCGGGCTTGATGCCGAAGAGATCGGCCACCGCCGCGCAGGTCCGACGCGCGCGATCGAGGCCTTCCTCGCCGGTGCCGGCGTTGGCGTTGCCGGTGTTGATCAGCAGTGCGCGGATGTCATCGCTGACCAGATGCTGTTTGCAGACCGTGACGGGTGCGGCGCAGAAGCGGTTTTGCGTGAACACGCCGGCCACCTGCGAGCCCGGCGCCAGCTCGATCAGCGTGATGTCGCGCCTGCCGGGTTTCTTGATGCCGGCGGAGGCGATGCCGAGACGAACGCCGGCAACCGGCAGCAGGGAGGCGGGATCAGGGGCGGCGAGGTTGACGGGCATGGCGGCAGACCGGGAGGAAAGCCGCTATTTTATTCTGCCCGCGTGCTTTATTGCGTGCGCCCCAGCAGCCAGTCGAGCGTGCGGCGAAAGCCCGGCCGCCAGGGCCATACCGGGTCGAACTCGATCGAGCGCGCCAACGCCGCCAGTGCAACCAGGCCGAACACCGAGAACAGCAGCTGCGAAACCAGCTGGCGCGGGGTGAGCACGCCGAACGGAATGTCCATAAAGCCGGGGACATAGAACAGGCTGGCAAAGGCCGCGAAAAGGAAGGCCGGTCCGAGATACATGGTTGTCGTTACCCGCGTTGTCGTTTTATACCGAGCTTGTGAGCAATGCATGTGCCAGCAGCAAAAAACCATATAAAACAGCGGCATGCATTGTGGATCCGGCACAACCGGTGCTGCATTGTAAATAAAACCGACAGTTACTTTCCTACCGGCAGCGAGGCCAGCTTGCGCAGGATTTCGTGCGACAGCGAATAAAACCGCGGCGTCGGGCCGAGATCTTCGTAAATCGGATCGCCGTAGTCGTCCTCGGCAATGATGCGGTTACCCGGAATGTAGGGCATGGCGACTTCCAGCTCGTCGAGCGCGGCCCGGATCAGGTCGGCCATCAGCTGGGAATCGCTGCGGCCCGGGTACATCAGGTGCAGGGCTTCGACGCGAGCGGCGTCTCGCAGCGGCAAATGCACGGTATAGGCGCGCACGTCGGCGCGTGCGTGGCCCTCCTTGCTCCAGCGCTGGATCAGTTCGGCAATGCGCATGAACGTTCCTCAATCCCACGATGGTTTTGTTATAGCAAAGCACCCAGTGAGACAAGCAAGCTTACTGAGGTAAATTCGTCCTATTCCATGCGCCAGACGAGGGTACGGTTGTTGGCCGGCATCGCGATGTCCTGCTGCAGGACCAGGCCCTGCGCGCGCGCCAGCGCATCCACCGCCTCGAAATCGCGCACCCCGGAGGCGGGGTCGCGTGCCTTCAGCCAGGCGTCGAAGCGGGCATTGCTGTCCGACGTGTAGGCGCCGTTGTAGTTGAACGGACCATAGATGACCAGCGTGCCGCCGGCCTCCAGCACCGCGCCGATGCCGGCAAAGCATTGCGCGACCTCGGGCCAGCTCATGATGTGCAGCGTGTTGGCGGAAAACACCGCGTCGTAGCGGCCGCCGTGCCAGGCCGTGTCGTTGGCGTCGAGCGGCAGCGGCGGCCGCACGTTGGGCAGCGCGGCATCGTCGAGCCAGGCGCGAATGCCGGCGTGGTGCTGCGGCACGTCGGCGGTCTGCCACACCAGATGCGGCAGCTCGGGCGCGAAATACACCGCGTGCTGGCCGGTGCCGCTGCCGATTTCCAGCACGTGGCGGCGGTCGGCAAATACCTCGCGCAGCACCGCCAGGATCGGCGCGCGGTTCTGCACGCAGGATTCGGAGAAGGGCTTGTCGTTCATGCTTGATTTTCCATATGAATCAGCCGGCCGTCGGCCAGCAGCAGCGCGGCATGGACCGGCTTGCCGGCGTGGAGTTCGGCCAGCAGCGACCGGTAGCCGGCCAGCTGCGCGCGATGGCGCTCGACCAGCTGCGCGTCACTGACGCCGCGGCTGTCGTCGCCGGTCTTGTAGTCGATCAGCCAGATCGCATCATCGAATTCCACCACGCGGTCGAGCCGCTGCAGCCGGCCGCTGCTGTCCAGCAATGCCCATTCGTTGTAGGCGCTGCGGTACTGCGCAGGGTCGAAAAAGCGCGCCAGATGCGGCTGCGCCAGCAGCGCGCGGGCGGCCGCTTCGGTGCGGTCGAGTTGCGCGTCCAGCCCCAGGCGGGCGGCCAGCGCCGGCAGGTCGCGCGGCGCCCCGGGCGGCGCATGGTGTTCAAGGCAGGCATGGAAGAGCTCGCCCATCGATGCCGCCGGATTGGCTGCGGGCGGCGCGATGCGCTGCCCCACCGCCGGCGCATCGATGCGGATCGGCGGCGGGGCGGAGACGGCGGCTTCGGCCGCCGCGATCGGCAGATCGGCCGGTAGCGCCCGGTCTTTCCAGGCCGCGTCGACACGCGCCAGCCAGGCGTTCTTGTGGGCGTCGCCGCTGACGATCAGCGCCTGTCGCGGGCGGGTCAGCGCCACATACAGCAGGTTGTCGGATTCGCGCTGCGCGAGATCGGCTTCTTCTTTGAACCAGTTTTCCCGTGCGATTCCCCGGTCGTCCTGCCGGCCGAACAGCGAAAAATGCAGCGGCCGCGGGGCCTCGGGCGGCCACGGCGCCAGCACCGCGTAGCTTTCCCCTTTCGGGTGGTCGCTGCCGCCCAGCAGCCAGACGATCGGCGCTTCCAGGCCCTTGGCACCGTGAATGGTCAGCAGCCGCACCGCATTCTCGCCGTCGGCCGCCAGCCCCTCGCCGGGCGCGGCGTCGCTGTCGTCGACCAGCGACGCCAGCTCGCGCACGAAACCGGCCAGCGTCGGGTAACGTCCGCCGTCCTGCGTCAGCGCCAACTGCAAAAAGGCGCGCAGGTTGGCGGCCACCTGCGGCCGCATCGCCTCGGGCACGGCAGCGGCGTAGCGTGCCTCGACGTCGCCCTCGAAATAGATGCGGTCGAGCAGATCGTGCACCGGCAGCGTGCCGACGTGGGCGCGCCAGCGGGTCAGCAGCCGCGCCGCGCGCGAAAGCGTTGCCGGGCAGTCGGATGTGCTGGCGAGCACGAGCAGCTGTTCCCAGCCGCGCGGTTCGCTGCCGGCCGCAAACACCTGCAGCAGCTCATCGTCGCTGCAGCCGAAGATCGGGCACTTCAGCACGTGCGCCAGCTTCAGTTCGGCGTGCGGCAGCAGCAGGGTTTCGATCAGCGCAATCACGTCCTGCGCTTCCAGCGCGTGGAGCAGGCCGCCGCGGCGCGAGGTGATGAAGGGGATGCGCGCCTTCTCCAGCTCGCGTTCGTACAGATGCAGGTGGGTGCGCTTTTTCACCAGCGCCATGACATCGCCCGGGCGCGCCGCGCGCAGGGCGCCTGTCTTGTCCGCCACGCCCCAGCGCCCCAGCACCTCGTCGCGCAGCACGCGGGCAAACTGCCGTGCCTCCTCGTGTACGGCGCGGTCCTCCGCCTCCGGCTGCGGCGTGATGAGCGGGTTGCGAAGGCCGACGGCCATGTCGGCTTCGGTTTTGTCGACCTGCACCGGCAGGCAGCGGAGTGCGCCGGTGCGACCTTCGTTCGCCGGTGCGTGTGTGTGCTCGGCAAAGCCTTCGATGCCGGCGAACACCGGGTTGAGCGCCTGCACCACCGCTGGCGCCAGCCGCCGCGTCATGTCGGTGCTGAAGCGTGGCGCGTCGAAATGTGTCGCCAGGAATTCTGCTGCCGCGTCGAACACGCGTGCTTCGCCACGCCGGAATCGATAAATCGCCTGCTTCGGATCGCCCACCATGAACACCGTCATGTCGCTGTCCGCCCCGCGCGCTTCGATCAACCAAGTGGACAGCGCCTGCCACTGCAGCGGGTTGGTGTCCTGGAATTCGTCGAGCAAGAGATGCCGATAGCGTGCATCGAGCTTGAGCGCCAGCGCTGGCGCGTGTTCCTCGCTGGCGAGCAGGCGGCAGGCCAGCCATTCGGCATCATTAAAATCGATCACCCCCTGCTGCGCCTTGGCGTCCTGATACGCCGCCAGTAGCGCGTGGCCGAGCAGCAGGCCATGGCGGTTGAGCGCCCAGATGCGCTGGTCGGTCTGGATCGCGGTGATTTCTTCGAGCGCGGTTTCCAGCGTGTCGAGGTCGCGCAGATAGGCGTCGAGCCCGGCGCCGAGCGCTTTTTCCAGTTCCTTGGTCGCCTGCTTCTTGCGCCGCTGGCCTGCGGTCATCAGGTGCTTCATCAGCGCGGCGTGCGCGTCGTCGGGCGGCAGACTCAGGCTGCGCTGGATTTCCGGCGCGCGCGCCTGTTCGCTCTTGCCGCCTTTTTCCAGCGCAAAGCCCACCCGTTTCACCCGCGCCACCATCAATTCGTCGGCCCAGAAGCCCGCCACCGGATCGCTGTCCAGATCGGGGAACAGGCCGGGCCGCAACGCTTCCAGCGCATGGGCCACCGGGTCGGAAGCATGTTCTGTATAGGCCCACCATTCCGCGCGCGCATCGAGAAAATGCCGCAGCAGCGCGCGCAGGTTGTGCTCGCCGATCTCGCCCAACAGGGCGAGAAGGGCAGTGCCCTCCGGGGATTCGGGTGAGCTAGCCCATTTGGATAGCAGGCGGTCGCGCACCTCATCCTGCAACTGCCGGGTGCGCTCCAGCAGCGGCGCCCCCCACGGCAACCCGGCCTCAAGCGGCGCGCGTTTCAAGAGATCGAGAAACCAGCCGTGGAAGGTCGTCACCGTCGGCCCTGGCTGCGCGGTCAGCACCGTTTCAAGAAGGCTGCGCGCGCGCGGCAGCAGCGCGTCGATCTCGTGTTCCGAAACCGCACGCTCGCGCAAGAATTCGCGCACCGTCGCGTCGTCTTGCAGTGCCAGCACGCGCAGCCATTCGTGCAGGCGGTCGGTCATTTCCTGCGCCGCCTTACGCGTGAACGTGATCGCCAGCAATTCCGAGGGCGCGGCGCCCGCCAGCAGCAGGCGCAGCATGCGTGACACCAGGAGCCAGGTCTTGCCGCTGCCAGCGCAGGCTTCGACCACGCATGAGGCGTGCGGATTGAGTGCGACTGCGTTGTCGAGCGGTTCACGCATCCCACATCCCCTTGCGGCACAGTCCGCGCGCTTCGCAATATTTGCAGACACTGTCGACGCCATGGGCCGGCAACGCGGCGTGTAGGGCGATCGCTTCGAGCAGCTCGGGCAGGCGCAGGCTGATGGCGGCGATGTCGGTTTCGCCGTCCAGTTCGAGCGCGGCGACAGGGGCTTCGTTGATCGGCAGGTAGGCGGCGGCGGCCTCGCACAGCCAGGCGTAGAAGGGCAGCTGCACGGCTTCGTCGGGCGCCTTGAGTTTCTTCTTCAGGCCTTGCGCGGCGCTGGTTTTGTAGTCGATCACGTAGCGGGCGTCGTCTTCGCTTGGATTGACGCGGCCATCGACGCGGTCGACGCGGCCGTGCAGGGTGATCTCGCCCAGGCCTTCAACGCTGTACGTCACGGCGAAATCGGTTTCGCCGGATTCGTAGCGCCATCCCTGGGACGCGTGCGCCA
>Ga0180009_10006883_pt1 | contig 11792 bp, 24 predicted proteins | sample OS_PC_MetaG_FD_123537 | JGI IMG/M metagenome (GOLD analysis project Ga0180009, IMG submission 123537) | Groundwater microbial communities from the Aspo Hard Rock Laboratory (HRL) deep subsurface site, Sweden - OS_PC_MetaG | ecosystem: Environmental > Aquatic > Deep subsurface > Groundwater...
CGGATTAAAAATAAAAATAACAGATAACGTATCATAGGAGGTACACATGGAAAATTACGAGCTTATTATTGGCGGCATCGGCGCGGCATACACTTTGGCATCTATCATCATCCGGTTAACGCCGACTGTTGAAGACGACAAAGTATTTAACAAACTTGCGCCATGGCATCAAAGGGCGTTATGGCTGGCTGATAAAATATTCACTGCATCCGTAAAGAAAAAATAGTCTTTTTTCATATTTTTCTCCTCGGCTCCGGGCGCGTTGATTTACTCCCAGCGACGTCCGGAGCTTTCTATCACATAGTATAATATATAGATAATATACTATTCTATCATACTTTTCTACCACTTTTTTACACTTTTTTTCGTTTTTTCCACTTTTTTTTGGTTAAATACTTGACTTTCATATGATAATATGTTATAATAGATGTATAAAACATTGAGTGAGGGCAAGGAAATGGATACAATAAATTGGAAAAAAGAAATGATAAAAAACATAAAAAATATATATGCAGCCGGAATGGTAATATATAATAACAACACTGAAAAAGCTATGAAATATCTTTATGAAAATTCAATGGCATCAAAAAAACTTATATCAGAAACAATAAAGGAGTAAAGAATGAAAACAGCAGAACAAGAATATGAAAACACAGTACGCGCACTTGAAAAAAAGAAAGCACGCCAGAAAGCAATTATGGCAGCGATTAACTATCTCCGGTCAAAAAAAGTAAGTGGCGTATATAGCTACATCACTGGGGTAAAATATGGAAACTGAAAAACAGAATGAAATTGATGTAGCAGTATTTGATGCAATGGCAGCGTTGAATAAAATATTAAAAGATGCGTATTTAACGCATGACCAAAGAGCGGCATTTAATACGGCTGTTGCGGAACTGGAGGACATGTGAATAAAATAACAGACTTGATCAGAACTAATTTTGATGAAACACATCATGAATATTTGCGCAATGATAACGATTATTTACTTGCGGGAGTTACCAGCATAACCGGCATATTGAATAAACCTTATCTAAAACCATGGGCGGTTAAATTGTGCGCGGAATATGCCATAGCAAATTACGAAGTAGGAATGAATAAAACCGCTTTTTCAGCAATGATAACGGAAGCTAAAAAACAGCACACTGTACGATTGAAAGAAGCCGGACAGACCGGAACGGATATGCACGCAGTACTCGAGGAGCATGTCCTGGCACGGATGTCCGGAAACACTGACAGCCTGAAAATAGAAAATGAAATGCAGTTATATGCTTATAACCAGTTTTTGAACTGGGAACGCGACAACAATGTCAAATGGCGCGGATGTGAAATGCTTATCGGTGATATTGACAACGAGTTTGCCGGTCGGCTTGATGCTGTTGCCGAAGTTGACGGTACGTTAACGATGATAGACTTCAAAACATCTAACCAGATTAGTGAAGAGTACCACTTGCAGACCGCCGGCTACGTCGCCGGTTTACGCTGGATGGCAAAACAAGGAATGATAAAAAAAGTACCTGCGGCGCGGCTTATTATCCGGTTACCGAAAACACTTACAAAAGAAGTGTACGATAGGAAAACAAAAAAATATCACACGGAGCCTAATGAACTGGAAATATATCCGGTCAAGACTGACCTGGAATTCGATATTGAAACGTTCCTGGCGTGTCGTAAAGTTTTCAAATGGCGCAACCAGAACTTGCTAAAAAAAGACTAACATAGTATAATATACTTTCAGGGGGGCATATGGCACGGAAAACACCAGTCAGTTATACGATGATTACAGAACTCATCGGTAAGGTCAAGCGCGAAGCAGAACGGCTTGACATATCAGCATCGAAGCTGGTAGAGAATATAATTCTGCAATATTTTAAAAAATAACAAGGAGTAAATATGGCTATTATAGCACCAAAACCAAAAGAAGGCGGCGACTTCGCACCGGTACCACCGGGTACACATCAGGCAGTATGCCAAAGCGTTCATGACCTCGGAATACAGGAAACTACTTTTCAGGGCGAAACAAAACGCGCACATAAAATTGTTATCGTATGGGAAATTAACGAACGCATTAAAGATGGAAAGTTTGTCGGGGAGCGGTTCGTTGTATCCAAAAGGTATACACTTTCACTACACGAAAAAAGCACACTGCGGAAAGACCTTGTATCATGGCGCGGGCGCGATTTTACAGAAGAAGAGCTTGGCACGTTTGACCTTGAAAAACTTGTCGGCGTGAATTGCCTTTTATCAATCGCACAAAATGAGAAAGACGGTAAAAAATATACGAATGTTGCGAGTATCATGGGCGCTGCAAAAGGTACTGAAAAGCTTATTCCGGAACTGGCAAAAGAACATTCATTCAAGTGGATTGATGAAATAAAAGCAAAAGCTATTGCACCGCCGCCGGTAGAAATGGACACAAGCGACATACCGGAACCGCCTGTAGGAAATGAAGAAGAGGTGCCCTTCTAATGATAACCGCTGACTATTTGATGAAAGTTTTGAACCGTTTTTTGCATATTGCGAAAACATCCGATAAAGAAAAAATTATTACGGAAATTGAACGGACTATAATTTTTCATGCGGATAGTCGGCGGCTACGTTACCACCGGTTAATATTTGCCTTTATGCAGTACCTGCACGGATACGAAGACGATAAAAACCTTTTAAAGTTTGATGCGTTTATCGACTATATTAAATGGCAGTGCGGACACTGTAAGAAAAAACCGGTCGAAGTGAAAGGCGAAAAAGTATTGTTTATAAAACTGAAAAGTTTAAGTTTCGGCGAGTGCGGTCAAAAAGCGTTTGAAGCGTTCGCCGATACTTTAAAGCAATACGCAAAAGAAAAGTATCAAGTTGACTTTGACGAATGGGAAAGCGCACATCCTTCGGAATAATTACGCCGGCGGTGAGTTGAGGGGCTTGCCGCCGGTTATTAATAAGGAGTAAATATGAATAAAATTCTTGAAAAATGCGACGTGATAAAAAATCAGTGTATATCAGATGATGGGGAAATGCAGGACTTCGTAATGTTCGGCTTTAATGCAAACTTCAAATTACTAATAAGTCAAAAACAAATGGAAGAAATAATTCCGATGTCAAGCGAAGAAATAAAAAAAAAATATGAAAAACAATTTTATGAAATATTCGAAAAAATATTCAATGTGGAGATAAAACAATGACATCAGCATGTGAAATAATCCACGATATAAAAAATAAATATCACGAGTTAGAGGAAACTATTGACTTGTTAAAAAAAGAGTATGAAAAAGCATTTGAACGCGGGTATGCTGAGGGATTTATGGACGGCAGGAAAGATGAACATGACCGCATCGAACACAACAAAAAACTTCGCGAAGAAATGGCATACGAAGACCGCTTAATGAGGAATAACCTGATATGAAATGCTGCGGACAGGAAATATTAAATAGTTCAAGGAAATGCTACACATGCCTACGCATCTATGATAAAGACGGCAAAGTTATCCGGCAAATGACAAAAGATCCGGAGAGACCTTCTAAACATCCTCACAGATACGGTATGACTATCATGCACGGACAGCACGTAGAGGAAACAAAAAAAGTGTATAAAAAGAAAACGTATTGGCAGGAATACATGCTTGATCATGGACGGGAAGTGGATATGTTTCTTAAATACAATTCATCCGTAAAGTTTAAGACATTGAAAGCATATATTATCGCATCCCGTGTCGAGACGTTGGAAAGTTGTGATGGACGCTGGGAAGTGTATGAGGACTATTGCCAGCACTATAAAGAACTGGCAGATGAAAACAGGCGTCGTATACAGTCAGAAACGATGAAACGGACACAACGGAAACGCAAGAAAAAGTACCTCGAATGGGCAAAAGCCGGATTATTGAAACCAGAAACAATAAAGCGGTCGTACAAGTGGCTTCAGAATTCGATTTAAGGCTATTTCCAGCCACGTACAGCGACTTTATTGCTAAAAATGAAAATAATTGTAATAGTATACGAGTGTCTCGAAATTACAATAAAAATGTTAAATAAATACTTGACTAATGAATAAAAACATGCTATACTGTAGTATCTTGTTTATTGCCGGGAGGGTTTGCAAGCCTTCCCGGCGTCAAAAAATAAACAAGAAAACTAATAAACAGGATACCAGCATGAAAAAAAAATATACCGCTTCACGATATGTGTTCGGTTCAGTTAAGTTAATAAAATTATATTGCCCTAAGTGTGATGATTATACTTTAATATCACAGGAAAAAGTAAGTACAGCAAAATGCGATTGTGGTAGTGAGTTTCAAAATAAACAAATAAAAAAAACTTTTGTGATAGTTGGAGAAAAAAGAATACATTTAACAAAAAAGCAGAAATTACAAATACTTGAAAGACAAAATAATAAATGTTTTTTTTGCAATATAGATTTAGATGATTATATTGTGATAAATGGTTTCGTTAGAAAAATACGTACACACTATGACCACTTTATGCCATATTCAATTACAACAGACAATTCACTTGAAAATTTAAATGCCGCTTGTAGTAGATGTAATTTAATGAAAAATGCAAAAGTTTTTGCAAATATTAAAGAAGCACGAAAATATTTATTTATTCAATGGGAAAATGATATTGCATCTGGAAAAATAGAATGTAATGATTTTTATAAAAGATATGATGAGTTCGTTTTAAATGCCGGTTAATAACACTCACACAACGGCTAAACGGCTTGAAATAGAGAAATAAGGGGTAAAAAATGGTTATTTACATGACACTTAAACAAAAAATTTCAGTGATGCAGCACTTTGAAAACGGTGGTAAGATTGAAAGATTAGACATAAACACATGGACTGATGATCCAGACCCTATTTGGAATTGGCAATTTCACGAATACAGAATAAAAGAAAAACATGAAATATATTACTGCACATTACCAGTTTCCGATACACCGGCGACATGCAAATATTATAGTGAATATTCCGACGATGGCGCGCCTATTTCATATTGCGACCGTGTAGAAAATGTAAAACAGTGTCCATTCAAAAGTAATAAAAATAAGGGGTAAAGTATGAACGATGAGCAGATGATGCAGATAATACGAACAGAAGAAAAAGTAAAAGTAATGAAACATTTTATGAATGAAGGTATAGTGGAGAAAAAACACAAAACTAATGATGCTAATTGGAGTAGAGTAAGACAACCAACATGGAATTGGTATGAAAATAACTACCGCATCGCACAGGAAACTCCGGTAAAAATTGAATTTGATGATTTGGTCGGGCGTGTTGTAAAAGTAAAAAATACCGAGTATGAATATGTTATCGGTCACAGGGACAATAATAATATCTATTACCTGACCAACTCAAGATATACATATTTGCGCGAAGACCTATTAAAAGAATGTTGGATAAAAGGTGTTAACTGTGAGTAACATCCCCGGCTGGTGCGCTTCAGTGAGAGGCGTCCGGGGACATATAAAATATTATAACTGATAACGGCTTAAAAAGCAAGGGGAAATTATGGATGAAAACATGGAAAAAGTAAGAGTTAAAATTGATAGTTATGACGACAGATGCGCGATGGTTCTCGCGCTGGCAAATGCCGGATATTTAGTTACTGTTGAAGCTGTAAGAAAAAGTTTCTGTGAAACGGAATATCATGTAGTATTTGAATACGAAAATTATTAGGCTTAAAAAGCAAACAAGGAGTAAAATATGAAAAAGAAATATATTTGTACACTAAGTATAAAATCCCCGGCAATATGTTTTTTTAGATTGTGGAATAATAATAAAACTAACCCAATCAATTATTGCATATCTTGTGAAACATGCCCATATAAAAAACTGAAAAAGCCATGCAAATAACACTTGACTTTTCGGAGTAAATAGGTTATAATACTGGTACCTTTGAAACTTCGGTGGGGGGCTGCGCGGCTCCCCACCATTCACAAAAAGTTTCAAGGTGTTACGAAGGAGTAGGGGGAAATCATGACAGTTCAAAGAAAACCACTTTCAAAATCCTTGCGGTTTGAAGTGTTCAAAAAAGATAATTTCACATGTAGTTATTGCGGGCAAAAACCGCCTGAAATAGTATTGGAAGTAGACCATATTGTACCGGTATCAAAAGGCGGTACGGATGAAATACTTAACTTAATAACTTCTTGCTTTAATTGCAACCGTGGTAAAAGTGATAAAACACTGAATACTATTATCCGACCGGATGCTAAAGAAATGTCCGAAAATATTCAACAGCAAGTTGAGCAAGCAAAAATATATTATAAATATCTTAAAGAAAAAGATGAAATACTCAGCATAGAAATCGAAAAGGTTATCGAGTATTTTAATAATTTATTTAATCAAATAAATTATATAGGTATTCAAGAAAAAACAACTTTAAAAACATTTATGAAATATTTCAATGCTTATGAGTTGATGGAATATCTCAATATCGCAAGCCAAAAAGTAAAATATGCATGTGAAGGATTTCGATATTTTTGCGGAATATGTTTTACTAAAATAAAAGAAATAAAGGAAAGTAAAAATGCGATATAATATTATGGGTTTAGACCAGACACGCTTAGTAAAACACAATCTCGACGTCTCCGATGCTTTAATACTGCAATACTTTACTGACTTTATTGCATCACATAAAATGATAACTAAAATCGTTAAAGGCGATATTTATTATTGGATAAATTACCGCAGTGTACTCGCGGAATTGCCGATACTTAAAATAAAAAAACACGCGCTGGCGAACAGGTTGAAAAAGTACGTTAAAGCAGGGTTATTAAAACACATCACTGTAAAGAAAGCTGGTACATTCAGTTTCTATTCACCTACAGATGAAATACACTATATGAAGTATTCAAAAGAGACCGTATGCAGTGAAATGCATACCCCTATACAGTCAACTACAGACCCCCTATGCAGTGAAGTGGATAACAAATACCCTCTGCTAAATGAACCATCTGCAAAAGACTATCTACCTGAAGCCAATGCTAACGCATCGTCTTCAGAAGAAGCACCTGAAGGTACTTCTTTAAACCACCCTGAAGACATCATACGGAATGAACAAACAGTTAATAACGAAAGCAATCGGTTAAACGAAGAAAAAGACATGTTTCCGCCGCCGGCCGCCACTCCACACTATTTATCACCTGACGATGCTGACGGCAATCCACTACCAAACTTTGATCCTGAAACAATACAAGAAATGGCAAAAACAGGAATTGCGTGTGCTAAACTGAACGAAAAAAAACCGAAAACTCCCCGACCGCTGCCATATAGCCGGTATAAGCTAACGAAAGAACAAATCGGCGTATTCGAACTATACCGCAAGGCACTATGCCATATTACACGGCACTGGGACAGGACTTTAACCGGCTACGCACACGACCTCGTAGGAAAGGACGCTAAAGCCTTAACCGCCGCGGTTGATGTTACTGACTGGCCGAAAGTAAAGCACATTATTTCAGAACGCATCGTCCCGGAACTCGATAACCTTGTCCACATAAAAAAGTCTTATCCTGATATTCAGGACGTGGTAGAACTGATAAAAAAAAATAAGGGGTAATAAATGGAATGGATTAATGCAAACGATAAATTGCCAGAAATTGAAAAAGAAGTATTGGTATATTTTGCTGGTTCATATTGGGTAATGATGCGTCTAAAATATAAAAATCCGAAAGGCGAAACAATAATTAAATGGTCAGATGGCAATCAATGCTATGCGGGTATTGATGCTTGGATGCCATTGCCAGATGCGCCGAAAGAAAAAGTAAGTAAGGAGTAAAACATGGAAATTGAAAAAGCAATTAAATTATTAACTGAACTTGTAAATAGTAATGGTGGTATTGCGCACAAAATGGCACTAAAAACTATTAAGAGTATTTTGTTACCTATCACAAATCAGCCAGTAGTTGAATGTGATGCATCAATCGTAGATACGTATTAATGATGTGGTATTAAATAATAAAAAAAGTAAGTAAGGGGTAGAAGATGAATACATACACAACAAAAAACTATTTAAAAGCAGTTATCAATTATGAAAAAATAATAGCTATGATAAAAACGCAAGACCATGAACGCTGCGGGATAGAAGTTTTTTTTGACAATTACGCATTCGAAGTCTGGTATGGTGATGATGAAAAAGCGCGAGATGAAGACTTTGAAAATATTCAAAAAAAGTTAGAAAACAAGGAAACACCATGACAAAACAAGAATGTATAAAAATATTAAAAAAAAATAAAAAAGACTTGACAAAAAGGAAAATATAACGTATAATATACGCATAGGAGTAAATATGGCACCGCAAATAATAATGTTAGTTCTTTTGATGTACGGGTTTGGTATTGAATGTGAAAGGCACGGGAAAGTTATGCCGCAAAAAATACATAATTGCCGGTCTGGTGTTATCGCAGTAATATTACATATCGCTTTGCTTTATTGGGGCGGGTTTTTTGACGTGTTTTTTAAATAACAGGAATAAACAATGTGGATAGATGTAAAAGAAAAAATGCCGGAAAGTGATGTTGATGTTTTAATTAAACATAAAAATTATAAACATTATTTTATAGCATCATATTATGAAATCGGTCAAAGATGGTGGATCAGAAAAGAAATTGGACACGTTGATGAAAGTGAAATTACTCACTGGTCGCCACTTCCTACAGAACCAATAGAAAAAGGAATTAAATAATGAAACAGCCACGAACGAAACTGACATGCTTATTACCGTCCGCGATATTCCTGCGGCTGCGGGCAGATAGTATGAAAGCCGGGTTATCTATGACGGCATATATTATTGACCTGATAACGAAAATACGGACATGACCATATTGCCGGTATCGGGAAAATTGTACAATACGCAATTATGGCAGATAGATATAGTTGTCGGACATTCGAGGAGGAATGATGAAATTAGAAATAGCAATAAAATCAATTGAGATTTTAGTTAATAAGTGTGGCACATCCTTTTCTAAAGGAGCGTGGGAGCAAATAAAGCACCTCCTCGAACGATCCGACAACAGCGGCTATCGGCAAGCCCTGCGGGACATTAAAACGTCCGATAGCCGCAAACGTTGTGTGAAATAGGAAATAAATGAAGTCAATAATAAAGCAAGCAATAACCGGTGATCCGGAAGTATTTGACCGTATCAAGCCGCACATGGTGCCGGTGCCGTTTAATATCATTTATACTGCAATTTACAACGTACACAAGGCAGGTAAAGTCAGTGAGGACGCGGTTATAGAAGCACTGAACAAACCAAAGTCGCAGCCGAAACAGGTCGAACAACTTAAAAATATTTTAAAGTCCGGTGACTATTACGTTCAGGAGCATCTTTCAATAGCTGAAAACGAATATGGAAAAAGACTATTGGATGATGCTATCGAAAAACTGCAGGCGGTAGGAAAGCACTTCACACTGTCCGAGGCTGAAATTGCGCTTAAGACCGCGAGCCAGCAGATAACCGATATGCGACAGGAAGACGACTTCCAAAGCGACGATGAAATATTGGAAAACCATTTCGAACGTATTGAAACAAACACACTTGAAAATAAGCTGATGATAGACAAAGCGCATTGGGCTTTGCAATCTATATTTGGTTCATATATTAGCCCGCGAATGTACGTTATAGGTGGCAATCCGTCAATGGCAAAAAACTTTTTAGGGGACAATCTCGCTGTAGAATTATCAAAATCATATCAGGGCATATATTGGAGTCTTGATAACAGCATTTCTGAAACGTCACTTTCCCTTACTGCAATCCGTTCCGGTGTCAAGTATAATAATTTGTATGAGGGCATAGTAACGACTGAAGAAAAAATACGTATTGCGAGGTTGAAATATGAAAAAGTATTTATCACTTCGAAAGAAAAAAAGGGATATGAACTCTATGGATGTATCGATAAGATGTTTCGTTCAGGTTATAAGCCACGATGGATAATATTTGACTATTTGCAATTGATGCCGATAGATAGTTCAGGAAACCCCGCGTATGAATATGCACAGTTATCAAAATATATTAAGCGACTGTGTATCGCTTTTGATATGGCTGTTATTGTTTATTCACAGGCAATACCTCCAGATGATAAAAAAAAATATGCAAATAATACTTCACAAGAAGACGTACCACCAAAACAATATCATCGTTTCCGATTGGAGGATACGCAGTGGACAAAAGCACTTGGACAAGATGCTTATTTTGTGTGCGGTATGGAAGGGTACAGGGAAGATAACGAAAAGTACGTTAATGTGGTAAAAGACAAAAGGCATGGGTTAAGAAGACAGTTGATAAAATATAAACCAGAAACAGGACAGTTGGTATGAGACAATACGAAATTATTGCAGATAGATATAGTTGTGTGAAATGTTGAGTTAATAAGGATTTAATATGCTTTATGATATTGGTTGGTATGAAGGTAATGACGGTTATCAGGATGTATATTGTAAATATTGTCACAAAAAATTATGGACGCTAAAAAATGGACATTTGCAATTTAGTGACCCAAATAACGAAAATGAAATAACATACCAATATCATAAAGCAAAGAAGTGCATAACTCAACACATCACACAACAGCGACTATCGGCAGAGCCGACTTCAGATAGTCGCAAACGTTGTGTGAAATAACCAATGACCATAATACATAAAATAATAAAGCAATCAATCGACTGCATAAAAAAGCAACCGAACCACTCCCGGGAACGCTTGAATGAACTGGTCAAGAATTATCACGGCGAGGAACTAATATCACATCTGATCAGGTACGAAAAAGAATTATACCATCTGGAAAGCGATGCGACTTTTGACCGGATAAAAGTAAAATATGGAGGCAGTGATGATATCGTTACTGCATTTAGTAAGGAGTGAGTATGAAACGCGACAAAAAACTTGAAAAGGGTTTGAACTGGACTTATTGTAAAAATGCTCAATGTATTATAAATGTACATGGAGGAATATTGAAACTAAAACCACTTACAGAAAATTATAGGGCATGTTTTTCCTGCATAATATGCAGTTGCGCTCCTATGAAATGGCGGGCTATTATGTTCCAACGGTATTGTAGTAATTATATGGGCGAACGGCTTCCGGCAATACAGGACATTCAGGATTATATGAGGAAGGAATTATTATGAAATCATGGAACATATTAACTAAAGCTGAATACGAACGATTAACGCGTCCGTGCTGGTGTAAAAGGTTACCAAGACGCATAGGCTTGACTTTTTTTATATTTAGGCTTAAAATAGGACTATTGTGAAAACCTTAATGGTGTGCGCAATTATTTTATACACGACGGCAGGAACGAACGTTGCTATTGTCCCGACAGACCCGGCAGATGAGAACGTATATGGCTGGGTAAGGGAAATGCCGCAGTATTTAATCATGGCGTGTAACCTGTACAATATTCCATGGCGGTTAGCCTATAACTGGTCATTTGCCGAAAGCAGCCACAATCCAAAAAAAATATCACACAAAGAAGCCTACGGACGGTATCAGATAAAAAAAGTATGGCTCGATGACGTGTGCCGTTTACGAAAAATAAAGTTTCCAAAAAACTGGCAGGCGTATTTATTGGATGATAAAAATAACTGTATTATATGGGCATGGTCGGTGAACTTCTGGCGGCGGCGAGGGCATAGCGATAAGGACATAGCACAGATATGGTTATTCGGTTTAACCGGTTTCCGTGAAGGCGGTTATTCCGCACGATATGAAGATGTGATATTTAACTACTAATGAAAAACACTAAACACATAACTTTCCGCTGCGTTGAATGTAAAAAGCAAACGCAGACGTTACATGAA
>Ga0180009_10006884_pt1 | contig 11792 bp, 12 predicted proteins | sample OS_PC_MetaG_FD_123537 | JGI IMG/M metagenome (GOLD analysis project Ga0180009, IMG submission 123537) | Groundwater microbial communities from the Aspo Hard Rock Laboratory (HRL) deep subsurface site, Sweden - OS_PC_MetaG | ecosystem: Environmental > Aquatic > Deep subsurface > Groundwater...
TCCCGCCGGCGTGAAACCAAAGGCGGCCATGTAAGGCCGCCCTACCGTTAATCCCTGCAATAAATTAAAATTTTTCGTAGTCTGGTTATGAGGTTGAATTGAATATATAATTCCTTAACTTAATGTCTTTCACCTGCATTGAACTACCAAGAATGCAGAATATAAATGGTAGGGCGGGGTTACATCCCCGCCGGCGTGAAACCAAAGGCAGCCATGTAAGGCCGCCCTACCGTTAATCCCTGCAATAAATTAAAATTTTTCGTAGTCTGGTTATGAGGTTGAATTGAATATATAATTCCTTAAGTTAATGACATTGCTGTTTTACCTGAATCACTCCCGGTCAAGATCAAACAAAATGTTTTACATTGGGGGGGGAATGAGTGGAATTGAGCCCTGTATGTTTTTGAATATTGATGTGTGACAGTATTATCAGGAAATTTTCATAAGGATTTGGAAAAAAAAAGACACCCTGTTTTAATAGTTTCTCAATTCCCGTAATCATAAAATATTCTAATAATTCCAGGCATCATGGCGGATAAAAAAAGCGGAATGATGCGTTATATGAAATATAGCGTCGTCGGTATAGAGCTGGCAGTTTCTGTTGCTGTGGGCGGAGGTATCGGTTACTTTCTGGATTCGAAGCTGGGAACCGAACCCTGGATGTTTATTCTATGGATATTTTTCGGCTTGGTCGCCGGTTTCCGGTCGCTATTCCGAATGTCCAAACAGTATCTTAAAGAGATGAAAGAAGATGAAGATAAAGGATCCGACTGATCGGAAAAGATTAGTTGTTCTAAACACTTCCCTGCTGGTTATATTTGCACTCCTGGTGTTGGGAAGCTACTGGTTTGGAGGGGTTGACTTTGCCAAGGGAACATTGGTAGGATGCATTGTTGTAGCGATCAACTTTTTTGTTTCCCAGCGATTGGTAGGGAATCTGATCTTGGAAAAGTCACTCAATCCAATCCTGGTAATTGCTTATTTGGCTAAATTAGGAGTTTCAATCCTGATCCTGTTCATCGCAGTGATTAAACTGCAGGTGGATGTGGTGGGAGTGATGCTCGGTCTTTCGTCGGTTCTGTTTTCAAGCATCGCCACGGCGTTTGTCAGAAAACAATCTGAGCCACAAGACGAGTTAAAAAGTTGAGTCGTTTTTTAAACCAATTGATAACCTATTTCGATTAGGTATTTATGGCCGATGCAAATCCGTTTACCTGGGGATCACTTCTATCACCTGTAACACATGTGATGGATACGTATGGTATTGATTCTCACATGGGTACCGATATTATGGCTACTTCCGTACTGTTAATGATCCTGGCCTATTTCGGCGGGAGAAAGTTCAGAAGAAACCAAATGGCAGAACCAACCGGAAAGTTGGATGTCGCCACGTTTTTTGAGGTTACGATCGGCGGATTATATAATTTCACCAGAAATAGTCTCGGTGATAAAGCCAAGTCAGTTTTTTTTCTGACAGGAACCTTTGCGCTGTTTATTTTCTTTAATAACGCCATTGGACTGATTCCCGGCTTTAATCCTCCGACCGATAAATTTAGCACAACCATTGTTTTAGGGCTAACTGCTTTTATAGCTTATAACGTGCTCGGAATTAAAGAACACGGTTTTGGCTATGTTAAGCAGTTCTTGGGACCGGCCTGGTATTTGGCCTGGCTCATGCTCCCAATTGAATTGATTAGCCACATTGTAAGGCCTATTTCACTGGCTTTACGTCTTTTTGGAAACATCACGGGAGATCACAAAGTTGGCGCTGTCTTCTTTGGTCTGATCCCATTGATTGTTCCGTTGCCTTTCTTAGGACTGGGGTTGTTTGTTGCAGGGATGCAGACTTTTGTCTTTCTGCTCTTGACCTTGGTTTATATGCAAATGGCAGTTTCGCATGACCATTAATTGATACGAATATAACTCTATTATAAAAGGTGTTTAAAATGAAAAAACTCATTGCAAGAATAAGTTTGGTTTTGATCGGTTTGATCGCTCCTATGGCAGTTTTCGCTGAAACAGCATCTGGCGAGTTGACAGATGCATACAGAGCTCTTGGTTTGGCTCTTGGTGCCGGTTTTGCTATCGGTATCGCAGCTTTTGGTGGTGCTTTAGGTCAAAGTAGAGCTGCTGCTGCTGCTCTGGAAGGAATTGGAAGAAATCCAGGTTCAGCTGACAAGATCTTTACTCCGATGATCATCAGTTTGGCTCTTATCGAATCATTGGTTATTTATGCTCTTTTGATCGCTTTCATGCTTTTCGGAAAGATCTAAGAGATTTCGCCAGTGGAAAATGAAAAAGCCCTGCAGTTCCTGCAGGGCTTTTTTTTTGCCATTTTTACGGGAAGAACGGTTCCAGCTCTTTGCTGCCGAATCCCAAAGCCATCTCTTCAATTTTGTCCGAATATCGGCCAATCGCCACTATCTCTTCGATTTTTGCCTGCCTTTCCGCAATCGGTAATATCCCACATATGTGCAGGATGATAGGAAACAGCAAAGTGTTGATAAAAGGGAGCTTATGCTTAGTGCAGTATTTTGCCGCTTTCCCGTCATCAAGCATGATAAAATCTCCGGTCCCTGACAGGAACTGAAGAATGGTCTCCCTTTCTCCCCAGTTCAGAGACGCTAATTCATCGGTTTTATAATTTCCTGCTGATTCGGGTAAAGTCATAACCCTAAAATGAGAATTTGAATAATTCCGCAGGAATAAGCGAGCACTGGGATAACTGTTATTGGTTAATTCATCAAAAACCGCTCGGGTTAAGATCACCTCATAAGTCCCCAAAAAAAGTTTCAGCAAATCCGTCTTCTCCAGCAAGATGGCAGAGGACGAATCAAGCAGCACTGTTTTTGTTTTCTCCTTTTTTTCCATACTTGCCCGTTCTTAATTATGCTGAGCCAGAAAGGCTTTTCCCTATTATGACAGAGTCCGTTAACACGGAAGCAATAATTGTTTCAAAGCGCTGGAAGAAGTCTCATAAGTACTTAAATAAGCACATCCTGACAAGTGCAAGAATTACGGTAGGATGGGGTTACATCCCCGTCAGAACCAACTCAAAGGCGGGCAGTAGGGCCGCCCTACCGTTCAGTAAATTTGTATTTTGTATCAAAAAAGAGCTTAAGCAAGCGCTTATGGGATCGGGCCTGTCATCAGCTTGACTGGTGATCCGGCATGACAGAGAATCCTAAACTCTCAAGTTATTTTATTAACATATCTATGGATGTCCCTGCAACAGCAAGCTCCTGGCGTTTAACACCAGTTCTCTGGTAAAATCCTCCAGCAATTGTGATCTGAGATTCCAGCAGTGCCAGTATAGATCTATATTTACCGGGGTGTCAGGGGCCAGGTTTGTTAATTCTCCCGAGCTTAAGAATGGTCCGCATTCCTGTTCCGGCAGAAGTCCGTATGCTAAACCTGAGATAATAAAATCGGTGTAGGTTTTGGTTGAAGGGACAAAATGCACCGGGAGATTCAAGGGCAGATCTTTTATAATCTGGTCAAAGAACTTGGTGTGCATTTCATCCCTGCGATCAAAAAGAATAAGGGGTGCTTTATGTACTGTGTCTTCCGTAATGCCCTTCTTGAACCATCTCTTTGCAAACTCCGGGTTGGCGACCATCCAGTATTTCATTTGCCCCAGGGGTTCAATAAGACAGCCCTGCATGGGTTGTTTTTTGACGCTGATACAACCGATGACTTCACCATCTTTCATCAGCTGATGCGTCTGCTCCTGATCCGCGGCTCGAAATTCCAATACAACTCTTTTTTTTCTAAGAAAACCCTGCACTGCCGTTTGCAGCCAGGTTGTCAAACAATCCCGATTGGTACCGATTGCCAGGGTGGCATATTCCTTACTATCGCTGGGAATGACAGCATCAAACAGATCATCCTCCAGTCGTTTAACCTGAAGATAGTGTTTAATCATCTGCTGCCCTGCCGGGGTTGCTTTGGGAGGAGTGGTACGGGCGATGACTATTTGTCCGGTTTGCTCTTCAAGTTGTTTGATCCTTTGGGAAACAGCGGACTGGGTCAGATTCAAACTTCGCGCTGCCTTATCAAAACCTCCCTCCTGAACCACGACAGCCAAAGCTTCCAGTAGTTTGTAATCCAACATAAACTTGCATTAGAAAATTTACTTAAATATAAATATAATTAATTTTACTTTTTTCTGACTCTAGACTATATTTTATCCTGAAGCAATACCAAATCAATAAACCGACTGGTGAAGAATTCTGGAAAGTATTAATTGTTTCAAAAACAGGGTATTATCCACTATAATTGTTCCAAACTCATTCCAAAAATAATCCGGGGGGGAAGTGTCATGTATAAAACTGTAATCACCTGTGCGGTTTCAGGTGCTGAAACCACCAGGGAGGACAATCCGAACCTGCCGTTAACACCACAAGAAATCGCTGATGCGGCTTATGAAGCCAACCAGGCAGGTGCTGCCATTGTACACCTACATGTTCGGGATGCAGAGGGGCAGCCAACCCAGGATGTTAAGGTTTTTGAGGAAACCATCGGGTTGATACGGAAAAAGTGTAACATGGTAATCGAGGTCACTACTGGTGGCGCAGTGGGAATGACTTTGGAGGAACGCTTACAACCGTTGCAGTTGGAACCGGAGATGGCTTCCCTGGATTGCGGAACAGCAAATTTCGGGGATGACTATATCATTAATACTCTTCCCATGATCAGGGAAGCGGGACAGATTATGAAAAAGAAAAAAATCCAGCCTACCTTGGAGTGTTTTGACCTCTCCCATGTTGATACGTCAATTAACCTGATCAGAGAGGGTCTGATTGAACCGCCCTTTCATTATGGATTTGTCCTCAATGTCCCCGGCTGTATCCGTTATGATGCGGAAACACTGGGAATATTTGCAAGGCGGGTACCCAAGGGGAGCTATTGGACAGTAATGGGCATAGGCGGCAAGGCTAATCTGAGTGCAATCTACGGAGCGATCACCTACCAGGGATTCATCCGGGTAGGATTTGAAGATAATATCTATTTTGGCAAAGGTGTTCTGGCAGAGAGTAATGCCCAACTGGTTGAAAGAGCAGCCAGGATAGCCACTGACGCCGGATGTACCATTGCAACTGCGGATGAGGTGAGGTCGTTACTAAAACTGAGATAGGAATAAAAACAATAATAAAACTACAGGAGATAATCATGGTAAACATTATCAAAAATGGAAATCCATATGGAAGTCACAGGGTAATTGAACCAATCGGGGTTTTGCCTCAGCCGTCCGAGCGTGTTAACAACGATTTTAGCAGTATCTGGGATAACGAGATTCTGATCAGGGTTGAGGCCTTGAATGTAGATTCTGCCAGTTTTACCCAGATTAAGAAGTCAGTAGAGGGTGATGAGCAGAAGGTTGGGGAGAGAATCCTTGAAATTGTGGGTAAGCGCGGGAAGATGCATAACCCGGTGACAGGTTCAGGAGGGGTTTTAATCGGAGTTGTAGAGGCAATAGGTGATAAATTGCTGGAAACACGGGATCTGAAAGTAGGTGATAAAATCGTGACCCTGGTTTCTCTATCTTTGACTCCGCTGAGATTGGATGAAATTCTGGAAGTTAAGAAAAATATTGATCAGGTCAGAGTAAAAGGACAGGCGGTTCTATTTGAAAGCGGAATTTACGCCAAACTTCCCAAAGATCTCTCAGAAACACTGGCAATGGCAGCCCTGGATGTTGCAGGCGCTCCGGCTCAGACGGCTCGATTGGTAAAATCGGGAGATACGGTTGTTATTGTAGGCGCAACCGGGAAATCGGGAATTCTCTGCTCCTATGAAGCTAAAAAACGAGCCGGTGTCACCGGGAAAGTGATAGGAACCGGGACATCGGATGCCAGTTGCAACCAGCTCAGGGAACTCAATCTTTGTGACGAAGTGATCAAGTTGGACGCGACGGATGCCCTGGCCTGTTTTGACGTAATCTCCAAGCTGACAAACGGCAAATTGGCTGATATCATCATCAACAATGTCAGTATTCCCAACACAGAGCTGGGATCAATCCTGATGTGTCGTGATGAGGGCACCATCTATTTCTTCAGCATGGCCACCTCTTTTACCAAGGCGGCTTTGGGAGCTGAAGGGATCGGAAAGGATGTGAACATGATCATCGGTAACGGTTATACCAAAGGTCATGATGAGATCACTTACAGCGTGTTAAGGGAATCCCCTGCCATTATGAAACTTTTTGAAAAACTGTATTGCTGATAAAAGCCCATGAAAAAATTCCTCAAAGTAAATTATAAGGACACCTCCCTTTTTAAGGATGTTTCTGCCAAAGATTGGAATGATTGGAAATGGCAGTTTAAAAACGTTATTCGTGATATCCCAACCCTGAAAAAGGTGATTCACCTGGGAAAAAAGGATGAGGAGAACCTGGGAAAATGCTTGCGGAAATTCCGTATGGCCATTACGCCATACTACGCCTCTCTGATGGACAAAAAATATAAGCGTTGTGTGATCCGTCTGCAAGCGGTACCCAGGATATTGGAATTGGAAGATACCCTGGAGGATGTGGATGATCCCTTGCATGAAGATGTTGATTCCCCGGTACCAGGGTTGACCCATCGTTACCCGGATCGGGTGTTGTTTCTAATTACTCATTTCTGCTCCATGTATTGCCGCCATTGTACCCGGCGCCGGGTTGTTGGAGTTGAGGATGCCCACTTTACGCAAAAAACCGTAGACATGGGGCTGGAGTATATCAGAAATAATCCGGTTATCAGGGATGTTCTTCTCTCCGGAGGTGATCCCTTTGTTTTGGCTGACAACAGAATAGAATATGTGTTGAAAGAGTTGCGAAAAATCCCGCATGTGGAGATCATTCGCATAGGCAGTCGCATGCCGGTGGTGCTGCCTCAGAGAATAACCTCTCAGTTGGTGAATATGCTGAAAAAGTATCACCCCATCTATGTGAATACCCATTTTAATCATCCGCGGGAGATCACCTTTGAAGCGAAAGAGGCTTGCGAAAAGATGGCAAATGCCGGGATTCAGCTGGGGAACCAAAGCGTCTTACTGCGGGATGTTAATGATTGTCCTTACATTATGAAAGCGCTGATGCAGAAACTGTTGGCTATCCGCGTTAAACCTTATTATATCTACCAGTGCGATCTTTCCAAGGGGATCTCCCACTTTCGCACCTCCATAACAAAAGGGATGGAGATTATGGAGAACCTGAGAGGGCACACGACCGGCATGGCGGTTCCAACTTTTGTGGTGGATGCTCCCGGTGGCGGAGGGAAGATCCCCCTGATGCCCAATTACCTGCTTTCTCAATCGGACAGGCGATTGGCTTTAAGGAATTATGAAGGCGTCATCACCACCTACACGCAGCCCGACAATGTTTTTTCTGATTGCGGACGCTGCCATGTCTGTGACAACGTTAACTATAAACCTCTGGATGGGGTCGCCAAACTGTTGAGCGGTGAAAAATTGTATCTGGAACCGGAAGGTCTTGTAAGAAGAAAACGCGGCTAAGATGATAACCTATTCGTTCATAGGCTCTGATAAAAATGCCGGGAAAACCACGGTTTTAAACTTTGTTTATCGGCAGCTGAATCATTCAAAATCGGATGAAACTGATATCTGTATCACCTCGATTGGCATCAATGGGGAGAGTATTGATAACTATGAGCGAAAAGAAAAACCGACCATCCAGGTTCAAAAGGGCAGTTATTTTATCACAGCAGGAGAACATCTGGCGGGAAAGGCTGGAAATTATATCACCTGTTGCAGTTTCTGTGGCCCCGGTTTTTTGAAGACTTATGTTCTCGGCAAGGCGTTGCTGGATTTTTTTCTTATTATTGAAGGCCCCAATGATAAAACGGGACTCATCAAGCTGAAGCAAAAGCTGGCAATTGTGCTCAAAAACAGTATCTGCCTGATTGATGGTTCCATTGATAGACAGTTTATCGGCCATCCGGATGTCAGTGATTATATCTTGTTTTCCCTGCTGATCACCGAGCGCCGGGAACAACAGCAAAAGACCGCAGATTTGATTCTGGCTTTGTCACTTCAGCTCTGTTCAGTTGAGCAGCGTGTCGGCATAAACCAATACAAGGAAAACGAAAGCAAGTCGATTCTGTTAGCTGCTGACGGCTCACTGCTCTATCACGGGATTAATATTCCATTTATGGACAAGGAGCTGAAACAAATCTGTCACAAGAACCGCAAGGAATGCTGTATTCTCTACCTGAATGGCGCTTTTGGCAATTCTTTACATCAATTCCTGGCACCCATGCGAAAACTTGATGTTGTTCTCGATAATTTTACCCTGTACCAAAACATTACCACCGGTGTTCAACAGCGGAGAGTTTTTTCTCCTCGTTTATTTCTATATCACGCCGTTCCGGTCAAAAAAATATTCCTGAAGCAGGAAAACTGGAACTCACAGTTTAGGCCTTCAGTCGAAGTTCCTGTTCATAACCTCTTTCGCGATGATCCATATGAAATTGGAATTTGAGAACGGATTGATCGACAGTGATATTTACAAGGAGCTGGGTTTTGAAGGATTTCTCGCCCTGTTTCAGCGGGAAATCCCCATGGTCGGACATACCATTCTCAAACCCATGGAACGACAGAGTGCTCTTGAACACTTCCAACGCTTAATCCAGTTGGACAGCCAGATCAGGGTGCATCAGGCCGACCTTGCCGCCCTGGTGCAGCAGGGCGCAAGATTGCCTTCATTGGAGGCAGTTCTCCCCTTTTTCAGGGATGGCGTTTTGGAACCCTACCACCTTTTTGAATTGGGACAGTTTGTCTCCGAAGAACTCGATCTCAGGGCTCTTGAAATAAGTTTCCCCTTACCCACTGCTGGAGAGATTTGTCGCACCCTTACTCAAATTCTAAGAAAGTATACCACCAGGGATTACTCGAATCTGATATTCAGTACTGAAGAGGAAGCTGTCCAAAAGTCGATCACTTTGCTGAATCAGCAATTGCAAAAAGCTTTAAAACAGGTTGAAAAGGAGATCTTTCAGCAAACCGGTTTGAAAATGGTTTATCCGTTTTCCCGGGAGATTGGGAAGGATGACGAAAAGCTTAAATCGGTCAAAGCATGTTCATATCTGCAGATATCTGAAGGAAAGGAATTCTTGACGCTGGATTTTGTGCCGGATGACGCAATCATCAGAATTGTAACAGAGAAGTCAAAGCGGGAGAAGGAATGGAATAATTTAATGGCGTGCAAACTGGAGACTCTTAACAGTGAGTTGAAAGAACACTATGAAGCTTTTTCGGATTATTATCAGTGCAGATCCAAGCGGCTTTTTGATTACATATTATTGGAGACAAAAGAACAACATCAACTCTGTTTTCCCAAACTCCATCCCACTCCGCTGTTCAAGCTGGAAAAAGGAGTGTTACCCTCGTTAAGGAAAATCAACCCGGGATCGTACAATCCGCTGACGCTGGAAATAAAAAATGGTGTAAGCCTGTTATATGGCGCAAACATGACAGGGAAAACCACGGTTTTAAAAACAGTTTTCTTTCACCTGATGTGCGTAAAGGTGGGATTACCAATCCCTGCAGATTCCTTGACCTTAAGTTTTCCGAACCAGCTGGGATTGCGTCTGAAATCTTCCGGTAAAACACAAACCGGGTTATCCGGATTTGGAGAGGAACTTCAATTCTTTTGCAGAGAGGATGTTTCCCCCTCATTTTATATGGTGGATGAGCTGTTCCATTCCACAGATCCGGTAAGTGGAGTAGAGTTGTCTCAGGCGTTTTGTGAGGAGTATGCCGATAGTGAATCACTGTATTTTTTTACATCCCATTACCCGGAAGTTCTGAATAGCCCTAATGTGGCTTTTTTCAGGATGAAAGATATTCCCGAATCGGGAGAGATCGAAAATCTGGAAGAGTTTCTACAAAAAGTTCCCTTTGAAGTGGAACCCATAACCGCCGATAAGCTCAAGGGTTCTCTCAAGAGCGGTAAACAATCCATAAGAGTCGCCTTACATTTTCCATTATCCGACTCACTTAAACAAAAACTGAGAAAAAAACTGGATGGCTGACTATGGCCCACATATCTTTAAATAGCGAACAGATTGATCGTGTCAAGGCGACAGCGCAGGTTATCGCCGACGAGATTCAAACCTTCATTGATCAACATTCCTCCGTATCGGTTGAACGGGCAGTATTGCGTTTGTTCGGAGTAGACGGGGTTTGTGAGGACGATACTCCCATCCCCAACCGGGTAATCGAACTGGTACAGGAGCAGGGGGAATTGGAAAGAGGAGTCACTCCCTATTTTGCCAAAGCCATGCTGAGTTCGGGACGAGATCCCCAGGTTACGGCAGACCTGATCCAACAGGGAAAGATTAATTCCAGCATGTTCAGCAAACTGGCACCTGAGGTGATCCGAAAAAAAGAGAATGAATTGGCTCAGACCGCACTTGAGGTACTGCAGAAAACCAGGAAGAAAAAACTGGAAAAGCAGCAGAAGGTTCCTGTTCCACCTCAACCCTGGCGATACATTATCGTTGCCACGGGCAATATCTATGAGGACAGAACCCAGGCGGAATCGGCTGTTTTCAGCGGAGCCGACATTATCGCGGTTATCAGGAGTACCGCCCAGTCGCTGCTGGATTATGTCCCCTATGGCCCTACAACCGAAGGATTTGGTGGGACTTATGCCACCCAGGCCAATTTCAGGATTATGCGGGAAGCTCTGGATAAAGCAGGAGAAGAGAACAATCGTTATGTCAGGCTGGTCAATTATTCCTCCGGTCTCTGCATGGCTGAAATAGCATCCTGTGCCGCCTTTGAGGATCTTGACATTCTTTTAAACGATTCCATGTATGGTATCCTGTTTCGTGACATCAACATGAAACGGACCTTCATCGACCAGTATTTCAGTCGCCTGATCTGCGCCCATGCGAAAATTATCATCAATACCGGGGAAGACAACTACCTGACCACTTCCGATGCCATTGAAGCAGCTCACACCGTCACCGCTTCCCAGCTGATCAACGAGGCCATGGGCAAAAAAGCCCAATTGACAGACGACTTGTTAGGCTTGGGGCATGCTTTCGAGATCAATCCCCAGGTCGAAAACGCTTTTCTTTATGAACTGGCCCACGCCCAACTGGCGAGGCAGTTGTTCCCTAAAGCACCGTTGAAATACATGCCACCCACCAAATACAAAAGTACGGATATCTTTTATGCACACTGTCTGGACAGCATGTTCAACCTGGCTTCGGTTACCACCAACCAGGGGATTCACCTTGCGGGGATTCTAACGGAGGCGATCCATACACCGCTGATGCAGGACCGGTTTCAATCACTGAGAAATATTAACTATATTTTCAATGTGGCCAAAAACCTGGGAGATGAAATCGAATTCAAAAAAGACGGGTTTATCACTAAAAGAGCACAAACCGTATTGGATGAAACAGAAGTCTTTCTGGATGAGATCAAGGAGATGGGTCTGATGTCGGCCATCTCCGCTGGAAAGTTTGCTGAGATTTCCAGACCGGAAAATGGCGGAAAGGGTCAAAACGGAGTATTCCCAAAGGACCGGGATTACTCCAACCCGGTCATGGATCTGCTTGAGAAGCCATTGTGAGATGGTAACTTTTTCTTCAATAATATTTCGTTGGAGCAGGAACTACGGTAGGGCGGGGTTACATCCCCGCCTGTTCATGCCTAAAGGCGGCCATGTAAGGCCGCCCTACCGTTAAGATTCGGAAGTTGTTATCAAATGATCTCAACCCGACTTATGAACATGAATACAATATTAAAATAGCGCTTAAATAAACACATTTTGCCAA
>Ga0180009_10006885_pt1 | contig 11791 bp, 9 predicted proteins | sample OS_PC_MetaG_FD_123537 | JGI IMG/M metagenome (GOLD analysis project Ga0180009, IMG submission 123537) | Groundwater microbial communities from the Aspo Hard Rock Laboratory (HRL) deep subsurface site, Sweden - OS_PC_MetaG | ecosystem: Environmental > Aquatic > Deep subsurface > Groundwater...
CTGGACTATTCCGAAAAAAAAGGTGAATTATAGCTGTCAAAGCGGCTACTTTCCCTTGTGTTTTGACCTGTATCCTTTGCAGATAAACCGTTATGGCCGTTTATCCAAACTCGAAAGTTGAGTCCTTATAATTAAATTCGATAACATCTGGAAAATAGTACTTAACCATTCAGCAGTTGACCCCCTGCCGACGAGTCAAGCTGAATCGTTACCATCAATCGAGTCAGTCTTAAGCGACATCGCTTTTTTTGCTCACGCATGTTGATGGTGAATGGCGAAAAAAACGCGCTCATGCTGCTTTGCCAGAAAACGCAAATCCTCACGACTTCAGATAAAATCGAGCAAAAAATTCTTTTCCCCGCTGCTTGGAAAAGCCAGAAAGAGAGAAGCGATTGGAATTTTTTCTAGCATATGCTCATAATTGCTGCATGTTCTGTGCCGGAAGATCTGAACGGTTTTCCTCGTGAAAAGGCTGGCAGAAAGGGTTCTCAGAAACAGGTCAATCCCGCTGGTAGCATATTGAAGCGGTATCGGGAAAAAAATTCTTTCAGGATCTCCCGACCCAATTCACAGAGAATGGTATAGCAATTTGGATACATGTATCAAAAAGAGATCAATCTAACCGGTTCGACCCCTGTTTTTTCTGAGAACCGGCAGACAGCACCAGGAGACTTCAAGCCCCGTGCAGGCGGAGCTTCATGGATAAAGCACAACGTCACTTCAGTTCATCCAGAAAATACCAGAGTAATGGATATGGCCGTGTCGCCGGCACGCGCGAGGGAAAACACTGTATTTGTTCTGCTACAGACACTGGACCGGGGGGCCCTCTTCCAAGATCAACATAATGTATTGATATTTTTGAAGATAAACTTTGTAAAGGGACCCCATTCAAACCCGTCACCGGCAGGGATGACCACTCTCAATATGGCAATCGTGAAACACCTCGGGAACGCATCAATGGACTTGAAATATTTTCGGCTAATTCTGATGGGGGACAACAGGATGTGTGGAAAAACCATTATTGTCCGGTTAGGTTTTTGCACTTCAGGACCAGTCAATCGAGATTTTCAGTGAAGTCAAGGGGATTGCGATTTAAAACCCTGGAAAACAGGACGTTTTCCCGGAGCACCAGGGATGGTTTCATGCGTGTTTTAAATCGGTATCCCCTTGGCGGAACGGTTGACAAATGGTCTTTAATGGACTGCAAAGACCTAACCGGACATTACTGAGGAAAAACGCTGTTTTTTACTCAAAGATACCGTCCAGCGGACATTCAAAAGCGGATTTCAGCTATTTCGGGACAGCCGGGGGCCAGGATTTCTCCATTTTTATGTCAGCTTTTTTTACAGGTTGTAAATCAATGCCGTTAACTTAAACACCCTTTTCTTGCTCAGCAGCAAGGTTCCGGTTTTCAAGAACCTTGGAAGCCAGGAATGGCTTCCCGGAGATCCAGGAAGGATGAATGCGTTTCTTGAAAATTGGAACTGTTGGTGCGGAAGCATTCGCTTAATTGTCTTATCCCGCTGCTTTCAGAACTTCTCTGATTGTACTAGCTAATTGATTTATTTTAATTGGTTTTTTTAATACCTGGTGAATACCGACCTTATATGCATTTTCTTCGATATTTGCCGTACTGTAACCCGTTGCCAAAATAATAGGGGTGTCAGGTCTGATTTTTAATATTTCCTGGCTAAGCTGTATTCCAGTCATCTCTGGCATTGTCTGGTCTGTGAAAATCAAATCGAATTTTTGGGGATCGTCCTTAAATCGACTCAAAGCATCTAGTCCGCCATCGCAGATTGTGAATGTGTAGCCCAGTTTTGTGATGGCCAAACCATAAAAATTAGATAGGGAAATCTCATCATCTACAATCAGAATATGTTCATTTCCTCTGATAACTTCAGGAACATCCGGTGTTGCGTCTGGTATTTCATCATCGATCATTGGAAAAAAGACATCAAACTCGGTACCCACCCCCAACTCGCTTTGCACCCGAATCACACCTGAATGATTTTTGACAATTCCATGAACCACCGACAACCCCAGTCCGGTACCTTCCCCCACCTCCTTGGTGGTGAAAAATGGGTCAAATATTTTTTCCATTGTGTCATCGGACATGCCATGGCCGGTATCACGGACTGACAGCTTTAAATAAAATCCTGCTGCTAATTCCTGGTCCTCGGGTAAGTCTTTTGGGACATCTACCTCATCCAATCCGACTGTTAAAACACCCCCGTTTTCTGACATGGCCTGTCCCGCGTTGGTGAACAGGTTGACGATAACCTGGTGAATCTGAATTTCATTTGCTCGAATAGACCCGCAATTCGGTTTAAACCGCTTTTCAATCTCAATTGTTGTAGGAAGGGTGGCGCGCATCATTTTTTCGATTTCCAAAATCAGGGGTGTAATCTTTATCGGCTTCATCTGCGATTCTCCAACCCGACTGAAGGTTAGAATTTGTTCAACCAGATTTGCCGCACGTTCACCGGCCTGATACACTTGATCGAGATACATCCTGTCTTCGGTACCTTCCAAGTGTTTTTCAAGAAGCATTTCTGTATAACCCAGCATGGTGCCCAGAATATTGTTAAAATCATGGGCTATTCCGCCAGTCAAAGTCCCAATGGCCTCAAGTTTTTGGGATTGATACAGCTGACTTTCTAATTCCTGTCGTTTGATTTCTTTGATCTGGTTGAGTTTTTTCAAAACTTCATTCGTTTCAGCCAATTCGGTACTTACTTGTTCAAGATTGGTGTATGCATCGACAAATGTTCTTGAAAGAATAAATGTTTGTGACACTGCTAAAAACAGGATCCCAAAAAACATCACCTCGGCTGTGTAGATGACCTGGCTGGTATGCAGCGCGTCATTCGCAGCGCAAAGAACGGTGATACAGGTAACAAATAGAAATAATCGGGCGTAATTCCGTTTATTCTTAATGGCCTTTATCAGCACATAAAATGTGTATACACCCAGCGTCAGAGACATTATCTGGTATGGGGTGATCAGGTGTGAATAAAAAGTCGCCTTGGTAAAGACCACCAATAGAATAAAAACACCTGATACAACGATGAAGATATCCAGATATCGCTTTTTAAAATCAAACAAAAATAGACTTTGTGCATATTTGAAATAAAACGGGATTGCCATCATCAGCGATATATATTCCAGTTTATGTATGAATGCCCAGCTCATGTCTGGCAACGCTGAATTAAAAATTCGTTCGCCGATGAATAAAATCCGCAATGCAGAGAAGAGGCAACTGCAGGCGAAAATGACAAAAATCCGGTCATGTTGAAGCTGATAATAAATACCCAGGTGATAGATAGCGATCAACACCAAACTGACGATCATTACCCATTCCAGAGCAACTTTTCTATTCGTTAATTGAATGATTTTTTCACTGTTGCCAAGAATGATCTGTCGCCATACCCCCCCCTTTCTATGATGATAATTGGAAATCCTTAATAACAGCTCAACCCGATCCGATTTAGTTTGAAATATGGCTATTTTGTTAAGATATTGAGGAATCGATGTCTCAACAGACTTCCCGATTTTTCCATTTGAACTGATCCGTTCACCGTCTGCCCATAAATCATACGCAGTTGACATTGCTTTTACTTTTATGGCCAATATCTGGCCCGCCGCTTTCAGGTTTAATACGACTCTGAAGGAGGCATATCCGTCGCCTGATAATTGGTTTTCATGCCAATTGTAATTATTCCACACGCCGGGGACTTTTAGATAATGCTTTTTTTCTCGGGACTCGGATTTTCTTTGGTTGTAGTTTTCTGGCGGAAGGAATTCTTGCCAGTAGAATTCCCAGTTTCCCTGTAATTGCACATTCCCTTTGTCATTGAAATCCCAATGACGCAAATCAATCTCACCATTTTTCACCAGCGGGGCACCAGGCGCTGAACTATCCCTGGTCAGGAAAAAAAACAGTAATAAAGCGCCGATCGTAATAACAAATAGTAAAATAGATAAGGAGTTCCGATAAATTATTGAAAATATTTTCATTTGTATTCGGGTACCTTCGTTAATCCAATGAGCCTCTGTAAATTCAGGTTCTTATCACGTTTATTGGTTTTTAGAGCGTTTTTTAACCGCCTGAAATGCTTAATAATATGTCGATAAGCCAATATTGAGTAGAAGGAGCACCATATAAATCGCTTCCGAAAACTACCACAGACTATGGGGTATTGCCAATACCACATGTTCTGGGGGTGCACCAAATATGTGTGGGTATCTCTGATGGCATGGTCAGTCTGTTATTGAACGGGTTGGGAGTGGTTAAACGAAGCCAGGATGGCGAAGTCAACGACCGTCCTCGGAGACGGGCAGGATGCCCGTCGAGAATGAGTTCAGTGACAGATTGACTATGCCCACACTTATTTGGTGCACCCATGTTCTGTGCGTTAAAATATCGATACCGGAACCGTGCCGGTATGCTCTTCCACCCGGTACCTCACCGGCAGTATGCCTCCAGCATTCCTGTCATGCTGTACATTACCTTCAAGTACGACCGCTCTCTGTTGACCGGTCAATGAGGAATACAGGGACCCGTCCCTGATCCAGGTATTATGCGGGGTTTCGGACGAATAGAATGCAACATGCTTTGAGATGCGGGGCGTTGAGGAGCGAATTCAGTCAATAATAGCGACGGCACGCACCCAACCGGCACTGGCAGCTTCAATTTTGATCGGAAAAACAGACAGCTTGAACCCAAAAGGAATCGGGATCCTGTCAAGATTGGCCAGTCTCTCCAGATGGCAGTATTCTTTCTCTTTTCCCAGGTAATGGGATTCCCAGAACTGCTCTTTGTTGCCGGCTTTGAGTTCCTCAATCATAGAACCCAGGGAGCGATCCCATCCCCAGGCATCAATTCCCATTACCTTGATCCCCTGTTCCACCAGCCAACAGGTCGCCTCACGGCTCATGCCCGGATTCAGGTCCGCATAGTCCTTTTGTCCATAATATTGATAGACATCAGTTCGGATGAGGACAATATCAAAGGGCTTCAATTGATAGCCGATACTTGACAATGCTTTTTTCAAATCAATGTCAGTAATGCGGTCACCTTTCTGTTTTTCGTGAAAATCAAGAACCACACCGTCACCATAACACCATTCGAGGGGTATTTCATCAATGGTTTTTGCCCTTTTCCCCTCCGATGTTGGCCCATAGTGCCACGGGGCATCAAGGTGGGTCGTATCATGGGTGGTCAACTGCAGGTGTTCAATAGCGGCATAACCGCTGTCCCTGAAATCCGATTGATTAACACCATAGGCCGCGGCACAGCGTTCTGCACTCTGCTGATGTCCCACATATTCAATGGAGGGGGGCCTGGGTCCCTGATCCCGGGAATTCAGGGTCGCACTTAAATCGATGAACGTTGTCATTTTTCCCCGCTCATTTTGATGATGCCGCCAGCCTTTTGGCTCTATTGTTTGTCAACAGGGCAAACACGATCAAAGCCACAGCCAACAGGATGGCTATGATATTCACAACAGGCTGAGAAATCATAAACATTACCCCCAGGACAATGCACAGGATGCTGCAGGGGATCCCCAGATTTTCAGCAAAGAGCAGATATCTTTCTACACCACCACTGATGAACACAATGCCGATCATTGACATGATAATGGCTGAAACAATTTCAGTAATCGTACCGATGCCGACCAGGGCCGGATTGTAGACAAAGAAAAAGGGGATCACATAGGCGACAAATCCCAGCCTCAAGGAGTATATCCCGGTCTTGATGTTACTCGTACCGGCCAATCCTGCTGCAACGATGGACGCAATGGCCACGGGCGGAGTGATAAAAGAGATCATTCCCCAATATAAAATAAACAGATGTGCAGCAATGGGTTCAATCCCGATTTCAATCAGGGCCGGGGCAAGAATGAGCGCCAGGACAATATAACAGGGAATCATCGTCATACCGATTCCCAACACAAAACTGGCCAGGGCCCCCATTACCAGCAGTAAAAAAAGATTGCCACCAGCAAGTTGCAGAATACTCGCTGAAAAACTCTGTGCAATACCTGTCAGCAGCAGGGAGCCGATAATCATCCCCACCCCCACCATAATGGTCATAATTTCAGGCAGTACCTTTCCGCAGGTCTCTAAAAAAGAGAGAAGCGTATTTTTTGATATTTTCGAGCGGGCAAAGAACAGAATCAGGGCCAGCATGATCAGAATGGAAAAATAGGGCGCGCGGGCCTCCTGCCGCAGAAAAAAGAGAAAATAGATCAGACAGCCGAAGGTCACCAGATAGATCCATCCCTGCCGGATGGTAATCGAAAATGAGGGACATTCGGATTTGGCCAACCCGACCAGCCCATTTCTAGCCGCAAAAAAATCACTCTGCATATAGAGCGAGAAAAAATAGAGGAAGCTGGGAATAATGGCGGCAAAGCAGATGGTGGCATAGGAAACCTGAAGAAAATCGGCCATGATAAATGCCGTCACCCCCATGATCGGAGGCATCAGTACGCCTCCTGTCGATGCACAGGCCTCCAAAGCGGCCGCATAGTATGCTGGATATCCGCTTTTTTTCATGGCAGGAATCGTAAAAGAACCCGTGGTAATGACATTTGAGGTCGGGCTTCCGGAAATAGACGCAAAAATGGCACTCCCCAGAATAGAGACTTTGGCACCACCGCCTCGAAACCCCCCGAGCAGGGAGTGGGCAAGATTGATAAAGAAATCGCCACCCCCCATCACCAGCAGTGCAATCGCGAACAACAAAAAAGCAATCACCAGTCGACCAAAAACATGACTGGTAATCCCAAACATGCTTTGGGATCCCAGAAAATGAAAACCGATCAACCGGGGCACCGAGTATGATTTGGCACTTAGAATACCCGGCATGAAAGAGGCAACCAGCGGATAGACAGATACCAGGAACACAATCAGTGCCAGCGTACCCCCGGAAGAGCGTCGGACCGCCTCAATAACCAGCAGCCAGGCAATGACGCCCATGATGATGCCCGGCAGCGGTGGGGACACACTCCAGCCCATGAGTTGTATTTTGTCCGCATTGATAAATATGTAGGTGGCACTGCTGAATATCAGGATAGCCGCAAGGATATCATACCAGGGTACCGGTTTTGAGACACCTGCTGCATTGAACGGTAAAATCAGGAATATCAGGGGAAGCAACAGTGCCATCAATACGGCAATATAGCTTTTGCTCAAGAGAACCTGTCCACCGATCACGATATGAAAGATCTGCACTACGGATATGAGAACAGCGAGTGATGTGAACAATAACACGATCCAGCGATACCCCTTGGATAACTTCCTGTATTTATTTTTTTCTTCTGCTTTCTCGGTAACTTTTTCCATGACTGCTTATTCACTGAAACAGGATAAATAACAGACTGCCCGGATGATTTTACATACACTGGTGGATCAGAACTTGGCGCCATACCCTTTCGGGCACACCGACTTTTTATTTTTTCTATGCTGGCCACCCATCAGGGCGGCTGTCACACTGTTTTTTCCCACAGACCTGGACTCAACAACAAATGGGGGAAGACAGAAACGCCCATCCCCGACAGGAGGGTACCTGATCAGGGATGGGAAGCATCCCCGGCTACTTGAGAACGGAACTCTGAAAATCTTCCAGCGAGGCGTTCCAGACACCCGCTTCCTTATAGTAATTCACCGCACCCGGATGAAAGGGAATGGTGGCTACGTTTTTAACCATGTTGTCCAATTTCCACTGTTTGAGCCAGGGGTGTGATGCCTTGAAATAGTCATATCCCTTGTCCAGAGATTTAACGACATTGTATACCACGTTGTCGTCCACCCACGGATAGCAGTACAGCGCATAGGAAATACCAAAAAGCGCAACCGGTTTGTCCAGTCCGGCGACTTTTGCCTGGGTTGCCGGGAATATCGCAGGCAGTTTTTCCTGGGCACGCTTCCACCCTTCTTTATCAGCAGCAGGCATTTCCAGGAATCTGCAGCCATGAGGACCACTGCACAACTCCTTGACTTTCGATGAAAAAATGGATGCCATCGAAGCATCGATATCCCCATCCAGCACTGCCTGCATGGCGGCTCCAAAACCGGCGACAGGAATTTTTTTCACATCCGCATAAGAGAGATTTCCAAATGCCAGAATGGCCTCAATTTCCCGCATAACCGTCGGATTGCCCTTAATGTCAGGCAAGCGTTTGTCTTTCAGATCGGCAATGGTCATGATACCGGAATCCCCACGGACATACATTCCCGGGCTGATTGTGTTTCCCATACTGACCAGGCGTAACGGTTGCGGCCCCCACATGGCGAATTCATCATACCCTTTATAGGCCAGCAAACTGGTTACGTTTGTGATCAACGTAAATTCAGTCTCTTTGGACTTCAACGGCGCAATTCTCTCAATACCCGTACCATATGGTTCAACACGCCATTTCATCGGAGTCAGTTTGTTGACCGCCTCTCCCAATCCACTGGCCACCGTATAGCCGGCCACGCCCACCCCATAAGAGGTGCAGGCGACAACATTCGGCAGTTTTGCACTGTAACCCGCCGTTGCCAACCCAAGAAACAATACACATGAAATCACCGCGAACAGACCTTTTTTTTGGTTACCCATTTTTTCCTCCAATTTGGATTTAATTTGTTGATACTACGTTCAGCCGTTTCTATTCAGTTTGATTTCCGTTCAGCCCCAAAGGGTTTGTGTTTCAAGAACCTTGGAAGCCACGGATGGTTTCCAGGAGCTCCAGGAGGATTCATGCGTTTCTTGAAACACAAACCCTTTGGGGCGTATACAGGTGAATAGATACGTTCTGCCTTAATTTATTGACACAAATGGCAGCAGTTCAAAGAGTTCCCATATAAATCCCCGGTACTGCTGAAATAGCTTACATCACCCTTCCTGGCTGTTTGCAAGGTCTCATTAACACCTCATGCCCCTTCTTTTGATGCCTAAATTGAGACCTTCCATCTCATATGCCGTATCAATCCAATCACATAATATGGGCCGTGTTTCCCTTGGATCGATAATATCTTCCAGCCCGAAAGCTTCAGCTGTCTTAAAGGGCGAAGTCACCTCGTGGTACTCTTCCTGAAGTCTTTTCAGGCAGGCATCGGGATCATCTGATGACTCGATTTCCGCCCTGTGGGCGGCATAGACCCCCCCTTCCACAGGAATGTTTCCAAAAACAGCTGACGGCCAGGCATATCGCCAACTCAGCCGATTCCCACTTTTTTGTGCAGCCCCTGCGACACCAAAGCATTTGCGGACATAGATCACGGCCAGGGGAATCGTCGCCTGGACAATTGAAAAACTGGCCCTGACTCCCTTGCGAATCGTACCCTGCAGCTCGCTTTTTTTACCGATCGTAAATCCCGGTTGATCCACAAAATTGACAATCGGCAGGTGAAACGTGTCGCACATATCGATAAACCGCTGGAATTTTTCAGCGACATCATAATTAAAAGATCCACCGAGAAAATTGGGATCATTTGCCAATACCCCAACCGGATATCCATTGATTCGAGCCAGGGCCGTAATCTGGGAGCGACCCTGGTATTTCCCGATTTCAAAAAGGGATCCCCTGTCCAGCACAGCCATTAAGATGTTCCTCATATTGTAGGGCTTCTTGATATTTTTAGGGATCTCGGAAATCAGCAGCGCTTCCCTGCGGTCCGGGGAATCATCCGCTGGAACCTTCCGCTGCGGCATCTGCCAGACATTTGAAGGCAGGTAAGACAAAAAGGTCTTCACCTGATGCAACGCATCTGCCTCATCTTCCGCCGCATTGTCCACCACACCCGTCAGTCGGGTATGCAGCATATATCCGCCAAGCTCCTCCTTGGTCACGTTACTCCCCATGTTTGCCGCTTTCAACAGGGGAGGCCCCCCCACAAAAACATGGGCTTTTTCCTTGACCATGACTGAAAAATGACTTTGGACCATATACAAGGCCCCAAGACCTGCCACCGACCCGAACCCTGCCGATACGACCGGGACTTCCGACATGATATCGACCCTGTCCTGCACACATTCGTCGCCGGAACTGGGAAGCTCTGTATACCCGATTTCAAGAATCTCCCTGATGGAACCACCTGCCCCTTCAATCAGCCGAATCGCCGGAAGCTTTAAAGACCTCGCCATTTTAACAAAATAGGCCCCCTTACTCTTATACAATCGACCGACCGAGGCTCCTTTCACCGTAAAGTCATCCCCGTGGATAGCCACCTTCCGCCCGTTCAGGGTCGCGGTTCCCATGATAAAGGGACAGGGGACGACGTCCTGCAGCTCCTCATCTTTGTACGAAGCAACACCCGCAAGCTGCCCCCGCTCTCTGAAAGTACCTTTGTCTGCAAGGGCATCAATTCTTTCACGCACTGTCATTTTCTGGTTTGCGTGCTGACGGTCAATATTCTTCTGGCCTCCCAATTGATTGGCGAATGCCTTTCTTTTCGCAAGTTCCTCAATTTCACTCTGCCACATGTCGTTCCTCCCTGTTTTGTTTCCACGATGATCCGCTAAATGGCCAATCCTGATGGCCATCGTCTATTTTTTCAAAAGTGATTGCTCCTTGGACTTCTTGGAAATGAGTTTGTCAATCCCCTCGATATGCTCTTTGCAAAGAGCACTGGCACGGATATAATCCTCCGCTTTCAGTGCTGCGGTTATCTCCCGGTGTTCCTGGATGGTTTGCCGTACCATCTTATCCGATGCCCGAACATGACTGAAAAAGCCGTGCAGCATGTTTAATACAATCTTGTGCATCATCATGATAAACCCGTTTTGGGTCATCTCTGAGATGATACTGTGAAATTCGATATTGGATTTTAAGCGTTCTTCAGCATTGCCGTTCTTAAAGTGCGTTTCGGCCTTGACAATTGTCTCCTCCATCCTTCGAATGTAATCTTCATTGTCTTTCTGGTTGATGAGCCGCGTGATAATCACACTTTCAAGAACGCTCCGGACGTCGCTGATCTGCTCAATGGTAATGTGAGTCATCCGCAGCACCTTCTCTATCTGCAAAACAACATTATCAATATCCATCTTCTTCACATAAGCGCCGCCTTTGGCACCCTGCCGAACTTCAATCACACCATGGTGTTTAAGGGACAATAACGCCTCCCGGATCGTTACCCGGCTCACCCCAAAGGTTTTGCTCAGTTCATGCTCCGATTGGAGCTTGTCGTTTGGCTTCAGATCCCCCCTGAAAATAGCATCCATGATTTCATTCGTGATCTTCTCGTACATCTGGTTTTGATCTAGTTTTTTAAACATTCCTGAAGACCCCTTTGAATATGACGGTTTCTGTTCGGTTTCTATCTGCAGCGAAGGTTCGAACTGGAAATCCCAGGCTATCTTCGACCCTTTGGCTATGGGATGATACCATTTTAATACATAAATATTTATATGTATGACATTTAAATAAGGAACAAAATAATTCTTGTCAAGCATTATTTTTGTCATATGCTCAAAAATCAGCGTTTTCTTTTTGGGGACTTTAGAAATGCGTTCCGCCAGATAATTGAATTTAAAAAGGCAGACGTGGAAGGGCGGATTTACTTCTATGATGTGACGAAGCGTAACTATTCAGCACTTTATCTAAGCAGAAGCTGAGACCGGTAGGTAATTGAACGGATTGGGAGTGGTTAAGCATCGCCAGGATGGCGATGACAACGACCGCCCTCGGAAGATGGCCATGGATGGCCATCGAGAATGAGTTCAATGACAGATTGACCATGACGGGTCTCTGTGTAACTTGATGACTGTGGCGACCCCGCCTTGTTAGTTTGCTGAATA
>Ga0180009_10006886_pt1 | contig 11791 bp, 7 predicted proteins | sample OS_PC_MetaG_FD_123537 | JGI IMG/M metagenome (GOLD analysis project Ga0180009, IMG submission 123537) | Groundwater microbial communities from the Aspo Hard Rock Laboratory (HRL) deep subsurface site, Sweden - OS_PC_MetaG | ecosystem: Environmental > Aquatic > Deep subsurface > Groundwater...
ACGCACTGCGGGTCCGCACAATCCACCAGCCCGTCCGCGTTATCGTCTAAGCCGTTGACGCAGTCCTCCAGATCCCCCAGCGCGGTCTGATCGATGGCCTCGCACGCTCCGCCGCCGAGCACCATCAGCGCGCCCATCAGGGCCGCTCCCAACCTGATCGCGAAGCGTTTCATGCCCGACTCCTATCGCTCTAAGGTAAAAAAATCCCAACTCGGATCATAGTATGCGCAGAGCCCGGGCGCGAAATCAACCGGTCAGATGCGACTATAGGCCGGCCATGCGGCTCGAGATGTCGATGATCCAGAGGGTTGTGCCCACGGAGCCGTCGGGGTCGCCCGCCGCGGCTTCGAAGGCGATCCGCCCGCCGTCGGGGGACCAGGAGGGCGCTCCGTCGTAGCCGTCCGAGTCGGTGATCTGCTCGGGCGGTCCGCCGCTAACCGGCACGATGAAGAGGTTTGCGGTGTCCCGCGCGGGGATCTCCCCGCTGTACACCAGCCATTGCCCGTCGGGGGAGAAAGACGCATCGGTTTTGTCTCCGACGCCGTCGGTGACCTGCCGCTTGGCCGAGCCGTCCGGGCCCATGACAAAAAGCTCCCACTGGCCGCCCACGTATCGCTGATACAGGATGAGGTCTCCGGCCGGGGACCAGTTGGGCTGGCGGCAGTCCTCGCCGACATCGGTCAAGGCTTCGTAGCCCGAGGTGCCGTCCACCCGATAGCGGGTGATCACACCGTCGCCCTCCACGTCCAGGACGTGGGACTCGAACACCACCCATGCCCCGTCCGGCGAGAGGCTTGACTCGTAGCCCATGTGGTCCGGCCGGTCGGTGAGTGGCACTTCGTCGCCGGGTCCCCCGTTCTCGGCGATGAGGAAGATCTCGTCGTGGGGATCCCGGCTGGATGAAAATACGATCTGTCCGGTGGCCGCGTTCCAGGCCGAGCCCGGCAGGTTGATGTTGCCGCTGCCGTCAGAGACCAGCGTGTGGGTGGCTCCGCTGTCCAGCGTCACCAACAGCAGATCTGCCGGCTCTTCATTGTATCCGTTGCGAAATCGGGTGCACAGGAGCGTCGCGCCGTCGGGAGAGAATGCCGGGTTCTGCAGGCTCCCGAACTCGGAGATGCTCACCTGCGTCGCGTCGTCCCGGCGAATGGGGTCCGGGTTGCCGCCGTCGTCGTCGCCACAGCCACTGGCTGCGAGCAGGGTCACGGCCACCGTCAATACAACCATGCAATTCTTCGCTGCAGACACGATTACTCCGTTATTCGGAAGGCGCGCACGCAATTCCGCCCGGCATCCTTCGCCGCGTATAGGGCCTCGTCCGCGGCGCCCACCAGCTCCTTGGCCGAGGCGATGAGCGGCTCGGGCACGGCGGCCACCCCGAAGCTCGCGGTCACCGGGATGCGTTGGTCCTGCCACATGAAATTATGCTCGTCCACCGCTCGGCGCAGTCGCTCGGCCATGATAAACGCGTTGTTGACGGTGATGTCCCGGAGCAGGATCCCAAACTCCTCGCCGCCGTATCGCGCGCAGATGTCCTCCTTACGAAGGACCTGGCCGATGAGCGAGCCAAGTGATTTCAGCACGGCGTCGCCGGCCATGTGACCGTGCTCGTCGTTGACGCGCTTGAAGTGGTCGATGTCCAGAATGCAGACGCTCAGATTTCCGCCCTGGCGCTCGCTGTAGGCGTACTCCGCGTTCAACCGGTCATCAAAATGCCGCCGATTGAACAGTCCGGTGAGCGCATCCCGGAGGGCCGAGTCGTAAAGCTGGCGCTGAAACTGAACGTCCAGCTGATCCTGGAACGACAGCTTCAGAATGGTTGTGGTACCGATCTGAATTTTGTCCCCGTCGCGGAGGGTGACGATCCCTTCGGTGCGCTCACCGTTGACCACGGTCCCGTTGGTGCTGCCCAGGTCGCGCAAGGTCACGCTCCCGGAAGGGCGCCGCTCGAAGACGCAGTGTTTTCGGCTGATACCTTCGTCTTGGATTCGGACGGTGGCTTGGGCGCCGCGACCCAGGACGGTCTTGGGCTGCACCGCGTACATGGCTCCCGCGTCGGCGCCGCTGATCACCAGGAGAAAGGCGCTCTGTTTGAGTCCTTGTGTCCTCGAAAGTGGCGAGATGATCGCAACTTCTGTCGTGCACTTTTCGTACGTCACTGCTGGGGGCGCCTTCAGTGTTCCCGGACGTGGCTCTCGCGGCTCTCGCGGCGTCGCCGGATTGTAATCCCGGGTCCAGTTTCGCCCCCGAGTATGGAGTAGACAGGCTTGTCGGGTCAACAGGTGTGGTGGTTTGAGAATCTGGCCCGACTGCGGGCCGAAGTTGCCCGATGAGGGCGCCGGGGCGCAGGCGCCTTCAGTGACGTTGCTGGTGGAGCTGTTTTCGGGGTTGACGCACTGCCAACCCTGAGCACAGGTGTGGCCGGGGAAGGCGGAGCCGCAGGGGATAGAAGGTCAGGGCACGCAGACGCCGTATGCCGGGGAGCCGGGATCCGGCGCCACACAGGCCCAGCTCGCAGGGCAACTGCGGCCGGGGTACGCCGCGCCACAAGGCATGACGCAGAGGTTTCCGGTGCCGTTGCTGTCGGGCACGCAGAAGCCCTGGATGTTGGTGCCGGTTCCGCACTCAGCGTCCAGGGCGCCCGGGGTGGAGCAGGGCTTGGAACAGAAGCCGGGGAGGTTCCCGCCAACGATCACGCAGAAGTGATTGGGTGGGCCGCAGTCCATGAAATTGAAACACTCCTGGTCAAAGTCAAACCACCAGTCGCAGGCTCCGCCGTTCACGCAGTCGAAGTCCCAGCAGTCCACTTCGCCGTCGCCGTCGTCGTCGATGCCGTTGGTGCAGTTGGTTTCGCCGCCAGCGCACGCCAGGTCCGTCCAGCAGTCTGAGTCGGCGCAGTCGGTGGCGCCGTCGCCGTCGTTGTCCACGCCGTCATCGCAAATGTTCTCGGCGTTGACGCAGGGTGGATTTCCGTGGCAGTCGGGGTCGGCGCAGTCGATGAGATTGTCGCCGTCGTTGTCGATTCCATCGCCGCAGAGCTCCACGACCCACATGCAGTTGGGTGTTAACCAGCAGTCGGGGTCGTTGCAGTCGACGAGGCCGTCGCTGTCGTTGTCCACGCCGTCCCCGCAGTTGGTCTCCACGAGGGGCTCGCAGGATACGCTCAGGTCAAAGGCGCCGCCGGCGGTGCCGCTGCCGTCCACGACGACGTACAGGTCGGCGTACCCATCAGGCGTCACTGTGAGCGTCTGGTCCGAGCCCCCGGAGGTGGTCGGGATGGTGCAGTCCCCCGAAACGTTGCAGCCGGGGTTGGACTCGTGCCCCTGGAGCACAATCATCTGCAGGGTCTGGCCCGTGGTCCAGTCGGTGAACCCAAGCGTGACCTCGGTGCCGGGGAAGGCGCCGAGGTGGAAGTACTGCTCGCCGCCGGGGAAGCTGCCGGGCACGCACTCGTAACTGTCGAGGTTGTTCAGGCGGCCCAGCGTCGAGCCTTCGATCAGGTCGTCACAGTAGATGGTCGTGGCGGGCAGGCAGCTCGTATTCGAGATGCAGCCGGGCTGGCCGACGCAGTGCGGATCGTCGCAGTCCACCAGGCCGTTTTCGTCGTTGTCCTCGCCGTCCGCGCACAGGGTCTCGTGGCACCAGGGATTGGTGGCGCAGTCGGGATCGTCGCAGTCCACCAGCCCATCGGCGTCGTTGTCGACGCCGTCGTCGCACCGTTCCACCTGGGCGCAACGGGGAACCACGGCGCAATCACTGTCCTGGCAGTCGATGAGGCCGTCGCCGTCGTCGTCGACACCGTTGCCGCAGTCCTCGGTGCGGCACAGGGGAGAGCTCCAGCACTGCTCGTCGGCGCAGTCCACCTGTCCGTTGCCGTTGTTGTCCACGCCGTCGTCGCATATTTCACGGCAGGCGTCGGTTTGCTGGCAGTCAGGGTCGTCGCAGTCGGTGAGCCCGTCGCTGTCGTTGTCCACGCCGTCGGCGCAGGCCAGCTCGGATTCGGGGTGACAGCGGGGGGCTTGCTGGCAGTCGGGGTCGTCGCAGTCGGTGAGCCCGTCGCCGTCGTCGTCGGCGCCGTTGTCGCAGGCAAACTCCTGGTAAGCAATGCAGTAGGCATGGCCAAGGCATTGCGGGTCGGCGCAGTCTGCGACTCCGTCACCATTGTCGTCAACGCCGTTTGTGCAGTTCTCGAGCCCCAACAGCCCCGTTTCGTCGATGCCACCGCAGCTCCCCAGGGCGAAGACCACCATCGCGGCCCCCGCTGCCACCACACACTCTCGGAGTCTCATTGGCTACCTCCAGGCAACAGGCTAAGCCTACTCTTACCAGCCGATCTTAGTATGTGCCGAGTGGCGGCGTCAGATCAATTCATCATTTCGGGTGGGGCTCAGCCCGGGGGTGGCATCGGGGCAGGGCGATCGAGCTCTGCGATCACACTGCGCGCCCGCAGCCTGGCGGCGTGCCTTGGAACGTGGAGCTGGGCGCCTCGGCACCCTCAGGGCGCCGAGGCGCCCAACGCTGCATTCCCTTTCAGAGCCCGACTTGGAGCTCGATCGCCCTGGCGTCGGGCCCCCAGGGGGGGACTCCCGATTGAAATAGTGGTATACACGTGGGGTGGAGATTCGGCACCGGGTCAAGGGCTGAGCCGAGGGCTTGGACCGAGGCTGGGATGGCCGCACCAAAGGCCCACAGTGAGGGACACACCATGATGGATTTTAGCAAGGACCCGCGCGAGGCGGAAAAACAGATCCAGGCGATCATCTACTACCTGGTGACATTCGGCTACATTGACGGCGATTTCGACCCCGAAGAACAGGCCTTCGTCAGGGAGTACATCTCCAAGATTGTGGAGCACAAGCTTGGGCAGTCGGACGCCTACAAGGAGATGCCTGAAGCGGCATTCAAGCAGCTCAAGGCCGAGCAGGAGGAGCACTACAACCTGGTCTTCGAGCAGAACGACCAGGCCGTAAGGGAGCTTTTCACCGAGGTGGTGGACTCCAGCGAGACCGTCCAGAAGTTCATCCGCCACCGCCTGAAGCTGCGCTGCTACGAGATCTTCCGGAGCTTCAAGGAGGACAATCGCACGGCCCTGATGGAGGTCATCGACGAGTTCATCATGGCCGACGGTGTGGAGCACCCGGCCGAGGTGGAGTTTCGCAACGAGCTGGCAGACCTGCTGCACCTCGAGATCATGCTCGACATGGACGATCTGGAAGTGGTGCCTTCGACCCTCGAGATCACCAGCGAGATTGCCCGTAAGATCGCCCAGTCGAACCATCCGTTCCTGCGAAACCTGGAGGTGCACTACTCCGGGGATGACGCTGAGCGCAGCGTTCAGGCGACCGACGAGATGAAGCTCATCGAGGCCACCATGGCGCGCATGGACGAACTGCGCGAAACGGGTAACGGCAAGCTCACCGGGGTGAAATCCTTCGCCGATCTCATGGGCGAGGAGGAGTTTTTTCTCGACGGGCAGGTCTTTGTGATCCCGCCGACGCCGGGTCAGGAGTACGACATCACCGTGCTGGGGGACCTGCACGGCTGCTACAGCTGCCTCAAGGGCGCGCTCATGCAGGCCGACTTCTTCAACAAGGTGGAGGCCTACCGCCAGGACCCTTCGGGCAATGTGAAACCCATCGTGATCCTGCTCGGCGATTATATTGACCGCGGCAAGTTCAGCTACGCCGGCATCCTGCGCGCTGTGATGCAGCTGTTTTTGAACTACCCGGGCCACGTCTTCCCGCTGCGGGGCAATCACGAGTACTACATCGAGTATGAGGGTACTATCTATGGTGGCGTGTTGCCCGCCGAGGCCATCAACGTGCACCGGGACTATTTGCCCCGGGAGTTTTTTCTCACGTACATGAAGTTCTTCGAGCAGCTGCCCACAGTGGCCGTGTTCGACCAGCTCTTTTTTGTTCACGCCGGCATTCCCAAGGACGATATCATCGAGAACTGGCCGGATCTGGCCAAGCTCAACGACCCCGAGGTGCGGTTCCAGATGCTGTGGTCGGATCCCAGCGAGGCGGATGTCATTCCCAAGTCCCTGCAGGAGGAGAGCGCGCGCTTCCCCTTCGGTACGATGCAGTTCGCCAATTTCATGGCCACGGTGGGTTGCAACGTCATGGTGCGCGGCCACACCAAGGTGGTGGAGGGGTTCAAGACCGTCGTCGATGACGGCAGCCACAAATTGCTGAACCTCTTCTCCGCCGGCGGGCAATACAACGACGACCTGCCCTCCAACAGCAGCTACCGCGGTGTGACGCCCAAGGCCCTCACCATTGCCTACAAGGACGGTGAGCTCACCGCCACTCCGTGGCTCATCGACTACGAGTCCTACAACTCCCCCGTCTACAACCGCTTCTTTAGCGTGTCTCCCGCCATCGACTACGAAGAAAAATCGTAAAAGAGGGTGAAGGTTCCGGTCACGGCTGCGGGAGGTTGCCGGCCTCTTTGCGGGCGCGGCCCTTAAGGTGTTTTTTAACGATGGGAATGATGCCCTCGGTGGCGCAGGTGAGGTGCCAGCGGAAGGGCGGATCGTCGCCCTTGAGCCAGCGCAGCGACAGTACGGCGGTGCGACGCAGCATTTTCTTGGGGATTCGGCCGTCCTCGGATCGGGAAACTACGAGGGTGAGGCGACCATTGCCTTCGGGCAGATCTTCGATGCTGCCCCGGAGCATTTTTTTAACCTGAAACTGCAGCACCACCTGCTTGACCGCCGCCCCCGAGAGGGTGTCCACCACCTCCTCGATCTGTCCCACGGCCACCAGGTCGGATTCCAGGCCGCGTTTCGCCGTGTTTTCGTGCTCGCGGCGAGCCCAGGGCTCCTGCGAAGCGGCCCAGGGGGCGCAGACGTCGGTGGCGTCATCGAAGAGGTTGATGAGCTTCGGCTGCCAGGGGCGGGCGTTTACTTTGGAGAACCTGCTCTTCGGGCATCCCGCGATCAGCGCGGCCAGGCCTGCCCCGGCGAGCAGGATCGCCATCTTGAAGCGGATCCGAGCTGAGCGATGGGCCGCGCGGCAATTCTTTATGGTCAGATGTTGCATGATTTTCATCGGGAGTCGCACGGAAGGCCACCAGCTCACGACTTCAATCGCAGTGTACCACGGCGCGGCTTGGACACAAGTGCGGGGCGGCCCTGCCCGAGGCGTTGCGTTTGTCGTGCGATCTGGCAGAGCATGGTATGAAAGTACGATGAGTACTCCGCTCGGGAAACGGGGCCGGCTTTGGCTCGGAATCGGCCTGGTTGGCATGCCCCTCGTCATTGTGGCGCTGCTGTGGCTCAGCGGGCGCGGCCCCTTCCACTCTCGGGTCCCGACTGCGCCGAGCCCGGTCGTGGGCGTGCGTACGCGGCAGGTGCTGTCCGCCCGGGCCCCGGCCGTGTTGGACGACGATTCCAACGATGACATGAACGAGCTCGACCGGGACGGCGATGGGCTGGGAGATGAACCCTGGCTCTGCGACCCCTACGGCCTGCAGCCGGTGCTGCCGCGGGAGTGTCCGATCCGCGGGGACTGCGTGATCGACTTCTCCTACCGGGACGAGCTGCTGTTGGAGGACATCCACACCAACGGAGGGCGGGTGTGGATCCCGGCCGCTGCCCGGGCGCGCGGCGGCAAAATCCCACTGGTGGTGCTGCTGCACGGCACGGATGGGGATGAGCAGCCGGACCCCCCGCACCGGCTCCTCGCGCCGCCACTGGACTTGAGCCTGGAGTTCAAACGGGCGGTGGATCGCGGCGTCTCGGTGCCGGTGCTCGTGGCGGCACCCAGCCAGAGTCGCGACGCCCAGTCGAGCCCGACCCTGTGGACGGAAGAAGGTTTTGATTTGGCGGATTTCGTGACGGTCCTGGACGCGGAGCTCAAGGCCCTGGGCTCCGTGCGTGTCGACCATCAGGCCGTGAGCGTGTTGGGCCACAGCGGCGCCGGCTGTGTGGTGACACCCCGGAAGATCAACGGTCTGTTCAACGTGGCGGAAAACCTGGGGACCCTGCGAAAACAGGGGATTGTTGTGCCGTTCCTCGGACTCATGGACATCTGCTTTTATGGGTACGGTGGGGGGCACTTCCTGCGGGACGCCTTGGCCGGCTTCTCCACCCGGGTCGTGGCCATGTGGGTGGAGCCCGAGACGTGGTTTACGACCCTGGACCGGGATCTGGATGGCTTTGCCAAGGGCCTCGGGGTGGCCGATCCGGTGCGGTGCAACGCCGCGCGTTTCGAATCCTGCTTGGGAAATGATCGGGGATGGTGGCTCTTTAAGGCCCGGCGCCACGGGTTGGAGCAGGGCCCCGTGAATCCTCCGGATGACGGCCACCTGTCGGTGCACAGTGCCCTGACACGCTGGTTTGTGCAGGAGATCCTACGGCGGCACTTCTCGGGGAAGACCGGGCCGTGAACGCGGAGTAGACTGCGGGCGGAGCGTCGGCGGATTCACCAGAAGCCTGGACCCTACCCGGCGCGCATGCTATTTGATCACGGCTGCCATGAATAACGAGCGATTTCTCAGGCACCGGCGCCCTGGAGGCGAGAGCTGGCGCATCGTAGTCCTGGTGGGCATGAGCGTGTCCGCGGTCGCGTTGCTGGTGATCTGCGGGCGGAGCCTGGAGGAGGGGCAGGACCGCGGCATCAATGTCCGTCGAGAGCGGGCCGCGCCCAGCCCCAAGGCCGACGATACGTCGCTGCTGCTGCCCTCGGAGGATCTGCCGCTGCTGGCCAGCAGTGGCGCCATCGGTCTGGTGCGGCGGCGGGAGTCACGTTTTTCGCGGCGTATCTGGCAGCGGGTCCAGGCCATGGAGGCGGATCTGCAGGTGCTGCGCCGCAAGCTGCACAAGCTGCCCGAGTTGGCCAACCGGGAGGTCCGCACGGCGGCCATGCTCCGGTCGGCGCTCAAGGAGCTCGGCCTGACGTCGCAGTCTGTCGCCGGCACGGGTGTGGTGGCACTCATTCAGGGCGGCCGCCCCGGGCCCGTGGTGGCCCTGCGGGCGGCCATGGACGGTGTGGCCGTGGAGGAGAAGTCCGGCTTGGAGTACGCCTCTACGGAGAAGGGGCGGTTCATGCGGCGCATGGTGCCGGTGAGTCACGCGGCGGGGCACGAGTTTGAGATGGCGATGTTGCTCGGCGTGGCGGAGATCGTTTCGGACCTGCGCAGCCATTTGCCCGGGACCGTGAAGCTCATCTTCCAGCCCGCCTCGGAGGGTCCGCCCCCTGGTGAGCGCGGCGGTGCCCGGGCCATGATCGCCGACGGGGTGCTCGCGGCGCCCACCGTGAACGCGCTGTTCGCGGTGAAGCTCCAGCCGCAGCTGCGCGTGACGGAGATCGCCATCGACACCTCCAGCGGCGGCGGCGGCGTGGCGCGGTTTGAGATCGGTCTCAGCTCGCCCAGCCGCGGGGCCTGCCGGCGGCCGGGGCCGCGGTGCCCGGACCTCATCGCCGCGGCGGCTCAGCTCGTGCTCAACCTGCGAAATATTCCCCACTCCCGCATGAACGCGGCCGGTCGGCTGCTCATCACGGTGGGGGCGATCCACGCCGGGCGATCGGGGGACATGCTGCCCGCGAGCCTGACCATCAAGGGCACCATCCGGTGGCGGCGCATCCTGGATCGCAACATCGCCATACACATGGTGCGACGGGCGGCGGCGGCGGTAGCGGTGGTGTCGGGGTCCCGGGCCCGCGCGACCTTCAAGCACGGTGGCATTCTCATCGGCAATAACCCGCGCCTGGCGCATTGGAGCTTGGGCACGGCGGTGCGCGTGTTGCAGCGCCAGGGCATCCGCATCTCGGCGGTACCCGCCATTACGGACTCGGGGTTCGACCGGTTCCGTAGGCGTGTCCCGTCGGTGCTGGTGCAGCTCGGGTCGTCCACCCGGGGCCGCAAGCTCACCCGTATTCGGACGCCGGGCTTCGTGGCGGACGAGGGCTGCTTGTCGGTGGGTGTGAACCTGCTGTCGAATCTGGTGGTAGACTACCTGCTCGCGGCCGCGGGGGATTTGCACCCGGTGGGGGTCACCCCCGGCCGATCCCGGCGGGACCTCCGGCGGGCCATGCGGCCAGCCACGATCAGACCGTCCCCGCCCGCAGGTGCCCCGCGGAGCACGCCCCCCACCCCGGCTCGACCCCGCTGAGCCAGCGGGCGGCCGGTGTGGCGCGCTATTTCATGATCAGCACACCCTCGTAGCGCAGTGTGCGCCCACCCTCCTTGGGGACCCTCCAATCCCCGGGAGCGTCCACGGTCTTGAAGGGCCGAATGGTAAGGATGCGGCGTCCCCGTCCCAGCCGGGACAGGCCCATGAAGCGGTGGGAGCGCCTGGGATTCACGTGCTCGGCCTTAAACTCGTCACCGGCCAGGAGCCAGATCTGCGCGCCCGAGGGCTCGGTCTCGACTGTGAGCAGACCGGTGTGCCCCGGCGGCGGGACCGTGCGGTTGGGCGGCGGTTTGATGGTGATGGGCTTGGGTGGCGTGCCGGAGCCTTCCTCCAGGCGGATCAGCAACCTGCGCTGCCAGGCATTGTTGGATCCCGGGTGGTTGGGCCGGGTCTTCCAGGCGTTCTTGGGGATTTTGACCCACTGCGGCTTGTATCCCGCGAGCTCCACGAGCAGCAGGTGACGCTGGCCCATGGGCAGGTCGGTGAGGGTGGCCGGGCCGGCGCCCTGGTACCAGTAGACCCGGTAGCGGATGGGCACGGTCTGGGAGCGATCGAACTGCGGCTGCACCCGCACCACCACATTGCCGGTGATCTGCGGCACGTCCTGGGTCTGCTTGGGTTTGGCCGAGCCTTTGAAGATGCTGGTCTGGGTGGCCAGGAGCCACCCCGTGAAGGCGACCGCCACCAGGACGGACAGGAGCCAGCCCACGGGTACGGACTTGCGTTCGCGGGCAAAAATGGACTCTTCGAGGTCTGCCTCGCGCGAGGCAAACACCTCGTACTGCAGGGCGGATTTGGAGGCGATCTGGATCTCCTCGGGCTCGCTGCTCGGCTCCGGCGCCATGTCGGTCAAGAAGGCGTCGAGGTCGTAGTTCGGGTCCGCGGACTGGGCCAGGGCCAGGTCGGAGGCAGCTTTCTCGGCGGCGCTGTCGAGGGTGATGGGGCCGTCTAGGGGCTGCGTCCTTCCCTCTTGGTCCAGGTTGCCACTCACGGCCACCGCTTGGGGCGAGGTTCGCGCGCCGGTCAGGGGGTGCAGGGGCAGGGGTGTGCCGCCACGGACGGGCCCGGTGTGTCGGGGTCGGGTCGGTGTGCGCTGGTCCGGGGGCTGCCCCAATCCGGGCTCGGTCGGGTGGGGGGAGCGGCCCTGCCGGGTTCGTCTGCGGGGGCGGGGGCCGCGGCCCGGGTCGGTGGTCTGGCTCTTGAGCTTCTCAGCCAGCTCCTCGTAGAGCCGCTCGACGTCGTCCTGGCGTCGCGGGTCCTGGTCCGCGCGCTCCTCCGCCTCGAGATGCTCGGCGAAGGTCTCCTTCATATAGATACCGATGGACTCGGAGGTCACCGCCCCACCGGAGGAGTAGAGGAACTTGGAGAGGGCCAGCTGGAAGGCGCCGGCGTCCTTGTAGCGCGCGTCGGGCGCCTTTTGCAGCGCTCGAAGCACGATGTCGTCCAAGGCCTCGGGCACGTCCGGGTTCACCTGGGAGGGGGGCTCCACCACCGCCTTGCGGATTTTGTCCAGGGCCTGGGCCTCGGTGCCGGTGCCGAAGAGCCGCCGCATGGTGAGCAGCTCCCACAGCACTGTACCGGCGGCGAAGATGTCGGCCCGCCGGTCTACGCTCTCGCCGGCGGCCTGCTCCGGTGACAGGTAGCCGAACT
>Ga0180009_10006887_pt1 | contig 11791 bp, 11 predicted proteins | sample OS_PC_MetaG_FD_123537 | JGI IMG/M metagenome (GOLD analysis project Ga0180009, IMG submission 123537) | Groundwater microbial communities from the Aspo Hard Rock Laboratory (HRL) deep subsurface site, Sweden - OS_PC_MetaG | ecosystem: Environmental > Aquatic > Deep subsurface > Groundwater...
CGGGCGGCCCGTGGGCCCCGGTTCCAGGCGTTTGTCCGGGCCGCCAATGCCGCGTTCTTCCTGGCCATGGCCGGTCTTCTGGCCTACAATCTGGGCTGGATCGGCTGAGGCGTGGGGGTTTCTTTTTCCTAAAATGTGGAGAGGTTTTCATGTACAGGATGGGGCAAAAGGGGCGCATCCTTCGGGTCAAGCCCGGCTACAACCCCAATTCCAGTTCCATGGGGTCCGTGATTTTCGCCCTGCCGGCAGCCATGCTGGGGGTCACGGTGGCCTTTGGCGTGGTGTCCTCGCTCATCCTCGCCCTGGTCCTGGGCCGGGGCGGGAGGCAAGAAGGGGAGGGGGACCGTTGAGAACGGCCCTGATCCTTTTTCTGACTCTCCTGGGAGCCCTGCCCGCCTGGGGTGCGCCCGGGGATGAGGCTATAGCTATAAACTTTTTCAACCAGGGCCTCTACGCCCAAGGCCGGGAGGTCCTGGACCAGGCCCTGGCCCGGCCGTTTCTGCCACCGGCCTCCCGGGCGGAGGTGCTCCGGGCCCTGGGCCAGTTCCACCTGACCCTTTCGGCCAACCCCCTGGAAGCCGAACGCACGGCCCGGCGTATCCTGGAACTGGGCTCCGGCAACGAGGCGGACGCCTGGGCCCGGAAGACCCTGGACCGGCTGGGGGAGGAACGGGAGCGCCACGCGGAAGGCGATTGGATTCTCGCGGCTCTTTCCGCCTCGCCATCCGGAGCGCCCGCCGGGGAAACCGTGGGCCGTATGCGGGACTATCTGGCCGCGAACCCGGACTACTGGCGGGCGGCGGAAGCCTGGCACGCCCTGGCCCTGGCCGCCCGGAACCAGGGCCGATACGCCCGGGCCTTCCTGGACCTGGAGCGGGCCGCCGCCCTGGCTCCGGCCGTGGATTTCTTCCTTCCCGTGGCCACCCTGGCCGCCCAGGTCCGGGAACTGCGGAACCGGCAATGGGCCAGCCGAACGGCCCACGGATTCCTTGCTTTTTCGGCGGCCCTGGCCCTGGGGCTGTTCCTGGCGGCCCGGCCCTGGCGCTGGTTCGGGCTGGGGCACCTGGCCGGGGGCGCGGTTCTTTCCGGGGCGTGGTTCGCGGTCTACGCGGCCTGTTTTGCGGCCTTTTCCCGGGGGTTCGACCCCAGGGGCATCCTGGCTGCCGATCCCAACATGACCCACGATTTCTTGCTAAACACCGCCCTGGCCGGTCCGGGGGCCGGGCCCGCCCTGGCCCTGGCCGGATGGGGGCTTTTGGGGGTCGTGATCCTCTGCCTGTTCGCCCTGGGGGCCTCCAGGCTTGCGGGCTCGTGGACGGCGCTGGCCGCATGCTGGCTCTTCGCCTGGCTCCTCTTCGGCTCCCTGGCCGGGGAATTCGCGGTGCGGAACCTCTGGGGGGCTGCCTACGAAGCCCCGGCCGGGTCCGTGTTCCGGCACGTCCGGGGGTTTTTCTTTTTCGATGTTGCCGGGGATGAAATCCCGCCCGGGGAAAGCGCGGCCACACCATGAATCGGGTCGGGGACCTGAAAGCCCGTTATGAGACCTTCGGCGGCATCGTGTCCGGGGACGATCCCCCTTTTTTGGCCTGGGTGGACCGCCAGTACATGCGGGAACTGGGCCTCTTGCCGTCGCCCCTGTGGGACGCGGCGGACGAGTCCGTGGGGCTTCTCACCGCGCCCACGGAGGTCCATTTCGCCATCACCAACCGTTGTGATGCCGGATGCCCCCACTGCTACATGGATGCGGGCGCGCCCGAGGAAGGGGAGCTTTCCACCCGTGGGTTCATGGAGGTCCTGGATGTGCTCGCAGGCATGGGGGTCTTCCACGTGGCCCTGGGGGGCGGAGAAGCCCTGCTCCGGCCCGACCTCTTTGAGATCGCCCAATACGCCCGGGATATCGGCCTGGTGCCCAACCTCACCACCAGCGGCTACGGCCTCAGCCCGGAACTGGCCGAGCGGATGCGGATCTTCGGCCAGGTGAACGTGTCCATGGACGGGGTGGGGGACCTCTATGGCGTGTTCCGGGGTGTGGACCGTTTCCCGGAGGCGGACCGGGCCCTGGGCTTTCTGGTGGACGCCGGAGTGCCCGCAGGCATCAACTGCGTGGTGGGAAGGGACAACTTCCCCGGTCTTTCCGACCTCTTTGCTTACGTCCGGGACCGGGGGGGCAACGAGATCGAGTTTTTGCGCTACAAGCCCGCTGGCCGTGGCCAAGGCCGGTACCGGGAGCTTTGCACCACCCCCCGCCAGAACGAGCGCATCGTCCCGGATTTGGCGCGGCTCTCGGGGGACCGGGGGGTGGCGGCCAAGATCGACTGCTCCTTTGTGCCCATGCTCTGCTTTCACGGCCCCCCCCCCGAAGCCCTGGAGGCCATGGCCACCTTTGGCTGCGAGGCAGGGAACGTGCTCCTGGGCGTCCGGGCCAACGGCGCGGTCTGCGGATGCTCCTTCCTGCCCGCCTCGGGCATCCAGGCCCGGGATCTCGCTTCGGCCTTCCCCGACAAGTCCCGGTTTCATGACCTGCCTTCCTGGCACGAGCGCGCCCCGGAGCCCTGCCGGTCCTGCGAATACGTGGTTCTGTGCAAGGGCGGATGCCACGCCGTGACCCTCCACGAAAACGGCGATATCATGGCCCCGGACCCGGGATGCCCACGGGTGCGGGAGGCCCTGGGGTCTTCGGGATAGGCCCATCGGCCGCCCCCGGGATTTCCGGGGGAAGGAAATCCCGGGGGTCAATGGAAGTCAGGGGCCATTCGCAGTATTGCTCAAAGTCGGCGATGTCCTGTTTTCCCGGCCAGGTAAAGGCCGCGAGGAGCGCCCCGGCGGCCAGAAGGGCCATGATCAGGGCGGCCGTGCGCTTTTCCCGGAGGGCCCGGACCATCCAGGCCCCGCCCCCGGCCGCGAACAGGCAAAAGACCCAGGCCGCCGGAGCCCGGTACCGGGAGGTGGGCATGAGGATCACGGCGGACAGGAAGTAGACACCCACCAGTCCGTATAGGGGAAAGAGCGCCCGCCATCGTCCTGCCAGGAGGATCATGCCCAGCGCTCCCAGGGCCGCGATGATCCCGAAGCGCACCAGGGGCCAGGACAGGGACCGTTTGTACTCGCCGTAGGCGGATGCCACCAGATGGGTTTCGTAGCCGTGGAAAAAGAACAGGGCCTTTTTGGCCAGCACCCCCAGGGCCTTCGTGGGGGAGGACGCCATATGGGACAAGGCCTGACCGGTCCAGTACCGGGACGATTCCCCGGGGGACAGGGGCCTGCCCTCCCGGGCCGAGGCCAGGCGGCGGTACATTTCGTGGAGGGAATCCGGGTCCGGGGGCGGGGGGCCGATTTCCTCCATGGCCGGGTCCGGGGCCATGAAGGGCTGGCCCGCTCCGGGTCCGTTGCCATGGTAAAAAACCTTGCCGAAATCCGATGTCACCAGGATGAACTCGTGGAACCGCAGGGCGTTTCTCACCGTGACCGTCGAGACCGGCAGGGCGGCGGCCAGGACGAACACCAGGGCTATGCGGATGCGTCTGCGGGGGGCGGGGTTCTCGTGGATCACGGCCAGCCAGAGGAAGCCCAGGGCCACGAATGGTAAAAAATTGGGCTTGGCCAGGACGGCCAGCCCACCTGCCAGGCCCGCCAACAGGGCGTTTAGGCCCGCCCTGCCGCTCTCCCCGGACGTCCGTTCCAGGAACAGGATGCAGCCCAGACCGAAAAAGACCACCCAGACAAAGGGCTCGAACAGGGCCTCCAGGATGATGACATTGCCGTAAAGGGCATACAGGAGCGCCCCGGCAAAGGCGGTTCTTTTCCCGAAAAACCTTTTGCCCACGGCAAAGAGGAGCAGGCAGTTGACCGTGCCCACAAAGAGCTGGAGAGCCTCCACGGGAAGCTGGCGGACGCCGAAAATCCGGACCCAGGCGGTCCAGAAGGCCAGGTACAGGGGGCTCAGGTCCAGCACCCGGGTGCCCAGGTCATGGCCCTGGGACGCCTGCATGCCGAAATAGACGTACTTCACCAGGAAATGATGGGTGCTGATCCCGAAGAAATAGAGGGTCCGGGCGGCCAGGGCGCAGAGGTACAGGACGTACCAGAGGGTGAAATCCGTTTTTGTCCTTGCTTGGGACATGGAGCCACGCCTGCCGGGCAAGCCCGGGGAACAGCCGGGCGGGTTATAGGACGGATGCAGGAAGAAAAGTCCGATTCCCCGGCTTTGTTATTCTCCGCTTTTCCAAGAAGGCCGGTGGTTGGTGTCCAAACCGTTGAAACGTGAAAAGAAATCCCCCCTGTCCCCCCTTTGCTAAAGGGGGGAACCCTGCTTGGGCTGTTTTCCCAAAGGACCTGTTTTCCGGATCACTCGAAAAGCTGGGCCTGCTCCTCGCTGCCTTCGCCAGCGCCCGCCCCGGCGGGTTCCACCCGGTCCACCCGGCGGAAGCCCCGGGGGAGTTTCAGGCCCCGGCGGCCTCGTTCGCCCTGGAACCGGGAGAGCTGGCCCGGGCCGTAGGTGAGGTGGCGGCGGCCGGAATGGATGACTACGCCCTGGTCCGGGGAAAGGGCCAGGAGCTGGATCAGGATTTCCTCCCGGGCCTTGGCCTTGGCCGGGGGGATCTGGATGATCTTGTTCCCCTTGCCCCGGGCCATGTGGGGGAGGTCGGAGAGGGGGAAGAGCAGCATCCGGCCCTCGGAGGTCACGGCCAGGAGCAGACTGTTTTCCGGGTCGGCCAGGGGCATGGGCTGCAAGGGGAGGGAATTCGGGGGCAGGGTGATCAAGGCCTTGCCCGCCCGGTTCTTGGCGTGGAGGTCCCCCACCTGGGCCACGAATCCATAGCCCGCGTCCGAGGCGAGGAGCAGGGTCTGGTCCGCCTTTCCCATGAGAACGGACAAAAAACGCGCCCCGGCCGGAGGGTCCAGCCGGCCTGTCAGGGGCTCGCCATATCCTCGGGCCGAGGGCAGGGCATGGGCCGGGATGGAATAGGACCGCCCCGTGTCGTCCAGGAAAACGGCCTGATCCGAGGACAGGCCCCGGGCCGCGCCCAGGAACTCGTCCCCGGACTTGTAGGGCAGCTTTTCCGGGTCTGCCTCGTGACCCTTGGCCGCCCGCACCCAGCCCTTGGACGAGAGCACCACGGTCACGGGTTCGGTCGGGACGATTTCCTCCCGGGCCAGGGCCTGGGCCTCGGCCCGGATGACGATGGGCGAGCGCCGTTCATCGCCGTACTTCTCCGCATCCTCCCGAAGCTCCCGGCGGATGAGGGAGGTCATGCGTTTTTCCGAGGCAAGAATCCGCTCCAGATGGGCCTTTTCCTCGGCGAGATTCGTCTGCTCGCCCGTGAGCTTCATCTCCTCCAGGCGGGCCAGGTGCCGCAGCCGGGTCTGGAGGATGGCCTCGGCCTGGATGTCCGAGAGGTTGAACCGGGCCATGAGAACGGGCTTGGGCTCGTCCTCGGTGCGCACGATGCGGATCACCTCATCCAGGTTCAAAAAGGCGATGACAAGGCCGTCCAGGATGTGAAGCCTGGCATCCACCTTTTCCAGGCGGTGGGAGAGACGGCGGCGCACGGTCTCCCGCCGGAAGGAGAGCCAGTCCACGAGCAGCTCCTTCAGGTTCCTCACCCCCGGGCGGCCGTCCGTGCCCACCACGTTCATGTTCACCCGGAAACTCTGTTCCAGGTCCGTGGTGGCGAAGAGGTGGGCCATGAGGGCGTCCGTGTCCACCCGGTTGCTCTTGGGCACGATGACCAGGCGGGTGGGCTCCTCGTGGTCGGATTCATCCCGAAGGTCCGCCACCATGGGGAGCTTTTTCCCCTGCATCTGGGCCGCGATCTGCTCCAGGATCTTGGAGCCCGAGGCCTGGTAGGGCAGGGCTGTGACCACGATGTCGCCGTTTTCCCGGTGGTGCACGGCCCGCATGCGCACGGCCCCGTGGCCGGTTTCGTAGAGGCGGATCATCTCCTCTTTGGGGGTGATGATCTCCGGGCCGGTGGGAAAGTCCGGGCCCGGGAGGTGGCGGCACAGGTCCCGGATGGAGGTTTCGGGGTTGTCCAGGAGTTCCACGGCCGCGGCCACCAGCTCCCGGATGTTGTGGGGCGGGATGTCCGTGGCCATGCCCACGGCGATTCCCGTGGCTCCGTTGGCCAGAACGTTGGGGAGCCGGGCCGGGAGCAGGGCGGGTTCCTGGAGTGTGCCGTCGAAGTTGGGGGTCCAGTCCACGGTGCCTTCCCCCAGCTCCTGGAGCAGGGCCCGGGCATAAGGGGTGAGGCGGCTTTCCGTGTAGCGCATGGCGGCAAAGGACTTGGGGTCGTCGGCCGTGCCCCAGTTGCCCTGGCCGTCCACCAGGGGGTAGCGGCAGGTGAAGGCCTGGGCCAGGTGCACCATGGCCTCGTAGCAGGCGGAATCACCGTGGGGGTGGTACTTGCCGATGACGTCGCCCACCGTGCGGGCGGATTTTTTGTGCTTGGACGTGTGGGCCAGGCCCAGTTCGGACATGGCGAACACGATGCGCCGCTGGACGGGCTTCAAGCCATCAGCCACGTGGGGCAGGGCCCGGTCCAGGATGACGTACATGGCGTACTGGAGGTAGGCGCGCTCGGTGAAGATTTCCAGGGGCTGGCGCTCAGCCCCGTCAGCTTGCATGGGAACATGGGTCATGGGGCTTGCTCGGTCCGGTTTCTGGGGGTTTGGGATTGGAGAGGAAAATTCTATTGCCAGGGGAAACAAACCACCGGGGCGGGGGGAAATCAAGAGGCAATCAAGGCCGGGGAAAAAAGCCCCTGGTCCCGGGCCGGGGATGCGCTCCAAAGGGGGCGCGTTCCGGGCTCCCGGGAGGGGTGCCGCGAAAGGGCTACCCCGGGGCCAGGCCCAGGAACACGGCCAGTTCCCCGGGGTCCAGGCGGTAGGGGCTGCCCTGGCCCTGGTAAAAGCCGTGGGCGTGGATCATGTGCACGGAAAGGTCGGTCCAGATTATTTCCTTTCCGGTTTTCAGGTTTCTGGCCCGCACCTCGGTCTTGGGGAACACCCCCGGGTGGCCGAAGGGGCAGGGGAGGACGCCCCGGGCTGCGGTGACGGAAACCTCCCACGCGCCGTCCACCACCACGGCGTTGCCCATGCCCGTGGACGTGGCTTCCACGGTGATGCGGGCCAGCCGCCCGGCCAGGTCCTCGTGGGTCAGTCCCAGGGCCTTCACCCGGGCCAGGTCAGCCTGGAGGATTTCCACCAGCTTCCGGGGGTCGTTTCCCAGGTACCCGTGGCGAAAGTCGGCCGTGGGGCGCATGGCAAGCTCCGCAGCGTCCAGGGCGGGACTCTGGAAAAGGGGAAAACGGGTCATGGGGTTCTCCTGCTAACCAGTTGAAAAACCTTCTTTGAGCAGGCTGTTCAAAAACGATGAACTGCAAGGCGCGCAAGTCCTGAGGAATGAGGCGAACTTTCACCCCAAGGAATCTTCGATTCCTTGGGGACCCCGATCCTGTACGCCGCAGTGACGAGGGATGAAGCGCAACGCCGCAGATCGCGTTTTTGGACAGCTACTATCCGAATTTGTCGTAGAAGATCTTGTCCTCGGAAATGCCGTATTCCATGAACATCTTCACGGCTGCGTTGATCATGAAGGGGTTGCCGCAGAGGTAGGCCTCCTTGCCCTCGCCCCCCTCCTTTTCCAGTTTTCGCTTGATGGGGTCGGTCACCATTCCTGTCTCGCCGTCCCAGGTCTCGCCCTCGGGCACATTGGACAGCACGGGAACGAACCGGAAACCGGGGAGCCTGCCTTCCAGTTCCTTCAACTGGTCCGTGTAGAACAGGTCGCCCGTGGTCTTGGTGCCGAAATAAAGGGTGGCCTTGCGGTGGCTTTTGGCCAAAGCCATCTGGAGGAGGATGGACAGGATGGGGGCGAGCCCCGAACCCGTGGCCACCATGATCATTTCCGCATCCGTGTCCCTAAGGTGAAACTTGCCGTAGGGGCCGGAAAGCTCGATCTCGTCGCCTTCGGCCAGGATGTCGTGGACCCAGGTGGTGGCCAGACCCTGGGGCACCCGGGTGATCACCAGGGAGACGGAGGACTTGTCCTCCGGCCCGGAGGCGATGGAATAGGCCCGGGAAACGGATTCCGGGGAGCCCTTGTACGGCGGCACGAGGAGTTGGACATACTGGCCGGGTTTGAAGTTCATTTCCGTGGGGTCCAGGAGCTTCATACGGACCTCGCGGTTGGTCTCCGTGAGGTTGGCGAGGCTCTCCACCCGGGCCTTGAACCGCTTGATGTTGAAGTATTCGGAGGGGATGCGGATGGCCAGGTCGTTCCGGGCCTTGACCTGGCAGGACAGTCGGGTGTTGTCCTTGGCCTCTTCAGGGGAGAGGTAGGGCGTTTCCGTGGGAAGGACCATGCCGCCGCCCGAAAGCACCCGGACCTTGCACAGCCCGCAGGAGCCACGCCCGCCGCAGGCCGATGGGATGAAGATCCCGTTGTCAGCCAAAAGGTCCAGGAGCTTGCCTCCGCCCTTGGCCGTGATCTCCTTTTCCCCCTCGTTGATGGAGACGACCACCTCGCCGTAGTCCAGGAACCAGAAGTCGGCCGCCTCCAGAAGGGCGGCGAGAACAGCGGTGAGCCCGCTCATAGCCGCCAGTCCCACCAGGATTTCGATCATGCCCGCCTCATTGCATCTGGATCATGCCGGAAAAGGCCATAAAGGCCAGGGACATGAGCCCGGCCACCACCAGGGTGATGCCCGGCCCCTCCAGGCCTCTGGGAACCGGGGCTTTCTTCAGCTTTTCCCGGATGCCCCCCATGGCCACGATGGCCAGCGTCCAGCCCACGCCGCCCCCCGTGCCAAAGGCCACGCACTGGATGAAACTGTATTCCCGGATGATCATGAAGAGCGAAACGCCCAGTATGGCGCAGTTCACCGTGATGAGCGGCAGAAACACCCCCAGGACCATGTACAAAAGCGGCGAGTACCGCTCGATGATCATCTCCACCAGTTGGACAAAGGCCGCGATGACGATGATGAACACGATGAACCGGAAGTGGATCAGGTTCAGGGGGACCAGGATGTAATAGTAGACCACGAAGTTGATGGCCGTGGTGACGGTCATGACGAAAGTCACGGCCATGCCCAGGCCGATGGAGGACTTGAGATCCCGGGAAATGGCCAGAAAGGAGCACATGCCCAGGAAATTGGCCAGGAGGATGTTGTTCGTGAAAACAGCGGCAAAGAAGATCATCTGGGCGCTCAAGACCGGATTTTCCATGGGATGATCCTCGTTGCTAGGCCTTTTTGGGCCACCAGGTGTTGGCGGTCCACAGCAGGACCGCCAGGACGAAGAACGCGGCCGGGGGCATGACCATGATGGTCCAGGCCGTGAAGCCGGCCGGCATGACCGGGAAGCCGAAAAGGGTCCCGAAGCCCAGGAGTTCCCGGACAAAGGCCACGGCCAGAAGCACCAGGGTGTAGCCCAGGCCGTTGGCCAGGCCGTCCACAAAGGCGGGCCACACGGGGTTCTGTCTGGCGAAGCCCTCGGCCCGGCCCATGATGATGCAGTTGGTGATGATGAGCCCCACGTAGGGTCCCAGGGCCCGGGAGATGTCCGGCAGGTACGCCTTCAACAGGACATCCACCACGATGACGTAGGTGGCGATGATGAGCACCTGGACCATCATGCGGATGCGGGCCGGGGTGATGTTCCGCAGGGCGCTCACCGTGACGTTGGACATGGCCGTGACAAAGATGAGCCCCAGGCCCATGATGAGGGTGTTCACCAGAAGGTTGGTCACGGCCAGCGCCGAACAGATGCCCAGGATCTGGCGCAGGACCGGGTTGTCCGACCAAAGGCCCTTGGTGAAAATCTGGCGGGAGGTGTCGGCCATGGTTTTTCCTAGGCTCCCAGGCTGGGGGAAGCCCCAGGAGGCGCGGCATTCCGCAAAAGATCCAGGTATTCCCGGATGCTGTCGTTCATGAGTTCCTGGACCCGGATGCTGGTCTGGGAAGCGCCCGTGATGGCGTCCACCTGGTTTTCCAAATCCTTTTCCGGGGAGGAGACCAGGTAGAAGAACCGACCCTTGGCGTCGGGGATCAGGCGCTTGCCCGCAAACTGGTCCGTGAACCAGGCCTCGGTAATGCGGCCCCCCAGGCCCGGGGTCTCGTTCTGGTCGTAGAACTCCACGCCCAGCACGGTTTCCAGGTCCGGCGAAACGCCCATCATGGCCTGGATGGCGCCCCAGAACCCCGGCCCGGACAGGGGGAAGGCCCAACCCAGGATGGAGGTCCCGTCCTTGCCCAGGCCCTGGTACACGGTTTTGCCGCCAAGCCGGACCTCCCGGACTCGTTGGGCGTAGATTTCAGCCGCCCGGGCGTTGTCCGCGTCTGCGGGCACGGGGATCAGGAGCACGGAAAGGATCACCCGGTTTTCCCGGGCCTGGCGGTTCACCTCGATGCGCTGGCCGTTCACCTCCTGGATGCCCGTGAGCAGACCCGTGCACACCAGAGTGAGTACGAACATGTACAGGACCGAGAACCAGCGCTTCTTCATGATGTCCGGGCCTTTTTCCGGGCTTCCAGGCCGTTGTACGCGATGTCCATGACCGGGGCGAAGGTGTTCATGAACAGCACGGCGAACATGACCCCCTCGGGGAAGTTGGAATACTGGCGGAGCAGGGCCACCAGGGCCCCGGCCAGGCTGCCGTAGATCCACATGACCGGCTTTTTCTTCGGGGCGCTTATGGGTTCGGTGATGACGAAAAAGGCCCCGAAGAGGAAGGAGCCCGACAGGAGGAATGCCAAGGGGCCCGGCCCGTCTCCGGCCAGCATGAGGATGGTGGACAAGGCCACGCCCCCCAGGACAAAGGAGGCGAACAGCCGCCAGTTGGCGCTTTTTTTGACCAGAATGTACGCGCCTCCCAGGAGGATGAGCAGGGCGCTGGTCTCCCCCAGGGAGCCGGATACGTTGCCGAAAAACAGAGAGGCGATATCCACGGACCCGCCCTGGTGGAGCGCCCGTAGGGGGGTGGCCCGGGTCACGGCGTCCACCCCAGGGGAAAAGGCTGCCCAGCCGGCCGGACCGTTGAAAAGGGGCTCCATCCAGGTGTTGGTCATGGCCAGGGGAAAGGCGATGTAGATGAAGGCCCGGCCCGCCATGGCGGGGTTGTATACATTGTGGCCGAATCCGCCGAAGGCCATTTTGCCGAAGACCACGCCAAAGACCATGCCCCCCCCAGCCATCCAGAGGGGCAGGCTGGGGGGGAGCGACAGGGTGAAGATGAGGGCGGTGACGAACACGGCGCTGGTGACGGGTTTGCCCTGTCTCCAGGTGAAGGCCGCCTCGGCCGCAACTCCGGCGGCCAGGACCACAGCGGTGGTCACCAGGGCCCGGAGGCCGAAGAAGTACACCGCCCCGGCCAGACAGGGCAAAAGCCCCCACACCACCCGCATCATCATGGGCTGGATCTGGAACCGTTTGAACGGTTTTTTGCCACCCCCGTCCACCTTCTTTTCCTTTTCCTCGACCAAGCGGTTCTGCCTTTCCCCCAACAGGTTACTCGTAAATTTTTTCCTCGGGGTGTTCCGCCCCCTCGGCGTCCATCTCGTGGTCACGGGCCAGCATGCCGGCCCGTTTGGTGTGGTACTCCTTGTACCACTCGTGGGCGATGATGACACTCATGATCTCGTTGGACCCGGTCCAGATGCTGGCCAGGCGGAGATCCCGCACAATGCGCTCCACCGGGTAGATGGTGGTGTAGGCGATGCCCCCCATGACCTGCATGGCGTTGTGGACCACCTTCTGGCACGACTCGGTGACGAACTTCTTGGATTCGGAA
>Ga0180009_10006888_pt1 | contig 11789 bp, 11 predicted proteins | sample OS_PC_MetaG_FD_123537 | JGI IMG/M metagenome (GOLD analysis project Ga0180009, IMG submission 123537) | Groundwater microbial communities from the Aspo Hard Rock Laboratory (HRL) deep subsurface site, Sweden - OS_PC_MetaG | ecosystem: Environmental > Aquatic > Deep subsurface > Groundwater...
ATCCATAAAAACACGGTTTTCAAAATAGGCTGCGGCCTTTTTGTGGATTCCTGCCGGGATGTCGCCCGCGAATATCCGGATATCACATTTGACACGATGGTGGTGGACACGTTTGCCATGAATGTGGTGATGAAACCCCATAATTTTGATGTTGTCGTTACAACGAACATGTTCGGCGATATCCTTACCGATGAGGTAGCCGGTCTGGTGGGCGGATTGGGAATGGCGCCTGGGCTCTGCGTGGGGCCTCAGTATGTCATGGCCCAGGCTACCCATGGTTCCGCTCCTGATATTGCCGGAAAGCATATCGCCAATCCGTATGCCATGATCATGTCCTGCCAGATGATGCTGTTGTGGCTGGCTGAAAAAAAACAGGATGCCCAGGCCGTTCAGGCTGCCCGTGATATTGAAACAGAGATGGTAAAGGTTCTCATGCATAAGGATAAGGTTACCCCGGATCTGGGGGGGAGCGCCAAGACGGAAGAAATGGGGGAAGCCATTTGCGCAGCTCTACGCAGCCGCTAATTTCTTGTTGGTTGACTGAATAAACACAGTCGGGTTTTCATATTTCCAGCCATGGAATATCTTTCAGCCCCCGTTGGTGGCACTGGGGGTTAGGGCAGCTGTCGCATTGCAGCAGATCCAGGGGCGGCAGCCGGGTTCCTTTGACACTTTCAACGGCATCCACAGCACGATTAACCTGCGCCGTTGTCCCGTTGATGGCCAGAACGACCGTTCCGCCGGCACCGCCCAATCCCCCGGCTGCGATCGGTGTGGCCTCCGCGCCACTGAGGATCCGGACCGCATCGATTTCATCGATTTTTTGAAAACCCAAGCATTTTTATTGTCCAATGGATCTTTTATACTCTGATCATGGGTTGCCATTCGTTCAATCGTTTGGCGTGACGCACACAACCCCTTCGGCAGGATCAGACCGGACACCCAGTGCTCTCCGGCATCCGGTAATCGGCCCAACAAGGCTTCATAAAGAAAAAGGGTGGTGCTGCTGGGGTGGACGACGATAAGGCCCTTTTTTAAGGCAGCCTTAACGCTGTCCAATGCCAGCAGCGCTTTAATAATAAATTTTTTCGACTCGTCGGGTGTCAGCACAACTTCTGCCTGCATGGGATTCCTCCTTAGAATTTAACTTGAAAATTCACCGGGGCTCGCTGGGGGATAACCTCAAATTCCCTCTCCCGGGGGAGAGGGTTAGGGTGAGGGGAACCCTGTCGCTTGCTTCAAGGTTATAAAAATAATTTTTTACCATCTATGATTGCGACAGGTCAAGTTGTTATCTTGAGATCACCCCTTGATGGACAAAAGAAAAAATGAACAGAAACACCGTTTTGATTGACTGGAAAAGATTCTTTTGTTCTTATGCTGATTTAATAATAAGTGAAAAAGAAAAATTAAATGTCGGAGGCATACAGAATGGAAAAAGGATTGACGAAACAACTGGCTCAATATGTTGTCGAAGCCGTTTACGAAACGATTCCGGCTGAAGTGATTCATGCAGCCAAACGGTGTTTAATCGATTGGCTGGGAGTTTCCCTGGGGGGTTCTTCGCATCCGGGGGTCGACAGTCTGCTTCAAGTCGCCGAAAGGGTTGGCTGTTCGAACCAGGCGACAATAATCGGGAGAAAGCGGAAAACCGACAGCCTGCATGCTGCCCTGATCAATGGGTATATGTCCCATGTGCTGGACTATGACGATACCAACCTGGAAAGTTTCGTACACCCGAGTGCGCCTGTCTGGCCGGCGATTTCCGCATTAAGCTCAACTACGACTGTAAGCGGCAAAGAGGCGCTGTTGGCGTTTGTTATGGGATATGAAGTGGAAAACCGGATCGGCCGCGTTCTCTTTAAGCATCATGATGAAAGGGGATGGCATATGTCCGGAATGGTGGGTGGTTTCGGGGCTGCTGCCGCTGTTGGAAAAATAATGACGCTGAATGGTTCACAGATGCGTCAGGCGTTTGGAATTGCCGCAACATATGCCAGCGGACTGCGTGAAATGTTCGGCACCATGTCGAAATCGCTGCATCCCGGCAAGGCGGCCATGTCCGGGCTTTATGCCGCCCTGCTGATCCAGGCGGGATTTACCAGCTCTGAAAATGTCCTTGAAACGCCCCGGGGATTTTTTGCAGTGAATGCCGGGGAGTATCACCTCGAAGCGGTTCTTGCCGGTATCGGTAAAAACTTCGGGATTTTGAAAAACAGCGTAAAGCCTTATTCATGCGGTGTCGTAGTTCATCCCACTGTTGATGGCATCATCAGCCTGCGAAATAGAGAAAAGATTCAACCGCATGAGGTCTCGAAAATTGAGGCTGAAGTTCATCCGATGGTTCCGGATGTCACCGGAAAAACAACACCGAAAACGGGCATTGATGGTAAATTCAGCATCTACCATTGTATGGCGGCGGCATTGGTGGACGGCGCCTGCGGCCCGGACCAATTTTCCGACAAACGGGTGCATGCTCCCGAAATCGTATCCATTCGGGAACTGACAGCCATCAGGGTGAATCCGGACTTTCGTCATGAAGAAGCGCGTGTCGCCATTCATCTGAAAAACGGGAAAAAATTCGAGGCACACATTCCCCACGCGAGTGGAACTCCCCAAAACCCGGTTACGGATGAACATCTGTTTGAAAAATATATGAGTATGGCGGGGAAAGTAATCGGTGCGGATAAAGCCAGAACATTGGCAGATAAAATTTGGATGCTGGAAGAAATTGATGATTTCCAGAAAATCATGGCTCTGACCGCGCCTGTTCAGGTCTGATCGTTAACATGAGTATCACACATATCGCAAAAGAGGCTGCAAAGAACAGCCAGATGAAGCGGTAGTCTCCAAAGGTGTCATAGGTCCAGCCGGCCAGAAACGGCCCTGAAATTCTGGCGACTGTAACAATGCCCGCCATGATGCCTAGTATGGAACCCAAAGAAGCCCGGCCAAAGTATTCCCGCATGGTGGCATCCCGCAACGGTGCGGCCCCCCATGATAAAGGGAAAAAAATAAGAAAGGGAATGATCAGCCAGGCCACGTGAATGTAAGTGAAAGATAAAAAACTGATTCCGCCAAGGGTATAGGCCAAAGCCAGAACATGTTTTTTACTGAAGGTGTCCCCCAGCCAGCCGAAAACCAGCCGTCCGACGATGCTTAACACCGGGGTTAACGTCGCTACCAAGGCGGCTTTAGACCTTGATATTCCCACGCTGTTTAGATAGGGTAATATATGCGTAATAAGGGCCGTCATGGCCATTAAGCGGATTGCATCGGCAATACTGATATGCCAGAAGGCCCTGGACCTGATGGCATCTTTAAGCCTGAAGTCCCGGTCCTGATCCGTTGCCGCGACGGCATGAATATCCGGTGATTTTCCGTCCAGGTGAAAACCGTATTTTTCCGGGCTACGGCGGATGATAAATATTAGTGGGATTCCAAACAGCCACATTCCGATACCCAGAATAATGAAAGTGGCCCGCCACTGATAATAATTAATGAGCATTACGGTTACCGGGACCAGCAAGCCGCCGACGCCGACACCTGAAGATATAATGCCGAGGGCTTTTCCCATATCTTTCTTAAACCAGTTTGCGACTGCGGGCACAATTACCGGCCAGGTGCAGGCGCTGAAGCCTAGTGAAAGCACAACCGTAGCCCCATAGAACGCGAGGAGTGAGTTGGTCAAACTGAGAAGGATTAATCCCAGACCCATTGTAAAGACGCCGCTGAAAAGTAGTCTTCTGGCGCCCAAACGGTCAACAAGGAAGCCCATTACAGGAGCAAAGATTCCTTGCTCCAAACCGCGAATGGAGGCCGCAACCGAGATAGCTGTATAACTCCAGCCGAATTCTCTGGATAGGGGTTCAAAGAAAGCGGTAAAGTTGAGTATCACCGCGCCGCTGGTATAAAAGGTGATAAAGAAACAGGCGATTACGATCCACCACCCATAAAAAATTTTTTTCACCAGTCAACTCCTGATCATATAGTGGGCGCCGAAATTCAGCATAAAATTCTCCGGCTGATTCAAATCGCGATGTTAGGAGAAACAGCCCCTAATTGCAAAAAAAATAAAACGATGGTTTGCCAAAAAGGTATTGACAAACGATTGTCGACAATTTACTTATAATTCATCCCGCCATTTTTTAAAAGGGTAATTTTATGAAAAAAATTATCAATCATAAAAGTCTGGCCGAGTATATTTTCCAGGAGCTGGAAAATAAGATTATTGGCGGCACCCTGAAACCGGGCCAGCGAATTATTGAGGAGGAGCTTTGCCGATCTTTTGGCGTCAGCCGGTCGCCTGTGCGGGAAGCCCTGCGGATACTGGAAAGCCAGGGCTTTCTCCAGCGAGAGCCGCGCAGGGGCGTGTCGGTTACGAAAGTTACATTAAAAGAGGCCGAAGATATCTATACCATAAGGGCCAGGCTGGATAGCCTGGCCGTCTATCTTGCCATAAAAAATAAAAAACCGGGTGTGGTCCCGAAATTGAAAAAAATGCATCAAAAGATGATTGCTGTTGCTGAGCAGAATAATGTGAATGAGTACTTTAAGCTGAACCGAAAGTTCCATGATACGATTTCTCAGGAAAGCGACAACCAGCAATTAATAAAACTGCTGGATACATTTAACAAGCAAACCATGCGCTATCGGCGAATGGTTGTTCGTGCGCCGGGATGGATGAAAGATTCGATCGAAAACCATGCCGCGATCATTCAGTGGTTTGAATCCGGTGATCTCGACAACGCAGAAAAAAACAGACGGAGCGCCATCCTGGGCCACGTTCGGCAAAGATTCCCAAGAAAAACTGCTGAGGAGGAAAAAGATGAAAATTGATCCTGAAAAATGCATCTCGTGTTTGGAATGCATCGATTACTGTCCGATGAAGTGCATCCTGGAAGGGGACGAAGCAACCTTTATTGACCAGGATGAATGTGTGGAGTGCGGGGTTTGTCTGCGGGCTGCGGTCTGTCCGGACGACGCTATTTATATGCCGGAGGAAGCATTCCAGTATCCGCGCTCGATCCGAAGAGAATTCAGCGATCCGGCGGTTCAGTATCCCACCCTGAAACAGGGTGGACGCGGTACCGAGGAAATGAAAACCAATGATGTTACCGGCCGGTACCGCCGGGGTGAATACGGCATGGCCCTGGAATTCGGCCGTCCCGGCACCGGCACCAGAATATCAGAGATTGAAAAGGTATTGAAGGTGCTTTTAAAAATGGAAGTAGAGGTTGAAAAAAACAATCCGGTTTTTTTGCTCTTAAAGGATGAAGCAACCGGTGAAATGAAACCCGAAGTTCTCAATGAAAAGGTGCTTTCAGCCATTCTGGAATTTAAAATTAAAGAGAGTCAACTCGAGGACGCTGTTAACACGCTGCGCCCGGTCCTGGCAGAAGTCAATACGGTTGTTTCCTGGGGGTTGGCCACGCGTTTTGCGCCGGACGGGACCCTGCCGGTAAGGGCAAAGTTGACCCAAATCAATCTTCCGGCAAGACCCAATGCCAAGATCAACATGGGCATGGGTCGTCCCATCGTGGAAGCATAAGGAGGTTTTAATGAGTCATTCGTTACACCGTTACGGAACAGAAGAAAATCTGCAAAATGATTACACCTTTTACGCTAGGGCTTCGCGCTGGGTCAATCGGGAAGGGTGCGGGCCGAAACTGCGCAAGATTTTAGATATTATTCTTTCGGAAAAGCCGGTGAATTTCGGTTCCAGTCAGGCTGGAAAAAACGCCAAGGCGGGGCTGGATCCCGCTGAATATGCAAAGACCCTGGACAAAGCCTACGGGGTGGCCTGTTGCTTTTCCGATAAAAAAGCCATCAAGAAAGCGCTGATAAAATTAAAGGAAGCAGACACCGGCATCTCAATTGTCACCGGTGGATTGATTGACGAGATTGTTGCGATTGCTAAAGAAATCGACATAAAACCGCATACGGCTTTTCTGTCGCTGGGCATACATGGGAAAAAGGCCCTGCTTCCGGAAGAAGATGTGCTGGAAATGACGACCATGTGCGGTCATGGGCTGGTTTCTTTCAAATTATCCAAAGCCGTGATCAAAAAAGTGCAGTCCGGTGAAATGAGTCCGGAGGAGGGCGCCACCCTTCTGGCGCAGCCCTGTCCCTGCGGGATTTTTAATTCGGACCGCTGTGAAGCGCTGCTGCAGCAGTGTCAAAAAAAAGAATGATGAAACCCAGTTCACGAAGACCCTGAGATAAAGCACACGTGAAGAAAAAAATGCAAAATCCCCGGGAATTGACGATTCACGCAGCCATCCGTAAGATGCGCGACAGTGACTTGACGGCCCGGCAACTGGTGGAGTCCTGTCTGGAAAGGATTCAGGCGCGGGACAACACCGTTCATGCCTGGGTTGAAGTCTATGCAGAAGCGGCGCTATCAGAAGCCCGGCGCTGTGATGATGAATTGCGAGCCGGGGAATGGCGTGGGGATCTTCATGGCATTCCCATGGGCGTTAAAGATATCATTGACGTAAAGGGAATGTGGACCCGGGCCGGTTCGCCCATTTATCCGGCGCAAATAGCGGCTGTGGACGCGCCGGCGGTTAAACATCTCAGGGATGCGGGCGCCATCATTCTGGGAAAGACGGAAACCACCCCCTTTGCCAATAATGATCCCACCATTACATGCAATCCTTGGAATCCGGACCATACCCCAGGGGGCTCCAGCAGCGGATCCGCTGCCGCAGTCGCGGACAGGATGTGTCTGGCGGCCTTGGGGACCCAGACCGGCGGATCCTTGTTACGGCCGGCGGCATACTGCGGCATCGTCGGCCTGAAACCGACCTATGGAACGGTCAGTGTTGAAGGCGTAGTTCCGAATTCATGGAGCCTGGACCATGTCGGGACGCATACCCGCTGTGTTGCGGATGCTGCGATCCTCTGGCGCCTTATGAAAGATATAGAGCTGATTCCTTTTGCCCGCCGTCCGCTACCGCACAAAGTTGCTGAATCCACAAAATCCGGATCCGGTATTCGATTGGGGTTCTTTCAAGAGTTTTTTGAGACAGAGGCTACCGAAGCGGTCAGGACGCACCTTGCGGTTATGCGAGAAAAATTCAGGGAGGCGGGCGCAACCGTCGTCGATCTGAAACTGCCGGATTCTTTTGCATATCTCAAAGAGGCCTGGAGCATGATCAAGGAACCGGAACTTGCCGCTTATCACGGTCCGCTGTTTAGTACCCATGGCGATCAGTATCCGCCCAATATCAAGAACAGAATCGAGCTGGGCTTAAAGATTTCCGCTCATATCCATGTGTCGTTTCTTCACAAAAGGATCGCATTCCAGGAAGATATGGCCGCGTCTCTGTCCCAGGTGGATGCCGCCTTTATGCCGAGCGCCCCGTCCACGGCGCCTAAAGGACTCGCTTCAACGGGATCAAGCATATTTAATCAGCCCTGGAGTGTCGCTGGATTTCCGGCCATGTCCATTCCCTCCGGTATGGATGGCAGCGGCCTTCCGTTTGCGATCCAAATGGCAGCTCAGCCCCTGGCTGAGGAGCAGCTTCTGACAGCGGCTGCCTGGTGCGAAGGTGTCCTTGGGTTTGACGCGAGTCCGGCTTTGTAGCGTTCCACTTAAGATTATAAGTGGAACAAGGAACGAGCACTATATTTCAAATCGGGAGCATCAACCTGACCAAACTTTATAGAAAAGGAGGTGATGCGCAAAAAACGTTCGGAATACCTTTGGTAGGGCGAATCACAAAATACATAAATTCAAAAGGGAGGGAGTTATGCAAAAAAAATTATTTGTTTATTCATTGGCAATCATCTTTTGCGTCGTTACCGTAATGATCACAGCTGACGCGAGGGCCGAATATCCCGACAAGCCGATTGAGTTTGTGGTCCATGCATCGGCCGGCGGCGGCAGCGACCTGTTCAGCCGAACTGTGGCCCATCTTCTTGAAAAAGAAGGTCTGGTAAAACAGAAAATAAACGTCAATAATCGAACGGGCGGATCCGGCACCGTGGCCATGAATTATATGAAAGACAAATCCGGCGATCCCTATGTTCTGATGCAGTTCACCTCATCCCCTTTTTCTACGCTTATACGCGGAACGACCAAAATGAAACTGGAGGAGATCACCTTTCTATCGATGATGACCATGGATGTGAACATGGCCTGGACTCGATCAGAATCTAAGTTTAACAACATGAAAGACGTGATCGCATATGCCAGTAAACACCCGAATGGGGTTTCGGTAGCATACGGCGGCGTGGGCGGCTCGGAACACATCTGTGCCCATCGGATCGAAAAGGCGAGTGGCGTAAAATTGAACATGGTCGGCTTTGGCGGTGGTGGACCGGCTGCGGTTGCCATGCTGGGCGGACATGTCGATTTTGCGTTTGGAAACCTGGAAGAACAGATGGGGCAGCTCGAGGCCGGTAAAGTAAAACCACTGGGCACCATGACCCCGGAAAGAATCGCTGAACTGCCGAACGTCCAGACCATGGTGGAACAGGGGATTAACGCTACGTATATCCAGCCCCGCGGATTCTGGATGCCCCCGAATGCGCCCGATTACGCCGTCAAATTCTGGGAAGAGACGCTTTTTAAACTATACAACAGTAAAGGGTTCAAGGATTTTCTTAAAAAGTCGTTCATGGAACCGTCGTATATGAAGCCTGCTGAAACCAAGGCGTTTGTTACCAAATTTCTGAAAGAGCTGAAAGTGGACATTGATGAGCTTGGCGCGTTTCAAAAGAAAAAATAACTTTAACTTGAAAATTACCCGCAGCTTGACTTTGACGAGCCCTTCGGCTGTGAGCTCAGGGCCGAACAGCTCAGTCGAGTCGCTGCGGGGAGATTCATTCCACACAAGATCCCCGGTCAGGAGGAAGGAGATATGAAAAAAGGAGATAGAGTTTTTGCAATATTTTGCATGGGCCTCAGCCTCTGGCTCATTATCGAGTCGCTGCAATTCGACTACTTATCGGAATTCGGACCCGGACCCGGTTTTGAACCCTTTTGGTTGGGGATCTTTTTAGCAATACTTTCGATTTCATTGTTCATAAATACAATTCGCAGGAAGGCGGATGCAGAAGACGAAAAATCGCGCCTGCCGGGGTGGAAATCCATCGGCCGGATTGGACTCATCATGCTGCTGATAGCCGGATTTGCCTTGAGCTTTAACACGCTTGGGCTTCTCGTGACCGTATTTTTATTCGTAGCGCTGATACTTTATATCCTGGAAAACATCAGCATTCTGAAAAGTATATTTTACGGGATCATGTTCAGCGGATCTGTTTTTCTGATTTTCAGCTACTGGATGGAGATCAATTTCCCCAAAGGTTTTTTAGGGATTTAAAGGAGAGAAAACAATGGATGTTTTTACTAGCTTGATGCAGGGTTTCGATGCAGTGCTGACGCCATATAATCTTTGGATGGCGACGGTAGGCTGCTTTTTCGGAACTATTGTTGGGATTTTGCCGGGCCTGGGGCCGGGCGCGACCATTGCCATACTCCTGCCCCTGACCTTTGGAATGAATGCCACGTCGGCCATGATTATGATGACATCGATCTATTACGGCGCCAAGTATGGCGGTTCCACCACTTCTATCCTCGTAAACGTTCCGGGCGAAGGCGCTTCGGTGGTAACGACCTTTGACGGTTACGCCATGGCGCGTCAGGGACGCGGCGGGGTGGCTTTGGGGATTTCCGCCATCGGGTCATTTATCGCCGGCATCCTCGGGACCTTCGGGCTGATTTTTGTGTGCGTGCCCCTGGCCGCCTTCAGCCTCAGATTCGGTCCGGCGGAATACTTCAGCCTGATCATCATGGGGATGCTGACCATTGTTTTTGTCGGTGGAAAATCGATAACCAAATCATTAATGAGCGCTGTCATCGGGCTTGCCCTGGGTGTGGTCGGTACGGATGTGGTGCAGGGTGCGCCCCGGTTTGTGTACGGGATGCCTCAACTGATGGAAGGTGTTTCATTTGTCACGGTCACCATGGGGGTGTTCGGTATCGGCGAGGTTCTGGTTTCAGCCGAAGAACACTTAAAGATGAAAACCGTTAATGTAAAATTCAAGGATTTATGGCCCACCATGAAGGATATAATGGATTCAAAATGGGCCATCCTCAGAGGGACCGTGGTGGGCTTCCTTGTAGGCGCTTTGCCGGGCGCCGGTTCCACCATCGCCTCGTTTATCTCTTACGGCGTTGAAAAAGGCGCGGCTAAAAATCCCGAACGTTTCGGCAAAGGCGCCATCGAAGGGGTTGCCGGGCCCGAGGCCGCCAACAACTCGGCCTGCTCCGGCGCCATGGTGCCCCTGTTGGCTCTCGGTATCCCGGGTTCGGGCGCCACCGCGGTCATGCTGGGCGCCCTGATGCTTTACGGCTTAAGGCCCGGGCCCATGCTGTTCACCACCAGCCCGGATTTTGTATGGGCGCTCATTGCCAGCATGTTTATCGGAAACATCATTCTGATCGTCATGAATCTTCCCATGGTCCCGCTGTTTGCATTAAGCCTGCGGCTTTCATACAGCTACCTGTATCCGGCAATCCTCTTGATCTGCATCATCGGCGCATATTCCCTGAACATCAATGTGTACGATGTCTGGGTCATGTGGATTTTCGGCATTTTTGGATATTTCATGAAGAAATATGATATTCCCGGAGGGCCTATGGTTATTGCGCTGGTTCTGGGCCCCATGCTGGAGCAAAACCTCTATCAGGCCCTGGCATTGTCGCAAGGCAATGTTTCCACTTTTTTCATCCGCCCCATTTCAGCGACCCTGCTGGCGATAGCCGCTATCATGGCCATAGCGGTATCTTTCAAAACTGTGCGACAGCAACGAAACAAGCTCGAAGAGGAAGAGCAATAACCACCCCAAACGGCTAAATTAGGAGACTTACATGCTGATTGATAAGGAAAAGTGTATTGGATGCGAGGAGTGTCATCCCTATTGCCCGGTGGGCGCTATTGCAACGATTGAATGGGAAAGCGGCAATGTCAGCCGGATTGATCAGGCTGAATGCGTTGAGTGCGGGGCTTGCTTTAAACGCTCGGGTGTCTGTCCGGTGGATGCGATTTACATGCCCAAGCTGGAATGGCCGCGTTCGGTGCGGGAACCTTTCAGTAATCCCGATGTGAAGCACCCATCCACCACCGGTCAGGGACGGGGAACCGAGGAAATGAAAACCAACGAGGTGACCGGTCGATATACATACGGGATGGCCGGTGTCGCCATTGAAATGGGTCGTCCCGGCGTCGGAACATCCTTACGGGACCTGCAGACCGTGGCAATGGCCCTTGCCGGTCTGGGTGTGGAATTTGAACCCAACAATCCGGTGGCCGAACTGATGACGGACAAGCAGACAGGCGTATTTCGCAAGGACGTTTTAGATGAAAAAGTGCTTTCCGCTATTCTTGAATTTAAGGTTCAGAATGAAAGGTTGGCGGAAATTTTAGACGCTATAAATGGGGTTGCCACCCGGATCGACACCGTTTTTTCACTCGATCTGATCAGCCGCGTTCACCCGGATGGGAGTATGCCGGCCCTTGACATCGCAAAGGCGGCCGGATTTACCCCCCGACCCAATACCAAGACGAATGTGGGGCTCGGACGCCCCCTGGTTAAGGAGGCATAGCATGACGCACACGCTCCACCGCAGAGGAAAAACCGAAGAACTTAAGGAAGATTTTGTATTGCTGATCCGGATATCCCGGGGGATTAACCAGGAGGGGTCTGAAGAAAAAATGCAGCAGATCTGGGAGGTTATTTCCCATTACGAAAAGGATCTGGTGAATTTTGGAAATCAC
>Ga0180009_10006889_pt1 | contig 11785 bp, 24 predicted proteins | sample OS_PC_MetaG_FD_123537 | JGI IMG/M metagenome (GOLD analysis project Ga0180009, IMG submission 123537) | Groundwater microbial communities from the Aspo Hard Rock Laboratory (HRL) deep subsurface site, Sweden - OS_PC_MetaG | ecosystem: Environmental > Aquatic > Deep subsurface > Groundwater...
ACGACCAGGCGATCACGTTGCCCGAGACATACGTGATGGTGACCAGGGTGTTATTGAAGATCGACTTAATGTGGCAGATTCCGCTCTGAATATTCTTGCAGATTTTCCGTTTAGTCTGCCTTTTCTTCGGCTTTCCCATCTTATGTCTTCTTTCGGGACATCACGTTGCGGCGCGGCCCCTTACGTGTGCGTGCGTTCGTATGCGTCCGCTGTCCTCGACAGGGCAAGCTCCGACGATGCCGTAATCCCCGGTAACAGCCGAGGTCCATGAGTCGTTTGATGTTCATGGAGATCTCACGGCGCAGATCGCCCTCCACTTTGTAGTGGGCGTCGATCATCTCGCGGATCCGCTTGACCTCACCCTCGGTGAGATCATCGGTACGGACGTTTGGGTTGACCTCCGCCTTGGAGAGAATCTCCCTGGACTTGGACCGGCCCACACCATAGATGTACGTGAGCGCCACTTCCACCCGCTTATTCCGCGGTAGGTCCACACCTGAAATACGTGCCACGGTCGTTCCTCCTCAGCTCAGGGCCTCAGCCCTGGCGCTGCTTGTGGCGTGGATTCTCACAAATCACGCGCACCACACCCTTGCGCTTGATCACCTTACACTTGTCGCAGATCTTGCGAACCGATGCTCTTACCTTCACGACTCGTCTCCTTACGGCTTCGAGAGCAACAGCGGACCGTCATCAGTCACGGCCACGGAGTGCTCGAAATGGGCAGACAACGAACGATCTCTCGTGACCGCTGTCCAGCCGTCGCCCAGTACTTCAACGTCAGGAGACCCAACGTTTACCATGGGTTCAATGGCCACGACCAACCCTCGATTGAGCCGCGGCCCCCGTCCCGCGCGCCCATAGTTGGGCACCTGGGGCGGTTCGTGCATGGCCCGGCCGATGCCGTGACCGACAAACTGTCTCACGACCGAAAAGCCCTGGGCCTCCACATGCTGCTGCACCGCGCTGGACACATCGCCGAGGCGGTTGCCAACAACCATCTGCTCGATGGCTTTGGCCAGGCCCTCTTCGGTGGCGGCCATGAGTCGGGTGGCCTCCTCGCTGACGTTGCCCACAGGGAAAGTCCGCGCCGAGTCGCCACACCAATCATCCTTGAAACAACCGAAGTCCACGCTGAGGATATCTCCCTCGACAAGGACATCATCCTGGCTCGGGATCCCGTGCACAATCACCTCGTTTTTGGAGGTGCATAACACGGCGGGAAACGGCGGAACGCCGCCGCCCGGGGCATATCCCATGAAGGCGGACTTGGCGTCGCGAAGCTTGAGGATCTCCCGCGCCCGGAGCTCGAGCTCCCAGGTCGACACGCCCGGAGCCACCATGGCCCCGATCTCATCGAGCACTTCGGCCACGATAAGATTGGCCGCGCGAAGCTTGGCTATCTCCGCGGTGCTCTTCAGCTGTGGCGCCGACCTAAAACCCATCGTGATCACCGCTTACGCCCCCTGATACGGGCACTACGCGGCCCTCCGAGCCCGTCGTAGTGACGGGTGATCAGATACGATTCAATTTGCTGCACCGTGTCCAAGGCCACACCCACGACGATCAGCAGCGAGGTGCCGCCGAAGTAGAAGGGAACCTTCAACTTGACCTGCATGAGGTTGGGCAGCACGCAGACCGCGGAGACGTAGATGGCACCCCCGAAGGTGATGCGCGTCAGCACACGGTCGATATACTCGGCGGTACGTTTTCCGGGGCGAATGCCTGGGATGAACCCGCCGTTCTTCTTCATGTTCTCAGCCACGTCCACCGGATTGAAAGTCACCGCCGTGTAGAAGTAACAGAAGAAGATAATCAGAGAGACATAGACTACGTTGTAGCGCCAATCGTCTGGGCGCATGGCGTCCACGAAGCTACGTAGATAAGAGTTCGTGGTCATCGAGGCGATCTGCGCCGGGAACAGCAGGATCGACGACGCGAAGATCGGCGGAATCACGCCCGCGGTGTTGACCTTGAGCGGCAGGTGCGTTGACGTGCCGCCGTACAGCTTGCGGCCCCCGACCCGCTTGGCGTACTGCACCGGAATACGGCGCTGCCCGCGCTCGAAGAAGATGATGATTCCCACCACCAACACGACGAGCACCATGATCACCATCAGGTCGAAGGGGCCCATGTCGCCCATCTTGACCATCTGGTACAGCTTCACCATGGCGTCGGGTAGATCCGCGACGATGCCCGCGAAGATCAGCAGCGAGATGCCGTTGCCGATGCCGCGTTCGGTGATCTGCTCGCCCAGCCACATCAGGAAGGCCGTGCCCGTGGTGAGGGTCAACACCGTCACCAGTCGGAAGGCCCAGCCGGGCTCGATGACCACGTTGCCGCCAAACTGCGCGTAGGCGGCGTTGTTGCTCTCGAGCCAGGTGGCAATGAAGAAGCCCTGAATAATCGAAAGCACGATCGTACCGTACCGGGTGTACTGGTTGATCTTCTTCCGACCGGCCTCTCCCTCCTTGTTCAGCTGATCCAGCTTCGGTATCACCACCGTGAGCAGCTGCAAGATGATGGAAGCCGAGATGTAGGGCATGATGCCCAGGGCAAAGATCGACAGCTGCTCCAGGGCGCCGCCGCTGAACATGTTGAACATGCCCAGGAAGCTGCCCGAAGCCTGCGCCATGATCTTGGCCATGATGCTCCGGTCCACCCCGGGGACGGTGACAAAAACACCGATCCGGTAGACGGCCAGAAGCATCAATGTCCACAGCAGCCGCTTTCGCAGCTCAGGGATCTTCGCTATATTTCCGAAACCGTTGGCCATATGAGTAATCTCGTGCAGGCGGCAAAACCACTGCCCGTCTTAGCGGGCCACCTCTTTGCCGCAGCCGTTGATTCGGGTTCCGCTACTCCGTCGCCTCCGCCGATGCCGCGGGAGCAGCCACAGAGGCCTCCCTCGCGACCAGCACATACGCGATACCGCCGGCAGCTTCAATTTTCTCGCGAGCCGTTTTGGAGAACCGGTGCGCCTTCACGGTGAGCGCCTTGGTCAGATCGCCGCGCCCGAGCACTTTGATCACCGCGGCTTGGCGCGGCACGACGCCCATTTCGCGCATCTGCGCCGGATTCACTTCCCCTGCCTCAAAAACGCGATCCAACACATCCAGATTCACCTGGTCCACCTGGACCCGGAAAATGTTCTTGAAGCCGCGCTTGGGCAGCCGGCGCTGGAGCGGCATCTGGCCGCCCTCGAAGCCGCGCCGGATGCTGCCACCGCTGCGCGCCTTCTGACCCTTGTGGCCCTTGCCCGCGGTCTTGCCCGAGCCGCTGCCGGGGCCGCGACCCAAACGTTTGCGCTTGTGTCGCGCCCCTGCGGGCGGTTTTAGCGTTGAGAGTGTCGTTCCCATGGTCTCACTCCTAGGGCAGCTCCACCTTGACCAGGTGCTGCACCTTAAAAATCATTCCGCGGATCGACGGGGTGTCATCGAGGATCCGGGTGCGTCCCATACGCGTGAGACCCAACCCGAGCAGAGTCGCGAGCTGGTCTTTGGGTCGTCCAATGGACGATCCGGTCTGCGTTACTTTGAGTTTTCTGGTCGCCATGGCGACCTCCTCCAGCTGCGGCGACGCTGAACGCCGCCTGATCACACCCGCCCGATGGCAGGTTAGCCCATGATTTCATCCGGATCCAACCCACGACGACGTGCCACCTCCGCCAGGTCCCGCAGCGCTTTTAAGCCCTGGATCGTGGCGTGGATGACGTTGTTCGGATTGTTGGTTCCGATGCACTTCGTTAAAATGTCCTGAACCCCAGCCACCTCGAGGATGGCACGAACAGGTCCACCGGCGATGACGCCCGTACCGGGACTGGCCGGCTTGAGCAGCACCCGGCCCGCGCCGTACACGCCCATAATCTCGTGCGGAATTGTGGCGTTGACCAGCGGGACATCGAACATGTCTCGCCGGGCCCGCTCCATCCCCTTGCGAATCGCCTCGGGAACCTCGTTTGCTTTGCCCAGGGCAGCGCCCACACGACCGTTCTGGTCGCCGATCACCACCAGCGCGCTAAAGCTGAAACGACGGCCACCCTTGACCACCTTGGCCACCCGGTTGATGTGGACCACGCGGTCTACAAATTCTGGGGCTTCTTCGGTCGTGAACGCCACAGCGAACTCCTTACAGCTTCAAGCCGCCCTTCCGCGCGCCGTCGGCTAGCGCGGAAACGCGACCATGGTAGCGATACCCGCTCCGATCAAACACAACCTGTTCGATCTTGAGCGCCATGCAACGCTTGGCCAATTCCAAGCCAACTTTTTCGGCGGCGTCGCGCTTCTTCAACCCCTGGACCTGGTCCAAGAGCTCTTTGCTCAGGGTCGACACACCGACGAGCGTCTTGCCGACGGTGTCGTCAATAACCTGCGCGTAGATGTGACGCGCGCTGCGAAATACCGACAAACGAGGCCGGTCCGAGGCGCCACTGAGACGCTTGCGGATGGACCGCTTCCGACGCAACCTCGCTGTTCGTCTGTCTCTCAGCATTGTGATTCACTCCCTGGCGCGACCCAGCCCTAGGCTACGCCGGCCTTGCCGACCTTACGCCGAACCCGCTCATCTTGGAGACGGATACCCTTACCCTTGTAGGGCTCCGGCGGTCGAATCGCCCGGATCTGCGCGCAGACCTGGCCGATCACTTCCTTGTCGATTCCCTTCAGCGTGAGCTTCGCACCTCGATCCGCGAGCTCCACGCTGATCCCTTTGGGCAGCTCGTAGAATTTCGGGTCGGAGAACCCAACGTTGAAGGTCAACCGCTGGCCCTCGGCCTCGGCACGATAGCCGACGCCTTCGATGACCAGCACCCGGGTGTATCCGGTGGACACCCCGACTACCATATTCTGCACAAGGGACCGCGCCAGCCCGTGATTTGCCCGCGCCTGCCGGGACTCATCCAGGCGCTCGACGGCGAGTTTGCCATCCGCCTGCTTGAGCTCGACGTGGCCAGGCAGGTCACGCGACAGGGTTCCCAACGGACCCTTGACCTCGACGTGGCTTCCCTTGAGGGTCGCTGAGACCCCCTTGGGCAAGTCAACGTGCATCTTTCCAATCCGTGACACGGTAGACTCCTTCGCTTACCAGATCGCGCAGATGACCTCGCCCCCAAGCATCCGCTTGCGGGCCTCCCGATCGGTCATCAGTCCCTGGGAGGTGGTCATGACGGCGATTCCGAGGCCGTTTCTGACCTTCGGGACCTCGATGGTCTTGGTATAGCAACGCTGACCGGGGGTAGAGATTCGCTTCATCCCCTCGATGGCGCACTTGTTCTCTCGGTCGTACTTCAGCTCGACCTCCAGGATGCCCTGGCGGCTGTCCGGTTTGACCTCGAATGATCGGATGTAGCCCTCAGCCTTCATGATCTCGGCGAGCTTCACCTTCATTTTCGACGAGGGCGCAGACACCGTGACCTTTCGGCCAATGATGGCATTCCGGATCCGAGCAAGAAAATCGGCAATGGGATCGGTCATAGACATCGATTCACCTAACCTACCAGCTTGACTTGGTCACGCCGGGGATCTGGCCCTCGAGCGACAGCTTACGAAAGCATATGCGACACATATCGAATTTCCGCATATACGCGCGCGGTCTGCCGCACAGTGGACAACGGCTCATATAACGTCCCTTGAACTTCAGCTTGCGCTTGACCATTTGGCTTGCTTTGGCCACGGGCTCCTCCTACTTCCTGAAAGGCATCCCCATGGACCGCAGCAGCGACCGACCTTCTTCGTCAGTCTTGGCCGAAGTGACCAGGGTGATATTCAGGCCCTTGATCTTCTCGACCATGTCGTAGTCGATCTCGGGGAAAATAATCTGCTCTTTCACACCTAGGGTGTAGTTACCGCGGCCGTCGAAGCCCTTGGGAGACACCCCTTTGAAGTCTCTCACGCGCGGCAGCGCGAAGCTCACCAGGCGGTCGAAGAACTCATACATCTGCTCGCGCCGCAGGGTCACCGTGGCGCCGATCTTCATGCCCTCGCGCAGCTTGAACGTGGCGATGGATTTTTTGGCCTTCTTCACCACCGGCTTACGCCCGGAGATGACGGCCAGCTGATCCACCGCGGCGTCCACCAGCTTCGGATTCACGATGGCTTCACCAAGCCCCATGTTCAGGGTGATCTTGGTCAGCCGCGGCACCTGCATGATGCTGGAGTAACTGAACTCCTTCATGAGGGCCGGCACGATATCATCCACGTACCGCTGCAGCATCCGCGGCGGCGCGGCGCGCTTGACCGGCGTCTGCTGAAGAGCTCCAGCCTTTGCCTTTTTGGCCTTCTTGCCACCGCCCTTGCCCTGTTTGTCGCCCTTGGCCTCCTTGGGAGCCTTCTCCCCCTTGGGAGCCTTCTCCTCCTTGGGAGCCTTCTCCTCCTTGGGAGCCTTCTCCTCCTTGGGAGCCTTCTCCTTCTTGGGAGCCTTCTCTTTGACGGCCTTGGCCTCCGCCTTCGGCGCGGGGGCCGGGGCGTCGTCCGCCGTCTTCGCTACGTCTTTGTCCTCATCTGCCATCGGTCTTCTCCAGGTTTGGGCACTCGGGTCTCGGTCGTACAATCACAGCCCTGTGGCCTAGCTGATCGTCTCGCCGCTTCCGCGCGCCACCTTGACCTTCTTACCGTCTTCGAGGATCTGAAAACCCACCCGGGTGCCTCGATTTGTTTTTGGATCCAACAGCATCACGTTGGACAGCGAGAGGCTGCCCTCCATCTCTACAATGCCACCCTGCGGATGAGCCTGGCTCGGCTTGGTGTGCTTCTTGATCTGGTTCACCTTCTCGACGATCACGCGCTCCTTTTTGATCAGAACCTTGAGCACCTTGCCGCGCTTGCCCTTGCTACGACCCTTGATGACGACGACCGTGTCGCCCTTTTTGATTCGCACACCCATCAGAGCACCTCTGGCGCCAGAGAGATAATCTTCATGAACTGCTTCGCCCTCAGCTCGCGTGCCACCGGTCCGAAGATGCGCGTTCCGATGGGCTCCTTCGCCGGGTTGATGAGCACCGCAGAATTGCTGTCGAAGCGGATATAGCTGCCATCGGGGCGCGACAACTCTTTTTTTGTCCGCACGATAACGGCCTTCACTACATCGCCCTTTTTCACTTTGGAATTGGGCATGGCCTCTTTCACGGAGACGACGATGATGTCGCCCACTGAGGCGTATTTCCGCTTCGACCCGCCGAGCACTTTGATGCACATGACCTTCTTGGCACCAGAGTTATCCGCGACATCGAGTGTCGATTGCGTTTGAATCATGCTCTTACCTCGCGGCGGCCACGCCCGGATTCAACCCGGTAGCGCGTGCCGCTCCTTCCGTCAATCAGACGATATCCGGGCGCTCGATCAAACCCTGCACGCGCCAGCGCTTCTCTCGCGACAGCGGCCGCGACTCGACGATCGTCACCTTGTCGCCTATGCGATACTCGTTCCTCTCGTCGTGGGCCTTGTACTTCTCGCGGGAGAGCACGTATTTTTTGTACCGCTTGTGCGGCACCTTGCGGGTCACGGCCACGACCACTGTCTTGTCCATTTTGTCGGACGACACTACGCCGACCAGGGTTCGCCCGTGGCGATTCGCTTCGCTCGACATGCCTACTCCTCCCTGTAATCCGGCTTAGAGGGCTCGAGGCCCTTCGTCCGCGCGGTGATCAGGGTTTTAACGCGCGCCAGGTCCCGCTTGGCGGTCTTGACCTTGGCGACATTCTCCAGCTGGTTGGTGGCTCTCTCCAGCCGGAGCTTGAACAGATCGTCATTGAGCTGCCGCTCCACGCTACGCAACTCCTTGTCGGTGCGCTCACGCAGATTTTGCGCTGAATACTCGGTGCGTTTCATAGCTGTCGCTCCCGGCTCACGAAGCGCGTATTGATGGGCAGCTTGTGATGGGCCAACCGAATCGCGGCCCGCGCCATCTCCTCGCCAACACCCTCGATCTCATAGAGGATGCGACCGGGCTTGATGACACACACCCACTCCTCCGGGGGCCCCTTGCCCTTACCCATGCGCATCTCAGCCGGCTTCTTGCTGATCGGTTTGTCGGGGAAGATCCGGATGTACACCTTGCCGCCACGTTTGATGTGACGGGTAATGGCAATACGAGCGGCCTCGATCTGGCGAGCGGTGACCCGACCACACTCGGTGGCCTGGATCCCGAAATCACCAAAGCTCACGCGGTCGCCACCCTTGGCATTGCCACGCATCCGGCCCTTTTGGACCTTCCGGTATTTTACTTTCTTAGGACTGAGCATCGTAGATACCGCTTTCGTTCTACTGCAGGCGCCGATCCCGGGGGTTCAGCACCTCGCCCTTGTAGATCCAACATTTGACGCCGATGATGCCGGAGGCGGTTTTTGCCTCGGCGAAGCCATAGTCAATGTCGGCCCGCAAAGTGTGCAGTGGCACCCGACCGTCGCGATAGGTCTCCGTACGCGACATCTCGCCACCGCCGAGTCGCCCCGCACAGTGCACTTTGATGCCCTGGGCGCCGAATTTCATGGAGGTCTGCACAGCCTTTTTCATGGCCCGCCGGAAGGCGATGCGACGCTCAAGCTGGGTGGCGATATTCTCCGCCACGAGTTGGGCGTTGACCTCGGCCTTACGCACCTCCTGGATGTCCAGGAAGACGTCGTTGTCGGTGAGGCGTTGGACCTCTTTTTTGAGGGCCTCGACACCCGCGCCGCGCTTGCCGATAACAATCCCCGGGCGCGCGGTATGGATCTTGACCTTGGCCTTGTTGGCCGCACGCTCCACCTCGATGTGAGAGACGCCGGCATGGTAAAGCTTCTTTTTGATGTACCGCTTCAGCTTCAGGTCTTCGTGCAACCACTTGGCATAGTTCTTCTCTTCATACCACTTGGAGCTCCAAGTCCTGATGATGCCGAGCCGAAATCCCAATGGATGTGTTTTCTGTCCCACGCTAAAACTCCTAAGACGGCTAGCGTTCGGCCACCACAAGAATGATGTGGCTGGTTTTTTTGTTGATCCGAAACGCTCGCCCCTGGGCCCGCGGGCGGTAACGCTTAAGCGTCGGGCCCTGGTCCACCGTGACGGTTTTTACGAACAGGCGATCCACGTCCACTTCGCTCGTGTCCTCGGCATTGGCGATGGCCGAATGCAGCACCTTGCGCACAATCTGCGCGCTCCGCTTGGGCGTGAACTCAAGCAGGCTGATGGCCTCCTCGACGTTTCGGCCGCGAATCATGTCTGCCACGATGCGCGCCTTTCGAGGCGCGACACGACAGAATCTGAGGGTGGCTTTCGCTTCCATCATAAATCTCCGCTTAGCGCCGGCGTCCCTTCCGGTCGGCCGCATGGCCGTGGAAGGTACGGGTCGGAGCAAACTCACCGAGCTTGTGCCCAACCATGTTTTCAGTGATGAACACCGCAACGAACTTCTTGCCGTTGTGCACTGCGAAGGTCAGGCCCACCATGTCGGGGATGACAGTGGAGCGCCGCGACCAGGTCTTGATGACCGGCTTCCGTTGGGATTTGGCCGTTTCTTCTACCTTCTTGAGCAGGTAGTTGTCGATGAAAGGCCCCTTCTTAAAAGAACGCATGGCTACTTCCGCCTCCGGACGATCATCTTGTCGGTGCGTTTGTTGTGTCGGGTGCGATAGCCTTTGGTGGGCTTGCCCCAGGGAGTACACGGGTGGCGACCACCGGAGCTGCGACCTTCACCGCCGCCCATGGGATGGTCTACCGGATTCATGGTGACACCGCGGTTGTGCGGGCGACGACCGGCCCACCGGCGGCGACCCGCTTTGCCCCAATGCACGTTGCCGTTCTCGGGGTTGCTGACCTGGCCGACAGTGGCGCGACAATCTAAGTGGACCTTGCGCACCTCACCCGAGGGCAACCGAATCTGCCCCCAGTCGCCCTCTTTGGCCATGAGGCGACCGTTGGAACCGGCGGAGCGACAGAGCTTGCCGCCACCACCGATCTGGAGCTCGATGTTGTGCACCAGGGTGCCCATGGGGATGGAGCGCAGGGGCAGGCAGTTGCCCGGCCGGATGTCAGCCTTACGAGCCGAGATCACCTGGTCACCCACCACGATGCCGTGGGGCGCGAGGATGTAGGCCTTCTCGCCGTCGGCGTAATGCAACAGCGCCAGGAAGGCCGTACGATTGGGATCGTACTCGATGGCCGCGATCCTAGCGGGCACGCCGGTCTTGAACCGCTTGAAATCCACCGTGCGGTTGCGACGCTTGTGGCCGCCGCCGCGGAACCGGGAGGTGGTGCGGCCGGAGCTATTCCGACCGCCGGTGGACTTTTTGCCTTCAACGAGCGCCTTCTCGGGACGCTTGTTCTTCGTCAGCGGGCTCAGGTCCCGGCTGCTCATGAAGCGTCGCCCAGGCGACGTTGGCTTGTATTTTTTGATCGCCATTGTCTAGACCCCTGCGAAGAATTCGATGGTCTCGCCTTCGGCGAGGCTCACGATGGCTTTCTTCCAGTTCGCGCGCTTGCCTTCGAACTTACCCCGGCGCTTTGTCTTGCCCCGCACGATCTGCGTCCGCACCGACAGCACCTTGACGTCAAACAGCTTCTCAAGAGCCGCCCGGATCTGAATCTTGTTGGCGCGCTTGTCCACCTTGAACTGCACCTGATTCAGCGTCTCCTGGAGACTCGTACCCTTCTCAGTGAGCAGGGGCTGTATGATGATGTTCTGGATTTCCATGACTGCGTCTCCTGCTGGCTCCGGCTATCCCCGGGCGCGGCGCGGCGCCAGCCGGGCCTCCAGGTCCTTGGCCGTCTGCTTCGTGAGAATCAACTGCTCGTGATTCAGCACGTCATAGACGTTTACGCCCTGGACCGGGAGGACCTTACATTTGGCCAGGTTGCGGGCCGAGAGGGATACGTTCCGGTTGTCAGTGCTCTCGACAATGAGCGCCCGCGGCGCGTCGAGATTGCCCAGGATCTCAACCAGCCCGCCGGTTTTGATCTCGGCCAGGGTGAGCTCGTCGAGTACGATGAGTTGGTCCTCGCGCAGACGCAGGCTCACGGCGCTCCGCAGGGCCCCCCGCCGCACCTTCTTGGGTACGGGGATGGAGTAGTCCCTGGGCTGAGGCCCAAATACCGTGCCGCCCCCCACGTGCACAGGCGACCGGATGGTCCCCTGACGAGCGCGCCCGGTGCCCTTTTGCCGGTAAGGCTTCCGACCACCACCGCGGACCTCGCCGCGAGTCTTGGTCTTGGCAGTGCCCGCCCGCCAGCCAGCGCGCTGAGCCCGGACCACCTCCCAAAGCAGGTGCTCCTTGACCTCGGCAGCGTAGACCGCGTCCGACAGCTCGATGCTGCCGACCTTCTTACCTTTGATATTTTTCACGTCTAGCGTGGCCATGTTCCGTCCTCGCTCACGTCTTGATTTCGACGTCGACGCCCGCTGAAAGATCCAGCTTCATCAGGGCATCCAGAGTCTGCTGAGTGGGCTCGAGAATGTCGAGCAGCCGTTTGTGCGTCCGAATCTCGAACTGCTCGCGCGACTTCTTGTCGATGTGCGGCCCGCGAAGAACGCAATACTTGTTGATGGATGTCGGTAGTGGGATGGGTCCTACCACCCGCGCACCGGTGCGCCTGGCGGTCTCCACGATCTCGCCGGTGGACTGGTCCAGCAGCTTGTGATCGTAGGCCTTGAGCCGAATGCGAATTCTGGGCGCCTTCATCGCTCTTCTTCCTTCTTACTCGATAATTTTGGTGACCACGCCGCTGCCCACGGTGCGTCCACCCTCGCGGATGGCAAAACGCAGGCCGGCTTCGGCCGCGATCTCCGTGATCAGCTTCACCGTCACGGTGACGTTGTC
>Ga0180009_10006890_pt1 | contig 11785 bp, 9 predicted proteins | sample OS_PC_MetaG_FD_123537 | JGI IMG/M metagenome (GOLD analysis project Ga0180009, IMG submission 123537) | Groundwater microbial communities from the Aspo Hard Rock Laboratory (HRL) deep subsurface site, Sweden - OS_PC_MetaG | ecosystem: Environmental > Aquatic > Deep subsurface > Groundwater...
AAAATCGAATGCTCTTTGTATTCCATAAAATTTACTCCACTCAGTGCACACCAAAAGTAGAAAAAATCATGGCAGAACTTTTTAGACAGCCACAATTAATAAGCATTTTAAATAATGCCATCCTGTCTGCTTAACTTCATGCGTAAGGCGTGGACAACTGCGCGGTTCTATTTACATCAGATCGATCTCCCTTCTCGTCCGATGTCTTGCTCCATCGTTACAGACCAGAGGCAAAATTAAGAAACGAATCTATCATAAAAATTCAATTTCGAGTAAGCAACCATTGCCTCCTTGTATTCCATTCTGGTAATAACATCCAGCCACCCAACCACCGTTAGGTTAGGAAATAAACTGATTCTTGGTTATCGATTCAGTATCTGTCGCCTGACATAGGGTGACAAATATCGTTTTTTAATTGGTATCGCAGCGTATTGTTAGGAGGTTTATTGTTCGTAGTTCCTTGTTGCGGCTACGCTCAAGCGAGGACGAGTGGAGGTATTTTTTTGCTTAAAAAGCATATCCAAATGATATGCCGAATCTGAAGCTTGGGAAACCCATATTTCCGGAAAACTTTTGAGTGGTTGATGGTTTCATTTCAAAGTCACCTTTGCCTCCGAATCGTTCAATTACCGAATTAACATAATCTTCGACATCCTTTATAGTGGACTCGGTAATTTGACCATTAAACTCGTTGGTGAGTTTCAGAAATGAATATCTCGGGCCAAAAAACAGAAAATCAACAGTAAACCGTTTTTTAATTATCAATTGATAGCCCAATTGAATACCTGCCCCCAGTTCACGTAAGTTAGCCTCTGAAGAAAAGTAGGAGGGGACACTGTCGGGTAATTGATGAACAAAATCGGCATTTGATTTATATATGTTGTACCTGAAATAAACGCCGGCATAAAAACCTGCAGGAACATTTTCTTCACAGGTTTTTAAATAATAACGAAACTCGGGTGTAATGCTATATCCACTAATACTGCCAAAATCAGTTTTAAGATTGTAATTATTGGCCTCAAATAGTTTTTGACTTTTTCCTGAAGATTTAATTCCAACCCCAATAGAGGCTGTTACTTTAGGGTAAATGGCACGCTCGTAGTATAACGACACATTATTGAATGCCATGGCCATGACATTTACTTTAGGTACGTTATTGTATTGGTAATTTGTTTCGAACAGTTTTAAGCGCTCTGCCTTTTGGCTTTCCACTGAGGTTTGAGCTCCTGCAGACGAAAAAAAAGCTGACAGAAACAGGACAAGTAAGTAATGATAATTTGTAGAGGTTTTCATGTGATCATCTTTATAATGACAAAGATAAAGATAAACCGAACAAAACATCAAGAAAGGATCATTTAGACAAAACAATGTTACAATCCGCTCCCGCCAGTTTGCAACTGGTGGGTCAAACACCCTTCCGGATCGGCCATCTTGTATGCACGGCTCATTTATTATTGATTGTTAAAGATCAAAGGTATAAACTTTCTTTGTCATGGCAATTCATTTCTTATTGCAGGTTGAATAACTGAAACGAGGCCCACCAGTTGCAAACTGGCGGGAGCGGGGAACCCAATGAGCTAAATGATATGATTGAGAGTTTGGAATTAGATTAATAAAACTTCTTCCCGCAAAAATCCCTTTACCACGCTTTCCACCTATCCCATTCTTACCAACCGTCCTCCTCACAATCCACCACCGTCCGTTTTATGGATTCAGACAAATGGGCCAGAACCTCGTAATTGAGTTGATCGCTGATATCGCTAAAAGCACTTACTTTTATTTCCAACTGGTCTTGCTTTCCTATGATAACGACTTCATCACCCACTTGTGCCTGAGGCATATACGAAACGTCGGCAATAATCATGTTCATGTTCACCACGCCAATAACTCCGCATCTTTGGCCGTTGATGATAACCATCCCTCTGTTACTCAGGTTTCGGCTGTAACCTGAAGCATACCCGATGGGGATGAGTGCCGTTTTTACTTCCGATTGTGCCAGATATGAAATCCCATAGCTGATAAATTCGCCGTATTTCACTGTTTTTATGGCCATTATTTGGCTTTTCCAGCTGAGGATACGTTGCAAGGGGTCTGTTTTGTTTATTTTTAGACTGCTGTATTGAATAAAAACTTCGATGCTCGACCAATAACCGTATATCATAATGCCGATGCGCACCAGATCCATCCTCGCCTTGGGATAAATAAAAGAAGCCGCAGAATTGGCTACATGACGGTAGGTGGGCTTGATGCCGGCAGCCTCAAGCACCGACAACATTTTTTGGTATTTTTTTAATTGTTTTTGAATTCGCGGATGGTTCGAAATGCTTTCAGCTCCGGCCAGATGTGTGCAAAAACCGGCCACATGCAGGTATTTCTCGTTGGCCTGTATCATGGCAATGGCTTCGATTAGTTCATCAGTTTCCAGACCTGATCGGTTCATGCCTGTTTCCACCTCCAGGTGCAGGTTTGCCACAAGGTTCATCCGCTTGGCCGTTTGAAGAGCCAGTTCTAACCGTTCGGTGTTGAAAACAAAAAATTCAATGCCTTTTTCAAGCACATCGGCCATTTTATCCTCAGGAATCCAACCCATGATCACGATGGTTTGTGGTTGCCGCAGACTCTGGTATACCCGCAAGGCTTCGCTGTAGCTGAACACAGAAAAATGGTTGATGCCGTGCTTTTCAAACAAAGGGGTGATCTGTTCGATGCCATGTCCGTACGTATTGGCCTTTACTACGGCCGATATCACTACTTTTTTACCCATTTTCTTTTTCAGGAAGGATATGTTATTCCGAACGGAGTTTTCGCTGAGGGTGATGGTGGAACTACTGGTCATCTTGTAAATTTATTTTCTTGTAAATTGCGTAAAACATGTTTATTCCTGTGCTGATGATGTCGTCGGGGAAATCGTAATCGGGGTTATGCAGTGAAGGTTGCGTGATACCCGACCCTAAACCAAACAAACAGCTCGGGTATTGCTGGCTGTAATAGCCAAAATCTTCCGACCAGGTAAAAGGTTTGTTCAGCTGCCGGACATGCAGGTTATGGTCGATGGCGGAATCTGTAACGTACTTCAGGCAGGCCGCATCGTTAACGCTGGCCGGAAACTCTTCGGAATATGAAATGTAATAATTCAGTTTTTCGGCCTCCGAAACTTCCTTGATGAGTTGCTCGCAACGGGCTGTTAAGCCTTCCATGTCAATGTTTTCAAAGGCCCTCAGTGTGACGCCAATTTCAGCATAACCAGGCGATGTGCCAAAGGAAATTTCACCCATGCGGATATAAATGATGGTGAGTAAAGTGAGGTCTGAAAACAAGTGATCCGTTTGCGGTAAGCTATTTAAGCGTTTAATAATGTGTGCGATGGCATTCGCCGGACTGATTCCCTTTTCGGGTTCGGCGGCATGTGACGTTTTCCCAAAGAGTTGGATAGTCATGCCTTTGGAGGCAGCCGAAAAACTACCTTCTTTCACGACAATGTGGTGTTTTTCTACTCCCGGAATGTTGTGCAGCGCAAAAATAAAATCCGGTTTTAAAGCCTGAAATAGCGGATTCTCCACTACCTCCCGCGCTCCTTGCTCTACCTCTTCGGCAGGCTGAAACAGCAACACGGTTTTTCCGAATCGGGGGGTGTGTTCGGCAATTTTTCGGGCCAGCCCTGCCAGCACGGCCATATGGCCATCGTGACCACATACATGCGCCACGCCCTGATTAACAGAGGCGTAGGGCAACGTTGATTTCTCCTGAATGGGAAGCGCGTCGAGTTCGGCCCTGAAAACTGTTGTTTTGCCTGCTTCGATTCCGTTAAAAACAAAGGCTTTTCCTGTTTTGCCAAGGGTAATGATTTCATCGGGCAACAGGGGTTTTATAAAATTGACCATCCGTTCCGAAGTGGACAACTCGTTATTTGAAACTTCAGGGTGTTGATGAAGTTCGTGTCGTAGCTTTATTATTTCTGATATCATGAGGCTGTTTTTTTTGTGAGGGAAGTTACGAAAAAGTACACTACCGCGGAGGCTGTAATTCCGAAAATATTGGCATCCAGTCCAAAAGGTAAAGTTATCTCTGAAACGATCAACGTCACGGTAGTTGTTCCTCCAATGATCATCGATAGCATAGCCGCTGATGGGTTGGGGCTTTTTCCGTATAAAGCCACCAAAATGGGAACAAATAACCCTGAAACCATGAAGGCGTAGGAATACAGCATCAACTCCAGCACGTTGGTCATGTAGGTGGCCAGCAACAAAGCCAGCACGCCGATGCTGAGGGTTACAATCTGCGAGGCCATTAATTGCGATTTTCTGTCTTGTTTAAACTTGAAAAACTTGCTGAGAATGTCTGTTTGCACATTGCCTGATGCCGCCATCAAGCAACTGTCGGCGGTGGAGAGGACGGCTGAAAAATAGGCCGACAGCATGAGTCCCATCAGTCCGACAGGCAATACAGTATTGAGCAACACCGGCAGACCCATTTCAGGGTCCATGCCTGCACTTACCGAATAACCGACCTCGGCAAACATCCCATTTTGGAAAGCCACCCGCGAAAAAAGTCCTAATATTACGCCCATAAAGGCCATCAGTGGCCATTCAAATAAACCTGCGATAAACCAGGCTTTTTTGGCCTGCTTTTCGCTTTTTGAAGCATAAATACGCTGGTACAGCGTCATTCCGACAAACCAGATCGGGATAATGGTGATGCCCCAGTTAACCAATTGCTGCCATTGTACGTTGCCCAGAGATAGGAATTCAGGGCCTAGTGTAGTGCGTATGGTTTCCATTCCCCCGATAGCGAAATAGGCCACCGGTATTCCGATAAAAATAAGTCCGGCCATCAGGATTATCCACTGAATGGTGTCGGTATAGATTACGGCTTTCATTCCCCCCATGCCGGTATAAATTACGGCTATCACACCCATGATGATGAGTGCGGTTAAAAAGTCGATTTCCACGAAAGTGGCTGAGGCCAATTTAGCTCCGGCCAACAACTGCGAACTGGTAAACCCGATATACCCTATAGCCGAGATTATGCCGGCCATCAATGCCACTTTCCCGTTGTAGAAATGTTCGAAGAGATGTGGCAGGGTAAAAAACTCATGTTTTACGCTTAGTTTGCTTACGATGGGGATTAAAACTACCGCGCTTAGCCATGCACCGATTAAGCCCGTGAAGAGCATCCAGGAGCCCGCCAGCCCGATGGTAAAACCCAGCCCGCCCAGTCCTATCGAAAAACCTCCACCCACATCGGTGGCTACCACCGACAAGCCAATGTGCCAGCTCCCCAACGATCGTCCACCAATATAATAGTCTTCTACGCTTTTGTTTTTCCTGAAAAAATAGAGGCCCACCCCAAGCATGGCGGCGAAATAAATGATAAAAACTACGATGTCGATTACATGCATAATTAGAAATTTATAAAATTATTCGGATTCAGAAAAATGAACCCACGACATGATCGGACAAAAACGTCCTGTTTTTCAGTCAAATTTGCTGAAAGGGGGACAATATAATTATATTTGGGAGAAAGGCAAGTTTTTATCAGACGGGAGTTGGGATTCGACCTTTGCGTATGATCTTATGATGAGCTGTAAATCAAATAAATACCTTGCTGGTGACACCTTGATTTACTGCGGATATTTTTTTTAGTGCAATTCCGCAGACAAAAGATAAAAACCACCTTTGGATTTAGATACACTAACACTACCGGTCTTTTTCATTTCTCATTCACGCGCGATCTTTCTATCCAGTTTCATCAGGTTTGACGATCCGCGGGCGAGCAGACGTCCGGAGTTTTTGTGTGTGAGATCGCAGACCACATGGATAATGCTTTTTCCTTTTTTCAGCACTTTGGCCTGGGCCAGCACCACATCTCCCTGTATGGCCGGGGCGAAAAAGTCAACGCTCAGGTTAATCGTGGTATAATAGTCTTTTAAGCCAAGGGAAAAAATGGCAGCTCCGATGATGTCGTCCATAATACCAGCAATAGCGCCTCCATGCAGCGTTTTCAACGGGTTGGTCATATCATGGCGGACATTATACTCAAAAGTGAGGTCGCCTTCGCTTACCTCTCTGATGACAGGATCAAGCCACTGGGTGAATGGAGAAGGGGAATCGTTGAATTTCTGGCCTGTCTTCTCCTTTAATGATTGCAAAATGACATTGTGCTCTGTCTCCATATTATCTGTATTGCAGCGGTTTACTACGGTCTGCTACCTGATCAGTGTTACCGTTCCCTGGGTGGTGTAGTCTAAATCGATCATGCTTCTGTAAGTAATTTTATATACATAACTTCCTGCCGGAGCCGGTGTGCCTTTTATTGTTCCGTCCCACTGATCGCTCAGGTTTTTTGACTCATAAATCAGCTCGCCCCAGCGCGAATAGATCTGTATCTGGTAGGTTTTGATGCCAATCCCTTTCACCTCGAAGGAGTCGTTTTTTCCATCTCCGTTTGGCGTAAAGGCGGTTGGAGCATAAACGGCAAAATCGGGATGTATAATCACTTTTTTGCTTATGGTGTCCTCGCATCCGTTGTTGTTAACAACCTCCAATTCAATAATGTACTCTCCCGTTTGGCTGTAGGTGTGTTCAGGATTGGTTTCTTGCGACAGGGGAGAGCCATCACCGAAATTCCATGAATAGGTCATTGGCGTATCATCGGTGGAGTTGTTGTTAAAGCTAATGGTACCTTGCTCCAGAATGGTTTCCTCAGGATCGGGGAGAAAGTCGGCTACGGGGAGGGCGTTTACCAGGATGTAAGCATTTTCTGTTTTTTGACTGACACACAATCCGTCATTGGTCACCTGAAGACTTACGGTATACGTACCCGGATCGGTAAATGTAACCACAGGATTTGATTCTGTGTTGTTTTCCCCTGTTGAAAAATCCCAAAGGTAGGAGGTAGAAGTCAATCCTGTATTTTGCGTTTCATCTGAAAACTCCACTGTCAATGGGGCACATCCTTCCAGCACCTGGGCGCTGAAATCGGGTTGTGGCCTGTTTAATACCTCCACGGTTTTGGTTGTCTCTGTTCCGGCGCATCCCTGATCAACAACAGTCAGTGTTAGCACTTTTAATCCGGACTGATCCCACTCTGCCACATAAGGGCCTGCTCCGCTTCCGGAAGTCAGGATGGCATTGTCAAAAGTCCATTGGTAATCGGCATTAGGACTCGCATTGCCTGCATAGGTGATAAGCAAAGATTGGTTTTGGCAGATCACCGTATCGGCGAGGCTGAACGGTGAGGTGGGCAATGGCACAACGGTAATGGTTTGTGTCAGCGTGGCGGGGCAATTGAATCCACTCACCACGCCCTCGAGGGTGTAAGTTGTAGTCTGTGTTGGTGAAACTGTAATCGACTGGTTGTGCATTTGTGCGGCCAGATCGGGGTCAAAAACATCCGATGTCCAGGTGTAATCAGCATTCCCGACGGCAGTCAGGGTGGTAGCCTCGCCGAAACAAAGGGTGGTTTGTGCAACGTCCATCGACACATCAGGAACAGGATTAACTGCAAGTTGCATTTCGGCCTCAGCCTCACAGCCGTTTTCGTTTGTTACCACAACACTGTAGATGTAATTGGTTTGTGTGTCGGGTTGAACGGTGGGGTTGGCTAAGGTATCTTGTTGTCCGACAGAAAGGGATGGATCGGGAGGGACAGCACTCCATTGGTATTTTACACCTCCCGAGGCCTGTAAGGTATACGACTCGTTAAAACAAATTTCATCGTCATTTCCTGCAAAAGCTGTCGGTAGCGCATTTACAACAACCTCCACCTCATCGCTGGCTGTAAAACCGCAATCGTTGGTCACTGCTACAGAGTAGACCGTTGAGGTGGCGGGCGAAACCTGAATGGTCTGGTTTGTGGCTTGCGTGGCTAACGTCGGGTCGACCGGAACAGATGTCCAGCTATAACCAACGCCGCTATTACAGGCCAGGGTGACGGTTTCGTTTATACACATTACTTGATCGACTCCCGCGTTTGCCACGGCCACATCAAGAAGCACCAAGGCTTCGTCGGTATCGCTGTTGGTGCAATTGTCGGATACAGTCATGGTGTAGGCCGTGTTTACCGTCGGGCTCACTATTGGGTCGGGTATATTGGGGGTGGTGAGTGACGGATCGGGTGGGTTGGCGGTCCACGTAAAGTGTTGTGCTCCCACGCAAGCCCCTTCCAGCTGAACATTGGGCAGGTTACACAGCGATTTGTCAGGGCCGGCATCAGCCTGAAGGTTGGGTACAATGACAAAAGCGGTGTCAATTACCTGAAAACCACAGGTGTCGGTTATCACGCACGGCACAGCTACCGAGTCAACCCCTGTGATGGCATAGTCGAGTTGGGCTGTGTTCTGGTTGCCCGGAAGCCATTGGTAGGTATAAGGAGGAATGCCGGTAAGGATATGCTCGAAGCTCAGGGTAACGGTATCTTCACATAAGGAGTTAACTACCATACTCATGTCATTAAATTCAGGAACATCCGACAACAAAATTTCAGTAGTTTCTTCAAACCCCATCCCACAGATAACGGGAATATATTTTACTTCGATGGTTTCAATACCCTCTTCTTCAGCATCCAAAAACGGTCTGATTCTGATGCTGTCGTAAGTTGCCCCGGCCGGAATGAATATGGTATCGGGTTTCGTTGAAAAGAGCAGATAGTCGTATCCACGGGTGGCGGTGCCTTCTACCCGGAAAGGAATGTAAAAATCTTCGAGGCGTTCTGTTCCGATATCGAAATAAAGCACGGCTTCGTGGTTTTTGCACGATTCATAAAGCAGGGAATCAACGGTAGGGTGCGAGAAGTTGGTGGTTTCAGTCACCTTGCCGGGATCGAAACTGCCCATCTCGAGAAAAACGCCACTATCCCAGGCCGAATCACCTGCGTCACCAATAGCCAGCTTGATATGGTACCAGCTGCAAGGGGTGGTCAGGTTCTCGGCAGTAAACGAAATGGTATAGGCATTTAAAGCCATTTGCTTGAAAGCGGGCGAGGTAGATACAATGTTTTCGATAAGCATATCACAGTAAGTACCGCCCGGCCCCGGTTGACAATTAGGGCTTGTATTGCCGCAATTTACGTTGTTGATGGATACAGGAAGCCCTGTACCCGGGATCAGGGCAATATTGACCGAGCCATTGCTGTAAGGGCCGCTTATGCCATCGCCGCTCAGGAAAAAACCAAATACATCATTAAAAGAACTTCCCACGTATTCAGGATATTCTTCTGATCCGAATACATACCTGAATGAGGACATTTGATTGGTGGGTTTAAAATCAAATTCGATAACGCAGGCGTCGTTAATGGTGGCGTTGACCAGATCTCCTAAGTCACCATCGCTGCCTCCACTGGTGTTACCCGATACCACGTTGTTCGTGCAGTTGTTGCTGACGGCCAGATTTTCAGCCATCCCGGTTGACATTACAATTCCCTTTTTGGTCTCGAAGCCGCCAAACATAAATCCATCATAAAAATAGCCTACAGCCTTTGGGTCGCCTTTAAAACTGATATTCTTGTATTGCGATTGGTTTACTCCTTTAAGGAAAACCGTATCGATAAGGGCAACAACGGCCGCAGAATCCTGGCACGGTATGATGGTAAAGTTACCAAATTGTGCTAAAAGACCTGTAGGCATAAGCCATACCATGGTCACGACAGCAGTTAATCGGAGGAAATTTTTCTTCATCCTGTATTTATAATTGGTTGGTGGCAGCAAAAATAACAAATCAATCACATTAATTTAACTCATTTTTAAAGTTTTGCTTTTTTACCCTAAACCAGCCCTGTTGAGCTAAAAACCCTACTTTTGTCCGAAAATTTTATTTTGAACCACAAGTATCAACATTTATTCTTCGATTTAGACCGCACGCTGTGGGATTTTGAGAAAAGTGCACTCGAAACGTTTTCGGATATGTTCCGGCTTTTCGACCTGAAACAAGTGGGTATACCCTCCTGTCAGGAGTTTTTTGCCCACTACAGCCACCACAACGAGCAGTTGTGGGATATGTACCGTGATGGAAAAATTGAAAAGGAATTGCTACGGGATCTGCGTTTTGCGCTCACCCTCAAGGATTTTGGAGTTGAAAACCAGCAGCTCGCCACAGATATCGGCACTTTTTATGTGGAAGAGAGTCCACGCAAAGTCAACCTTTTCCCTCATTGCCACGAAACACTGGAATACCTGCGTCCGAAATACAACTTGCATTTGATTACCAATGGTTTCAGTGAGGTGCAGGAAATAAAACTTAAGTCCTCGAAGTTGGATGTGTTTTTTGAGGAAGTGATAACCTCTGAGGAGGCAGGAGTAAAAAAGCCCAATCCGCAAATTTTCAGGTATGCTTTTTCGCGGACAGGAGCTCAGGCCGGAAACAGCCTGATGATTGGAGATGACGTTATGGTTGACATTGTAGGCGCTCAACAAGTGGGTATGGATCAGGTACTGTTCGATCCGCACCACAAGCATAACCCCATGCTTGCCAGTTTTCACATCAACGATTTGTTGGAACTAAAGGCGTTGTTGTAGTCAAATGCCGGATCACAGGGTGGCAATAACGCTTTTTTTCGCGACTACCTTATCCCCTAACTTTACCTTTATTTCAGCTTCCTTTGGCAGGTAAAAATCGACACGCGAGCCAAAGCGAATAATGCCAAATTCTGCTCCTTGCTTGGCGCGGTCGCCCGGTTTTGCATAGCTGATGATGCGACGGGCCATGACCCCGGCTATCTGCCGCATTAAAACCGATTGGCCATGTTTGTTGGTCACAACCACGGTATTGCGTTCGTTTAAAGTAGACGATTTCGGGTTGTAGGCGGCCAGGTATTTTCCGGGATGATATTGCGTATAAGTCACTGCGCCATCGATGGGATACCAGTTAACGTGCACATTAAAAGGCGACATAAACACACTGACCATCGTGCAGGATGTTTTAAAATATTCGTCTTCTACCACCTCTTCAATGGCTACGACTTTTCCATCGGCTGAGGCCAAAATTGCGTTCTCGTTGTGTTTGACGGTTCTGTTCGGTACGCGAAAGAAGTATATAGTCCAGAAGAACTCCGCCGCTAAAGCCAGATACAACAAGTACCTAACGTTTTCAATGGGCACAAACCGATCGATGCCTAAAGCCAGAAATCCGATAAAAATCAGTGTGGCTGCAATAATTTTATATCCTTCGCGGTGAATTTTCATTGTGTGACAAAGATAAGAAAAACAAAAGCAAACGGAGCTGCAAATAAAACGGCATCAAAGCGATCGAGTACGCCACCGTGTCCGGGGAAAATTGACCCACTGTCTTTTACGCCCATATTTCGTTTGAGCATCGACTCAACCAAGTCGCCAAACGTAGCCGTAACTACCAGCAAGGCAGCATAAAGCAACCAAACAGTCAGGGTGAAAAGGTCAGAAAGTTGCGAGAAACCCCAGGCTGCGGTCATGGCAAAAACCAAACCACCCAGCGCTCCTTCCCAGGTTTTTTTTGGTGAAACGCGCTCAAAAAGTTTGTGTCGGCCAAAAAATGTACCCGACAGGTAGGCGAAAATGTCGTTTATCCAAACCAAAACGAATAAACTTATGGGTAGTATGAAATCGGTCTGTGGGCTGCTTAGGTAGAAAAAGGCATTCAGTAATCCGAAAGGCAATGCAACATACAGGAAGGCGAGGACATAAAATGCCAGGTTTTTCCATGATCCGTTTTTGTTAAATAGCTCAACAACCATGACCAGAAAAAACAAGGGTACGATAAAAAGCAAAAAGTGTTGATCGAGGTAGGTAAGAAGCACCAGAGCCACAAGGGCGTAA
>Ga0180009_10006891_pt1 | contig 11783 bp, 22 predicted proteins | sample OS_PC_MetaG_FD_123537 | JGI IMG/M metagenome (GOLD analysis project Ga0180009, IMG submission 123537) | Groundwater microbial communities from the Aspo Hard Rock Laboratory (HRL) deep subsurface site, Sweden - OS_PC_MetaG | ecosystem: Environmental > Aquatic > Deep subsurface > Groundwater...
CTCAAATTAGGTCCAATGCCGTAGATATACTGTAGTGAAACCCAAATTTGCTTATTTCTTGGTATATCTACTCCGGCAATACGTGGCATTATACTCCCTCCTTGCTCAGCAAAAAATTAACCTTGCCTCTGCTTATGCCTCCGGTTGGGGCAAATAATCCTGACTACCCCTCGCCGCCTCACTACCTTGCATTTGTCACATCTAACCTTAACTGAAGCTTTGACTTTCACAATAGTCCTCTTTAATCTACAGTAAAACCTGTTCTAGTTAACGCTATTCCTAGAGCCGATAGGTAATCCTACCTCGACTCAGGTCGTAAGGAGAAAGCTCTATCAACACCCTATCACCGGGTACGATTTTAATATAATGCACTCTTATCTTACCCGAAATATGAGCTAACACCTTATGCCCATTGGGTAACTCAACACGGAACATAGCATTGGGCAAAGATTCAGCTACTGTACCCTCAACCTCTATGGCCGCTTTCTTAGGCATAAACTCCTATCCTAATCTCAAATAGTAAGTACCTCAGGTTCATCATCAGTGATGGCAATGGTGTGTTCAAAGTGTGCCGAAAGACTCCCGTCAGCCGTAAGCACCGTCCAGTGGTCGCCACCAAGTTGGGTGCGCCAGTCACCAATGTTTACCATAGGTTCAAGAGCAAAGGTCATCCCCCTTTTTAATACTGGCCCCAATCCCGGTAGACCAAAGTTAGGGATTTGAGGCTCCTCATGCATCTCACGACCAATGCCATGTCCACTATACTCACGTACTACCAAATACCCCTTTGACTCAGCATAACGCTGAATGGCAGCTGAAATATCTCCTAGTCTTGCCCCAGAATGGGCAGCAGCGATGCCAGCTTTGAGGGTGCCTTCAGTGGTTTCTATAAGCTTTCTTGCCGGTGAACTGATTTTACCCACGCCTGCTGTCACCGCAGCATCACCCTGAAAACCCATAAAAATCGCTCCCAGGTCAAGGGATATAATATCACCTTCGTCTAAAACCCGCTCCCCGGGAATCCCGTGCACTATCTCGTCATTTACTGACACGCAAAGGTTAGCCGGAAACCCGCGGTATCCCTTAAATGAAGGCTTAGCTCCCAGCCTTATCAGCTCCCTACCGACAATATCATCTAATTCCTTGGTTTTCATCCCTGGTCTCACTTGCTGAGTTAGTATCTCCATTACAGTTGCCACAATCCTACCTGCCTGCCGCATAGCCGCAATTTCACGGTCGGATTTGATAATTATACTCATGCCTACCCCGGATGAGCAATCCCCCCATGAAGAGCTGTGACTATTCTCCTATTAACCTCATCTATGTTCCCCTCCCCATCAACTTCTAATAGTTTACCCGCTTGGGAGTAATAATTAATAAGAGGAGCCGTTTGGGCAAAGTAAACTTTAAGCCGCTGCTTAACCGTTTCCACGGTGTCATCAGGGCGCTGGTATAGCTCGCCGTCACACCTATCACACTTGCCCCAAACTTTGGGAGGAGAGTTTACGGTGTGGTATGGCGCTTGACAATTACGACAAATCCAGCGTCCACTGAGACGCTTTAGAAGCTCATCCTCAGAGACCTTGATATACATCACCTTATCTATAGCCTTACCCTGCCCTTGAAAAGCTTTGTCCAGTGCCTTAGCCTGTTCCAGATTTCGAGGAAAGCCATCAAGAATTACCCCGGACTCACAATCCGGAGCTGACATTCGCTCCAGAACCATTTTTATTGTTATTTCATCAGGGACTAGCATTCCCTTCTCCATATAGGACTTGGCCTGTATTCCCAACTCAGTTCCTGCTTCTATTGCCTGCCGAAACAGGTCTCCGGTAGCAATATGTACCAAATTCAACTCCTGAGCTACAGTTGCTGCCTGTGTTCCTTTGCCGGCTCCTGGAGCCCCCAGAAAAATAATATACATTCTAACTCCTATTTGATAAAGCCTTCGTAGCGCCGCATGGCTAGTTGCGCCTCCAGTTGTTTCATCGTGTCTAAAGCAACACCAACCACAATAAGCATGCCCATGCTGGATAGCTGTATCACCTGAACATCGGTAATCTCCCGAGCCACAAAGGGCATTATTGCCACCGCAGCTAGAAAAAGAGCCCCTGCCCAGGTAATACGCTTTATGACGTTATTAAGATAGCCAGCCGTATGTTTCCCCGGTCGAATGCCGGGGACAAACCCTCCCTGCCGTTGCAGGACACCGGGTAAATCCTGCTGCTGAAAGATTACCATAGTATAAAAGAAGGCAAAGCCAACTACCAGTATAAAATAGAATCCCCAGTAAAATAAACCCATGGGTAATGGTGCATTGGGGTTGAATAGATTCATAATAGAATTAGCTATATTAGGCTCAGTTCCGGTGGGATTAGCAAAATAACTGGCGATTATACCGGGGAACATCACCAGTGACATAGCAAAGATGAGGGGTATCATCCCCGCCGTATTTACCCGTAGTGGGATATGGGTTGAGCCTGATTGCTTATACATCCGACCGCCACGAAAGACGCTTTTAGCGTACTGCACTGGAATACGGCGGTGCGCCTCGGTAAAGATAACTATTACCACCATAGTGGCTAAGGCGATAAGAATATAGAAGGCTAAACCGCCAAATTGCCCCTTAGCCAGAAAACCCTGCCCAATCAATTCAGGTAGGCCAGCTACAATACCGCCAAAGATTATTATGGATATACCGTTGCCTATCCCGTATTCGGTAATAAGCTCACCTAGCCAGACACAGAACATGGTGCCGGCTACCATAGCTAGAACCATAGTTGCCATAGGCAATACGGTAGTGCTATCGATAACGCCCTCACGCTGGAAATAGATTAACTGTCCATAACCGGAAAGACCGGCTAAAGGCACCGTCAGCCAGTGGGTAATCCGATTAATCCTGTGTCTGCCCGACTCTCCCTCCAGGGAAAGGGCTTGTAGCCTGGGGATGACCGGCACCAGTAGCTGCATGATAATTGAAGCCGTTATATAGGGATAGACCCCCATCGCCGCCACGCTGAGTCGTCTCATGGCGCCGCCGCTAAACATATCGAGCATGCCTAACAGTGCGTTGCGCTCGAACAACTCCTGCAGGGCAGTCAGGTCCACCCCGGGAAGCGGCACATGAGCCACAAAGCGGAAGATAGCCAGAATGCCTAGGGTAATGAGGATTCGCCGCCTTAAATCAGGTAGACTGAAGGCGTCAATCATTGCCTGGAGCAGTCGTGGTCTAGCTTGCCTCGGCCGCATGTCCTATCTCCTCCACCTTGCCTCCAGCTGCCTCAATCTTAGCTTTAGCCGCAGCCGAGAACTTGTTCGCTCTTACTGAAAGAGGATGCTCAATATCACCCTCAGCTAGAATCTTAATCGGGTGCCGTAGAGATTTTACCAATCCAGCCGCTACCAACCTTTCTGGTGTTACCTCGCTCCCAGACTCAAAGGCGTTAAGTTTACCGATATTAACAGTGCTGTACTCTTCCCTGAAAATATTGACAAAGCCACGCTTTCGAGGCAAGCGCTTGATTAAGGGTAACTGTCCGCCTTCAAAACCGGGACGCATCTTACAGCCTGCACGAGACTTCTGCCCTTTGCAGCCTCGTCCTGAGTAGGTGCCATGTCCACTACCGTTCCCCCGACCTACCCGCTTCCGGCTCCGTTTAGAGCCGGGGGCTGGTGAAAGTTCATCTTGCCTCACGAGCCTTCCTCCACCTTAACTAGGTGTTTCACCTTATTAATCATACCACGAATTGAGGGCGAATCATCATGGGTAACACACTGATTTAGCCGACGAAAACCGAGTGCCTTCAAGGTTCTCTGCTGAACTTTGGCATAGCCGATGCCGCTTTTAATCCAGGTAACACACAGCTTAGCCATCAGTTACTACTTCCTCTCTTTGAGTGGAGTCTTTAGCAACCTTAAGGTGTGACTTGCGTCTGGCTAATTCCTCTTTTGGGTTCTTAAGCTGGCTAAGGGCAAGCATCGTTGCCTTAGCCGTATTAGCCTTGTTTGCACTACCCAGCGATTTAGTTAGAACGTCCTTAATTCCAGCTAACTCAAGCACAGCCCGGATACTGCCACCGGCAATGATGCCTGTGCCTGGAGCTGCTGGTTTTAGTAAGACCTTAGCGGCACCAAACTTAATCATTATTTCGTGAGGAATAGTAGCCCCGACTAGTGGGACTTTAACTAAGTTTTTTCTGGCAATAGCGTTAGCCTTACTAATTGCCGCTGGCACTTCATTAGCCTTACCAATACCAATACCGACATGTCCATTACCATCTCCGGTTACGGTTAAGGCACTAAAGCTAAGGCGTTTTCCGCCTTTCATCACTTTAGCCACACGGTTGATATAGACTAGCTTATCGTTCAGTGCCAGTTCGGTTGGGTCTATCTTGCTTAATGGCTGTTTCACTTGCTTGGTACCATCCTGTCAAAATACTAATCCATCACGCCGGGCAGCGTCAGCCAGGGCTTTAACCCTGCCGTGATATTTGTAGCCGCCACGGTCAAAAACTACCTGATTTATCCCTTGACTCAATGCTCGCTTAGCCACCAGAGAACCAACGAGCTCTGCTTCTCCCACCTTTGCTTTCCCGTCTACCTCGTTTTTTATCTCTGGGTCAAGGGTTGAGGCGAAGACTAGTGTATGCCCTTGTGAATCGTCAATAACCTGAGCGTAAATGTGGTTCAGGCTACGGAACACGCATAACCGAGGTCTAAGGGTTGTACCCTTCACCTTGGCTCTGACTCGAGTATGTCTTCTTTGACGGGCCGTTCTTAACTTGGTTTTCCCCATTACGCCTTCTTGCCTACAGCCTTACCTGCTTTAAGGTGAATCAACTCATTAGCGTATCTAATACCCTTGCCTTTATAAGCGTCAGGGGGGCGGATAGCCCGAATTTTAGCTGCCATCTCCCCCACCATTTCCTTGCTAATCCCGCTAACTTTAATTCGTTGGGCTCCCTCTACAGCTAAAGAGACGCCTGATAGTGGTGATACTTCTACCTCATGTGAATATCCGACTCGAATTATCAGCTTATCCTCGACCTTTGCCGCCCGATAACCCGCCCCCACAATTTCCAGCGTTTTCTCGTAGCCATTAGTTACTCCCTCTACCATATTAGCCAGGAGACTTCGCGTCAGTCCATGTAAGGAACGATGCTCCTTATTATCACTAGGTCGCGACACTATCAATTCACCATCCCGCTGGGTAATAGACATGTCAGGGCTGAGACGGCGACGAAGCTCCCCTTTGGGTCCCTTCACCGTCACCTCGTTGTCCTTAATACTCACCTCCACACCCTGTGGCACAGCTATCGGCATCCGTCCCACTCTAGACATACGTATCACCCCAAGACTTATTTACCATACATAGCATAGAAGCTCTCCACCAATCCCTTGGCGCCAGGCTTGTTGCCCCGTCATCACCCCCTTAGAGGTAGAAAGGATAGCAATACCTAGCCCGCCGTAAACACGGGGAATTTCTTTCTGCTGAACATATACTCTCAGCCCGGACTTACTTACTCGCTCCAGTCCCGAAATGACCGGCTGGTTTTTTTCAAAATATTTTAGGTGAATCTTAATTACCCGATGTGACTTATCCCTGAGCACCTCATAATCATTAATAAAACCCTCCGCCTTAAGGATTTTAGAAAGAGACAGCTTCATCCTTGTGGACGGTATCAGCACAAAATCATGCCTTACCATAACGGCGTTGCGTATTCGGGTTAGCATATCAGCAATTGGATCAGAGATAGTCACTCCTACCCCCTTAGTTTATACTTATTTTTGCAGTATTTACCAGCTTGATTTTCTCACCCCGGGAATTTGCCCGCTAAGAGCTAACTTACGAAAACAAATACGACATAAGCTAAACTTACGCATGTAAGCACGAGGCCGCCCGCACAGGCGACACCGATTATACTGCTGTACCCTGTATTTAGATGGGCGCTGCGACTTTACAATCAGTGATTTTTTAGCCATCTCTATTCATCCTCACTCTTGGTGAATGGCATACCTAATGACTCTAGCAGTTGCCTGCCCTCGTCATTGGTCCTAGCCGTAGTAATAATTGACACTTCTAGTCCTCGCACTTTATCTATCTTGTCATAATCTACTTCAGGGAAGACTAACTGTTCCTTCATCCCCAGGGTATAGTTGCCTCTGCCATCAAAGGAATTTTGGGGGACACCTTGGAACTCGCGGGCACGGGGTAAGACAGCATTTATCAGCTTGTCAAAAAAGTTATACATACGCTCCCCGCGTAGGGTTACCTTCAATCCGACAGGCATCCCCTCCCTCAACTTAAAAGAAGCGATAGATTTCTTGGACCGGGTGGTCACGGGGTGTTGTCCCGAAATGGCAGTCAGGTCTTTCTCCGCTGCTTCCAGAGCCTTAGCATTCTGAATTGCCTCTCCCATGCCTATATTAAGCACCATCTTTTCCAGACGTGGTACCCGCATTATATTTTTATACCCATGAAGCTCCATTAGCTTGGGGGCAATCTCTTTTTTATATCTTTCCTTTAACCGTGACATTTCTGCCTCACTAATCAATTACCTCATGGCAAGAGTGACAAGTGCGAACCTTCCTGCCATCCTCTAAAAAGCGGAACCCGATGCGAGTTGGACGATTGCACTTGTTGCATAGTAGCATAACGTTTGACATATGAATTGGCGCCTCTCGCTCTACTATGCCTGCCTGCCTGACAGTCCCTGTTGCCCTAACGTGCCTTTTGATAAAGTTGACACCTTCAATCACTATTCGTTCATCCTTAGGGTAGGCAAAGCGCACTTTACCCTTTTTGCCCTTATCCTTGCCGGTGATAACCAGTACAGTATCGTTCTTTCTAATTTTCATCGCTCGCCAGACTCACAGCACCTCAGGTGCCAGTGATATAATTTTAGTAAAGTTTTTCTCTCTCAGTTCCCTGGCCACTGGCCCAAATATTCGGGTTCCTTTAGGGTTATTTTTATCAGTAAGAATCGCTGCCGCATTATCATCAAATCTGATATAAGAGCCATCGGGGCGCCGATATGGCTGGGCACTACGAATGATAACTGCCCTGACCACCTCTCCCTTCTTTACTACTCCCCCAGGGACTGCTTTTTTTACCGAAGCTATAATGACATCACCCACTCGAGCATACCTCCTCCTTGAACCACCCAATACGTTGATGCACATGATCTGTCGGGCTCCCGTATTATCTGCTGCCTTAAGCCTGGTATATGACTGAATCATATCCTTCTATCCTGTAATCCTAAGTTATTTCCTTGGGTTGAACCTCAATTACCTCTGCCTTGGTTATTATTTCGGCTACTCGCCACCGCTTCTGCCTTGAAAGTGGGCGAGTTTCTATCATTCTTACCAAATCTCCTACCCCACACTCATTATTCTCGTCATGAGCTTTATACCTGACGGTTCTCTTGATAACCTTCTTATATAGTGGATGACGCCTCGGTGTTTCTACAACCACCACCACCGTCTTATCCATCTTATTACTCACCACACGACCGAGCTTAGTTTTGCGCTTTCTCTCCATAGACTTTATACCTGCCTTATACCTAGCTCTCTCTCCCTCATTATAGTCTTGAATATGGCAATCCTCTCTTTAACCTTCCAAATTTCGCGGTGGTTTACCAACTGCTTGGTAGCCAAGCGAAATCGAAGGTTGAACAACTCCTGGTGAGCTGCCTCCAGTTGTTTTACCAATTCCTCATTACTGAGCGCTCGAATTTCCTCAGCCTTCAACTTGTACTAGCTCCCTATCTCTAGACTCACTGCCTGCGGCCAGGCCGGTTTCCCTGACTATAAATCTGGTGTGTAGGGGGAGCTTGTGCGAAGCCAGACGCATCGCCTCTTTAGCTACCTCCTCACTCACACCACTTATTTCAAATAGCATTCTCCCCGCTTTGACCACGGCTACCCAATGGTCTGGGGAACCCTTACCGCTACCCATCCGGGTCTCCGCCGGTTTCTTGGTAACCGGCTTATCAGGAAAGATGCGAATCCACACGTTACCCCCACGGCGCATATGGTGAGTAATAGCCCGCCGTGCGGCTTCAATTTGTCGGCTGTTAAGCCAGACCGACTCTAGTGCCTGCAACCCAAAATCACCAAAAGTAATTGTGTTCCCCGATTGGGCTTTACCCCGGCGGTGTCCTTTGTGGCTCTTACGGTATTTTACACGCTTAGGTTGTAGCATCTTTTCCCCCTAATTCTTCGGAGGAAGATTGTGCTGGTTCAGGCGGCATCTCTTCCCGTTCTGCCGAGGGAGCTTGCTCAGGCGATGTCTCTTCTAGCTCTGCCGAGGGAGCTGGCTCAGGCAACATCTCTTCTAGCTCTGCTGGGGGTGCTACTTCCACGCTCCCATTGGCTACTAGCTCGGCCGGTGCCTCCTCAACTTCCTCCACCTTAGGCTCAGGAAGAATTTCGCCCTTATATATCCAGACCTTTACTCCAATCCGACTTAGAGCAGTGCGTGCCTCAGCAAAGCCATAATCAATATCAGCCCGTAGTGTCTGCAAGGGTACTTGACCCTGATGTATGGTCTGACGGCGAGCTATGTCCGCACCACCTAATCTACCGGAACAACTGATTTTTACTCCCTTAGCTCCGGCCTGGATAGTGCGAAAAACTGCCTGTTTTATCGCCCTACGGTAAGCAACACGGCGCTCCATCTGCTCAGCTACTGTCTTGGCTACTAAATAGGCGTCAAGCTCAGGTTGCTGAATCTCCCTGATATTCAACTGAATCCTTTTACCAATAAGGTTCTCCAGGAAAAGTCTCATTTCGTCAACCCGCTGCCCTCCCCGCCCGATTACAATGCCCGGTCGAGCAGTATGAATAGTTACCGATACCTTATTTGCCTGGCGTTCAATGTCCACACTGGAGATACTTGCTTCAGCATATTTAGATTGAATAGCTGCACGAAGCTTTAGGTCTTCGTGCAGAAACTCTCCATAATGCTTATCAGAATACCACTTTGCCTGCCAGTCTCGTATGACGCCGATTCTAAAGCCCATAGGATGAACTTTACGTCCCAAATTAACCCTCCTGCCCGGCAACAATAACCGTAATGTGGCTAGAATGTTTAAGGATGGGGCCGACTCGTCCTCGCGCTCGGGGACGAAACCTCTTCAGGGTTCGTGCCTCATCAGCGGAGATACCGACAATTTTCAAATCTGAAGGGTCCATCTGAAAATTATTCTCAGCATTAGCCGCCGCTGATTTCACCACCTTGGCTACCACTCGAGCCGTCGGTGTGGGGGTAAACCGAAGCATGGTTAGTGCCTCGTCCACTTTCTTACCCCGTACCATGTCTACCAGCGGACGTACTTTGCGGGGTGATACCCCGGTATCTTTAGCTACTGCTCTTACTTCCATATTTATGCCCTATTTAGATAACCTACTGTTATTTTTTGACCTTAGTAACCTTTTCCCCCCTAGATGCGTGTCCCCTAAAGGTTCGGGTTAAAGCAAACTCACCTAATTTATGCCCCACCATATTCTCAGTGATATAGATAGGCACATGTCTGCGTCCGTCATGTACTCCAATGGTAAGCCCTACCATCTCAGGCAGGATAGTAGATGAGCGTGCCCAGGTTTTTATTACTGCCTTCTGGCCAGAGCGAGTTAGTGCCTCCACCTTCTTTAACAGCTTGGCATTAACGGCTGGACCCTTTTTGGTTGATCTTGACATTTTGCCTACTTCCCTCGCCGCTTAACAATTAATTTATCTGAAGCCTTTGGCTTGCGAGTTCTATAACCCAGGGTGGGCTTTCCCCATGGTGTTTTAGGCCCAGGCATGCCTATTGGTGACCTACCTTCTCCTCCACCGTGAGGGTGGTCACGCGGGCTCATAGCTGAGCCTCTCACTGTAGGTCGTATGCCTAACCAGCGTTTACGACCTGCCTTACCCAAACTGATACCTTCGTGGTCAACATTTCCTACCTGCCCAATAGTAGCTAAACAATCACTATGGATACGCCGCATCTCACCAGAAGGTAATCGAATCAGGGCATACTCACCCTCCTTCGCCATTAGTTGGGCTGCTGTCCCAGCACTCCGGACCATTTGTCCACCTCTTCCCCTCTCTAACTCAATATTATGGATTAAAGTTCCGGTTGGGATTAGCTTCATGGGTAAAGTATTGCCCGGTTTTATTTCAGCATCAGTACCTGACTTTACTGTGTCCCCGACATTAAGTTCTAGGGGGGCAAGAATGTAACGCTTCTCGCCATCAGCGTAGTGAATAAGAGCAATACGGGCGGAGCGATTGGGGTCATATTCAATAGTCGCTACTCTGCCAGGAACCCCTGTCTTTTCCCGCTTGAAGTCAATAATGCGGAGCTTTCTCTTCGCTCCACCACCCCGGTGGCGAACGGTTATTCTCCCCTTATTATTACGCCCCCCCTTCTTTTTGAGTGGTAAGAGCAGCGATTTCTCCGGCTTGCTACTGGTTATTTCCTCAAAGGTAGAGCTACTCATACCCCGTCTACCGGGAGAAGTGGGACGATATACCTTTAGTGCCATTTAGTTTCCTCCACTAACACTATACACCTTCAAATAGTTCAATCTTGTCCCCTGGTTCGAGGGTAACAACCGCCTTTTTCGAGGGCTGAGTCAATACCTGTCGTCTTCCTACTCTTCGTCTCGTCCCAGGTACCGTCATCACATTAACTGCGGTTACCTTGACATTGAATGTCTTTTCCACAGCCTGTTTAACCTGGTGTTTATTAGCCTCACTAGCTACCTCAAAGACATATTTGCCCAAAGCTTGAAGGGCGGTATTTTTCTCCGTTATTAACGGGCGGCGCAACACTTCATAGAGATGCATCGTTTCCCTCTCGTGACAACCTCTGCCCCCAGAGCTGCTCTGCTTTGTGCACTGCAGCCTCAGTCATTAATAGCATCTTATGTGAAAGGATGTCAACTACATTAAGTAGATTGGCAGGGAGAGTCTTGATTCTGGGCAGGTTACGGGCTGACTTGACTATATTATCTTCTGGTTCAGAGGTAACGACAAGAGCCGAGGAGTCTACTCCCAGCGCGGTTAAAATCTGTACCATCTCCTTGGTCATTGGCTTCTCGAGGTTAAGCTGCTCCAGAACCTTTAGCTCTCCGTCTCCAGCCTTCGCTGACAACACACATCTCAGAGCTAATCGGCGCATCTTTTTCGGCATCGCTTGCCGGTAACTTCTTGGCTTGGGGCCAAAGGCAACTCCGCCTCCCCGGCGTAGTGGCGACCTCCTGCTGCCAGCCCGAGCCATGCCAGTGTGTTTCTGTCGGTACAACTTCCTTGTACTGCCAGTAACTTCTCCACGAGTTTTGCTGCTAGCCGTCCCCTGACGAGCATTAGCCTGCTGTCTTACCATTGCCTGATGTACCACGGACTCATTAAAAGGCACACCAAAAACATCATCACTTATCTCGATATGTTTGACTATCTCACCGGCGAGGCTATAAACTGGCACCTGCACTTCCTTACTCCTCCCTCCCCGATTTCTTTATCAGTAGTAGTCCATTTTTAGCCCCGGGTACCGCACCCTTAATCAGCAATAGGTTTCGGGCAGAGTCAGCCTCCAGCACCTTTAAGTGACGTACTGTTACCCGGTTATTCCCCATGTGTCCTGCCATCCGCTTCCCTTTGAGTACCCTACCCGGGGAGGTAGTAGCTCCTATGGAGCCTGGATGGCGGTGTCGGTCTGATTGCCCGTGGGTTTTAGGACCACCAGCAAAACCATGACGTTTCACCACACCGGCAAAGCCCATGCCCCTTGATA
>Ga0180009_10006892_pt1 | contig 11781 bp, 9 predicted proteins | sample OS_PC_MetaG_FD_123537 | JGI IMG/M metagenome (GOLD analysis project Ga0180009, IMG submission 123537) | Groundwater microbial communities from the Aspo Hard Rock Laboratory (HRL) deep subsurface site, Sweden - OS_PC_MetaG | ecosystem: Environmental > Aquatic > Deep subsurface > Groundwater...
ATCTGCTGGCATGTGTCAATCTGAAATAGCATGCCAGCTTTCCGGCCCACACCGCTCTTGGGAATGGCCCTTCCAGAAACCGATCTGGTTTGATCTACTTAGGGGTCAGTGCGGAACTGCTGGCTTGGGGCGGCTCGGGGCGGCGTTGATCTGGTTTCGTGGGCTGTTGCCGTGTAGTCAGGGGTGGGGTCGGCCTCGAGATGCCGATGGCCGCAGCCGGTCCGATGGCCGATACCGCAGGCCGGTGGTCCGATGCCGTGGCCGGAAGCGGGGCCTGCCCTGCCATAACCCCACATGGATCTCAGGTCCCACCCGACTTATGGCAGGAGTTTCTGCCATAAGTGCCGACAGACCCGAGGTCTGTCATAGCTTGTGGCAGGTTTTTCCCCCTTCACCCTGCCATAACCCTGCATGGGTCCGAGGTCCCACCCCACTTGTGGCAGTGCGTGCTCATGATGTGGGCCTTCGACCCGGTCTTCGCACCGGGCGCAGCCGAGTGCGAACCGACCCCAGAGGGGCGATCATGCGGGGCTCAGGGGCGCTCGCGTCAGGGGAGGATGGTGTCCCAGAAGTCGCACTGGGCCTTTCGCAGCGCCGCGCCCGCCGCGACGGTCAGGTCCAGCTGGAGGTGGGCGTCGGTGGCCTGGGCGTGGGACGGCCAGGCGGTCGCGCCGGCTCCATTTGGATCGCCCGCGGCCGCCATGCGCGTCCAGTACCCGGTCATCGCCGCGCTGAGCGCGCCCTCACCCGTGGACCACGGGGCCGCGGGGGTGTCGAAGACGAAGGGCAGCTCCGCGCCGTGGTAGCAGCCGAGGAACGGCTGGGACACGCTGGCCGGGACGCGGGTGAAGCTGTAGAGGTGGGTCGAGACGCCGCCGGTCGACAGGGCGCGCGCCGTCTGCCGCGTGGGGCAGACGAAGCACCCGTCGCCGAGCAGGTCGGCCAGCGCGGCCGCCGGCGAGCTGTAGGCCGACGCCGGGTAGAGCGCCAGAACCTGGTTCCCGTCGGGGAAGAAGGTCAGCTTGACCAGCGTCTCGTACAGCCCCTGGGTCAACAGCAGCAGCTTCGCCGCCACGACGAAGAGCGTGCCCTCGTCCCCGTTGGTGCCGAGCAGCACCGGGACCTTGTTGAAGGTGCCGGCCTCCACCCGCTTGAGCGGCTGGTCGGGCAGCAGGGCGTTGTCGATGATCGGTCCCCAGCTCACCCCCTGGCCGAAGATCACGCCGGACTTGAGCGGGAGGGCGCCGATCAGATCGGCGGTGCTCTTGCCCCTGAGGCAGGCCGCCACGTCGGCGGCGGTGTCGCAGCTCACCGCCTGCGCCAGCTGCTGCCCCTGCGCCTCGGCCTCCGCCAGCGTCGGCGCCTTCGTCAAGCAGGTCCCGCTCTGCATCGCGGCGCGGTGGAACAGCCCGCTGGCGGCGGGCGAGGCGATGTGGGTGCAGACGCTGACGCCGCCGGCCGACTCGCCGAAGATGGTGACGTTGGCCGGGTCGCCGCCGAAGCCGGCGATGTTGGCCTTGACCCACTTCAACGCCGCCTGCTGGTCCATCATGCCGTAGTTGCCCGATGGGCTGCCCAGCGCGGGGTGGGCGATCCAGCCCAGCGGCCCGAGGCGGTAGTTGAAGGAGACGAACACCACCCCCCGCTTCTCCGCCAGGTTCTTTCCGTCGTAGGTCGGGTTGGTCGTGGCGCCGAGGACATGGCCGCCGCCGTGGATCCAGACCATCACCGGCGCCGGCGTGGCCGGGACGGGGTAGGGGGTCCAGACGTTGAGCGTCAGGCAGTCCTCGCTCTCGGTCCCGGGCGGCGCGGCGAGCCCGGCGATCGCGGTCTGGGGGCAGATGTGGCCGAACTGGGTCGCGTTCAGCGGCTGGGTCCAGGGGGCGGGGGGCTGGGGCGGCTTGAAGCGCAGGGGGCCGACGGGAGGCGCGGCGTAGGGGATGCCGAGGAAGACGCGCGAGGCGGTGCCCACCGTCCCCTTGACCGGTCCGCTGGCGGTGTTGACCTGGTCGGGGGGCATGGTGTCGGGGGGCATGGTGTCGGGGAGGGCGGCGTCGCCGGCATCGATCGCCCCGTCGGGTGCGGACATCTCCGCCGACGGGCCGTGATCGAGGGTCGAGTCGGGCGGGCCGCGATCGAGCCCCCCGTCCCTGCCGGCCACGTCGATCTTGCCGTCTCCGAGGGGGCCGTCGCCCACGGAGGTGTCGTCGTCACACGCGGCGACGAGCAGCAGGGCAGCCAGCCCGATCAGCAGGCCAGAACATCTCATGGGGATCTCCTCGTGGATGGAGCCCTGATCATACGCCGCACGCGGGGTGGGGTGAAGCCGGGCGGCTCAGGCGCTGCCGACCGCGGCCTCGCGCTGCTGCAGGCGCTCGCGCAGCCAGCTGACCATCGGTCGCCAGACCTGCTGCGCGGCGGCGTGGCCGGCGACGACCCCGACGTGTCCGCCCGGGGCGACCACCAGGCGCCTGTCCCGGCTGCCCACCAGCTCAACCACCTCTTGGATCGAGCGCGGCGGCGCGACGATGTCCTGCGCCCCGGCGAAGGCCAGCAGAGAGCAGGTGACCTGCTCCAGGTCGCAGCGCCGCCCGCCGAAGGCGAACTCGCCCCTGCGCAGCTTGTTGCCCAGCACCATCTCGAAGAACATCTGGCGGTAGGCCTCCCGCGGCAGGGGGATCATGTCGTTGGTCCAGTAGTTGATCGCGCGGAAGGCGCGGACATGCTCCTCGTCGTCGAGGTGGGACAGCAGCTCGACGTAGCTCTTGATGATGCGCGGGCCCGAGATCAGCTTGAAGGCCAGGGAGGAGAGCTCGCCCGGCACGTTGCCGACGAGATCGATCACGGCGTCCATCACCGGGGCAGACAGGCGGGCGCCGAGGGTGACGGCGCCCATCTTGCGGAAGTTCACCGGCGAGCCGATGGTGACCAGCGCGCGCACCCGCCGGTCGCGGTGGGTGCCGACGTGGATCAGGCCGAACAGCCCGCCCATGCAATAGCCGGCCAGCGCCACCTGGCCGGCGCCCGAGTGCCGTATCGCCTGATCGATGCAGGCTGGCACGTAGTTCAGGACGTAGTCGTCCAGCCGAACGCCGACGTCGTCTCGGTCGGGCACGCCGAAGTCCACCACGTAGGTCTCGATGCCTGCGTCGCGCAGCGTGGCGAGCAGCGAGTGGGTCGGCTGCAGGTCGTAGATGTAGGGGCGGACCATCAGCGGCGGGATCAGCACCACCGGGACTGGGAGCTGGGGCCTGTCGGGAATCGGGGATACCCGGAACAGCTCGAGCTTGCCCCGCCTGAAGACGCTCTCCCTGGCGGTGGCGTCCAGGCCGGGCGGCGGGCTCCCGCGCAGCAGGGAGGCGGCAGCGTGCCCCGCCATGCTGGCGAGTCGGTGCGAAAACGGCATGTGCTTGTTTAGCACACGGGGAGGCAGGAGGGGAGGGCGGGCGGTGTCTGTCTCGCGTGCTCGGCCCGCACTTCGAGGGAGGCTCCCCGCCTCGCCCGCTACGGCATCATCGAGTGCACGAGCTCGGCGGTCCGCTCGACCTGGGCCGTCACCTGCTTCTGCAGGGTGATGCCGATGTTGGCGGCCATCTCGATGCTCTCCCTGGCCAGCCGGTGGCCGTTGTCGATCGCCTTCGTCAGGTCGTCGACCGCCGTCTGCTGGAACTTCTCGCTCTCCGAGACCCAGGACTTCACAGCCTTGAGCCAGGGGTCGACGATGTTGTTGTTGTAGTTGCGGATGACTTCGTTGGTGGCTTCCTTTGCGCTCATTGCTCTCTCCTTGATGTCGGACTGTCGGGTCCGTGGTTTGATGCTGTCATTTGCGTTCCTCGCGCCCCTGCGGGGCGCTCCAAGATGAAGCAGCGCAAATCCGACAGTCAAGGTAGCTATTGCAGTGCAACATGTCAAGCGAGTATTTTGCAGTACAACAAAGACAAGATGAGCATAACCAACCGGTATTACTTTTAGATATTCCTGAGAGGGCGGAATAGTGCGGCGCGCTATTTCTTGTCACCGCTCAGCTTGGTCAGCATCTGCTGGATCTGGTCCACCTGGGCCCTCAGCGCCTGGATCTGCTCGCGCGACTCCTGCTCGGGCGGCTCGGGCGGCTCGGGCGGCGGGGGCGGAGCCGGAGCCGGAGCCGGCCTGTCCTTCAACTCCTGCCCCTGCATCTGGGGCATCATCCACATCATGGGGTTGAGGAAGCTGCCGGCCAGGTCGCGGTAGCGCGACTCGAAGTCCTTCTGGGCGTTGAGGAAGGTCTCCAGGCTGACCGTCAGGTAGCGCTGCAGGGCCTCCCGTATCGAGGAGTCGCCCACCTGGACTATCTTCTTCAGGAAGGAGACCGGCAGCAGATCGCGGTCCTTCTCCTGCTCCGAGATGATCTGCAGCAGCACGTTCTTGGTCAGATCCTGGTTGCTCTTGGCGTCCACCACCCGCACGTCGCGGCCGGAGCGGATCAGCCGGGCCAGGTCCTCCAGGGTGATGTAGCTGCTGGCCTCGGTGTCGTACAGCCGCCGGTTGCCATACTTCTTGATCACCAGGGTTGGCTCAGGCATGCGAGACGTCCTTGTGCACCTGCGTGAACCGCAGCGTAGGCCGATTTGCGTCGAATTGCAATGGGTTGTTCCAGGGGTATTGCACCGCAGCAAGCGCTCAGCGGTAGAGCGCCTCGAGCTGGTCGCGGTAGCGGCAGGCGATCACGGCCCGCTTGAGCTTGAGGGTCGGGGTCAGCATGTTGGCCTCCACCGTCAGTGGCTCGGGGGCGATGCAGAAGGCCTTGATCGTCTCGTGGCGGGCCAGGCCCTGGTTGACGGCCTCGACGTGCTGCTCCACCCGCTGGCGCACCAGGAAGTGCTCGCGCGGTGCGATGCCGCTCTCTTCGGCGCCGCCGCCCTGCAGCAGCGCGGACGCCGCCTCGTCGTTGATGTCGACCAGCGCGGTCAGGTACTTCTTGCCGTCGCCGTAGACCATCACCTGCGCGATCAGGGGGTACTCCTTGAACCGCAGCTCGATGTTGACGGGTGGGATGTTCTTGCCGCCCGAGGTCACCAGGATCTCCTTCTTGCGGCCGATGATCTGCAGGAACCCCCGCTGCGTGAAGCGACCCAGATCCCCGGTGTGCAGCCAGCCCTCGTCGTCGAAGACCTCCGCCGTGGCCTGGGGGTCCTTGTAGTAGCCACAAAAGACGTTGGGCCCCCGGGCCAGGATCTCACCGTCGGAGGCCAGGCTGAGCTGGACCCCCGGCACGGGCTTGCCCACCGTGTCGAAGTCGAAATCGTCGTGCGAATTCATCGTCAGGTTCGGCGAGCACTCGGTGAGGCCGTAGCCCTCGATGATCAGGATGCCCGCGGCGTGAAAGAACTCCTTCACCTCCCGCGCCAGCCCCGCACCCCCACAGAGGCAGAAGCGGAGCCTGCCCCCGGTGAGCTTCATCAGGGCGGCGTGCTGCCCCTTCTCCCCGGATGCGGACTCGCGGGACAGCTGCATCAGCTTCTCCCAGTAGGCGGGGACGCTCATGAACACATGCGGCCTCAACTGGGGCAGCAGCACGAGCGCGCGCATCGGATCGCCGAGGTACGTCAAAAACCCGATCTGGTTGCCGAGGAAGAACTGGCCCAGACCGTACAGGTGCGACATCGGCAGCCAGAGGATGTCCACGTCGCCCTGCGACACGAGGGGGCCGTTGACCTCGACCCACGCGACACCGCTGGTGCCCACGTTGTAGTGGGTCAGGGGCACGCCCTTGGGCGGACCGGTGGTGCCCGAGGTGTAGACCAGGTACGCCACGTCCTGCAGGCGGATCTGCGCCGTCCGCTGCTGCACCCGGTCCGGCTCGATCGCCAGCGAGGAGCCGCCCAGCTCCTCGGCCTGGCTCAGGGGAAAAACGCGGCTGGCGATGGTCTGCGGGTCGAGGCCGGCCTCGCGGGCCAGGCGCTGGACATCCATCGGCTCCAGGGTGATGACCGTGTGCAGCGACAGCCTGTCCCAGACTGCCAGCACCCGGCCCAGGTGCTCCTTGGTCTCCACCACCAGCACCTCGGAGTCGGAGTGGCCCAGGACATGGCCCAGCTGCTCCGCGGTCAGCGTGGGGTAGCACGGCACGAGCGATCCGCGCGCCGCCATCAGCGCCAGCACGCCGACCCCCCACTCGAGGCGCGTGTTGGCCAGGATCGCCACCTTGCTGCCGGCATCGACGCCGCGGTCGATGAGAAAGGACGACAGTCGCTCCACCCGTCTGGCGAGCTCGCCCCAGGTCACGGGCACCCAGCCTCCGTCGGGCAGAGGCGCCATCAGCCGTGGCTGGTCCCGCAGCTCGGGTCGGGCAGCCTGCGCGAAGAAGATGGTTGCCGCATTGTGAGAGTCGAGAAGCTCCATGGTCCACCTGCCTTGTTCGGTCATTCCCCGTTGCGTCTTCGCTCGCGCAGCTCGAGCACCAGGTCGATCGGGTTGGGCTCGAGCGCCGCGGGGTGATCGGCGCTCCAGATCTTCGGCGACATGACATACGAGATGTGGCCGGCGCGGGGGTGCACCACGTGGGTGTAGCGCTGCCCCATGGTCCGCTGCAGGATCCGCGCGGTGCTCTCGGGCACGACCAGGTCCTTGCCGCCATAGAAGCCGGCGAGCTGGATCCCCGTCTGCTCCACGATCGTGCGCAGGCTCAGCTGGCTGCCGCGATAGCGGTAGGGCAGCTCGAGGCTCTCGTCGATCCCGTCGACCCACAGCCGCGTGGTGAAGCCGGTGACGTCGGCCGGCATGGGGCAGAGGCGCGCGTTGTCGGGCGAGATCCAGTAGGCGCCGGCGAGCTCTCGGCGCTGGGAGCCGTCGAGCTGCTCCGCGCGGCTGATGCCGGCGCAGGCCTGCTGCTTCCAGCCCGTGGCGAACCTGCCGAGCGGGCTCTTGTAGAACAGGGACCCGAGCGGGATGTCCATGCCGGTCTGCAGGCTGGCGCCCGGCACGTAGCCGCCGAGCAGCTCGGCCATGATCCCGCCGGCCCACAGCAGGTGCTTCGGCGTCGTAGCCACCGACTCGTGCAGCAGCTTGCACTCCCTGCCGTCGACTGGCGCCACCATGGTGAAGGCAACGTCGAACTTCGTGTCGGCCTCGCGGGGCCGGGCGGCGAGGTAGGCGTAGGTCGGCATGGCCAGGCCGCAGTAGCCCTCGAGCACCATTCGTCGCCGGCCGGCGTGGTCGAAGGCGATGTCGCTCAGCTCGTCGATCATATCGATCAGGCCGGCCAGCGTGCAGGACCCGACCTGCCCGACGCTGACATCCTGCTTGAGCTCCATGGCGTAGACCCCGATGCCTCGCGCGAGGAAGTGCATGAAGAGGTTGGCTTCGGGCAGCATGCGGAAGATGCGGTCGGAGAAGGGCAGGAAGCCCCCGACGTGGAACAGCGCCGTCGGCTGCAGCTCCACCCCCGCCGGGGGGGGCAGGTAGGACAGGGTCATCAGCTCGTTGTTTGCCAGCGGCTGCTCACCGTCGAAGGTGGCGGACCCGAACAGCTCTCGGCCCAGGTGATCGACGAGCCAGCCGTACTTCAGCCCGGAGAGCATCCGCCGGTTCATCTGCTTCAGGTGAGCCGACAGCCCCTTCTTGCCCGACAACGCGTCGAGCCATGACTCGGCCACGTCACCCTGCATCTCGGCCATGGCCCGCATCGCGGGCACCACCGCGCCCTGCACCATGGAGTTGGACAGCAGCAGGTTCAGCCCCAGGGCCCTGGTGAGCTCCCGCTTGCCGCACGAAAGGCCCTTCGCGGCGAGTGCGTTGAGTCTGTGGAGCTGGTCCAGGGATTGTCTCACGGCGTCCTCCTCGTGGTCCCTGGAGCATGGATGGTGCACGCGCACATGTCAAGAGCCAATAGTGCGGCGCACAATATTATTGTCTCATCTCTTCGAGACATTGATGTCGGGACATTATTTGTTGCAATGCGATAAAGAAGCCATTGACCCTCACCCCTGCTTGCCCTATGGTGGACACCTTGAACCTTCACACAAAGCGAGGAGAGGCGATGGCTCTCGGTCCCCGTGCTCTCTGCTGCGTCGGCTCCCTGATCAGCCTGCTGGCGACGGGCTGTCCCCAGTTCCAGCAGAAACCGCGCTCGGGTCTGGACGTCAGGGAGTACGTCGAGATCGGCCGCGAGCGGATCTTCGTCAAAGACCGGGGGGAGGGACCCGTGGTGGTGCTGATCCACGGCTACTGCGGCTCCTCGGACCACTGGTCGAAGCTGGTGCCCGCGCTGGTCAAGACCCACCGCGTGCTGGCCGTGGACCTGCCCGGGTTCGCCCGCTCGGACAAGTACGCCGGCGACTACTCCCCCGACGCGATGGCGGCCAGGCTGTTCCGCCTGCTTGAGCTCAAGGGTGTCACGAAGGCGCACCTGGTGGCCCACTCCTGGGGCACCTCGATCGCGCTGGCCATGGCGCTGCAGCAGCCGCGGCGAGTGGCCTCGGTGACCCTGATCGGCGTCTGGGCCTACGAGGACCAGCTCCCGCCCTATATCGTCTGGTCGCGCGCGCCCGGCGTCGGCGAGGTCCTGTTCACGCTGTTCTTCGACCAGCGGCTCGACGATCGCATGGGGCTGACCTTCCATGATGTCGATGCCCACATCGACCCCGGCAGCATCGAGCGGGCCCGGGCGACGCTCGCGCTCCCCGGCCACCTGGCCACCGCGCTCGCGGCGGTGCGGGGGATGCGCTTCGGCGAGATGGAGCGTCGCTACGCGACGCTGCCCCAGCGGTTCTTGATCCTCCACGGCGAGCACGACCCGGTCACCCGGCTCCCCTGGGCCAGGCGGCTGGACCGTGAGCTGCCCGACTCCCGCCTGGTGCTGATCCCCGACGCCAAGCACATGGCGATGTACACCCAGGCGCCGAAGGTGCTCAGGGCCCTGCGCCCGTTCCTCGCCGGCCTCGAGCCGGGCCAGGCGGTGGTCCCCCGCAGGCCGCCAGCCCCGGCTCCGGCCACCATGCCGGCGGCCCCCGCTCCGTCGGCGTCGGCGCCGGCGGTGACGCCATGAGTCGCACTCTGATGCTCGCGGCGCTGGCGTCGCTGGGCCAGTGGGGCGCTGCAGCGGCCCGCGTGCCGTCGCCACATCCCGGAGCGCCCCGTCAGGGGCGCGAGGACCGGCGCGCCGCCCCGAAGGGGCGCGATCCCGCGGCCCGCCCCGAGTCGATCGAGGCCAGGCTGGATCGCCACTTCGACCTGCACGGCTACTACCGGGTGCGGTTCGACGTGCTGGAGAACCACGACCTGAACCACGGCCCGACGCCGTCCACCGGGCAACCGCTGTTCCCCCTGGCCACCTCCGGCGAGGGCGGAGCGCTGACCAGCGCGAACATGAGGCTGCGCCTCGAGCCGCTGGTCCGGGTGGGGTGGGGCGTGACGATCCAGGCGCGGTTCGATTTTCTGGACAACGTGGTGCTGGGGTCGACCCCGGAGGGCCTGCCCGCGTCGGTGGCGGCGCCGATGTCGGGCGGCTCGACGATGATGGCCCCGCCGCGCTCCGGCGCCAACGCCGAGGTGGACAGCGTCCAGGTCAAGCGGGTGTGGGGTGAGGTGTTGCTGCCCTTCGGCCTGCTGTCAGTGGGGCGGATGGGCTCGCTGATCGACTGGGGCACGGGGTTCTTCATCAACTCCGGCAACTGCATCGACTGCGATCGCGGGGACGTGGGCGACCGCGTCTCGTTCGCGCTGCCGCTGCTGGGCCACATCCTCGGCTTCGCCTTCGACTTCGGCGCCTCGGGCCCGACGTCGGCCACGCTGCGCGCAGACCCGCAGCCCCACGACCTGGATCGGCGCGATGACGTCCGGTCCTACGCGCTGCTCTTCGCCCGCTACGACACGCCCGAGGTGGTGGAGCGCTACCGGCGCGCCGGTCGCACCGTGCTGCAGTACGGGCTCGTCACCTCGCTCAGGACCCAGGAGTACGACGTTCCGGCCTACTACCTCACCGGGGACATCCACCGCGCCTACGACGACAGCGACGTGGTCCGCCGCGGGCTGCTGGCCTTCGCCGGCGACCTGTGGCTCGGCCTGCGGCGTGGCGGCCTGTCGCTGGATCTCGAGGCGGCGCTGGTGCTCTCGCGGGTGGAGAACGCCTCGCTGCTCCCCGGGGTCGACACCCGCGACGAGGTCACGGCGCGCCAGTGGGGCGGGGTGGCCCGGGCGCAGTACCGCTTCTCGCGCCTGCAGCTGAAGCTCGAGCTGGGGCTGGCCAGCGGCGACAGCGCCCCCGGTTTCGGCGTCCGTCCGCCGCTGTACCAGCTCGCATCGCAGCCCGGCGACGTGGACGGACCCCAGATCAACCTGCCGGGCGACACCACCGTCGACAACTTCCGCTTCAGCCCCGACTACCACGTGGACCTGATCCTGTGGCGTCGCATCGTCGGCACCGTGACCGACGCGTTCTACGCCCGCCCGTCGGTGACCTGGGAGCCGCTGAAGAACCTGTGGTTGGATGGGGCGCTGATCTCCTCCACCGCGCTGCAGCCGAGCTCGACGCCGTCGGGCGAGCGCCCGCTGGGGGTGGAGCTCGACCTGACTGCCCGCTACCGAATGGAGCCGGGCTTCGAGGCCCGCATGACCTACGGGGTGCTGTTCCCCCTCTCCGGTTTCGACAACGTCCGGTTCGGGCTGGAGCCGGAGCCGGCCCACGCGCTGCACGTCGTCCTGGCCTATCTGGTGCCGTGACAGGAGTCCGCCGATGTCGCTCTGCACTCGAACATACGTCGCCGTCAGGCCCGCCGGGTTGCCGGCCGCCCTCGCGCTGCTGCTCGCCGCCTGTCCGGGACCCGACCCCGTGCTCCCCGACGCGGGGGACTTCGAGCTGCTCGGGGACTCGCTGAGCTGCTCGGCCAACAACGACGGCAAGATCGAGCTGAGCGAGCTGCTGTTCATGGCGGGCGCGACGGCCAGCTACCGGGTGAATCCGCCCGGGACGCTGGCGCCGGTGGACAACCGGGGACAGGTCGAGAGCGGCAAGCCGGTCTGGGATCACTCCAGCCTCAGCGGCGTGGTGGCGGGCATCAAGGTCGAGCCGGTGGACGGGACCTGGTACGCCAAGCACTTCCCCGACGCGACCTTCGCCATCGGCCAGGACGTCAAGGCGGGGACGCTCGAGGTGCTGCGTCTGGACATCGGCGGCCAGCGGCTGCAGCTGCTGGGCCTCGCGTCGCGCAAGGCCGATGTGACCTTGATGGTCTATCAGCCCCCGATCGACATCATGCGCTTCCCGCTGCGGGCGGGCCTGAAGTTCACCACGACCGGCGAGGTGCACGACGGCAAGCTGAACAACCTGCCGATCGCCACCAAAGACACCTACGAGGTCGAAGTCGACGCGGAGGGGACGGTGCGGCTGCCCTCGCTGGAGATGCGCCGGAGCCTGCGCCAGAAGGTCAAGGTCCGGATCCAGACCGTGGGCGCCAAGGAGGTGCACGCCCTGCAGTACCAGTGGTTCCACGAGTGCTTCGGCGAGGTGGTGCGGTCGGTGGCCCAGCCCACCACGGACAACAGCTGGCCCAGCCTCGACTTCACCAAGGCCGTGGAGTACCGCCGCCTGAGCTTCTAGGGGGACAGGCTACCACCACGCAAGCCCATGTGATCACTGGCCGTCTCACGACAAACGTGCATTCTTCTGTGAATGGAAGTGACCTGCTAGTGGGCCTTCCCAGAAGTTCCTACCCAGTTGGGTCTGGATCGAGGTGAAAGCCGAAGTTTTCGTCGAGGTCAGCGACGACCTGGGCGAGCGTGCCGACGAAAGGTAGCGACTCCCAG